>Ga0315534_1003164_pt1 | contig 10714 bp, 3 predicted proteins | sample SalMarSW160240MG_FD_203094 | JGI IMG/M metagenome (GOLD analysis project Ga0315534, IMG submission 203094) | Salt marsh sediment microbial communities from the Plum Island Ecosystem LTER, Massachusetts, United States - Salt Marsh Sediment SW1602-40 ... | reverse complement strand
CCTTTGTTCTCGATCTCGCCCGTCCGGTCCAGGTCTTCCAGCTCGTCCAGTCGCCTCAGGCGCCCCATCACTACGTCGAAGTTCGTAAGGGTCCCGCCCAACCATCGCTCGCACACGTAGTGGACTCCCGCCCGCGTGGCCTGCTCTTTCACGCTCGCCTTGGCCGCCCGCTTGGTGCCGACCAGGATGATCTTCCCGCCCTGTTCGGCGATGGCGGACAGGAACCGCCCGGCCCTGACCAGCCCGCGCACCGTCTGCCGCAGGTTGATGATGTGGATGGAATGCCGCCGCTTGTAAATGTAGGGCGCCATCTTCGGGTTCCATCGGCTCGTGTGATGGCCGTAGTGGACCCCGGCCTCCAGCAATTCTCTCATCTTCGGTACGATCACGGTTACCTCCTGTGCCGCCGGACAGGGCGCCCGGTGGCGCCTTTGAAGCAAGACGCCGCGCCCTTGGGCAGGAACCGCTCCGGCCGTCCGGCAAGAGAGCAAAAGACCACTCGTACGCCCACGCTGGGCGCACGCCAACACCTTCAGAACGCCCAATTATATGTATGATGTGCGGTCTGTCAAGTTCTGTGGCGGAATTGGCGCGGTTAAACATGCTCCGGCGGCCGTGTGCTCGTTCGGTTCCTTGCCTGCGGCAAACCGGTTGTACAATTCCGTCCGGTCGGGTAGAATAGCCTGCCGGCCTACTTGGGGTATTGAGCAGCAGAGCGCGGATGGACGTTTTAGAGGGCTTGACCGAGAGTCAGCGCCAGGCGGTGACCCACGGAGAGGGTCCGTTGCTGGTGGTGGCCGGCGCGGGCAGCGGGAAGACGCGCGTTATTACGCGCCGGGTGGCGCACCTTGCCGCGAGCGGCGTCCCGCCGTATCGAATCCTTGCCATCACGTTCACCAACAAGGCGGCCGACGAGATGAAGAATCGCGTGGCCGACGTGAGCGGCGCGCACGGCGCCTGGATCTCGACGTTCCACTCGATGTGCGCTCGAATGCTCCGCCAGTTCGCCGACCTGCTCGGGTTCAGCCATCCGTTCACCATTTACGACCGGGCGGACTCGCTGGCGTGCGTCAAGTCGGTGCTGACCGAACTCGGCCTGGGGGGGAGCGGGATGGGCCCGCAATCGTTCTTGAGCGCCATCAGCCGCGCGAAGAACCAGATGCTCACCCCGGACGAGTTCGCGGAGCGGGCGCTGGGCGCGCGCGACGCACGCGTCGCGCGCGTGTACCGGCTCTACCAGCAGACATGCCAGGCGAACAACGCGCTCGACTTTGACGACCTCCTCCTCCGCACGGCGCAGTTGCTGAGCGAGAACGAACCGTTCCGCACGTATTGGCAGACGCGCTTCAGCCACCTCCTCATCGATGAGTACCAGGACACCAATCGCCCGCAGTACGTGATCGCGCGGCTCCTCTGCTCCGGCCACCGTAACATCTGCGCCACCGGCGACCCCGACCAGTCCATCTACGCCTGGCGCGGCGCCGACATCCGGAACATCCTCGACTTCCGGAAAGACTATCCCGACGTGCGGATGGTTAAACTCGAGGAGAACTTCCGCTCGACCAAGATGATCCTGCTGGCGGCGTCCGGCGTGATCGAGCACAACCGGGCGCGCATCGAGCGCGGCCTGTGGACGCGTAACCCGACCGGCACCCCCGTGCAGGTGGTCGAATCCGCCGGCGACACCGACGAGGCCGATGCAATCCTGGCCGGCATTCGGGCCAACGCGGGCCAGGGCTCTGCCTACGCCGACATGGCGGTGTTCTATCGGACACACGCGCAATCGCGCGTCATCGAAGACGCCCTGCGGGACGCCGGTGTTCCGTACGCCATCCTCGATGCGGTGGAGTTCTACAACCGCAAGGAGATCAAGGACATCGTCGCGTACCTGAAGGCCATTTTGAATCCCGCGGACGGGGTCAGCCTTCTGCGAATCATCAACGAACCGCGGCGCGGGATTGGGACGCGGACGGCGGACCGCGTCCGTGCGTACGCCGCTTCAGAGGGCCTGACCCTGAGCGCGGCGGCCGCCGCGGCAAGAGACATCTCGTCTCTGTCGCCGCGTGCGGCGAAAACGCTGGAGGACTTCGCCGCCCTGATGGACCGGATGCGCGGGCTGCCGCGATTCCCCACGGCCGATGTTGTCCGCAGCGTGCTGGCAGAGACCGGCTACATGAAGAGACTGAAGAAATCGGACGCGGAAGAGGACGCATCGCGCGCGGAGAACCTCGAGGAGCTGGTCAACGCGGCGGCCGAGTTCGATCTGGAGTATCCGGACAGCGATATCGAGGCGTTCCTGGAGAAGGTCACGCTCGTTTCAGACAGCGATACGATGACGGGCGAGCAGGGCAAAGTCATGCTGATGACGCTGCACTCGGCGAAGGGCCTCGAGTTCCCCGTGGTGTTCATCACCGGCGTCCAGGAAGGCCTGCTGCCGCACGCGAACGCGCTGGGCTCGGCGTCGCGAGTGGAAGAAGAGCGGCGGCTGTGCTACGTGGGGATGACGCGGGCGAAGCGCAAGCTGTACCTGCACTGGGCCGCCGAGCATCGCATCTATGGCCAGCTTGGCGGCGCCATGATTTCGCGGTTCATCCGTGAAATCCCGTCCGAGGCAAGGGAGGACGTGTTCGGCGGGGCGGACACGATTTTTGAGGATGAGCTCGTTGAGGCCGTCCCGAAAGCGAAAAACCGCGGTCAGGGCGGGGAGCGCGTCATTGAATATGATGAGGGTGTGGTAAGATATGGGGATGTTGGCTTGAGCGCGGGCGATCGCGTTCGGCATCCCGCGTTCGGGACGGGCCGCGTGGTGTCGGTATGGGGCACCGGAGAGGGGAGGCGGGTCGAGGTGGATTTTGCCGGCCGGAAGCGGAAGCTCATGCTGAAGTACGTGAACCTTGTTCGGATCGGCTAGGGAGTCTTTATGTTGTTCAGAAGGAGCGCTTACTTTCCTCTTGTTGTGACGTTGTTCGTGCTTGGCGCCGGCGCGCGCGCCGCGGCGGTCAAGATCGGCGGGAAGGAGTTCCTGCCCGCGCGGCAGGCGAAGGGGGAGTCGTACGATGCGATCCTTGATTTCGCGCCGGCCGCGAAGCCGCCGAAGGAATTCTCCGTCATTTTCGCCCAGGGTCCGAACGGCCACTACGAAGTGACGTTCGGGCCGAAGCGGGTCGAGCTGGCCAAGGTCGTGAAGGGAGCGCGGACGGTTCTGGGCAGCGGCCCGACGACGTTCGCACCGGGGGCGCTTCGGCACCTGACGCTCCGCCGCCTCGAGGATCTGGTTGTCGTTATCGCAAACGGGACCGTCGGATGTCGTGCGATCGACTCGACGTTCAGCGACGGCTGGGTCCTGGTGCAGGCGGGCGCGGGCGTGCCCCAGGTGCAGAAGGCGGTCATCCGACGCCGCGAAGCGGTCTTCTTCTCCGACGACTTCATGGTGTCGCCCAAGGAGGTGCAGGACAAGGTCGACCGCGGCTGGCGCGAGCTGTTGGGCAGTTGGGCCTGCAAGTCGATCCGTCCGGAGAATGTGGCGAAGAACAAGGCGTACTCTACGCGCAGCGCGAACCCGTTTGCCTACCTTGGCAAGCCGGCGTCGTCGAAAACGTACGCGTTGTCCGTCACCGGCGAGAACTGGTGGAGCGGATACTCCTATCACGCGTCGGTGAAGTGTTTGGACGACGGTGCCGCCGGGCTCGTCTTCGGATGCGAAGGGGAGGGGACGTTCTGGCTGGTGCGGCTCGAGTGCCGGAGCCGCTTCGCCCGCCCGTCTCGAATCCGGTTGGTCCGCATGGAGGGCGGGACGCCCAAGGTGATCGCGGAGAAGTTCGTGCGGACGCGGCACGGCCACTGGTATTCGATCGGGACGGAGGTCTATCACGGGCGGGTGCGGGTGAGCTTTCTCGGCTGGCCGGTGATGGACGTGTCGGACCCGCGCATCACCGGCGGGCCGATCGGTCTCTACGCCGAGGGTCCGAGCGGCGCGAACTTCGACGACGTCGAGGTGCGGGAGCTGGCGCGATTCCGGTTCGACCGCGGCGAAGAGTTGGCGCGGTTCGGCCGGCAGGTGTCCGGCTCGTGGCGCGCGCGGACGTCGCGGGGCGGCACACCCGTCGAGATCGTGCCCGACGGGAACGACGCTGTCGTTCTGTTCGGGAACCCGAGCTGGCCGGGCGGCGCCGTGACGGCCGAGGTCCGCCTTGGCCGACGGGGGAGCTGCGGGGTGGTGGCTGCTGCGGACGGCGGGACCTCATACCGGCTCGCGCTGATGCCCGAAGGCAAGGGCGCTCTGCTCGCGAAGGGCCGCGGCGCCGAGAAGACGCTGGCGCAGTTCAAGTACGATCCGAACGGCGGCGAATGGTGCAAGGTCGGCTTGAACCTTTCCGAGCCGGGCTTGGTCTCGGCCTACGCCGGTGGCGGGCTGGTGGCGCGGGTGAAGGTCGAGAGCCGCCCGCGAGGGCGGGTCGGTTTGTTCGCCAGGAATGCGCCGGGTGCAGCCTTCCGGGGCTTGGTTGCCAATCGGTCGCCACGCCTGCTGGCCGAGCATCAGATCGGCAATGCCATCTTCCTCGACGACGTATACATGAGCAGTTGGGCCACCGAACGGGGCCAATGGATCCCGGACGACGGCCCCGACCTCGCCCGCTCGATGTCCGGCTACACCTTTGACGGCAAGAATATCTTCTGGCGCAAGGGCGACTACTACGGCGACTACGTCATCAGCCTGCCGCTGACCATTATGACCCAGCCCGCCGCCGGGCCGGACGGCACGAAGCCGCCGCCCGTGCACACCCCTATCACCGGCTCGCTGTCGGTGCACTTCGGCCTGAAGTCCGGCGACCTGCACAGCGGCTACGCGGTGCTGGCCAAGGCCACGGGTCCCGGCGTGTATAACGTGGAGTTGGCGCACCGGGAGAAGGTGGTCGCCAGGGCCGCCGGTGTGCGCGCGGTAGAGCACAACTACGCCGTGCGCATCTACAACAGCGGCAAGTACATCTGGGCCAGAATCGGTGAGCGCGAGTTGTTCTCGTACGAGAAGCCCCAGCCCGGCGCGGGGACCCGCATCGCCGCCGTCCGGCAGGGCGAGGTGGACTTCGACCGCCTGGCCGTCTACGCCGAGAACCTCGACGACTCGTCGTTCGAGCGCACCCCGACCGGCTGGCGCATCATCGGTGACTGGCAGATTACGAAGCGCTTCACCTGCGACCCTCGCTGGTCGTGGATGGGCGTTGACAGCCTGGACGGCTATTCCGCCATGTGGCACCGGCGCGAGTTCCCCGGCGACCTGACCGTCGAGTTGTATGCTTCGATGAAGATGCGGGGGCCCAGCGGTCCCTACTACGTGCCCAGTGACATCAACCTGACCATGTGCGCCGACCAGGAAAGCCCGGGGCGGGGCTACACGTTTTTGGTGGGCGGCTGGAAAAACTCGAAGACCGCCATCCTGCGCAACGGCAAGATCGTCGCCGAGACGAAGGAGCCGTACCTGCCCGACACCCGCGATGGCTATCCCTCTTCCACCATGCTGCACCGCAGGTGGTTCTGCGTCAAAGCTCGCCGCAAAGGCCCCAAGCTCGAGCTGTTCCTCGACAATAAACGATACCTGACGTACACCGATCCGAAGCCGCTCCGAGGCGGCAAGGTGGCGGTGTGGACGCAAGAGCAGAGCATCATGGTCGCACGGATGCAGGTGTACTACGCGAAGTCGGCTCTTCCCAGGCAGGTCGTCGTGCCGGGGCCGGAAGACCTGACGAATCCGCCGGCGTTGACGCCGCCGCTCCGCGTCGTCTGCAGCAAGCGGGTGGGGTACTTCTATGATTTTGAGTCCGGTACGCAGAAATGGTCGGAGAACACGCGGGGCGCCGGGAATGCCGTGCCGATCTGGGACAGGAAGACCGTCGGCAGCCGCGGCGGCCGGGCGAGTCTGAAGCTGTTCAATGCGGAATGCCCCGGCCGCTTCGTCGCGAAACTGCCCATCATCCAGGTCAACCTGCTCGCCTGCCCGGTGCTGTCGTTCGACTACCGCATCCCGCCCGAGGTCAAGGTCAACCTGTACTTCGACGTGGGGCGCGTCGGGCAGATCAACAAGCGCACCTATTTCATCGCTCTCACCGGGCCGGAGGATTCGACGGAGGGCATCAAGCGCGCCGGGCGATTCCCCAACGTGAAGGCGGACGGCCGCTGGCGCACGGCTCGGATTGACATCGCACGCGTGATGCGGCGGCTCTATCCGACGGCACCCGCACTGCAGGCCAGCAATCTGCGGTTTGCCTGCGAACGGCGCGGCAGCTACGCGGCGTCCGGCATCGGCGGCAATCCGCAGGGCGCGGCATACCACATCGACAACTTCCTGCTGGTCGCGGCCGGCGCCGGGAAGGCGACGCTGCGCTGGAAGCCCTCCACCGCCGGACACAAAGGTTATGCGGTGTGCACAACCGACCGGGCGGATTCGGATCCGGGGAGTAGGCCGAACCTCTCCGCGCCGCTTGTCTCGCATGACGGGGCGCGGCCGGGCCTGCGATACCTCCACGTCCGCCCCATCCTTGCCGCCCGGGGGCAGAAGGCGCCCGTCACACGGTTTCCGCTGTATGACGTCGGCCCCGAGGTCGAGGTGGCGGGGATCAGCCCGCCGGACCGGGCGAAGTGGGGCGGCGAGCCGGTCAAGATCCACCTGCGCAAGCACCAGATCGCTGCGTTGGACACCTCGTTACTGGTGGCCACGATTGGGACCACCGACGTGCGCCTGGACAGCAAGGCCCTGTCGATGGACTGGGACAACGCCTTGCTGACGCTCGACCCGTCGCAGCTTCCGGTGTCCTTCGAGGACGGGGCGGTTGTCAATTGCTCGCTGGCTCTCCGCGCGTTTGGGCAGGACGAGACCAGGACGGTCAACTGGCAGTACGTGGCCTCGCGCTCGCGCGACAGAACGCCGCCCAGTGCCGTGATCGTCGACGGCCTGTACGAGTTGGACGACTTCGAGACGGAGCGAGACAACTGGCGCTCGAGCGGATACACCGTGTGCGGCATCGACGCGACCACGGCCTCGACCGGCCAGAAGTCGCTCAGGATTTTCAATACGTACGACGGCGGGAACTTCCTGGTCTGTCGCAGCTTCAGCTCCCGGCCTGCCGACAGGCGCCTCGTGGGCGCGTGTCCGATTATTGAATTCGACTACAAGGTCGGCCCGAACGTGCGCACCGATCTGGCCATCCAGTCGTCGGCCGGGCTCTCCTCCTTCAAGTTCGTGGACCGCAGCGCCAAGGATCGAATCGGCGAAATTCCGGGCATCACAGCCGACGGGAAATGGCACACCGCGTCGCTCGACATATTCAATCCGTTCTGGACCCAGAAGCGCCTCGCGCTGGCCTCGCGGCTCGATTGGATCGGCTTCGGCGATCACGGCTGGCCCAGCGCCCGCGAGGGCGACGGCTACAGCATCGACAATTTCCGCGTCATCCCCGTGGCCAGTTGCCGCGACGGCCTCGAACTCAAGTGCAGTGCAAACGACCCGCTGGGCGTCGCCGGGTACGCCTGCCGATGGTCGGCCAGGCCCGAGGACGAGGCGCCGAAGAAAATCATGGCAGCCGGCGACACCCTGCGCGTCGACAAGCTGTCCGAAGGCCGGCAGTACCTTCACGTGCGGGCCGTGGACCGGGCGGGCAATTGGGGCCCGACCTCGCATTACGCGTTCATCATCGACAGCACCCCGCCAAAGGTCACCCGCATCTCTCCGCGGCCTGGCACGAGGATCGCACCGTACCGGTTCGCCGTCACCATCACGGACGCCTACGGCCCCGATCCTGCCGCGCTGCGGCTGACCGTCGATCGCAAGGCATTTACGTTCCGGTCGGCCTCGCTCTCCAACGCGCGCCGGCCGTCAATCACGTGGGATCTCACCCGGACCCCCGAGGACATCACGACCATCCCCAACGGCAAGGTGCTGGAGTTCTCGCTCACCGGGGTGCGGGACTTCGCGGGGAACACCGTCGATCCCATCAGCGGCTCGTGGACGATGGACTACCGGCGTGACCGGGTGCCCCCGCAGCGGGTCGAGCTGGATCTGCTCAGCGCTCCCGTCGCCTTCATGAAGCGGTTCGACCGCGGGACCGACGGCGTGCGCGGATACTCGTACGGCCGCGTCGAGCGCGCTCTCTCGTCCGAGGCATCGTCGCATGTCCTTCAATTCACCGCGCAGCACGCGAGCACGCAGGCGGCCATCCTGAGGCAGCCGTTTGACCTGGCCAAGACCGGCGTCCTCAAGTTCGACGTCAACCTCTTGAAGTCGGCCACCTACATGGACCTGCTCATCGTCGGCACCAGGTTCCGCTGCAAACTGAGAATGGGGGATCCCCCGCCCAACGCGCCGAAGCCGGGCACACAGGACAGCGACGGATACCGGGTCCTCGGCGACATGAACGGCATCCGCGGGAAGACCGGCTGGCACACCCAATGGGTCGACCTGTACCCGCTGGTGAAGAAGGCTTTCCCCGGCCTCAGGTCATACACGGTTGGACAGATCTGGTTCGGCCGCATCTGCGCGCCGTACAGCCGCGGCCGGATGTTTCTGGACAACATCGCGGTCTACGGCTACGGCAAGAATCAGATGAAGGCGAAGCTCCGGTCGCGCGACATCACGGGCTTGTCCGGTTATGCGGTCGAAGTCGATCCCGACCCCGCGCGCGTTCCCGCCAAGAAGGTGAACCACACCGCGGCCGAGTTCACGCGGACACTCGGCCGGGGCGTCTGGTACGTGAAGGCGCTGGCGCGCGACAACAACGGCAACTGGAGCCGCCTGCCGGGCATGATCCCGTACGTCGTCGTGACCGATCCGCCGAAAGCGAAGCCGAAGGGGAAGTGATCGGAAGATAAAGGGAGGGGACTGATGGAGAGCAAAAAGGCTCTAGTGGTGTATTACTCTCGGACCGGGACGACGAAGAGAGTCGCTGAGGCCATCGCTGACGAACTCGGATGCGACCTCGAGGAACTGATCGACAAGAAGAAGCGCCGGGGGCCGGTCGGATTCGCCGTGGCGGGCAAGGACGCGGTGCTCAAGAAAGCCGCCCGGATCGAGGAGCCCCAGAAAGACCCCGCTGCGTATGACCTGGTGGTGGTCGGGACGCCGGTCTGGGCCGACACCATGTCGTGCGCCGCCAGGGCCTACCTCGACCAGATGAAGGACGCCCTGCCGGACGTGGCGTTCTTCCTGACCACCGCGCACTCCGGCATCGACCGGACGTTCCGGCACATGAAGGACGCCGCCGGCAAGGCGCCGGTCGCGACCTTGTCGCTCTTCGCCAAGGAAGTCCGACGGGATGAACACCGCGACAAGGTCAAGCCGTTCGTCGGCAAGTTGCGTTGAGCCGGTCAGTGTGGCCAGTGTGCCTGTCACACTGCGGAGTCGGAACATCTTGGTAATGAAGCACTTACAAACGGGCTGCGCAATCCGCCGTGTTGTCAAGCCGAGTTCTTGGATAGGCTCTTGATGCCTTTCACTTCGCCTCGGCCGTCTCTTCCGCGGCGTAGGTTTTTTTGAGACGCACAATGCGGCGGTTGAGGACGTCGGCGACGTAGACGGCCCTGCGGCTCACTCCAACTGCCTCGGGCCAGCCGAGCGGAATCTCCGGCTTCTTGATTGGGCTGTCTTCGCCGGGGCCGCGTGAATCCGCGTTGCCATAGTGCCCGAACCTGAGCACTTCATTGCCTTCGTTGTCGACCACTTGCACCGAGTACGTGATGGCGTTCGGGATGAAAAGCCGGCCGTATCCGTCGAGGTGGAACATCGGCTGCCGACAGCGGCAGCCCGTGCCGAGGCCCCCGGACATGCTGCCGATCCCGGGGTAGGCCTTGACCGCGTCCTCGACAAACATCGGTCCACGCGGGTATCCGGCCCGCTTGATGATGCGGATGCCCGTCATCCCTTCGGGCACCTTGCGTTCCTTGCGCGGCGGGCGAGCGAACGCTCCGCCGAGCAGGAACATCCCGCCGCCCTTCGGCTTGATCTTCATCACGCTGCCGACCACCCAGTGGTAGGCGTTGTCCTTCTCGAATCCGGCCGGCGCCTTGTGTTTCATCGGCAGCCCGCGCAGCGCGATGTACATGCAGCCCTTCCAGTCCACGTGGACATTGCCGACCGGCCCGGCGATCGGGCCGAAGATGGCGCTTTTCCAAAGCCCGTGCTTCTTGAAGCGCGGGTGGTCCTTCATCCGGCCGTGATCCTCGGCCGTGCCGTCCGGTTTGAACACCACCGCGCAGTCGCCGGAGATGGTCTGTTCGTCGAGCTGCTGCGCGACGTAGAGCCGGCCCGTCGGATCGGCCGTGAAGCCGGCCACGCCGAACCCGTTGCCGTAGCGTCCGAAGACGCGCGGCAGCACCGCGTTCGGCGGCTTGTTGCCCATAGAGACCGTGATCGGCTTGAGTCGTCCGTCGAACTTGCAGAGCGGGCCGGCCCAGCCATAGCCGGTCTGGACGTAGAAGTGGCCGTCGCGGCCGACGCCCATGTCGACGGCGTACTGGAACGGCGCCTTGATCCGCACCCCGGAGAGGCCCTCGTAGGCGGCGGCGTGCGCGTACTCGCCTCGGCACACGACCACGTCCGTCGTCGGATGCACGGCGAGGCGCGTGACCACCCCCATCGGAAGATGGCGGAACTTGCACGCGTGGTCGGTGGTGGCGAACCTGTCGCCGCGGTCTTCCAGCCGGAGCACCTGTGCCCGCGTGCGCAGCG
>Ga0315534_1003163_pt1 | contig 10714 bp, 7 predicted proteins | sample SalMarSW160240MG_FD_203094 | JGI IMG/M metagenome (GOLD analysis project Ga0315534, IMG submission 203094) | Salt marsh sediment microbial communities from the Plum Island Ecosystem LTER, Massachusetts, United States - Salt Marsh Sediment SW1602-40 ... | reverse complement strand
GCCAAATCGGTTCTCTCGTGCGCATTCCTCAAGGGCTTGTTGACCTCATCGCAACCGTGAATCTCGTTGGTATTGCTGAATTGTCTGGACCTCTGGCACCAGCCGATACCGTTCAACTTGATGAGCGCTGGCTTCAAGTTCAGTTGTTAGGTGAAATTGACCGTGCAACGGGTCGCTTCCAACGAGGAGTGGGTTCGTACCCTGGTTTGGATGATCCCGTCCATTTTGCAACACCTGATGAACTCAGGTCAGTTTTTCCTCCTCCTGATGACGAACACGTACGCTTGGGCCGATTGGCAAGTACAGTGGAGGTCCCGGTATCCTTGCATGCTTCGGCCCTCGTGGTACGGCATGCCGCAGTAGTAGGTTCTACTGGTTCCGGAAAAACAAGTGCAGTCGCTTCGATGTTACAGGCGTTCGTAAATGGGGGATGGAAAGCATCCAATATAGTAGTTATCGATCCGCATGGCGAGTACGCTCCTGCTCTGAAGGATAGTGCTTCCGTTCGAAGTGTTCTTGCCCCCGGAGACAATCGACTCCGTGTGCCCTATTGGGCGCTACCTGCCTCGGATATCATACGTATTTTCACTGGTGCCCCTGGGGGTGCTACGTTCGCCAGTCGTTTCGCGGAACTCGTAGTGGCAGCTCGACGCAAATTCGTTGAGGATGCGATTTGGCTGACTCTCGATCCCACTACAATTACCGCCGATACACCAGTACCCTTCGATATCCGTCCCATTTGGCACAAAATGGACTCGGAGAATCGAGAAACCCGTCAAAAAAAGAGTGATCCGACCACGGCCTGTAAAACGAACGCGGGTGATTCGGCTACTCTGCGCGTAGCGGAGTTTGAGCCATACGGCCCCGCAGGAGAACCACCGCATAAAGGTCCAATGTACGGCGTGTATGGAACGACTCCGGACCTTCTCCGGCTGGGCCTTCTCGACCCGCAATTGCGTTTCTTCCAGGAACCAGCTGGCGATCCGAAGGGACAAGATCCGCTCATTGAGGTTGTGCACGAGTGGCTAGGCAAGGTAAAACCTATCTCGGTCCTTGACTTCAGTGGCGTTCCGTCTGAAGCTGCTGACGTAGCTATCGGCGTTGTACTCAATCTCCTATTTGAGGTTTCGATGCGCGGCAAAGCGGGTGGACCAGGGATTGGACGGCCAAATCCTGTTCTTGTTGTGTTGGAGGAAGCCCACCGCTACCTCGGTGAAGACGCCAGCACATTGACCCGAAATTCGGCCAACCGAATAGCGAGGGAGGGTCGCAAGTACGGGATTGGACTCCTGATGGTTACTCAACGTCCGACTGAACTTCCCAAGACGGCTTTGGCCCAGTGTGGTACTATTATCGCCCTTCGACTGTCGAATTCGGATGATCAAGGAACCATCAAATCGGCACTCCCGGATACGGTTGCTGGATTAGCTGCCATACTTCCCTCACTGCGTACTCATGAGGCAATCATCAGCGGAGAAGCTGTCGTCCTCCCCGCACGTACTTGCCTTGACAACCCTAACCCATGGCCACAAGGTGAGGATCCCTCCCTGAAGCCTTGGCGTCAGGAACCAAAGCTGCCCGATATTGGACCTGCCTTGGCATCGTGGCGCGGCACCTTTGAGGAGGTGAAAGAATGATTGAATGGATTCCAGTTAACGGTTCAACTCGAATCGTCGCTGAGGCATATGATCCGGAGGACGAGAAAATATACGTCCGGTTCCCGGATGGGGTCGAGTGGTGGTACGCTGCTTGTCCTCCCCATGTCTGGGAAGAGTTTGCCGCACCGGGACAGTCTCGAGGCCAGTACATCGCCAGAATCTTAGACTTCAAGCCAAATGGACGTCATTCAGGCTAAATCGGTTAACTTAACGGCGGCGAGATCGTCTGCCGCCTGATGGGCAAGTTACTTGGGGGCGCAAATTATCTCAAATGTTTGCCCCTAAAATAATGACACAAGCTTTACCAAAAATATCGATAAAGATCAGTAAAGATGCAATTTGCCTCTTGCGGAATATTGAAGAAATTATGCGCGAAGACAACTCCTTTTCTGAAGGCCACTCAGTCTTGTGTGTGGTACCGTCTAAACAAAAGGGCGATTTAGCCTGGTAGGTTGGGTTGGGGGATGAAACCCAACATCAGTTTTTGTTAAGTCAAGCGCAGGAGTTCAGAGCATATGGAACATTATGATTCGTGTTTTGTTGGGTTGCGCTTCGCTTAACCCAACCTACCAGGCTGGAAGGCTTAGATATATAAACTTGTTAACATTTTTGTGGACCAGACGGGAAGAATAGCACGTTTTTTCGTTGAAGCCCCCTGGAACGTAGCGGCGTCCATCCCGCTGGCAATCTAAGGCATTTAGTGAGAAGGAGGAAACATGGATAAGTATGCCAATCTGCATGGCAATTCAGGAGTTGATGAATATCAGATCACCGACTCCTTGATTAAGGTTAGGTTTATCAACAGCACAGATGTTTATGTCTACTCGAACAGTATACCCGGAAAAGGCCATGTTGATGAGATGAAGCGACTTGCCAAAGCTGGTCGTGGGCTTGCCACCTATATTAGTCAGGAGATCAAGGGAAATTATGACCACAAAGAATAGACAAAAATGGTTATTAAGACCTAAGATGACGCCCTGATGCCACGCCATTGTCTACGCAGAAACGCTTTCATAAAGGTCAAGCATTGCTGGGCCACAAGGAGAGTGTTTAGACTTGAACATCAGACAACATTTTTCTGAACCTGCGCTCCATACTATTAGGTAAGAAAGGACAATTAGCTCTCTTTATTTTCAACTGGTGAAGTAACCATGTTCAAATTCATCCATGCAGCCGATATTCATTTGGATAGCCCGTTGCGGGGTTTGTCCCGGTATGAGTCCGCGCCTGCGGAAGCCATCCGTGATGCATGCAGGAGGGCTTTCGAGAACCTCGTAGATCTGGCCATTGAGGAGAAGGTCTCATTTGTTTTGTTGGCCGGTGATCTTTATGACGGTGATTGGAAGGATTACAGTACCGGTATATTCCTTAGCCGGCAGATGGGCCGGCTCGGCCGGCACGATATTTCGGTTTTTGCTGTTGCCGGAAACCACGATGCCGCCAATCGCATGACCAAGGCCCTTGATAACCCCGCCAACATGAAGTTTTTGTCATCCCGGAAGGTTGAAAAAATAAAGTTGGATGCATTGGGGGTTGTGATTCATGGGCGGAGTTTCGGAACGCAGCACGTTGATGAAAACCTTGCGGCAGGATTTGCTGAGGCTGAGAAAGGCATGTTCAACATCGGTCTGTTGCACACCAGCCTCGATGGCCGAGAAGGCCATGCGGTGTATGCCCCTTGTTCGGAAGATGATTTGCTCTCTAAAGGTTACCAATATTGGGCGTTGGGGCACGTTCACAAGCAGGAATTTGTGTCCGAAGACCCGTGGATCGTGTTTCCCGGGTGTATCCAGGGCCGTCATATTCGAGAAACCGGTGCCAAAGGGTGTGTACTCGTCACCGTGGAAGATGGCACTGTGACCGCAGTGGACAGGTGCCCGTTGGATGTTTTTCGTTGGGTTGCGTGCAGCGTCGATCTGACAGATGCTGCTGACATGCGAGAGGTACTTGAGCGTACTCGAAAATCGATCGAGAACGAAAGGGCATCAGCAGACGGACGACCTGTGGCCATGCGCATCCGTTTTGAAGGGGCGGCCTCAATATCGGATGAACTGGCAGCGTATCCGGGACGGTTTGAGCAGCAAATCAGGGCGCTTGGGGCCGAAATCGCTGGCGATGATTTGTGGATAGAGAGAGTTGAAAACGCAGCCAGCGGCAAACTCGATTTGGAATCGACGTTGTCCGACGACGGCGCATTCGGAAAGCTGCTTAAAGACATATTGGCTACGCCAGACAATCCAGACGAAGTAAGCGGCCTCGAAGACGTGATTGGCGATCTCAGGCAGAAGATGCCGTTAGAGGCCTTTGTAGCGGACTCCGTCCTGAACCTTGATGCTCATCAAACCGTCGAGCGTTTGGTTGAAGAGGCAAAGCATATGCTGGTTGGAAGGTTGTTGAGGGGGGGAGGCGCCAAATGAGGATCGACCGCCTTGATTTGATTGCCTACGGCCCCTTCACCGATAAATCGTTGAATCTATCAGAAGGCGCCTCAGGACTACACTTGATATACGGAGACAATGAAGCGGGTAAGAGTACCTCGTTGAGAGCTCTCATAGCGTGGCTGTTTGGTATTCCAGCCCGTACCAGCGACAATTTCCTTCACGGGAATTCGCAACTGCGCATCGGCGGGAAACTCAGGCTTTCAGGCGGCGAAGAAATAGAATTCGTGCGGAGGAAGGGCACGAAAGGTACGTTGCTGGACCCCGGCACCGACGCTGTCTTGGACGATTCGGTTTTGTCGCCGTTTTTACCGGGTGGCATCGATGAAAATCTCTTCACGAAATTGTATGGCATAGACCATGCTCGATTGGTAGCGGGTGGCCAGGAGCTATTGAGCCAATCCGGCGATCTTGGTCAGGCACTCTTCAGCGCAGCGGTAGGTACTGCAAGTCTCCGCGAAATATTGTCCGATTTGAAGAATGGTGCTGAAGAACTTTTTACGACTAGACCTTCTAAAAAACTTGTGAACCAAGCGATCACCAGTTTCAAAGAAGCAAAAAAACGCATCAAGGATTCGAGTCTTCCGGTTGCGGAATGGAAAAGATTGCAAAAAGAACTGGCTGAAACCCTTTCCGCCATTCAACGCGTTGAGGAAGATATCAACGAGAAAGGCAAAGAAAAGAGCCGCCTGGATAGACTCAATCGTGTCAAGGGTGCATTGGCTGAGCGCCGCGCCGTCAAGGCTCGTATTGAAGCATTGGGAGAAATATTGCTTCTCCCGGAAGACTTCCTCGACAAACGAAAAACCGCCAGTGACAACCTGCAAAATGCCATGGAAGTCAAGGAAAGAGCCGAAGCCAAGCTGTCCCGTCTAAAAGAAGAATCCCAAGCCTTGAATGTCCGCAACGAATTGCTGGATAGCGAAGAGGCCATTTTGGCCCTGCACAAGGAGCTGGGCGCTGTTGAAAAGACAATTAAGGATCGCCCACAGCAAGATGGGAAACGGCGTCTGTTGCGCAATGAGGCAGAGCAACTACTAAAAGGGGTACGTCCCGATCTTGGTATCGATGATTCCGACCAGCTTCGACCGCTGACCAACAACAAAAAGTGGATCTCCGGTTTGGCTCAGAAGCACAGCCTCGTGAATCAAAAGAAGGAAAAGGCCGAGGCCACACTGCGCGATGTCAAAGACGAACAAGCGGCAATCAAGAAAGAGCTGGGTGAACAGGTGCAATCGAATCTGGACCTGAGCGAACTGAAGGCGGCAGTTGCAGCAGCCCGCAAGGCCGGGGACCTGGAGCAGCGATGGGCCGATGCACAAAAACGCGCCTCGGATAAGAAAGCGGCCTGTGAGAGTGAGTTTTCCAGGCTTGGAAGGTTTTCCGGAACCATCGAAGCGCTCTTGGAAGTTGCCATGCCCGTGTCAGAGACTTTGGATACATTCGAGAGGCAGTTTGATGAGGTGGCCGAAAAGATACGGGACTTTGGCCGCAGGCAAGAGGAACTGGAAGAAGAGCGGAAACAGGCAGAGCAGGACCTGCAAGCGCTGTTGTTGGTAAGTGATGCGCCCACCATTTCGGAGCTTGAAGAATCGCGCTCGGTTCGGAACACCGGATGGGACCTCATCAAGCAAAAGTACATCCAAGGAATTGATGTGGAAAAGGAGATCGAGGCGTTTGTGTCGGATTCCGATTTGCCGACATTCTATGAGCAAAAGATCGACGTTGCAGATCACGTATCGGATCGACTTCGACTGGCCGCAGACCAGGTGGTGAAACGGGCGGATCTTGAGGCAAGGATTGACAGCCTGAAATCCCGTCACCACGACAGTGCGGAAGAACTCGGAAAGGCGAATGAGGACAAGGAAACGCACGAAAAGGACTGGAATGCCATTTGGGAGCCATTGGGAATAGATCCTGGAACGCCGAGGGAGATGAAACAATGGCTTCTCAGGGTGGATAAGCTCCTGGTGAACCTTCAGGTCGCCAATGCCGTTTCCGGTGAGACAAGCAAACTGGCAGAGTATTGTAAAGCCCTCAAAGAATCCGTCTCTTCGCAGATATTAAGATTCGATGATTCGATAGACCTTCAAGAGATGAGCCTTGAGGCCATGATTAATCTGTGTGAACAGCGAATCGAGCTAGAGGAGTCTGTTCTCGAACGGAAACGGCAATTGGAGCATTCGCTGGACGATACAAAGACGCGTATCCAAAGAGCACATGAAGAGCTCACGTCAATCGAGAACGGTCGTGCCAACTGGGTCCAGGAGTGGAGTCAGGCCATTGAGGGCTTAGGACTGAAGCCCGAAGTCCATCCAGAACAAGCGACCGAGGCGTTCGATCAGCTATTGGGCTTTTTTGACAAATTCGACAAATCAGAAGAGTTGCGCAGGCGAATTTACGGAATAGACCAGGTTGCAAAGGAATTTGAAAAGAAAGTGTTCGAGTTTGCCGATAGTATTGGCTTTAAAAGAGACGGCCAGGAGGCGAACACTATTGTAGCTCAGTTAAATCGTGACTTAAATGAAGCGCGTGAAGCGCGGGTGGGCCTCAAGAAGATAAAGACCCAGAAAAAAGAGATCAAGGAAGACATCGAAGAAGCTGATATAACGATTCAAACGGCACGGGAGCAGCTTGCTTCATTGCGGGACCAGGCTGGTGTGGAAACAGACGATGAGCTGGAATCGGCCGGCGAAAGCTCTCGAAAAATGCGTGAGCTGAAGCAGAAGGTCGAAACGCTTGAACAGGAACTCTCACGCAACGGAGATGGTCTGACTATTCAAGAATTGGAGAAAGAGGCCGGCGAGGCGGATGTCGACGCCATCGAGGGTGAACTGGAAAGGGTTTCAGCTGAACTAAAAGAACTCCAGACAAATCGAGACGCCCTTCGCGACCAACGGCAAACGCTTCAAAACGAGATACAGGCCAAGGATGGCAGAGCCGTGGCCGCAAACGCGTCAGAAGAAGCAGAGCAGCTTCTAGCCACCATGGTTTCTGGTGCTGAACAGTACCTTCGCCTGAAAATCGCTGCGCTCATCCTTGAACAGCGCATAGAGGACTATCGGAAGAAAAACCAGGCTCCGGTTTTGGCCAGGGCCGGCGAACTGTTTTCCAAACTCACCCCAGGGTCTTATGCGGGTCTTCGAGATGAATTGGACGACAAAGGCACGCCCATCCTGCTGGGTGTTCGTCCAAACGATGTCGAGGTGTCGGTCGATGGCATGAGTGACGGAACCCGGGATCAACTCTACCTGTCGCTTCGTCTTGCGACCCTTGAGCAACATCTGAGCAAGGGAGAGCCCATGCCTTTCGTGGTTGACGATATCCTAATCGGCTTTGACGACAATCGTACCAGGGTGTGCCTCGAAATCCTCGCAGATTTGGCCCTTAGCACCCAGGTCTTACTTTTCACGCACCACAGACGGGTTCTTGAGCTGGCAGGTGGTCTTCAAGCGAAGGCAGGGATCTATGACCATGAGCTGCATTGATGTTTGGGCTGACCACGGAGCTCAAATCTTAACCTTGAGGCCGTGAAGAGGTACGCCCTCAAGTTGCTAAGTTGAAACCTGGATTGAAATGGAGTGCTTTGGTTACTGATCTGTGGAAAGACCGAGACGTTCACAAGGCCCTTATTGCCCTTTCCCAGCATTGTTCTCGCTGATTGGACTCCGTAGAGGTAAGAAGATGGGGGTCAGGTCTTCATTCTTCACAGATTGCAGTCATTTATGGGAAGGGCAAGGGGTCAAACCTACACATTTGACAAAAACGGTCCTTCTCGCCTCTGGCGGAATTGCCAGGAGTGTAAGTTCGACTCCGAGGAGATCGGCGTAACTCACGCGAGTCGAAGGGTTCCGACAAGGCAGGAGAATGATAAGAAGTTCGGGAACCTTATTGCGAAGACGGTGAAGGAAATAGCTTTGTCAAATGTGTAGGTGCGCCCCCGGTCTTTTGTCGGTATCTCACCGAGAGATACCTTTAGGAAAAGTGGCTGACAGCAATCGAGAATTGCGCACCCGTTTCACTTGACGGATCTCCCTACGGGAGCAATTCTGGGGGTCAAAAGGCTGTTCTAAGGCACAAAAACAGCTATCCGTGGCGTGTTTATGATGATAATTCAATATAATAGCTCGGCGACCCCAGCACCCTGTTTTCCGTTCCAGGATTGACATTTGTTCCGATCTCCATTAGAAACCTATCAGCTAACTCACTGATTTCAAAATTAGAGAACATGGCAAGATACGTACAGTCGGAGACCGCAAGAACTCAGCCCAAGAGACCGGTCGGCGTATGTTGCCTTTGGTGAGGGGCATTCCCCTTCGGGCTGTAAAGGGCCGGCAATATTGTGATATACAGAAGTCTGCATGTACTCGTATTTGACATTCTGTGTAATGCCTGCCAGGTGCGCATAGTCAATACGTTGATACTGAGCAAATGAATCACGCTGTAGGATTGCTTAATAAGCAACTCACATGGGTCGGTTTTCTTCTTATCTGTCTGATCGGGACGCAGCTCTCATGTAACGGTAACGGAAATGGGAGCAAGGATGACAGCACAACAGACGGAAATGGTAGCAAGGATGACGGACGGGCTGAAATCATCATACCTGATGATCAACCCACAATAGAGGCTGGGATTATAGCAGCCGATGACGGCGACCTGATCCTGATACGCCCAGGAGTGTATTACGAGAATCTAAATCTGCAGGACAAGAAGATTACGCTGGCATCATGGTACCACGTCAGCGAACAGGAAGAACACATCCAACAGACGATCATCGATGGCGACGGGGACGCTGTAATTGTTGCGGACGATGGGGCTGGCGGTACGACGATATTGGGGCTGACTATTCAAAATGGGCGTGACGGCATCACCGTCAAAGCGAATATTGAGATTCTTAACTGCCGCTTTCTCGACAATGGCGACGGGGTTGATTATGAAGGTGGTGGAGGTACTTGCAGCTTTAACGTCTTTTCATCCAACACTGACGATGGCATTGATCTTGACGGGCCGGTAGCTGTCACCATCAGCGGAAACATGATCCAAGACAACGGTGACGATGGCATCGAAATCCGTCTTCACCCTTATAGCGGTGCAGTGCTTGATATTGTTGTTAGTGGGAACGAAATATCTGGAAATCAAGAGGACGGTATCCAACTCATCGATTACCCAGAGATATCGGACCGGGCTATCAGGATCGAGCGAAATCTAATCCTCAATAACGAGATGGCCGCAATAGGCTTTATGGGCGACGGCAATACCATTGAGGATTTCAGCGGGGCACCAATTCCTGAGCCAGTTCATATATTCAACAACACGTTAATTGGCAACCAATACGGCATCACTGGTGGAGCCAGCGTCGTAGCGGTCAACAATATCATTTCAGGAACGTCTTTCACCGCAATGCGAAACCTTATTGGTGATTCTATCGTATCTTATAGCTTATTTTGGAATAACGGAATCAACTATGAAAATAGTAATATTGATCTCGTTACAACTATTCTTTCAGACCCGTTAATAGACGCGGATTATTCATTGATCCCCGGTAGTCCTGCCATCGACGCCGGAACAGCAGTATTTGAGTGGAAGGATGAAATGGTATTAGATATCCCACCAGAAATGTTTAGTGGCACTGCACCTGATATTGGGGCTATTGAAAGCAACTAAGTCCAGTTCAAAGTGAAAAACTGGCCTTGGCCTGAAATGACCGTGGAGAGACAAGCACCGTCAGACCACTTTTGGCGGGGGGATGGCGAGGGGTCAAACCTACACATTTGACAAAACTGGCCTGAATTGATAAGAAGACGGCAATCGATTGGGTGAAGTTTCACATCAATGGAAGGTTTAATTTGATTATGGCCAGAGCATTAAGGATACAATTTCCAGGCGCCTTCTATCATATAACCTCGAGAGGCAATGAGCAAAAGGCGGTTTTCAAGAGCCTGAGGGACAGAGAGAAGTTTCTTTCTTATCTTGCATCGGCAACCGAGCGGTATGGAGCGGCTGTCCATGTCTATTGCCTGATGGGCAATCATTACCACCTTTTTCTTGAAACCCCGTTGGGAAACCTGTCAAAGATCATGCAACATATCAATGGGGCATATACCACGTACTTCAACACCAAACGTGAAAGATCCGGACATCTTTTCCAGGGGCGGTACAAGGCCATACTGGTCGAGGCTGATGAGTACGCAAAGGAGCTTTCTCGCTACATACACCTAAACCCTGTCAGAGCTTCAATGGTAAGAACGCCTGAGGAATACAACTGGTCCAGTTGTCGGTATTATACTATTGAACGGAAAGCGCCTGCTTGGCTGAAAAGAGATTTCATTCTCAGCTATTTTGACACAAAGCCCACAAAGGCCATGAAGATCTATCGTGGTTTTGTTCATTCATTGATAGGCAAAGAATACGAGAGCCCTCTGGCTGAACTTTCACATTCAGTCATTTTGGGAAGCAGGGAGTTTGTTGACGCAATCAAAGACAGGTTCGTCAGAGGCAAGCAACTGGACAGGGAACTGCCGGCGTTAAGAGACATGACAAACAGGCCGGGGTTAGATGACATCGAACAAGTCATCAATGCAGCGCTTCATTCAGATGAAAAACTGGCTCGACAGGTTA
>Ga0315534_1003162_pt1 | contig 10716 bp, 14 predicted proteins | sample SalMarSW160240MG_FD_203094 | JGI IMG/M metagenome (GOLD analysis project Ga0315534, IMG submission 203094) | Salt marsh sediment microbial communities from the Plum Island Ecosystem LTER, Massachusetts, United States - Salt Marsh Sediment SW1602-40 ... | reverse complement strand
CGCGTAGAACACGACCGCTGCGAACAAGACGATAAAGGCGACCAGGGCAAAACCGTCCTTGATCGTATAGTAGGGATGGAACGGCACCGCTTCCTTGGGCGACTTCACATCGATGCCGGTGGGATTGTTATTGCCGGGAACGTGCAGTGCCCAGATATGGAGCACAACCACGCCGGCAATCAGGAACGGGAACAGATAGTGCAGCGCGTAGAGCCGGTTCAGCGTGGGCTCTCCCACCGCAAAGCCGCCCCAGATCCACTGCACCAGCCTGGTGCCGAGCCCGGGGATCACCGAATCGAGCGATGAGAACAGATTGGTGATCACCGTAACCGCCCAGAAGCTCATCTGCCCCCAAGGCAGCGAATAGCCCATAAAGGCGGTGGCGATCATCAGCATCAGAATAAGCACGCCGAGGATCCACAACACCTCGCGCGGTGCCTTGTAAGAGCCGTAATAGAGACCGCGGAAAATGTGGATGTAGACGGCGAGGAAGAACATCGACGCGCCGACGGCGTGGCCATAGCGCAGCAGCCACCCCCAATTCACGTCGCGCATAATCTTCTCGATCGAGTCGAAGGCGCCGTCCGCGGTCGGCACGTAGTGCATGGCGAGCACCACGCCGGTGGCGATCTGGGCGACCAGCATGAAGGTCAAAATGCCGCCAAACGTCCACCAGTAGTTAAGGTTGCGCGGAGTCGGAAAAGCCATGAACTGGTCATGCATGACCCGCACTACCGGGAGGCGGGAGTCGAGCCAGCGTTCAACGCCGGTGCTCGGCTGATACGTCGAGGGATGCGCCATTGCTCGCCCTAACCGATCTTGATCTTCTTGTCGGAAATGAAGCTGTAGGGTGGGATGTAGAGGTTCTCGGGCGCCGGTCCCTTACGTACGCGGCCGGCGGTATCGTATTGGGATCCATGGCAGGGACAGAACCAGCCCCCGTACTCGCCCTTGTAGTCGCCGGGGGCCTGCCCCTTGGGAATGCAGCCAAGATGGGTGCAGACGCCGATCATCACCAGCCAAGGCTCGCGGTCCTCGGCCGCGCGGTTCGCGTCGCTGGCCGGTGCGTCGTCGGCAAGATTGGCGTTGCGCGCCAGCGGATCGATGAGATCGTCGAGCGGTGTGTCTTTGGCTTGCGCAATCTCCTTGTCCGTGCGGTGACGGATGAAGATCGGTTTGCCGCGCCACATCACCGTGATGGCCTGACCCGCTTCGACGGGAGAGATGTCGACCTCGGTGGTGGCGAGCGAAAGCGTCGAGGCGTCGGGATTCATCTGGTCGAGCAGCGGCCAGAGCGCCGCCGCTCCGCCGACGGCAGCAAAACCGGCTGCCGCGACCAGCATGACGTCGCGGCGGGTCGGTTCGTCGCTGTCGAAGGGGGGAGATTTGAGAGGGATATCGCGATTGGCCACAGGCCCAAGGCTCCTAGAATAATTGATCAGAGTTTCACGGCTACCATATGCAACTAGCTCGCCGAACCGCGAGCACGACGCCTTTGCGCGGCCCCATTTATAATGCCGCGCCAGAACATTCCCTGATGGAGTTGCCTCTCTTCGTGCCGTTTCCGGCCTTCTGTGCGCCGATTTCTTGCATTCGGTCCTCGCAGTTGTCCAGGGGGGGCAGGTTGGGCAAATTGGCGCATGACCTTCCCGCCTGCCAGATTGGGGCTTACCACCTGAATTGTTTTGATTCCGGTCAAGGCCGAGGCGGCATTCCTGCGCCATGCCATTGACCTTTCGGTCTGCGGGGGCGTAAGGCCAGAGACGATGGACCAGCAGGCTTCAGACCAGAACGCTGCAAACGAGCCTGTTTCGCCGGAGCCCTTCAGTCCGGCACGCAAAGAGCGCGCGCGCCTTTGGTTCGAACATCTGCGCGATGAGATTTGCGCCGCGCTCGAGGCGGTAGAGGACGAGGCGGAAGGATTGCCCGGCTGTACGGGGAAAGCGCCTGGCCGCTTCGTGAAGACGCCTTGGGCCCGGACCGAGAAAGACGGGGCGGATGGCGGTGGCGGCGTCATGGCGCTCATGTCAGGGCGCGTTTTCGAGAAGGTCGGCTGCCATACCTCAACGGTGCACGGCCGCTTTCCGCCGGAATTCGCCAAGCAGATCCCGGGCGCCGACGCCGATCCTCGCTTCTGGGCGAGCGGCATCTCCTTCATCGGTCATCCCGTGAACCCAAATGCGCCAACCGCCCACATGAACACCCGCATGGTCGTAACCTCCAAGGGCTGGTTCGGCGGTGGCGGCGACCTCACCCCGGTGCTCGGCCGCCGGCGCACACAGGAAGATAAAGACTCGCGCGATTTTCATGCGGCGATGAAAGAGGCGTGCGAGGGCGAGCCTTCCGCCGATTACCAGCGCTTCAAGACTTGGTGCGATGAGTACTTTTATCTGCCGCATCGGGGCGAAATGCGCGGTATCGGCGGCATTTTCTACGACTACCTCGATACCGGCGACTGGAAGGCAGACTTCGATTTCACGCAAAACGTCGGCCGCGCCTTCCTGGCGATCTATCCCGAGATCGTACGCCGTAATATCGGGACGGAGTGGACAGAAGCGGACCGCGACGAGCAGCTGATGCGGCGGGGCCGCTATGTCGAGTTCAACCTTCTTTACGACCGCGGCACGATTTTCGGCCTGAAAACCGGGGGCAATGTCGAATCGATCCTTTCATCGATGCCGCCTCTGGTGCGCTGGCCTTAAGCTCAGCCCCTGATCCCGGCATACATTAGGGGAGCAGTCTGGGCGCTTGCCGCCGTTTTCGCCGCTTCCATGGCCGGAGCCTGATAAACGAGCTGCGCAGCCGAGACGGCGAGAGCCAAAAAGAGCAGAATTCCAAGGATTTTTGACATTTCCAAGCCCTCCGAGCACCCCTTCGACGCGGCGTCGCGCCGTCTGGTTCAAAGCTCTAGGGCTTCGCGGCTGAACCCTCCCTGAGGCAGCCGTTCATCTCTGGTTTAGGTTCGGCTCCGGTTTATGACGCACAAGGACAGTTCGTCCTTGCCAAGTCGCCTTAATTCCCGCAATCTTCGGGTTACCGGGCGCCCAAGGCTTTGGGCGCGGACTTGGACGACGGCAAGTGACTATCGCGCCTCAAGAGCACGACCTTTCCTGACATCTCAAGACGCCGAAGGTTCCCCCTTGGGACCTGCGGCCCGTTTGTGTTCAACTAAAGGGAAAGGAATTCCCCCCATGTCTCGTGTCAATGGCACAGTGAAATTCTTCAATCATGCACGCGGATTCGGCTTCATTCAGCCGGAAGATGGCGGCAAGGACGTATTTGTGCATGCTTCTGCGCTTGAGCGGAGCGGCGTGCCCGCCCTCAACGAAGGCGACAAGGTCTCCTTCGAGATCGAGGACGACCGCCGCGGCCGTGGCAAACAGGCCGCCAACGTCCAACTCGCCAACTAACGCGACGCGCGACACTGATCTTGAACCGCCGGGCTTCGGGCCCGGCGGTTTTTTTTGTGTGCCCCGTCCCGCCGGACTTAACCCGCGATTCACTCTGGCAGTTTTATTTTGCCCAGAGTTGAAAGATGCGGAACAGACCGATGACCAACCGAACTCTGAATGCCCTCGCCACAACGATCGGTATTGTGCTCGCCATGCCGGCCACCGCCGAGGCCGGGCGCGGCAGTGCCTGGGGTGCCGGTCTTGCCGGTTTCGGACTCGGCGCCATCGTAGGCAGCGCGCTGACGCCGCGCCAAGTGTATGTGGCGCCGCCTCCACCGCCACCGGCCTATTACTACGGTCCGGTCGCCTACGCGCCGCCGCCATGGACGCCAGACTGGTATGCCTATTGCGGCTCGCGTTACCGGAGCTTCAATCCTCGCACCGGCTATTTCGTGGGTTACGACGGCTACCCTCATTTCTGCCAGTAGCCGACCGCCGAACCGGCCGGTTGGATCTTGCTGCGTCTGAGGGGGGCGCCCTCCCCGTTAAGCTTAAGTGATCTATGTTTACCCTGCCGCAACTCGTTCGCGCCGCTTGCTCTTTGTGGCTTGAATGCGGCCGCATTGCGACGCAAAATTGCGTAGTTCCGAGATGAGTCCGAAAGAGGCGCCGGCCTGGAGGCCGCAGGCCAAGGCGCCGCGTTTTTAGGATGGAAAAGGACTCTTAGAGATGAGTTTCTCGACGGCCGTCGGGCCCGAAATCGATAATGCGCGCGATGCGCCGAACGCCGACGCCGACCGGCAGGCGCTGACGAAGGTCAAGCCCTATCAGGGCATGGTGGCCTGGCCCACCGTGCTACTTGCTGTCGGCATCGTTGCCGCCTTCGCAACAGTCACGACTCTTGGCGTGATGGGCACCATTCCACTCTGGCTCGGGCTGATCCTCAACACGCTCATTCTCTACGCCGACCAGACGCCTCTGCACGAAGCCTGCCACGGCAACATCGCCGGCAAAGAGTCGCGGTGGCTGTGGCTCAACCACCTGGTCGGCCATGTGTGCGGCGCTATCCTGCTGCACGAGTACAAGGCGTTCCGTTACATGCATCTCGCCCATCACCGCGATACCAACAATCCAGAAATCGACCCCGATCATTGGGTGGCGGTGAAAAACCCGTTGCTTGTGGCCTGGCGGTGCCTGACGATCGTGTTTTGGTATCATCGGTATTTTTGGCGGCATATTGCTTTCCACGCGCATATTCCAGGCATGCGGCCGCTGGCGATCCACATCGTGGTGATGTACGCACTTTATTACGGGCTGGCGCTGTGGCTCTCGGTGATCGGCTATTGGCGCGAGGTGCTGATGTTATGGATCTTTCCGCACATCCTCGCTTCGGCGCTGATCATCTATTTCTTCGCCTATCTCACCCACAAGCCACATGAGGTGTTCGAGCGTTATCGCGACACCAACATCTTTTGGGTCAAGGGCAAGATTCTGGAGCCGGTCGTGAACTGGCTCTATATGTTTCAGAACTTTCATCTGATCCATCATTTGTTCCCGCGCGTGCCGTTCTATCTCTATCCAAAGGCCTTCCGCTCGTTGAAGCCGGTCCTGAAAGAAGAGCACGCCCATATCTACGAATACGGGCACGAGCCGCAGCCGGCTCTGAGCGAAACCGGCACGGTGCGCTGAGTTTGTTCAGGAGCTTTGCTCGAAGGTCAGGTCGGCGGGCGAGATCAACACCGAGAATTGCTCGCACCAGATCACCACACTCGGAAACTTGGTGAGATCGACGCCGGCGGGGATCCGATATTTCTGGCTTCCCTTGAAAGCGCGCAAACCGCCGAGATCGACGAACATGGTGCCGGTCACCTGGCCGGAATCCCTGATATTAGCGCTCGGCACGAGTAAGACATGAAAGGCGGGACCGGGGCCGACTTCGAAATCGTCGTCTAGGAACACCACGTTCTCGTAAACGCTGACTCCGCCCTTGCCATAATGAATCGGATCGCTCGGATTGGCGTGAATGAACTGGCCTTTGGCTACGAGCTTGCTCTTCTCGGCCTGGGTGAGCGTGTCCATTGCCGCAGGCGGGGGGAAGACGAAGGGAAACAAGAAGAAGCCGAGCGCAACGCCGAACGCCGCACCCAGAACGCCGCCGAAGAGGAAGACTGTCAGCCAACGCCACATGGTCGTACCTCGATAAATCTGCGCGCCAGCCTGCCACGGGAAGCCGGTTCTGGCGATGGCTAATGCAGCTTCAGCTCGCCTTCGACAAAGCTGAATTCCGCGGGCGCGATGAGCTTCCGGTGCGCCACGCGAATGCGATAAAGGCCGCCGTCGAGATTGGCATCCCAGAAATCGAGGAAACCGATCAGCTTGGGGAAGCGCGGCGCAAGGTCGTAGTCCTGCCAGATATAGCTCTGAAGAAGCCTGGGGTGATCCGGCAGGCGGTAGAGAATTTCCGCCGTGGTCAGGGAGAAACCCTCGATCTGGCGAAGAAAGGCAGCGTCCATGCTCATCGATCCCTGCTTTGTCGAATCTTTGTTGTGTTCCGAAATGGTAACCGCGCAACATCTTCACGTCCAGGATTCCAAAATTAAATCAGCCGCTTGGCAGCAGGTCAGATCAACTGCTAGCGCTCCCGCACGCTCCGTACGCCGGATTGCAGTTGCGCGGGCTGCCGGCACCTAGGCACTGTCAGCCAATGGCGGCCAAGCAAAAGTTGGGACGTATTCGCGTTGGGATCGGGGGCTGGAGCTACGCACCGTGGCGGGGCGTGTTCTACCCGAAGGGTCTGAAGCAGGCCGACGAACTCGCCTATGCGGCCTCCCGCCTCACCTCGATCGAGATCAACGCCACCCATTACCGTCTGCAAAATCCGAAAAACTTTCGTGCTTGGGAGGCCGCGACGCCCGACGGCTTCGTTTTCTCGGTCAAAGGTCCCCGGCTTATCACCCAGCAAAAGTCGCTTGCGGAGAGCGGGAACTTTATCAAGCGCTTCTTCGCTTCGGGTCTCGCCGAGCTTGGAGCGAAGCTCGGGCCGGTGCTTTGGCAATTTGCGCCGTTCAAGAAATTCGAACGGGACGACTTCGCCCGCTTCCTCGAGCATCTGCCGCACGAGCTTGACGGATCGACACTTAATCATGTGTTCGAACCCCGCCATAAGAGTTTTGGAACAACGGAGTTCATCAACCTGCTACGCGACCATGGCGCAAGCGCCGTCTACACCGACGCGGAAGCCTGGCCTTCGATCGCCGACATCACCGGTCACGTGGTCTATGCCCGTCTTCAGCGCGGCGACGACGCGCTCGCGGCTGCCTACAAGCCTGAAGAGCTCGATGCTTGGGCCGGACGCGCCAAGATATGGGCGACGGGCGAGATACCTAAGGACCTTCCATGCGTCGATCCCGCTCACAAGTCTGACGGCAAGCCGCGCGATGTCTTTGTTTATTTCATCCACGAAGGGAAGCTGCGCGCGCCGGCCGCAGCCATGGCGCTGATCGAACGCCTGGGCCCGCGTCACTAAGTCATTCTTGGCAAGCGACGATCCAGCTCCCACCTATATGGCAGATGGGCGGCTGGTGTGGGGCACACAAATGGAGGTCGCCATGTCAAATTCAGCCGCAAAACATGTGACGGCAAAGGCTACCGGCATCCACCCGATGGTCTTCGAGATCGCGATCGGCGCCGTCCTTTGGTTCCTCGCTGTCACGTGGATCGCATTCGCCGGCAAAGGCGGTATCGATTTGGACCTCGCGGTCGTAACGCTGTTCTGCACGATCTTCGTGTCACTGTTCGTGCTGGTTGCCTCTCTTAATGAGAGAGACTCGCGCTGGCCGGTAAAACAGACGAACTTGCGCACTTTTCTGCACAGCGACGTTCAGATCGGTAGCGGGACCATGAGCGGGCGCAGCGTGTTGATCGAGATCGCGTTGATTCCGGTGACGCTTGCCTTGGCGGCAACGCTTATCGGACTTGTTTGGATGATTTTCGGCTGAGCTTGGCCGCGCGGTCGAGCAGCTCGGCCCGCGACGCCGCGAACCCTTCGGCCACCCATTCGGCCTCGAGCGTGCGCAAAAGAACGCCAAGCGCCGGCCCCTTGATGTGGTCCAATAGGTCCGATCCCTTGATCGGAAACACCGGCGCCTGCCAGCGTTCTTCGAGGGTTATCGCGTCACGCCAGCTCCGATCGTTTGGCTCCGCCTGTAAATCCGCCCAGGCTAGCAGCACCGCTCCCGAATAGGCTGCGGGCCCCAGCCTGTAGAGGAACTGCTTGGCCGCACCCTCCTTTGGGAGGCCGCTTTCAATATGATCCCGAGCCCCGAGCGCAAGCAGAGCTTGCTCCGCGTTCGACAGATGCAGCCGCTCCGCCACGCGTTCGGCATCTTCGGCCACGAACACGGCAAGCGCGGCGAGCCTCAACATGGCGTCGGGCTTGCGCCCAAGCGCCTCCTCGATTGCCACGAGACGCGAAAACCGATCAAGCCGCGGAACCCCGCCGATCACGCCGGTGAGGAGCCCATAATCGAACAACGCCTCCACCGCGCGGACGGCCTGCGGCGCGATCAAAAGGCGCCTGACCTCGCCTGCAACCCGCTCCGCCGACAGCTGCTTCAGCCCGTCGCGCAACTTGACCGAAGCGTGCAAGCCTTCCGCTTCGAATGGGCCTTTGCCGTAATAGGCGTTGAACCGGAAGAAGCGCAGGATGCGCAAATAGTCTTCTTTGATCCGGGTCTCTGCGTCGCCGACGAAACGCACTCGACCCGCAACAACGTCTTCATAACCGCCAAGGGGGTCGAACACTGTCCCATCGCTCTCGGCGTAGAGCGCATTGAGCGTGAAGTCGCGCCGGCGCGCGTCTTCCTGCCAGTCTTTGGTAAACGCGACAGTCGCGCGTCGACCGAACGTCTCGACGTCACGCCGCAATGTGGTCACTTCAAACGGAACGCCGTCACAGACCACTGTGACCGTGCCGTGATCGATTCCGGTCGGCACCGCCTTAAGCCCCGCCTTCCGCGCCAATTCCATCACCCGTTGCGGGAGCGCCGTGGTGGCAAGATCGATTTCCGTGACGGGACGTCCGAGCAGAGTGTTGCGCACCGCGCCGCCCACCGCGCGCGTCTCCACGCCGGCATCGGCCAGTGCGGCGAAGACACGTTCCGTCTCCGGGCGTTTCAGCCATGAAGCGCCCTTGAGGAAGTGGGGCGCCGATGAGCGCTTGAGCATGGTCTCCGACATGGAACCGACCTTAGTCGATCTCGCCAGGCTTGATGACGCCATTCTCCAGACTCGGCGGGTGATACGTTCCGCCAGGCTTGCCGCCCGAAAATTGAATGAGCATCCCCATGACGACAAGCAAAAGTCCGATCGCCGCCGTCAGCAGCCAAAAGACCGGCGCGTTCTGCCAAAGGTTCTCCGGCGCCACCCCTTTCACCGCGACCATATAGGCCCCGTAGATCAGAAAGGGCAGCAGGAACAGAAAGATATCGATCAACGCGATGCGAAACATCAAAGCACTTCAAACCTGTTTCGAGGAAAATGCTTTAGCACCATAGCGGCGCCCGTTCGTTAAGGCGAGCACCTGCACGACGCCTAGCCGTCGCCTGCGACGACGGGAAAAGGAAAGAATTTGCCGCGGCTCCAGACCCCCGGCTCATCGGGCGGGGACGTCTCGACTGCAAGAGCTGCAAGTTCGTAATAGACCGGACGTGCCAGCCGCGCTCGCAAGCCGTCTCGCACGAGGACGTAAGGGATAAAGTCCTGTCCCCCTCCGGCTTGAAAGTCGAGCGCATGCTCAGGCCCCGCGGTCACCCACTCGTCCACATTGCTGCGAAAGGCGAGGCTTTGCTCTTTCCCGCGCCCCTTCCGGCTCATCTCTACCGCTACAAACGGCATGGTTTCGACGGCGATTGGCACCTTCTCGACCGGCGTGACGAGATAGTAGCAGCCATCGTCCTCCAGACGGAGAACCGAGGCGAACAGCTTGACCAGTCCTTTTCTTGCGATCGGCCCCCCCTGATAGAACCAGGTCCCGTCATGACCGATCTTGAGCCCGATATCCCCGCAAGGATTAAGCTTTGGCAATATTCCTGAAGCCTGTTTGCCGCAGGCCCTCCCAGATGCTACCAAAACGCCTCTTTGGTCCTGGTCAGACACAGCTTTTGACCGCCTTTGCTTTGCCGGCGAGACCGGGCACCTTGAGAGGCCGGAATCAACGCAAACTTGATCGAACGGCGGCTCAAGTGCTCCTACTCCTGGACGCATTTGGCCTTATATTTCCCTAATCATCAGGATTGAAACAAGCCGAAGCCATGACAAAACTTGCCGAAACCGAGGCCAAGCTCGTCGATCGCATCGAAGAGGTTGGCGACAAGATTAAACGCGTCCGTGACACCACCGCCTCGGCGATTTTCGGCCAGGATCGCGTCATTGACCTCGCCCTGATCACATTGCTTTCGGGCGGTCACGCGCTTCTCATCGGCGTGCCGGGCCTGGCAAAGACGAGCCTGGTCGAAACGCTGGGCGCCGTTCTCGGGCTTGAGAACAATCGCATCCAGTTCACGCCCGACCTGATGCCGTCGGACATTGTCGGTTCCGAGGTGCTGGAGGAGAGTACTAGCGGCCGGCGCAGTTTCCGGTTCGTTGAAGGCCCGATCTTCACCCAGCTGCTCATGGCCGACGAGATCAACCGCGCAAGCCCGAAGACACAATCGGCGCTGCTTCAAGCGATGCAGGAGCACCACGTCACCGTCGCAGGCACGCGTCACGACGTGCCACGCCCCTTTCATGTGCTCGCGACCCAGAACCCGTTGGAGCAGGAAGGCACCTACCCCTTGCCGGAAGCGCAACTCGACCGCTTCCTCTTGCAGATCGACGTGTCCTATCCGGATGAAGCCGCCGAGCGCCGTATGCTGTTCGCCACCACCGGCGTCGAGGAACGCGAGCTCAAGACCATTCTGTCGGCCGAAGAGTTAATGATGGCGCAGCGGCTTGTGCGCCAATTGCCGGTCGGCGACCAGGTCGTGGATGCAATCCTTAGCCTCGTGCGTTCAGCAAGGCCTGGCACCGGCATCGATTCTGAACTGGATGAACTGATCGCCTGGGGCCCGGGTCCACGCGCGAGTCAAGCGCTGATGCTCACCGTACGCGCCAAAGCGATGATCGAAGGGCGGCTTGCCCCTTCCGTGGATGACGTGATCGAGCTTGCCGAGCCCGTGCTCAAGCACCGCATGGCGCTGACATTCGCCGCCCGCGCCGAAGGCGTCGATATCAGCCACTTGGTGGAGCGGCTCGTCGAGCCGTTGAGGTGATCTAGGCTTGGCCG
>Ga0315534_1003160_pt1 | contig 10720 bp, 8 predicted proteins | sample SalMarSW160240MG_FD_203094 | JGI IMG/M metagenome (GOLD analysis project Ga0315534, IMG submission 203094) | Salt marsh sediment microbial communities from the Plum Island Ecosystem LTER, Massachusetts, United States - Salt Marsh Sediment SW1602-40 ... | reverse complement strand
GCTCGCCGGCACCGTTGCCGCTCCAGGTGATTGCCTGCAGCAGATGCGTCTTGCCGAGCCCCACGCCGGCATGGATGTAGAGCGGGTTGAACATCACCGGGTCGCCACGGCGGGCGGCGGCGACCTGCTTGGCCGCCGCGTGCGCCAGCGTGTTGGAGCGGCCGACGACAAAGGTATCGAAGCTGAGCCTGGGGTCGAGCGGCGAACCGCCCAACGCCTCATGCACCTGGGCATCGCCGGCGACCATCGGGCGCCCGATGCTGCCATTGCCGTTGGCGTAACGGCCGTGGTCGATCGCGTCGGTCTCCGCCTTCGGCTTGACCACCGCCGACCGCAGGACCGCCGACCGCACGATCAGCTCGATACGGCCGACCTTGGTCTCCTCCGCCTGCCAGCAGGCAAGCACACGCTCGGCGTAGTGGGACTGGATCCAGCTCTTGAGGAAGCGGGTCGGCACCGAGAGGCGCACCGTTCCGTCCTCGATGGCCTCCAGATCCATGCGCGCAAACCAGCTCGAATAAATGTCGTCGCCGACCTCCGCGCGTAGACGGTTGCGCACCTTCAACCAGTTTTCCTGATCCGGGTTGGACATTTTTTCTTCGTTCCGATGAAATGGGTTGAAACGGACTCGGATTTCCCGGCTGGCGGCGGGCCACCTACGCGCCGGACAGGACGCAACATCACCAAAAGCAAGAACGGTACCGCTGGACGTTGTGGAAGGGACGGGACGGCCCCCTCGACGCGAAGCTGGCGTGCGATCGGGATCGCCGCGTTCAGCCGCCTGACAGCCGTGGCGCGCTGCGACAGCCTCTTGAGAAGGCGGAGGTGCCTGGAGACGTCGGGATACCGGAAATTACAATGCTGAAGGGAGAGATGATGGAGGAAAAACGGACAGCGAGCGGCAAATATCTGCTCAATAAAGTCTGACCGGTAAAATCGGCGCGGCGTGCCGACACTCCTCCATTTTGCATCATGACATCCCCCTCATGAGTCTGGGCGGGCTGTTGCCCTGCCGATATCCGTGACCCGCCAATCGCCACCGGGAAACGAAACTTGTGTCGGTACCCGGCGGTTCGGCGTCGGTGAAGGGCTGATTGCGTTGCGTCGAGGCAAAAAACAGCCGTTCTCATCCGCCGATGAGCTTGACGTTGAACCTTTTACTGGTGTCGCCCGGTGAATTCCGTGCGCAAATTAAAAATACACAGACGGAGAAAGCCGGCAATCGGATTCGCACGCATTGCGTCATCCGAATGCAAGAAAACCCGCATCCTGTGGCACTAATGTCGCGCAGGCGCGGATTTAACGTGTTGATGAGTCGCGGGGAATTAGTTGGTCCGATAGCGCCGGCCTATGGTGCGTGGCGAGCAAATTTTTTTGCGTGGCGCCGATTGCAGAAGCGCCTCTGGCACAGGGATTTCCGGGTCCTCGGAATTCGATGAACGTAAGTTGTTATTGCGGCGAAAAATTTTCTGCCCGTTTGAGTCGGGTAACCCTCACCGGAAAGATGCGATGGAGTCGGTATTGGCGTGCGCGGGCCCCGCATTTGACCCGGTAATACCGAAACGCGCAGAAATTGGTGACGCCGTCATGAAGTTTTTGCAAACGGTGTTCTGCATTTCACTGCACTGCGAGACAGGACGCGTGTGCGCGACTGACCGGACCGTTCGGCGGTAAAACGAATTTTTTGCGGCAAAAATGCCCGGCCGGAGCCGGGCTCGAACGAAAATGCGTGCGTTGGGGTCTATTGTGCGATCTTGGCGATGCGATGGGCCAGGCGCGAGACCTTGCGGCTTGCATTGTTCTTGTGAAGCACACCGCGCTGCGCGGCGCGCATGATGACCGGCTCGGCTTGCCTGAGCGCGGTCGTGGCAGCGGTGCGATCGCCACTGGCAATCGCCTCCTCGACCTTGCGCAGGGACGATCGCATGGTGGACCGGCGCGCCTTGTTGACGGCCGTGCGCTTGGCAATCTGGCGCGTGGCCTTGCGGGCGGACTTCGTATTGGCCATGAACTACTCGTTATTGTCGGATTCCGGCGGAAATTGCCGCTGCGGCACCCTGATCTTGCAAGAAAAACCGGCGGCGAGCAGCCTCACCGCCATTCGGCGAGGCTTATAGTAATGCCTCCGCCTTGATGTCAACGGCCGCACCGCCCTTTCAGGCGACCCGTTTGGCCCGCACCGCATCGTAGCCGGCGACGACGGCCGTGCGGTCGGCGGCTGACAGGCCGGCGAGCGGCGGCTTCACCCGCGCGAGCGCCGGGTCGCCGTGGATATGGGCGAGCAGCGCCTTCACGCCGGAGACCAGCGGCTTGCCGTCGAACAGCTTGCGGATCGCCACCGCAGCCTCGAGCGCGTCGGCATTGCCGTCGTGCCAGGCACGTCCGCACAGATCGGCGTTGCAGTTAGCGGTGGCCGAGATGCATCCGGCGAAATCGCCGCGCCGCGCATCGAGCAGCGCGGCTTCGGTCGAGGGGAACACGGCGAAGCCGGGCGAGATGGCTGCCGCCGACCGTGCATAGGCCATGTCGCCGGAGGAGTCCTTGAGTCCCACGATACGGGACGAAAATGAATCGAGCAGGCGACGGATCAGCGCGACGTTCCAGGGCAGGCCTGACATCGCCGGGAAGTGATAGAGATAGAGCGGCACCGGGTGCGGGTCGGTCGCCTTCACGATCTCCTCGATATAGGCGAACAGGCCGTCGTCGGGCACGCCCTTGTAGTAGAACGGCGGCAACAGCAGCGCGCCGGCAAAGCCGAGTTCCGCGGCGTGGCGGGTGAGCGCGACGGCATCGCTGACCGCGGCGGCGCCGGTGCCGACCATCAAACGGTCGAGCGGCATGCCCTCGGTCTTGTAGGCGTTCATCACCGCCATGCGTTCCTCGCGCGAGAACGAGGTGGCTTCGCCGGTGGTGCCGAGCACATTGAGACCGTCGCAGCCGTTGTCGAGCAGATGGCGCGCGAGCTTGAGCGCGCGCGGCAGGTCGGGCGCGCCGGTCTCGGTGACCGGGGTGGCGATGGCGGCGATCACGCCGGACAGGGTCTTGCTCACGATGTACCTCCGACTTTTCCGTCGTCATGCCCGGCCTTGTGCCGGGCAACCACGTCCTTTTGGCACTGAATCAAGACGTGGATGGCCGGGACAAGCCCGGCCATGACGGAATAATAATGCTACCCGCTGACATTGTAGGCGGCCAGTGCCGCCATATTGACGAGCTGGTTGTCCTTGGCGCCGAGCTGGACGATCTGCACCGGGCGGTCGAGCCCGACCAGCAGCGGCCCGATCACGGTGGCGCCGCCAAGTTCCTGCAGCATCTTCGTCGAGATCGATGCGGAATGGAACGCGGGCATCACCAGCACGTTGGCCGGCCCGGACAGCCGGCAGAACGGATAGGCGGTCATCAGTTCGGCATTGAGCGCGACATCGGCGGCCATTTCGCCGTCGTATTCGAAATCGACCCGCTTGCCGTCGAGAATCTTCACCGCATCGATCACCCGCTGCGAGCGATCGCCCTTGGGATGGCCGAAGGTGGAGAAGGCGAGCAGGGCGAGCCGCGGCTCGTAGCCAAGCCGGCGGGCGACCCCGGCCGCCTCGATGGCGATTTCGGCCAGTTCGTCCGCCTCCGGCATTTCGGTCACCGCCGTGTCGGCCACCAGCACCGTGCGCCCGCGCGCCACCACCAGTGACACGCCGATGACGCGGTGGCCGGGTTTGGGATCGATCACCCGGCGCACGTCTTCCAGCGCGACGGAGAAATTCCTGGTCACGCCGGTGACCATGGCGTCGGCATCGCCGAGCGCCACCATGCAGGCGGCAAAATGGTTGCGGTCGGTGTTGACCAGCCGCTGGCAGTCACGCACCAGGTAGCCGTGTCGCTGCAGTCGTTCGTAGAGAAAATTGATATAGCTGACGTTGCGGGTCGACATCGCTGCGTTGATGATCTCGATGCCCTGGCCGAGTTCGATGCCGACCTCCTCCGCGGTCGCGCGCACGCGGTCCTCGCGCCCGACCAGCAGCGCGGTGCCGAGCCCCTGATGCACGAAGCTCGCTGCGGCGCGGATCACCTGTTCCTCCTCGCCCTCGGCGAAGACGACCCGCTTGGGCTGCCGGCGCAGGCGTGAAAAGACCTGTACCAGCGTGCCGGCGATCGGGTCGCGCCGCGATCGCAGCTGTTCGCGGTAGGCATCCATGTCGACGATGGGCTTGCGCGCGACGCCGGTATCCATGGCGGCCTTGGCGACCGCCGGCGGCACGAACGAGATCAGCCGCGGGTCGAACGGCACCGGGATGATGTAGTCGGGGCCGTATTTGGGCCGCGCGCCGTAGGCCGCAGCGACATCGTCGGGCACGTCCTCGCGCGCCAGTGCCGCCAGCGCGTCGGCGGCGGCGATCTTCATCTCCATGTTGATGGCGGAGGCGCGCACGTCGAGTGCGCCGCGGAAGATGTACGGGAAGCCGAGCACGTTGTTGATCTGGTTGGGATAGTCCGAGCGCCCCGTCGCCATGATGGCGTCGTCGCGGACTTCCGCCACTTCCTCCACCGTGATTTCCGGGTCCGGATTGGCCATGGCGAAGATGATCGGCCTGTCGGCCATCGACCTGACCATCTCCTTGGTCACCGCGCCCTTGGCCGAGAGGCCGAAGAACACGTCGGCGCCCTTGAGCGCGTCGGCCAGAGTGCGCGCCGGGGTCTTTATCGCGTTGGCCGACTTCCACTGGTTCATGCCCTCGGTGCGGCCCTGGAAGATCACGCCCTTGGTGTCGCAGAGGATCAGGTTCTGCGGCTTGAAGCCGATGGCCCGCAGCAGTTCGAGACAGGCGATGCCGGCGGCCCCCGCGCCGTTGCAGACCAGCCTGGTGTCCTCGATCTTGCGTCCGGTGAGATCGAGCGCGTTGAGCAGGCCGGCGGCTGCGATGATGGCGGTGCCATGCTGGTCGTCGTGAAAGACCGGGATGTCGAGCAGCTCGCGCAGCCGCTGCTCGATCTCGAAGCATTCCGGCGCCTTGATGTCTTCCAGGTTGATGCCGCCCCAGCCCTTGCCGAGCAGCTTCACGCAGTCGACGATCTCGTCGGGATCTTCCGACGACACTTCAAGGTCGATGGAGTCGATGTCGGCAAAGCGCTTGAACAGCACCGCCTTGCCTTCCATCACCGGTTTGGCGGCAAGCGCGCCGCGATTGCCGAGGCCGAGGATGGCGGTGCCGTTGGTGATGACCGCGACGAAATTGCCCTTGGTGGTGTAGTCGTAGGCGCGGCTTTCATCCTCGGCGATGGCGAGCACCGGCACCGCCACGCCCGGCGAATAGGCGAGCGACAGGTCACGCTGGGTCGCCATCGGCTTGGTGGCGATGACCTCCAGCTTGCCGGGGCGGCCGACGCTGTGAAACTGGAGGGCTTCCTGGTCGGTAAAGGTCGGCCGGCTGCGGCCGGGGGGCTTGGAGGGCATTTTTACTCCACATACGTGTACCGGAGATGCCCGGCGCGAGCGACGTTAGCGGAACCCGTGCCGAAAGCTCAAGGGAATGGCACCCCGGCCACTTTGCCAGTTGAACCGCGGGCGGGCTTTGGGCTAATTCGGGCCCCTGTCAAGGTTCCGCGGACCGCCCGCTGTCATGATCCGTTTCCTGTTCCGGTTCATCGGACTGTTGTGCCTCGCCGCCGCATTCGTTCTGGTGGTCTATGACGGCACCAAGTCGATTGCCGGCAACCAGCTCTTTATCACCAGCGTGCGCACGCTCTGGGAGCTGATCAACGCAGCCAGCCTGCAGAATTTCACCGAGTGGTTCAGGCCACTGGTGGCATCCTATGGCGCCGGTTTCGCCTGGGACCCGGTCATGCTGGCGATCCTGTCCGCGCCGAGCTGGAGCCTGCTCGGCGGGCTGGGCATCATCCTGATCCTGCTCGGCCGCAAGAAAAAGCCGCTGATCGGCTACGCCCGCCCCTGACCGGTCGCCGATCACGGCGCGCTTTCCGGGTTGTGATCGGCGGGATCGTTTCCGGCGGGCGCCAGCGTGCCTATATTCGGGCCAGCACGAAAGGAGCGCCAGACAATGTTCGGCTTCAGGAAAGCGGTCATGCCCGGGGCAGGCGAGGCACTGCCTGGCCGCCCGCAGGCAATCCCCACCGCGCGCGATCATTTCGTCAATCGGACTGCGCTCAAGGGCCCCTATCCCGAAGGCAGCGCGACGGCGATGTTCGGCCTCGGCTGCTTCTGGGGCGCCGAGCGCAAGTTCTGGGAACTGGGCGACGGCATCCATGTCACCGCCGTCGGTTATGCCGGCGGTTTCACGCCCAACCCGACCTACGAGGAAGTGTGTTCCGGTCGGACCGGCCACAACGAGGTGGTGTTCGTGGTGTACGACCCGCACCGGATTTCCTACGACACGCTGCTGAAGACGTTCTGGGAAAGCCACGATCCGACCCAGGGCATGCGTCAGGGCAATGACGTCGGCACGCAGTACCGCTCCGGCATCTATACCTTCATGCCGGAGCAGAAGAGGGCGGCCGAGGCATCCAAGGCGATGTACGAAAAGGAAATCGCCAGGAAAGGCTTCGGTGCCATCACCACCGAAATCGTCGATGCGCCGCCGTTCTATTTTGCCGAGGACTATCACCAGCAGTACCTGGCGAAGAACCCGTTCGGCTATTGCGGGCTCGGCGGCACCGGCGTGTCGTGCCCGATCGGGACCGGGGCGAAGCTCGGCGCAGGCACACCCGCCTGACGATTCCGCGGTTCGCCTCCCGCTGCCTGTGCCGGGAAGCGAGCCGCGATCCGCGCTGGCGGAAAGCCCCGGAAACACCCGCTTTGCCGCGGTGAGGATTTATTAACCATATAAAGCGTTAATGCCGCGAGACTTCCTGCCACGCTTGGGGCTGGATCCGTTTTGATGCGGCGCGCACGTTACTTATTGCCGGTCCTGCTTGCACTGACCGCGGCTGCCTGCGCGCGCGAGCAGCAGTCCACCTATTACATTATCGATCCGGCCACCGGGCAGCCCGTGCCGGTGGTGCAGCAATATGCGCAACCGCAATATGGCCAGTACGCGCAGCCGCAATATGCGCAGCCCCAGTATGGGCAGGCGCAGTATGCGCAGGCGCAATATGGCCAGCACGCGCAGACGCAGTATGGCCAGTACGCGCAGACAGCCTATGGCCAGCCGGCCTATACGCAACCAGCCAATCAGTCGCAGGGCAACAAGCGCGGGCTATTCAACCAGCAGCGCAGCCGTCGGGACTATGCGCCGCAGTCCTACGGGCAGCAGCCTTACTATGGCGGGCCGCAGATCTATCAGCAGCCCTATGCGCAGCAGCCCTATGCGCAGCAGTCGTATCGGCAGTCGTACCGGCAGCCCTATGCGCGGCAATCCGGTGCCGGCGGCGCCTATGCTGCCGCGCCCTACGGCTACGCCTACGCGTCGGCGTCGCAGGCCATGCCCGCCTACACGCTCGACTCCGGCGACAGGCTGCGCATCGTCGTGTTCGGACAGGAGGGCATCACCGGCAGCTACCTGGTCGATGCCGGCGGCAACATCAGCATGCCGCTGATCGGAGTGGTGCCGGCGCGCGGCCACACCACGGCCCAGCTTTCGGCGATGATCTCGCAGCGGCTCAAGCAAGGCTATGTGCGCGAGCCGCACGTGACCGTGGCGGTGGAAAGCTATCGGCCGTTCTTCATCCTCGGCGAGGTCGCCAATCCCGGCCAGTATCCTTACGTCGCGCACATGACGGTGGAGAACGCCGTCGCGATTGCCGGCGGATTCGCGCCGCGTGCCAAGAAGGACAAGGTTGAGCTCACCCGCAACTACGGCGGCCGTCAGGTCCGCACCAGCGTTCCGCTCAATCAGCCGATGCTGCCCGGCGACACCATCCAGGTCGAGGAACGCTGGTTCTAGCGTTTCGTGCCGTGCATCGCGCGACGAAAAAAGCCCCGGCATGGCCGGGGCTTTTCGTTTGTTCGCGGGCTGACGCCTACTTCATATGCTTGGCGAGGAACTCCTGCGTGCGCTTCCACGCGAGATCGCCCGCCTCCTTGCGATACGAGGCACGCTCGTCGCAATAGAATCCGTGCGGCGCGTTGGCATAGGTGTAGATCTCGGCCTGCGGCTGCTTCTGCCTGATGGTCTCGACCACGTCCATCGGGATGCTTTCATCCTTCTCGCCGAAATGCATCTGCAGCGGACACCTGGGTTTCTCGTCGGCGAACTTGCCGATCTGGCCGCCGTAGTAGGCGACCGCCGCCGACAGGCCGTCGATGCGGCAGGCGGCGAGAAAAGCCGCAGTGCCGCCCATGCAGAAGCCGACCACGCCGATCGGCCCGATGCCCTTGAGATCTTCCTTGGCCGCAGCCACGTCGGCCATCATGTGTTCCCAGTTGAGATTGCCGAGATAGCTGCGCGCCTTGGCGATTTCATCCGGGGTGTAACCGCTTTCGAAATTGCGCACGAAGCGGTCGAACACCGCCGGCGCCACCGCCGCATAGCCAAGGTCCGCGAGCCGGTCGCAGACAGCGCGGATGTGGTGATTGACGCCGAAAATTTCCTGCACCACGACCATGCCGCCCTTCGGCGTGCCCTTCGGGTCGGCGCGGTAGGCGCCAAGCTGATGCTTGTCGGTGGTGGTAAGATTGAACTGCTTGCCCAATTGAACCTCCCGTTCGTCTCTTATGTGTGCCGGCTGGGGCGGAAATGACCCGGCCGGGTTCTAGCACAGGCGGGCAGGGCGGAACCAGATTACGGGACGGCGTGTCTAGCGTGCGACTCCGTAGGTCTCGGCGAGCAGTTCGTAGGAGCGCTTGCGGGCCGCGTGGTCGAAGATCATCGTGGTGACCATCAGCTCGTCGGCCTGCGTTGCCGAAAGTAGCGGGGCGAGACGCGCCTTCACCGTCTCCGGCGCGCCCACCGCCAGCCGCGCGCGGGCCTGCGCAATGCGCTGCTTGTCGACCGGTGTGTAGGCGTAGGACGCTGCCTCCTCCGGCGAGGCCAGCGGCAGGTATTCGCCCTTGGCGCGGCGCACGAAATTGAGCTCGACGGTCTTGGCGAGCCGCTCGGCTTCCGCGTCGCTGTCGGCACAGACCACGTGCGTTGCCAGAATGGCGTAGGGCTTTTCATGCGCGGGCGATGGACGGAAATTGTCGCGGTAGAGCCGCATGGCTTCGCCCGCGTCGAAATTGGCGAAGTGATGGGCGAAGGAGTAGGCGGCGCCGATCTGGCCTGCGAGCTGTGCGGAATAGTCCGACGAGCCGAGCAGGAAGATCGGCGGCAGCGCCACCTCCGCCGGCATGGCGCGCACGGTGTGAAACGGGTGGCCGGCCGGAAAGCCGCGCGTCTCGATCAGCATCAGTTCGTTGAACCGCTCGAGGAAGTCGTCTTCCTCGCTGATGCCCTGGCGCCGGCGCAGCATGTAGGAGGTGGCCGGATCGGTTCCCGGTGCACGGCCGAGGCCGAGATCGATGCGGCCGGGAAACAGCGCCTCCAGCACCTTGAAGCGTTCGGCCACCATCAGCGGCGCGTGGTTGGGCAGCATGACGCCGCCGGAACCGACGCGGATGCGCTCGGTCGCCGCGGCGATCTGTCCGATCATGATGTCGGGCGCCGACGAGGCGATGGCCGGCAGATTGTGATGCTCGGCGACCCAGTAGCGCGTGTAGCCGAGCCGGTCGGCCAGTTTCGCCAGGTCGAGCGAGTTGTGCAGCGCCTGCGCGCCCGTGGAGCCTGCCGAAACCGGCGACAGATCGAGAACGGAAAGCGGGATCATGGGCTGGCTCGCGCTGGAGGCGACACACCATAACGGCTGCGTCCGCTGCGGCAAATCGTCGGCGCGGGATCTGGTAAATTGCGCTCTTCCCGCCGGCAATCCAGCCGGTATGATGGGTCGACCTTGCAGCCACCGCCCATCATCGGATTCCGGAATGGCTTCACTGCTCGAATGGAAAGTCCCCGCGGCCGCCCAGCCGCGCGCGCAGGATTACGGCTACGATCTCGAGCGCGCCCTGTCGTCGGTGATCGGCCTGCATTCCATCATCCCGTCCGACGCCTTCACCGCCGATACGCTTGGTGTCGAGCGCGCGGGCAACGGCGTGCTGATCGACGAGGGTCTGGTGCTGACGATCGGCTATCTGATCACCGAGGCCGAGACCATCTGGCTGCATCTCGGCGACGGGCGCGTGGTGGAAGGTCACGCGCTCGCCTACGACCAGGAGACCGGCTTCGGTCTGGTGCAGGCGCTGGGCAAGATCGACCTGCCGAGCCTGTCGCTCGGCTCCTCCGGCAAGGTCGAGGTCGGCGAGCGCGTGGTGGTGGGCGGTGCCGGCGGACGCACGCGTTCGGTGGCCGCGCGCGTCGCGGCGAGGCAGGAATTCGCCGGTTACTGGGAATACGTTCTGGACGAAGCGATCTTCACCTATCCCGCGCATCCGAACTGGGGCGGCACTGCGCTGATCTCGTCAGCCGGCGAACTGGTCGGCATCGGCTCGCTGCAGGTGGAGCGCTCGCGCGGTGAGGGCAGCGAACATCTCAACATGATCGTGCCGATCGACCTGCTCAAACCCGTTCTCAATGACCTGCGCCGGTTCGGCCGTGCCGACAGGCCGGTGCGGCCCTGGCTCGGACTCTATTCCACCGAGATCGAGGACAAGATCATCGTCGTCGGTATCGCGCCCAAGGGACCGGCCGCGCGTGCCGAGCTGAAGACCGGCGACGTTGTGCTTGAGGTCGGCGGCGAA
>Ga0315534_1003159_pt1 | contig 10722 bp, 10 predicted proteins | sample SalMarSW160240MG_FD_203094 | JGI IMG/M metagenome (GOLD analysis project Ga0315534, IMG submission 203094) | Salt marsh sediment microbial communities from the Plum Island Ecosystem LTER, Massachusetts, United States - Salt Marsh Sediment SW1602-40 ... | reverse complement strand
CACCCCACAATATCACGTATTGTTGGTGAGATCAATATGGATCATGTTCCAGTTACTACTTCAAAGCGAGAGTTTGAGAAGGAATCTGTTGAGTATCGTGAAGTTGAGAAAGCTCTTAGACAAGAATTTAAAGAAATAGTTCGATTAGCAAGACAAAAAGCAGGTGAAGAAAAAGTAACAAAAGAAGTTACTCAACAGCTTGAAGTTTGGAAGGATAGAATAGCAGAAGCGATTAACTCAGAGGAATTTAGAACATATACAACAAAGCTCACAGGAACAACAGAGAGTCGAGATCCTTCTTCACCTGAAAAAGCATTTGTTGAAGTAGAAAAGCGGGAATCTCCAGAGAAAAAATTCGAAGTTACTCCGGAGCCAAAGACAAAGAAAGATAGAACACCGACAAAAACTCACCGCAAAAAACGACATGTTGTTCGAATAAAAGGGAAGAATGTTGAGTTTGATCATCAATATGCACAACTCGGTGCTGAAGCGAGTTGGAAGAATGTTAGATACGTACCAGGAAAACGAATTGAAATTTTTACAAACACTGATTTTCCAGCTTTTCATGCTACCAAGGATAGGGTATTCTATGCCGTAATGACAATAGCCGAAGCGATATCAGAAGTTTTGGTGCAACAGGCTGAAGAAGATATTGCTAATATTGATGAAGTTAAAGAGCTGATATTGAGAAAAGCAGCGTCGCTTAAACTTGAGCTTGATTGATATATATTTGAATTTGATGCAATATAGTGGTGAAGAATGTCTACTGCAGGGGGATCAAGTGGTGATGGTGAATTGTTTCGCAGTTTTTGCATAATGACCAATCTTAGTGATTAAGGGAGGTAAGTATGGCACGCTTACGTAATGCCACGAAGGGAGTAATTCTCAAGAACACAGTACCAGGCTTTCCGTTATATGTCGAGAGCCAGCAGCCTAGAGTTATTACAGCCGATGTCTGGGCATTCTTCAAACATGAGGGGAGGATCTGGGGTCAAATCTAAACATTTGACAATTCATACAGGTGAAAAATGGCTGTTTGGGTGCTTGAAGGAGGAAATAGAAGACAGGAGGCACTAGACACTATGCAAGGATTGGGGTCAAATCTCGAGACAGAGCGTAGAGCGTAATGAGTAAAGAGTAGGGAGAAAAACCAGATTAACTAAAGAAACCAAAAAGACTAGATAAACAAGATAAACCAAATCGTCCTTAGCACAATGCCCTATGCACTTAGCGCATAGCTTGACTCTTGTTGGAAATTCAAGATAATAAGGTATATAGGATGTGCAAAATTGAAGATGAACAGATCAAAAAACGTATTCATCATAAAACGCATCATTAGGGTTAGATCATTCCGCATATCAATGTGTATATTTTTGTTGTTTTTTTTGCTGTTAATTGAGATATGGGGACGGTGCTTGACAATATGACAGTAGAAAAGAATGAGATCAGCTCTGAACGATCCTATGGGGTTAAACCTTTTTTGAGTAACGGAGCAGGGGAGTGTTGAGGTGACGGTGAAATGGAAGGGAAGAATTGGGGTCAAATCTCGAAACTTGACAAATCTTCAATGAAATGGACTTACCTGGGGAAAGATAAGAACCTGATCCCTTCGTTCTTATGTCTCTAAGTCAAGACCTGACCCCAAGAACACTCATAACCATTAAGAATTAATGATGGAGGAGAAGGAACAAGCGTGAGCGTAGGGTGATGGTAGCACTTGACATAGAAATAATTTGGCGTATAATTACTATACTTAAGTCTATAAACAAGAATTCGAGACAAGGAGGTGTTTATGAAAAACAGCAGTCAATATTCAATAGGTATTCTGGCATGCAACAACAGGGTCGGTGCAATAAATTTGCGTATTTTGCTGGCTGCTTTTCTCGTTGTTTTTCCAATAGTCCTTTCTGCCCAGGTTGATACCACGTGGGTCAGGTGGTACAATGGGCCAGGAAATGAGTATGATGGTGTAGAAGCTATGGCTCTTGATAGTTCAGGTAATGTTTACGTTACTGGTATCAGCCATGGCGGATCCGGCATGCAGGATTATGGAACAATAAAGTATTACGCTAACGGTGATACTGCCTGGACCAGGAGATATAATGGTTCAGGGAACAGCAGTGATGATGCGTGTGACATAGCGGTCGATACTTCAGGGAACGTATATGTGACAGGTTATGTCCTGGGAGCAGGTACCAATGAGGATTGGGCGACGATCAAGTACTATCCGAATGGAGACACCGCGTGGGTGAGAACATATAATCGGATATCGACAAGCCAGGATCGAGCATATGCCCTTGCGGTTGATAATGTGGGAAATGTGTATGTAACAGGATTTACTTCCGAGGTTGGGGGTAATGCTGATGTGACAACGATAAAATACTATCCGAATGGAGACACCGCGTGGCTGAGAAGGTACAACGGACCGAATAATGATACGGACATTGCACAAGCCATAGCAATTGGTACTTCAGGTTATTTGTATGTAACAGGTTATAGTAGCGGTTCGGGAACATCGTATGACTATGCAACGATAAAGTATGATGCAAACGGCGATACGGCGTGGGTCAGACGGTATAACGGCCCGGCCAATGACTATGATGAGGCACGTGATATCGCGGTTGATACATCGGGTAATGTGTATGTTACTGGTGCAAGTCGTGGCTCAAGCGGATACAATGACTATGCAACGATAAAGTATGATGCAAACGGCGATACGGCGTGGGTTAGACGATATGATACTCCAGAGAGCTGGGACGATCAACCTCAGGCTCTGGTCATCGATGATTCAGGGAATGTGTATGTTACCGGTTCTACGAGTGATGAGTGGATGTTATATTGTGATTATTTGACAATAAAATATTTTGCAAACGGCGATACGGCGTGGGTCAGACGGTATAACGGCCCGGACAATGACTCTGATGAGGCGCATGATATCGCGGTTGATACATCGGGCAATGTTTATGTTACGGGTTATAGTGATGGGGTTGGTACAAGTGCTGATTTTGCCACGATCAAGTACGATGCGAACGGCGACACGATCTGGATAGAGCGATATAATGGATCTTCTAATGATTTTGACGTAGGCGAGCATGTTTTGGTGGACAATTACGGTTACGTGTATGTAGCAGGTCGCGGTTATGATTCGGGATCTTCTTGTGATTACCTGACAATAAAATATGGTCAGAATATTGGAGTAGAAGAGAATATTAGACATTGTATTTCAGCGAATACCGCGATGCATGTTTTCCCGAATCCGGCATGTAATTATTGTACCATTTCTTGCCCGTGCGTAGCAGACTGTTCCGTGATAAAGTTGTTTGATGTGACTGGAGCGATAATACGTGAAATCGACACCAAAACCGGGCGAACTGAATATATAATATCCTTAACCGGGGTAGATGCTGGTGTATACTTCGTGCAGAAAGACAACGAAACACAGATAACAAAGCTAATCGTGGTGAAATAAACACTACCTTTCATTTGATAACAAGGGTGCAGGTCTTCTTTGGCACATGAAATTAACGGGGTCAGCCATCGAAATTAGAAACTAAGTCGAATGGGCTAAATCATACAAAAGAATAGTGATTGAGTAATTATGTCATTGAGTAATTAGGTCATTAAGTTATTAAAAGATCAAAAAACAAAAATAACTAAATAGACCACAAAAACCGAACAGACCAAATCAACCAGATGCTTGACTTTTTCATGAAATTTATGATAATTTGATGAGGAGGATGTGTGAGTAGAAGAATTGTGCTTTCGGGAGTAATATTGTGTATTTTGTGGTTTGTACAAGGACATGGACAGGACCTACATATTAAGGATTTCCGGCTTTCGGAGTATAAAGTATTCAAAGTATCTTTATCTGTTGATTTAAGCAAATGGTATTATGCGGATTATTTAAGTTACGACATAGGACTTAACCCACATTATAGATCGATAAGCGATGAATCTGAGTTTGACTGGAGTGGATATATATCGGTAGACAGATGGTCTGATATGACAACTTTTGTATTTAGAACTGGTGTCGACGTGCGTCATTATTTATCCAACTTTTTCATACATGGGCGTGCTGATATGGACTCATGGAACGTTTATGAAGGATTTTGGCAAAAAAACCGGTATGGAGATTTAGAGATCGGTGGTGGGATTGGACACTTAAGAGAAGGGTATTTTGCCAGTGCAGCCCTCTATATCAATGAAATACTTAAAGAAGAAGATATTATCAGGACGGATCTTAATAAGATAACTTTGTTAAAAATAGCTCAATTAGTTGCCAATAGGCAGGGGTATGTAATCAAATATGATCGATATGAAAAATATTTGTTCTCAGAACTCCAGGAGCTTATTGAAGAAGATCCAGCATGCGAACACCCTGTTTCAGCATATGTATTGTTTAAAATCCATGATGTAGTGGATCACCATATTTACTCAGGAATACCAAGTGACGTATTTTGCTGGAACCGCCAGTTCGGCACCAGGCTGAGTTTTGATCTTTTAGGATCCCATATCACCGATCATTCTCGGATGTACGGGAATTATGCAATGCACCGCTTTCCACTTTTTGATTCAGTCTATTATGTGCCTGGTATAAGAGCAGTATTTGACTATGGGAATCCTTTATCACTGGAGAGCCATATTTTGGGGTATATATCTTATCAGATTGATTGGTATGATATGATCACCACCCATGAGATGAAAACGAATATTACTTATTCTCGCGGCGTGATAGATCATTTTGTATTTACCGCAGCGCTCGATAATTTTTATAGTCACTGGTTACCCAGTGGCACGACCGCGACTGGGTTTTTAACTATCAATCCTGAGGTTGGGTTAACATATTATATTGAAGATAAGATTCGATTTAGCATTGATGTCGGGTATATTTTCGATTTAGAAATGTATTTTGTAGATCCATTTGATTATGAAGCTGAACATGGATTTATGATCGAAGTCGATTCACGGTGGTATATATTCTAAGTATGCAAAAAGCAACTTTAGTAATTACGATCCTTCTTGTCATTTCCACTTACAGCATTGATGTTGCTGATCAGCGGGAATGAACGGGGGCAGACCGTTCAACAGCATAGTAACTGAGTAACTTTGTCATTAAGTTATTAAAAGATCAAAAAACAAAAATAACTAAATAGACCACAAAAACCGAACAGACCAAATCAACCAGATGCTTGACTTTTTCATGAAATTTATGATAATTATTCAGTACAATAATATATAGGTAACAGAAAAAAATAAATAATAAAACAAGGGGGGAACATGTCTTACAGAATTTCCAAAAAGAGTGTTTTACTCTATGCACTTTGCACCATGCTCTTTGCGTGTTTGTTACACGCGCAGGAAGCGCGTTTATTTGTCGAATTTGACGTGCATGACTATAGTGAAGGTGTGGCATCTGATTATGCAGTGGCAAAGGAATTCATTGATGCTATGGATTTCAGTGGACTCGGAAAACTTGAACTCCCGGATTCCGGGTGCATTGATCCGAATATCCTGAAGAAATTTCTGCCCCCACCAATAAGGGGAACAAGAGCGTCTATATATACGTTCGATGATGAAGGGCATGAAGCCACTGGCCCCACGACCTACCAGTCGCCAGCAATGGGGCGTTATGCGTACAGCTATGCCTTTGTGCAATATGTCCGGGAAGCAGAAGACCAGAACTACTGGGAGGAGATCAGGATATATATACGGGATATGGGGGTGGCTGGTGAAACCAGCATGCGGAGATTCCATACGGATGAGGACAATAAAAAGTTCGTTGAATTCACTACGATACAAGGGTGTAAGGCAACGGTTTTCAGGGCTACGGAAACAAGGTTTGAGAACTATGGCGCGGTTCAAATTTCGATCCCGATTCCTTTATCAGGGTTGTACTGGCCAGAGATCTTGGAAGCGGCAAAACAAGGCGTGCGCCAGGGCGTGCAAGTCTGGAAGTGCGGCGCAACATTCAAAAACGGCACGATAAACGGCCCGGAGCTGGTGATCCCGCCCGGCTCATTAGAGGGTCCATGTTTTTCAGAAAATATTATCGATGAAATAATGGTATTGGATATTCCAATACAGATCCCGCTTGCATTTGCCAATGCTGTCTGGTCAGGCTGGAACCACTGGTCCTTGACATTCAGTGTTAACTACCCGAATGCCTTTCCGGCGTTCGCTAGCTATCCCGGTGCATCAGCCCCGCCCACACCGGCTAATCCAATGCCGGTGCTCTTGGCATCATTTAACCGTGAGAAATTGACTACCGGGCATTTGAAATCATATATAATGGACCATCTAGAAGAATGGAAGGACGATCCAGAGGCTCAAAAGGCAGTCGCCGATTTTGCCCAGTGGTTTGATGAGTGTTTTACAAACGCGATTAACAAATCTCATATAACCAACCTAATGGGACGGGGGCCAGTGCCGAGTTATAATCCTCCAATTGTGCCGAACGGTCCAGTGGTAAACGGAGAGGTAGTTGCAACGCCGGTGATCTTCACTGGATTTGAATTTTAGCATGGGTTCATAGGTAGGTGAATATAGATAAGATACATGTAGATGCAAGAAAACGTGTAATCAATGGGGGCAGACCCACCTTGATTGCAGATTGTAGATTTTGGATCTTGGATTGGAAAGAATATAAGAAAGTAAGGGAGTAACGGAGAAACTTATACTAAAAACTGGATACTAGGAACTAGGAAGACGGAGATTAGAGAGCGGAGAGAGTAGGGCGTAAAGTGTAGTGAGTATGGAGTAGGGCGTTGACTTTTTTCGCGAATTCAAGATAATTGACTGAGAATTGTATGAGAAATTGCATTCTTCTATTGTTATTCATTTGTTTTATCACTTGTAGTAAAGGAATCTCTGATCTCAATACTATTCATTTTTACAATGGAAGTATAGATATTGTTGTAACGGATTCAGTTAAGCTATATGAAAATCTTGGCATCCTATTAGAATATAGCGGTGTGGAAATAACACTGGAGGGTTATACAAATTCTGTGGGCTCTGATACCAGTAATTTAGCATTGTCTCAGGCTCGTGCAGATATCCTATGGGACTGGTTGGTTGATCGTGGCGTGGATTATACTAGAATGATTCCAATTGGGTATGGCGAGAATAATCCTGTAGGTGATAATTTTACTGCTGAAGGACGTGCTTTAAATGATCGGGTTGAATTCAACATTCAATAGTATATTGAAAGTAGAGAAGAATGAAAATAAATAAACTTTTTCACATCATTGTAATAATCATTGTACCGACATTGATTGTTGCTGGAGCTATGTATTTATATCATTATTCGGAAATGAAAGGTGAACAAAAGCTGCATGATAAACAGATCGCATCAAAAGATACTACCATTGCAAATCTAAAAGTCAAGATCACCAGACTCGAAAATGCGATTGCAGAAAAACCGGATAGGCTTCCAGATGATTTATTAAAGATTTATACAGTCGATGCTATGGCAGATGTTGAGGGTGTTGATTTTTGCCTGGCTGTGCCGGAAAATTACACGGTGATCGAAAAAGTCAATTTGGTCAGCAGTCTGCTTATGAAACATAAGTTTAGCCAAGGGGTCATCTTGTTGGACGGGAATGGGGACGGTGCTTGACAATATGACATGATATTAAACACCGTTCCTCCATGATTGTATTGACCTTTCCAAAATAATTATTATCATTTACCATGAAGAATAGTAATGACACTAAAAAAATGATTGGATACTGTGGTTACAATTGTCATTTATGTGCAGCTCGTTCTGATGATCCACAGGTACGGCAAAAACTTGTTGATGGATGGAGACGGATTTTCGGTCATCAGCATTATACCGCAGAAAATGTCTTGTGTGAGGGTTGCAAGAGTGACGGTAAGGTAGCTGACAAACAATGCAGGGCGCGTCCATGCGCCAAAGAAAAAGGATACGAGTTCTGCGCGCAGTGTGATGAATTTCCCTGTGATAAAGTAAAACACTTGCTGGCAAGCAAGGAAGGATTGCTAATTTTCTGCCGTCCAAAAGATGGGGGTGTCACAGAAGAGGAATATAATCTATGTATGAGGCAGTTTGACAGCATGCGTAATATTGTAGATCAGTTAGTAGAAGCTGGCAAATTGCCCAGCTGGGTAAAAATGGTCTTGACATCTAATAAATAATATCTATAATTTGCTAGGTTTGATGTAAGTCCAGCCGCTCTGTGAGCGGTTGGATAAAGAAGGTATGTTTATCCTGCAGATTTTATCTGTAAGGTGGATGTACCTTTATTTTTTACCCCGTTAGAAGTGAAAGTTCTAATGGAGGTTTGTAGATTTTCTTGAGAGGAGGAAATATGAGGCAGAAGGCATACTTGTGTATCATAATGGCTGTCATGATGACTATAATTGTCAATTGTGCACCTCGAGTCAAGCACTACTATAAATATGAAAGACAAAATTCCGGCATGATCCATCCGATAATCGGTGAGACATTGGATAACGCTGAACGCCTAAGCTACACATTACTCATAGGAATTGATAATTTCAAACAGGCTACCTATTACAAGCTTGAAGACGGCGGCTATTTAATAGATATTGAAACAGATAGCGGTAAATTTGTAGCCATCAATCGTGATGCTGATGGTGCGAGTATTTTGTATGATTATATTGACCGGTTTGACGAGATACAGCACAACAAGGAAGCATTTGAAAAAAAATGGCGCATCGTGGATTATGATGATCTGGGTCAGCCGATCACGATTCGTGAGATAGATGGTCTAGGGAATCCCACTACATGGGCTCTTGGTGCGCCGGGTGCCGCAATTGGTTTTGTCGGGGGCATGGTTCTGGGATATTATATAATTGACCAGCAGGAAGAACCCAGTAATGATCGTATTTTAGCTATGGCATCAGGTATGGCCGGAGGTTGTTTATTTGCGCTCCCTGGTGTATTTTTTGGAAGGAAGATCGACAAAGAAAAAGGATTAGAAGCTATAAAGAAAGCACGTTTGCCACGTTTTGTTGAGCAATAAAAACGAGGGAGTCAGGTCATAATGGAAGAGTAGGGAGTAAGGCGTAGAGAGTAATGAGTAACGAGTAGAGAGAAAAACCAAGAAAACCAGATAACACTATGCCCTTTGCTTTTTGCCCTAAGCTTGACACTTTATATATTTCTTCATATAATATACCAAAAAGAGGGTAGATGAATAAGTTCAATTTCAAAATTCAAGGCATTATTTTAATACTTTTTACCATATTCATATCACTCTCATTCGGAGTCCAGGATTGGATAGAGATTGTTAAAAAAGCAAAACCCGCAGTGGTTGTCATAAGTACTTATCGATATGGTGAGCTGTCTAAACAAGGTAGTGGTTTTATTGTTAATGAAAGAGGTGATATTGTCACATGTTATCATGTTGTTGAAAGCGCTCATAAGGTTTATATAAGTTACATAGATTCCACAACAAGCTCGATAGCCGGGATACTGGCCGTTGATTCTTTGAATGATATTGCAATTCTGTGCTGCGATAACCCGGAATACTCTGGGGGTTTTTTGGAAATAAATGAGAGTTTACCAGTTGAAGGTGAGCCTGTGGTTGTCATAGGTTCACCCATGGATTATGAGTTCACTGTTACGGATGGAATTGTTTCAGCAATCCGGGATTGTGGAGATAGTAAGACGATACAGCTCAATGCACCGGCATCTCATGGATCAAGCGGGAGTCCTGTCATAAACAAAAACGGCAGGGTTGTTGGAATCGTCACCTCTGGTGTTAAAGAGGATTGGCCCCTAATAAATTTTGCAGCACCCAGTATTGTGATTTTTGGTATGGATACGACATCAGCCATTGATATTGCCGATTGGGCAGAATTAACCGAGAAATGCAAATCTTTCATGGTATGTGCAAAGGAGCAGTGGGAATGTAATAAGGAAGCAGCGCATTCCCTTAGTAGTGCCATGGAAGATTATTTTGACATGGCAGAGAGTTTTCGCTCAGAGCGCAAAATATGGGCAAAATTTTATAATAAGATCGGTGGTTTCTATTATTATCTTGATTTTTATGAAGAAGCTATCTCACCGTATGAGAAAGCGGTTGAGCTTGATGAATTATGTAAAGCAGCATATGAAGGGCTCGGAGATTGTTATTTTGAGCTTGAAAAATATGAAGATGCAGAAGAGTCATACCGGGAACTGATGCACTGTGATCCGCAAAACTGGTATGCACATAATGGTTTAGGGATGTCTTATTTAGAGCAGGGACACTATTATTCTGCTATCGAACGGTTTGAGAATGCGATTTTTTTATATCCAAGTTATGCAAAAGCACATTTTAATTTGGGGAAAGCCTATCTTGCCATAGATGATAGAGTTTCGGCTCTAGAGGAGTTTGACTGTCTATATGAATATGATGAAGAATTAGCCAGAGAGCTCTTTGATTTGATCTACGAAAACAAAGTCCCTCGATGGAAAAAGCAGTATAAAAACTTTTTTGACGAAGACGACGATTGGTAAGAAGACATAGGGATATGTCTTTTAAGCACGGGGGCATCGGAGTAACTTATACTAAAAACTAGATACTAGGAACTAGGAAGACGGAGAGTTGAGAGTGCAGTTTAAAGCGCAGAGTGTAGAGCGTAATGAGTAAGGAGTATTGAAAATGCGAATACACACTGCGTTGAAGACACATTTCATTGTAGACACGGTTCACCCCGTGCAACTTTGTCTAACGGGGTAGGCTGAAGACACGG
>Ga0315534_1003155_pt1 | contig 10727 bp, 9 predicted proteins | sample SalMarSW160240MG_FD_203094 | JGI IMG/M metagenome (GOLD analysis project Ga0315534, IMG submission 203094) | Salt marsh sediment microbial communities from the Plum Island Ecosystem LTER, Massachusetts, United States - Salt Marsh Sediment SW1602-40 ... | reverse complement strand
TCCCTTCAAACCGTCCATCCAGAGAATACTTAGAGTGGCATAATTCGAAAATATACCGCGGATAATGTACAACCAACCCAACAACACAATGCCGCGAGGGCGGCCGGGTGGGAAAAGATAATTATGCGGAGCGGGGGGCTATCCGGATTAGTCCAGAAAGAGCCCTCCCCCGAACCGGTTACTACTCATGGTCCATGCCCCAGGCTCCGAACACCCTTTTATAGAGGTCGGGCTGGGGGAAATCAGGCCGCATCATCATTTGTTCATGGGCAAAGCCGGATTCGTTCTTATCGAACTGCCGGAGATTTTTCGTAAAATCGGCAAATTTGTCTCCAGGCACGGAGAACATCATCTCTCCCGCAATAGTCAGCGCCCGTGCGTATTCGCCGGGGTCGGGCAGGTTGACCCAGTATTCGTTGTGGAGCATTACGGGTATGACGGCATTGGAGCAGGAAAAGGGGAACAAATTCGTTTTCACCAGGGGCCTGTCTTCTTCTTTCAACGAAAGGAGCATAATGCGGAGTTGATTCGTATCACAATAAATGATAACGACATCCGGCTCAAATTCAGCCGTCTGCAACGGGGCGGTCAGGATACCGATGTACTTGCCGTATTCAAAGCATTCGTACGCATTTGCCGCCTTGCCCGTCGGGTCGTCCGGCCTGGGTACCAGGCCGTAGGCAATCACGGGACCCGGGCACCAGTTATCTTCCTTCAGCATGGCTACCGTAGCTCTATCGCGTCGTGAAAGCGAGAAAGCCTGGCACTGGGCATAATGATAGCCGTGGTCTTTCTTAGGACGGAGGGCCCCCGCCGGGATATCGGCTTCCTTTTCCAGCATCTTTACGGCTACCGGAGATGTATGCAAACCCAGGATTTTATCAAGTTCTTCGCCGTAGCTATTGAATTCCTTGATTGTCGTCACGTAATATTTCCCCCTTACATTTCGTTTTTGGCAGGTACATTATGAGGGCTGAGGCGCTTTTTTAAAAGGCCGGTTTCTGCTTCCCTATCCGCGTATAGAACTCCTCCGGTATATCTGCCGGGTCCTTGTAAAAGACGAACTGGCAGTCTTCCTCACCGATGGGATCGGATGCGAAGTGACAGAAGGCGAAATCGCCGGTATTCTCGATATCCAGCGCTTCCATCACCGGACAGTGCACGCAGTACAGCGGAAAGTCCTTCATGCCCCAGGTGATGCGGTGCGGTTCCTTGACCCTGGCCAGTCCCACCTCATAACCGCCCTTCTGAATGAGCCGTTTCCCGGAGCCGCAGGGCTTCATGGTGACGGTCACCTTCTCATCATCCTCTTTGATTTCAATCGGTTGCAGGTGTCCCCGCAGGCCGCCAAGCATATCAATCACGCGGTCGCGGAAGGCGGTCTTGCCGGACGGGATGAAGGCAATCTTCGACTCGATGGTATGGGCACGGCGCTCGGCTTCTTCAACGGCGTCAACGCCGAGTTTCTCATATATATACGTTTGCAGGCCAGTGACCCAGGTGAAATACCCGTCATGGAGGTAGTTAAACTCCTTGTACATGCGCTGAGCCAGTTCCTTTGCCTTTTCTTTGTCTCCGGTATCAATGGCCTCGATAAGAACATCTAGCGTCCGCCGGCCCATCTCCTCAAGTTCCGCATCGGTGAAATATCTCTGGCTTTTCATCAACGTCCGAACCTCCTTTTTATCCCCCGAACATGTTCATCATGTTCTTGGGTATCTTACCCTTGGCTCCCATTTTCATCAGCTTCTGCATCTGCTGAAACTGACTGAGTAATTTATTGATATCGCTGGTGTGGGTACCGCTGCCGTTAGCGATACGCCGCCGGCGGCTGCCGCCGATGATAGACGGGTTCTGTCTTTCCTCCGGCGTCATGGAGAGAACGATAGCCTCGACCTTTTTTAGCTGCTCCTCCTGAGCGCCGTCGGGAAGTTTGCTGGCGATTTTCGACATGCCCGGCAGCATATCCGCCAGCTGGGCGATCGGCCCCATCTTCTTGATGGCTTTGAGCTGCTCCATGAAATCCTCCAGGTTAAACGTCGCCGTTCTGACCTTTTTCTGCAACTCGAGGGCTTTCTCTTCATCGAGGGTCTTTTCGGCCTTTTCGATAAACGTGAGGACATCCCCCATGCCCAAAATCCGCGAAGCCAGGCGATCGGGGTGGTAGACTTCCAGGGCGTCCACCTTCTCGCCGATGCCGATATACTTGATGGGCACGCCGGTTATCCAGCGTATTGACAGCGCGGCGCCGCCGCGGGCATCACCGTCCATCTTGGTCAGTATCAGCCCGGTGATATCCACTTTGGCGTTGAATTCTTCGGCGACTTTGACGGCGTCCTGCCCGGTCATGGCGTCAACCACCAGTATCACCTCGTGGGGCTTGACGACTTTCTTCACCTGCACCAGCTCCGCCATCAGTTCCTCGTCGATGTGCAGTCGGCCGGCGGTATCGATAATGATATGGGTGGCCGCTATCTTTTTAGCCTGCGACATGGCATGGTTACTGATATCTTTACTCGATTCTTTAGGATCCTCACTATAAACGGCAACATCGAGTTGTTGCCCCAGGGTAACCAGCTGCTCAATAGCGGCCGGACGCCGGTTATCCGCCGCGACCAGTAAGGGCGTTTGTCCGGAATGCTTCAGCTGGTAGGCCAGCTTAGCCGCGGTGGTAGTCTTGCCGCTGCCCTGGAGTCCCACCATCATGATAACGGTGGGCGGTTGGGAGGAAGCTGTCAGCTTACTCGACTCTTCTTCGCCGAGAGTGGCGATGAGTTCTTCATTGACGATTTTGATAATCTGCTGGGCGGGGGTAAGACTCTCCATGACCTCTTTGCCGACGGATCGTTCCTTGACGCGGGTGGTAAAATCCTTGACCACTTTGAAATTAACGTCCGCTTCCAGCAGCGCCAGGCGCACCTCCCGCAGGGCTTCTTCTATATCCTTTTCGGTGAGTTTGCCGCGGTTGCCCAGCCGCCGAAAGACATTACCCAGCTTTTCACTGAGGACTTCAAACATGACAGTTTCATTGTAAAGAATACTTATTTTAAAGGTCAAGTGACTAAAGTACTGTTTTATAACCTTGCTATACATTATGGAAAGTGTGATAATATCATAAAATGCTTAAATTGGAATTATTTGAAAAAGAAGCAGCAAATAACTACGATAAAATGCTCACTAAGCGTGAGTACCCACTTTATGGTAGAAAAGATGATACACGAAACGATTTCGTACGAGATTATAACAGGATCTTACACTGTTTAGCCTACAGACGATTGAAGCACAAAACACAAGTTTTTTTTGCTCCTGATAACGACCATATATGTACCAGAATAGAGCATGTAAATCACGTAACCGCAATAAGCAACACGATATCTAAAGCTCTTGGTTTAAATACCGACCTTACGAACGCTATAGCTATAGGCCACGATATCGGACATACCCCTTTCGGGCATGATGGAGAAAAAATCCTACGCGAAATATCTGAAAAAGAAACACGTCAAAGCTTCTGGCATGAGAAAAATAGTTTATGGTTTGCTGACAATATTGAGGTAATACGTGATGAAAATGATCAATATCAAAACCTCAATTTAACCTACGCTGTACGAGACGGTCTTATATGCCACTGTGGTGAATATGATGAAAAAGAAATAGCACCAAGAACAGATATTATTAACTTGAATAGTATAAAAAAGCCTGGGGAAATTCAGCCAATCACTTGGGAGGCCTGCGTTGTAAAAATAGCAGATAAAATAGCGTATCTAGGCCGCGATATAGAGGATGCACTAAGTTTAAAAATCATATCAAGAGATGATTTTTTAGACAAATTGCGAAATGTTTTTCCAAACTTTAAACGTAATAAAGTGTTTCATACTTCAGGAATCATTAATAACACAATTCTAATTCATAGCTTTGTAACCAACCTCATCAGACACAGTACTCCCCAACATGGCATCTCTCTTTCCGAATGGCATTATAATTTAATGTTGAATCTTAAAAAAGTTAGCCAGACTTTAATATATAAAAGCCCAAGATTAGATTATAGTAAAGCTAGAATTAAACTGATATTAGAATCTATTTTTGATATATTATCAGGCATTTATAAGAAGGATTTGACACTTGAAAGTATCGATGAATCACTCGAAAATTATACTTTATTGAGAGATAATTTCCACCGATGGATATACAAATACACAGACTTAGGTTTAGAAGAAAAAGCTGAGAAAAACTATATTAATAGAAAGATATATAACATACGAGATAAAAAACAATACAAAAAGTCTGTTATTGAATATATTGCAGCCATGACGGATAACTACGCAATAAGACTATTCAGTGAATTAACAAGATTTGGATATTAATTTCTGTCTACTATTTCTTCCTGAGCCGCTTAGCCCACTGCGATATTTTCTTCCACCTTTCCTTTTCCTCGAGGCGGACACGATCGTCACGGCGTGCCGCCAAATATTTTAACTCCCGTTTTAGTCGCTGGTAGCTTTGAAAACGGGTTTCATCGATAATGCCATTTTCAATAGCCTCCCTGACGGCGCAGCCCGGCTCGCTGTCGTGACGGCAGTCCGAAAAACGGCAGCCGATAGCAATACTGTCGATATCCTCGAAAGCGTCATCGAGAGCACTTTCCTCACCCCAGAGTTGAATCTCACGCATGCCGGGCGTATCGATAACCACCCCGCCCCCGGGGAGGAGAATCAATTCGCGGTGGGTGGTGGTATGCCGTCCCCGCCGGTCACTCGCCCTGACCGTGCCAATCTGCAGACGCTCTTCCCCCAGCAGCGCATTAATGATGGCCGACTTGCCCACGCCCGACTGCCCGAGTAAGGCTACGGTGCTGCCTTCGGCAGTATAAGCATGTAACAACTCCATCCCCGATTTGCTGACAGCGCTGACGGCGTGAACGGGAACCCCCGAAGCGACGAGTTCAGCCTCATTAACATATGAAACGACATCATTGCAGATATCCGCTTTGTTAAGGACAATTACAGGTTGCGCACCGCTGTCCCCGGCAATGGTAAGGTAACGTTCGATGCTGCGCAGATTGAAGTTCCGGCCCCCGTCCAGTCCGCTGACCAGGAAAACGGTATCCACGTTGGCAGCGACTACCTGTTCCTGCGTCGGTCCGCCGGGCATCTTCCGCGAGAAGCTGCTTTTCCGGGGCAGGATAGACTGAATAACGCCTTTCTTTTCGTGGGTCGGCACGGCTATCGCTACCCAGTCGCCTATAACCGGGTAGTCACCGGTACTTCCGGCAGCATAGCGCAGACGGCCGGCGACCGTGGCCTTTATTTCTCCCATGGCACCCTGCGCCGTATACGAGCTTTTCTGCTGGTTGATGACCCTGGCCGGCAGCCATTCTTCAGAGTCCAGCCGCCGGAATGCCTCCTCAAAGAAGTCGTCCCAGCCCAGTTGTCTCAATATCTCCGCAGAATCTTTATTCATCCTGCTTTCTCCTGGCCACCAACCTGACGAAACCGAGATATTCCCCTCCATCGACTTCCAGAGTTTCCTCCTCGGAGGGGAAGAGGAGCGTACCGGCCTCGTTGCAGGCTTTCTCATACTGCAGCCAGTCCCGCCACCCGTCGGGCTGGACGTCAGCTACTGCAACGTCTACCAGCCCGGTCTTCTCCCAGTGCCGTCGCCACCAGGCGGCGGTGTGAAAGCACCAACAATCCGGCTGCCAGAACACCCCGCCGTCCGAGCGTTTACGCATCAGGTGCTCGGGAACGGGACCGTCAAAGTCCTGCATCAGTCCCGGCACAACGATGCCGATTTGCCCGCCGGGTTTAACGAATTTCCGGAAATAACCCAGATATAAATCGTCGGTGCCGTAGTATTGATATGAGTCCAGACTGACGATAGCGTCAAAGAATTCTTCCGCATAGGGGAGAGCATGGGCTTCGGCATGAATGGGAAATACCCGTTTTTCCAGTCCGGCTTCTTTAATACGCTGCCAGTTTTCGGCGGCCGGTATCCAGAGGTCGTTGGCCCAGACCTCTACCCCGAACTCCCGCGCCAGAAACACCGAACTCAACGCCTTGCCGCAGCCCATGTCCAGCACCCGCATACCCTGCTTAAACTCCATCTTCTCGCAAAGCCATTCCGTCAGCCAGAGCACGTTGGGGCCCATCCATCCCTGCAGCACCCATTCGGGGTCGTACTTAGCCGAAAGCAGATAACGGTCATTTTTAAGTAATTCCGCCATTCTTTCTTTATCAATATTCATTATTTTTCTCCTTTTATTTTAAGCCAATATCGGCGTAGCATCTCCCTGTCCCAGACCTGCGCTTCAATATTGAATCTGTAGTTTTCAAAAATCCTGTATTTCCGGGCAACCGAAGGCAAATCCTCATAAAGATAAACACGGGGTGTGTTGGTGCGGCCTGCCGATACCAGGTTTCCGTCGTCATCGACGATGTGTTCGTACATGCTATCCGGGTAGGTAAAACTGACCGCTGATAATTCGATTTCACTTAAGGGTATTCTTATTTCTTCCGCATTTTGCTGCAATTCAAGTCTAATATCGAATTCTTCTTCCAGTGATTCACCCAACGTCATGTATACCGGGACACTATTTACCGGCTTGCCACCGAGTCTGATTAATTCATGATATATCCAACCTTCAATCTCTCTCCGGTGCCGCAGGTAATCGTCCTCGGCATAAAACTCACCAATTCCATTCTTTTCACAGTATCTGGTTTTTACCCGGTTGGCTTCTCCAAGCGGAAGGTCATTAAGGGACATAAAGGGATATTCCCCCTTCTGGTAATATCTCGTTAAAAAATCAGGTATGTTCAATTTCCCTCCATTATTAAATGAGTGTAATTACTGAAACCCAAAAGAAAAACCGCGGCTCTTCACACCCGCGGTCTATTGAAAATAATATATAAAAAACCGCTCCCGACGGAACGGCCACGGTATTATCGATGTAGAAAAGTTATTTAGCCGGATACCCGTGCGGGCGTGAATACGCTATGGAGTTCTGCGACAACTTGAGCTAACATCAACACCCCCTTTTTCGGGTTACCAATATTATCACTGGAATGATAGCATCTAAGGCAGGGCAAGTCAAGTTTGACGGCGAACATTAACGATAGCCATCAAAAGGTGCTACAATATGGTTACGTTGAGCCAATTATGGAGGAGGACGAAAATGCCGGAAAGAAAATATAAGAAATACATCCTCGAAGAACTGAAGCTACCCGAAGGGGTACGCCAGAAGGACGAAGAACACGGCTATTACGATAAAAATACCCGTGTTCTCTGGCTGGAAGACGAGATAATGAAAGGATCTTCCAGCATCATCTGCTCCTGGTACCGGAAGGCGGCGGACCAGGGCACACCGGCCCATACCCATGATTTCGACGAGATACTGGGATTTATCGGGTGCGACTATGATAATCCCAGCGACCTCGGCGGAGAAGTGGAACTCTGGCTGGAGGACGAAATATACATGCTGAAGAAAAGCTGCTTCGTCCTCTGTCCCAGCGGTATGAGGCACTGTCCTTTGAAAGTGAGACGAGTCGACAGGCCTTTCCTGTTTCTCGCCTTTTCCGTCACGCCAAAATACATCAAGGATAACATAGACCTGAGTATATCCTGAGTAAGATAACAGGAAATACCAGATATGTGCCGATCAGTGAAAACCGGCTGGTTTCCGGCGCGGCGGGATTTCTTTATCCCCGCCCGAAGATGCTAGAATAGTAAAAGGAAATAAAACGTTCTGGGGATTATGTTAAATGACTGAATCCAGATACGCGAAATACGTGGTAACCGAGCTGAAAATACCGGAGGAAAAGCATAAAATCGCGGCCGACTACGCTAAATACGCCACGCGCATTCTCTGGCTGGACGAAAACGTGGTCGAGGGGGCTTTTCACATGAACACCGCCTGGTACCTTAAAGCCGCCACCACGCTGGAGGATGTCCCCCACGTACACGACACCGACGAGATAATCGGGTTTTTCGGCAGCGACCCCGCTAATCCCCACGACCTCGGCGGCGAGATAGAAATCTGGCTGGAAGATGAGAAGCAGGTTATTACCAAGAGCGCCATGTTGTTCGTGCCGGCCGGTATGAAACACTGCCCGTTGGTACTCAAACGGGTGGACCGCCCCATTTTCCACTTCACCACCGTTCCCGGCAAGCAGTATATCAAAGAGTAGGCAAGATGATACCGGTTAAGCTGAAGCTGAAAAACTTCATGTGCTATCGGAACGACGTACCGCCGTTGAACTTCGACAGTATTCACCTGGCCTGCCTGGCCGGGGATAACGGGCACGGGAAATCGGCTATCATCGACGCCATGACCTGGGCGCTCTGGGGTAAAGCCCGGGCCGGCAGCGATGATGATTTGATTAATACCACCCTATCCGACATGGAAGTAGAGTTCGACTTTACCGTTAACGAGCAGCTCTACCGGATAATCAGGAAACGCTCCCGCCCCAGGAAACGTGGAAGTCCGGGGCAGCCTTCGCTGGAGCTTCAGATAAGCAACGGCAACGGCTACCACCCCATCACCGGCAACACCATCGCCCAGACGCAGGAAAAGATTATCTCTATCCTGCACATGGACTACGATACGTTCATCAACAGCGCCTACCTGCGCCAGGGACACGCCGACGAATTCACCCGGCAGGTCCCCTCAAAGCGCAAGGAAATCCTGGGAAATATCCTGGGACTCTCTATTTATGACGACCTCGAAGAGCGCGCCAAGGAAATGTCCCGTCACCAGGAAACCGAAAGGCTGCAACTGGAAAGCGCTATCGACGCCATCAATGAAGACCTGGCTCATAAACCCGACTACGAAAACGAGCTGGAACAGTCTCAGAAAGACCTTGCCGGCATTGAAAAAACCGCCGGTGAAAAAGAAGCCGTGTTTAATGAGATAAGGCAGAAAAAGGAAGCCCTCCAGATTAAAAAGTCCCAGCTTGAAGAACTGGAAAGCCGGATTGCGAACAACCGCCGGGAACTGGAAAGCTGGCAGGAGCAGGCGGCGCAGCACCAGACCCGCATCAAAGATTTCCAAAAAGTCATCAGCCGCCGCGATGGCGTCCTGGCCGGCTATGAACAGTACGCCCAAGCCAGAAATATTAATGAAGACCTGGAGAAAAAATTCCGGCAATCGGTCAACCTGGAAAGGCAAAAGACCCAGCTGGAAGCCCGGATAAAGGAGGCTAGCCAGAACCTGACCACCGAACATACCGTCGTGCAGCGGGAAATCAAGGCCCTGGAGGACAGGGTAAACAGAATACCCGAACTAAAAAAGCAACTCAACGAAGCTCAATCGAAAGCCCGTGAGCTTTCCGAACCGGAATCAGCGTTGCAGCAGCAGGAGCAGGCAATCAAGGAACTGCAAACCCAGGTGAATTACCTGGAATCGGAGAACAGCCGCCTCGACAAGGAAATCGGGGAGCTCACCGAAAAACTCGACCTCATAGAGTCGCAGACCGAGGGTAAATGCCCATTGTGTGAAACGGAACTGACCCGGGAAGGTTTAAAACTTATCGGGGAGAAATACACCGAGGAAAAACGGGTAAAATCAGAGCAAATCATCACCAACCAGGTGGAACTTAGCCAGAAAGCGGCCGAACTGGATATCAAACAGCGGGAGAAAAAACAGGCCGAGGCCAGACTGGATGAAGAGAAAACCAAAGCCCGGAGCCAGGTAAGCGTCCTGCTGAAAGAGATTGATGGAATAGAGAAGGAAGGCGATAGATTAACCAGTCTGCGGACAATACTGAACGAACTCGAGCAACGACTGGCCGGGCGGGATTTCGCAGCTAACGAGCAGGCCGCCCTGGGAGAGATTGAAACCGAATTAAGCAAAATCGACTACGACTCCGGAAAGCATGAAGAGGTGAGGGAAACCTTAAGCCGGATGGAACCTTACGATGCCGAGAACCGTAAACTCGAAGAAGCGGAAAGACTTATCGACCGGGAGACGGAAACCCTCTCCAGACTGGAGGAGTCCGCGCAAAGAATGAACGAGAGCCTGAAATCGGAAACAGAAAAGGCCGAAAGCCTGGCGGTGGATTTAGCCGGCCTGCCGCAGCTGACCCGGGAAGCGGAAGCAGCCGAAGCGGAATACAAAGAAATCGCGGCCCGGCGAAGCCGTGCTCAGGAAGCGGTCGGCAGTATGAAGTCGAAAATCGAGCGACTCGACCAGCTGGATATTAAAAAACGCGAACAGGAGAGCCGGCTTTCGGAGGTAGCCAGGGAATCCGGCATCTACGCGGAACTCGCCCGGGCTTTCGGCAAGACGGGAATACAGGCATTACTCATCGAAACAGCCCTCCCCGAAATAGAGTCGGAGGCCAACCGCCTGCTCGGCCGGATGACCGACAACCGCATGCACGTGAAGTTCGAGACACAGCGAGAAACCAAGAAGGGAACCATCCAGGAAACACTGGATATCAACATATCGGATGAACTGGGCACAAGGAACTACGAGATGTTCAGCGGCGGCGAGGCTTTCCGCATCAACTTTGCGATAAGAATTGCGCTTTCGCGGCTGCTGGCCCGAAGGGCGGGCGCTCCCTTACCCACCCTCATTATCGACGAGGGGTTCGGCACGCAGGACAGTACTGGTATGGAGAAACTGATCGAGGCGATAAATTCCATCCAGTACGACTTCGAGAAGATACTGGTGATAACCCACATCGAGGAACTGAGAGATGCCTTCCCTAGCCGCATTGATGTTGTCAAGACCT
>Ga0315534_1003151_pt1 | contig 10735 bp, 8 predicted proteins | sample SalMarSW160240MG_FD_203094 | JGI IMG/M metagenome (GOLD analysis project Ga0315534, IMG submission 203094) | Salt marsh sediment microbial communities from the Plum Island Ecosystem LTER, Massachusetts, United States - Salt Marsh Sediment SW1602-40 ... | reverse complement strand
GATGTTCCTACAAAGGTTAATTACATCCAACATACATACTACGAACAAGCAGAAAAGTGTAACCCATGTGGGTAATCAAAAATGTAACCTATCTATGTAATTGCAACAATTAATTATAATTTGTCTTTATCTTTCTGCTTTACTTCTCTTATCACATAGTCTAGATACCTTCTTAATTCTTGTTCATCTAACTCGAATTGAGATTCTGGGCTTGTTTGTAAGATATCCTTGTCTTTGGTAATCTTCTCAACGGTTTTTACAATCTCCTTTTCGAATTCAGCCTGTCCTATTAGGTTGAGAAGCTTTGATTCCAAAGCATGCATATGGATAAATCTCCGTAGATCAGCGTTCGCTGAAACCAACACTGAAGAGCTATAAATTCCTAGTAACATAAAATACGCTGCCATACCCAATACTGTTATTGTGGCAATTCCAAAGGGTGGGTAGCTAGCTAGAACCTGAGTCAGTGCTTGATTTGCAGCAAAGATTAGAAATACCCCCCAGCCTGCTATGATCATTAATGTTTTTATGGTTCTTTCGTAACTCATGATTTTGGATATCCTCCAGAATGCAAGCCCAAAGATCAATCCTCCTATGGGTTCGCTTAATGAAAGGAATGTCCCTATTATGATAGACACGGTAATGGGGTCAGTCTGGATATAAGGAGCCAAAAGACTGCCGATGATAAAGCTAAAAAAGTAGGTCACCAAAAAATAAACGAGGGGGATAGACATCATAACCCAGTAAATGACAGCATGGATTACTTTTTTTCTGTAATAATTCATCAAAATCGCTGAAGTGACCCATACACCTATAAACGACATGACTGACGATATTCTGAAAATGTTATCCAGTACTCGTAGTCTTTCCGTGACGAAATTGGCGGAACCTGTTTGTTGATATGTGTTGTGTGACGGTAGGAAGCTAATTTTAGCAATTGAGAAAACCGCTGTAATAACCAGATTGAATGATATTATTAACATTGATATAAAATATAATAAGACTACCAAATTACGATTCGATCTAAACCAGGAGAGAAACGACAAAGATAACCATAGTATGAAAGATGATGCTGTTCCATAGCTTATCCCTATTATCAGAGCATTGAATGTTATGTCGTAGTAGCGATAATATAGCTGTTGAAATATCAATACTCCTAATAAAATGCCTAACAGACACAGGGAAGTTAACATGATTGTGTAAGCTGTCCCAAACTTTTGTGCTCTGAGGTGCGTACTTAGGAATGATGCACGTGTGTAGTACACTATAATAAAACCCAAAAGAACACATAATGCAGTGTTGACAGAAAATAGAATCAGCTTAATATGTATAGGAACAAGTGCCTTGGCAATGAGATCATATATCTTGACAAACGAAATGTCAATCAATATAGTGACCACTAAGGCAATCATGAGAAGAGAAAATTTTCTCTGGCTGAAAGCTATTCGCTGCTTACCGTCCAATACCACTTTCGGAGTCTAAAGCTAAACATAACCTTTTTGTATCAGACGAAAGTTAGTGAATAAGCATTGAATGGAATATTTTTTGTTGTTCCAGTTCTAGCCGCTGGTTTACTTTCGTTATTGCTTTCACCAATGTCTCAAGTGCTTGGTTCAGGAGCTGTGAATATTTTTTCCCCAGAAAATGAGCCGCATGGTTTAACATATGAGCAGCATATAATGAACTTCTGGCAGTGGCTACTATCAATACCGAAAGATCAGAATCCTTGGAACGACGTAACTGGAAGCCACTGTTCAGCTGGACAAGAAGGAACTAATTCATCAGTTTTCTATCTGAGTGGTAATGGAGGGGGTAAATCGGAAAGAGTATGCACAATGCCCGCCAACAAATCTGCACTACTCCCTATTATGGTGGTAGAGTGGTCAAGTAAGGAGGCTCCAGGTGCATCAATCGAAGATTTACACAGTTCCGCAAAACAAGATCAAGATAGTGTCAATAGTTTATACCTTAAGATAGATGATAGGGAATGGAATTATAAAGATCTTATCAATTATAGAACTCATACGGATGCTTTTGATGTTGTATTTCCTGATAGTGGAATTATGGGGGTTACAGAAGGGGGTCCCTCTAAAGTTGTAGCAGATGGGTTTTACATAATAACTGAACCGCTTCCGGAAGGCAATCATACCATTCAGTACAAGGGGAGTTTACTTTGTTTAGAGATAGGATGCGATGAGCCCAACTTCGCCCAGGACATTAAGTATACCATTATCGCAAAATAATTATCCTACCTTTGGATATAATTTCGAGTCGCCATTAGTTGCTAGTGTTCGTATCCGCACTCAAATTAAGCCCTAAGCCTTAGGGTTTTAGTGACTGATTGAATTATTCTATAAGTAAATCGTAGTACGCTCCAGAATTCAATCTTCCCTTTTCACATGAACCCCGGAATGATATATTATGCTTCCCTTTCGGGAGAGGACCCAAGAACACCCAATATCCGTCCGCCGCGACAGGAGATATTCCTTCACGAACTGCCCCAAATGGATTCTCCGCATGTATATGTGCTTCAAACACATCAGGGTCGGATTTAACGCGCTGAACAGGGATATTTTCACCATCCACGTAGCACTCTTTCAGAACTATTGTATTTTCATCCGCTTGTACGTATTCTGTAAGGTCGCGAATCGTAGTTAATTCGGGACATTCCAACGGATTGACTTCGCAGTTAATCACGGGAAAGAGGATTGACCGCGAGAATGGTATCCTGCATAAACGCCTAGGAAGAATTTTATTCAATGTACCGAGTTTTCCTGCCAAAAACCAAAGGTTCTCTCGAGGCTGGTTTATATGGGCGAATTTTCCCGATTGATCAACGGCAGGATTAATAGTTTTAGGAGTTGAGAAAAACCATTTCCACCACCTCACCGTCCATCCTCCATACGTAATACCATACGGACGGGAGCCGACTGTATAATAATTAATTCCTTTTACAGCTCTCATAAATTCTCCTTGTTTTGGTTCATATCTTCTATTCAGTAATAAATATTGCTACGTCACGGTAACAGAATGTGTGATGGGCATGGCTTGTAGCGTTGGATTTAGGTCACTTGGTAACTAAGGACATGGGATATATTCATAAAGTAGTATACAGAGGATAGATAAACGAATAATGGAATCCTTTTCTTTGATGTGTTCATAAAGCATGAAGTTGGAGAAGACGCGAGAGATTAACTGGCTGCATCAAGATAGAGGTTTTTATTAAACGTGTCTACGTCAGTATTGCGGCTTCAGAACAGAAGAAAGTACACTGATTCCAATGGTACGATCCCGAGGGTCCGATCTGGTCAGGAGACGGTTAATGAGATTCTGCCGCTCTGTAAAAGAATCGGAGTAACGAGAATTTCGAATATAACACATTTAGATAAATTGCTTATTCCTAACTATTCCGTGGTCCTTCCAGGAACTGAAGACACAATATGGGTTTACAATGGGAAGGGCATAACAAAATCTGATGCCAAAGCAAGTGCATTGATGGAAGCAGTAGAAAGATATTCGTCTCTTGCTAGCAATTATCAAAGATCGCTAATTCGCGGAAAGTATTCGCAACTATCAAGGTCTTACCCTGAGGTTTTACATACCTCTGAGATAATAGAACCAGTCGACCAACAGCATAACGACAAAAAAGATGAAATGGATTACCTACAAGGAGTCGATCTCTTAACCAATCAAACAGTTTTAGTACCGGCACAAGTTGCATTGTATAAGTATATTCCAATTCACCCAGCCGTGTCTGGGTTCTCATATTCCCATACAAACGGACTTGCGTCTGGTAACGTTCTAGAAGAGGCCGTTTGCCATGCTTTATGTGAAGTTATTGAAAGAGACGCTGCTAGCATAGCAGAATTGTGCGCTTCCTCTATTCCCTATACAATTTTGGAGAGAATATCTTACTTATTCGAAAGACAATATCCTGATTATCCTATCAGGATTCCTGCGGAAGATAAATTTGTGGATGATTCGAGCATTTTCCCAGACGTCGATATTTCTGATATTCCCACGGAGTTTGATTCAATTAGATATTTGGTTAACCGATTTATCGACGCTGGCATCACTTTACTGATAAAAGATATAACACAAAGTGATATCGGCATTGCTACATTTGTTGCAAGCAGTGTTGAATGGATAAGTAATGATTATGGATTTTTTGCGAAGGGGTATGGAGCTCATCCTGACAGCAGGATTGCATTGACTCGTGCAATAACAGAATTATCGCAGACGAGGGCAGCTAATGTTCAAGGTGCTAGGGATGATTTAAAGAAAATTGTGTACAATGAAAATGATGAGATCTATAACAGAAAGTGGCAGTTTATGCCATCGCAACACAAGAAGAACCACTTTAAATTCTCTGAAGTTACAAGCTGTACTAATTCAAACATCTTAGGTGACATTGAATTTATTCTAGAAAGGTTGAAGAGGAGTAGATTAAGAAGGGCAATAATTATTGACCTAACAAATTCTAATCTTGGGATCCCTGTTGTGAGAGCGATCGTTCCAGGACTTGAAACGTTCGACGTGGTGGAATCGATTATGGGGCAAAGAGCCAGGGATTATTTTAGGAGTCTTGGAGAGCCTGCTACTAGATGCTTGTAGCCAGCTGATGAGCATAAATTACCAAGCCACTTTAGAATGAAGCAGTTAGATAAAGTAGTGAATCGCTTAAGCCGCTGTTACTAAGCGAGCTATTATCCATGCACTACTGATGCTTACATTCGTCAGTCACTTCACCAGGTGTTTTCTTTATGTGGATCTTCCCTGAAATTAAGCCCATTATAATTGCTTGCTCTTTGCGCATAATTTTGATTTCATCTTCCTCTTTAATAAGTTTTATTTGATAATGCTTTTAAAATGTTATGTGACGCAGTAGATAGCGTACATAATAGTTGAGAACCAGGACGGTAGGTCTTTCCAGGAACCTGATCGAAATCATATAATGGCTACATGACCGTCAAAGTCACACTACAATTTAACCATACTTACCCCCGGGAAGGGTTTTTCATTCGGGGGTACGAAGAATATGCCACATGCCTGAACCGTAAGAAAATCCTTCATTCCGGGAATCTCTCCTGTACCTGCAAAATTACTGTTGCCAAGCCAATTAGGGTCGGTCAAAATAAAGAGTAGTCTAGTGGGATCGTTTTGGAAACTTACAAAATTTAGTCCCAACCTCATCGGTTTAGAGGAGTCATAATTCGATGGTTCGATGAATTCAAATCCTTGCCTAAATATCCGTCTCGAAGCAGGATCATCACTCTTGATACGATCTATGTGACGCGTTCTTCCTATATGACTTTGGCTTAGCATACGAACTGACTTATCGATATCCGTCCTATCTATCCTATAATTAGCAGGTTGCTTGTAGTAATTTGGATGCTCATGAAATCTTCCATCAAATGATCGGACCTTCGAAAAAGGTGGGCAGTCGGGTCTTCTTATAGGCCTACCATTCTTATCAATACCTACTAAGGGAATGCCACTTAACTTGTCTCTTCCAATGAGGATCTCTTGATCAGGCCTTTCTAAGTTCTCCCAAACTGGAAAGTTCATTTCTGTACGGATAAATGCTAGATACGTACCACCTGCTGTCCAGAGATCCTTATGTAATAAATCATTGTTCACCCTGTCGATAACAATCGCCCTCCTTCTCTCTCTAGAATTCTTCATGTTTGAAACCTCGTCGTGAAATCCTAACCAGCTTCTGCCATCGTCTCGTTGGAATCCGGTATAGAATGTTGTAAAATTTATACACTTGTTAGATGTCTTCACAGTATATTTCCAGGTCTCTACAACCGAGCGATAGGTTGCTAACTGAGACTTTGAAATAAACTGGACTACTATATGGTCACTAATACCTAGATTTCTAGGCGAATCAGAGTACCTAATTCCGGATCCGTCTAAAATTGGTTCTCCACTGATAGGCTCATGGAATTGCTTTCCGTTGAGGTCTCTCGGTATTTTCTTGGTTATGCCAGGCAAACCAAAAAATCTAGGACCATAACCGAGCAAAACCGAAAGATCTCCTGATGGAACACTCTGGCCGGGGAGATCATTTAAAAGGCCTTTTTTGAGGTTCCTGAACAACTCCCAAAGACCTCTTAAGCACTCCGCCGTCTCAGACGAGGTTAGGCTTTCGGCAAAACGTAGGAAAGCAATTGCAAAACAATCATTCTTAGGATTACTGTTAGCTGCTGAATCGTTCGATTGATCCCTGTGATAATATATTCCATTTTGCAGTTTTACCATAAATTTCACTATTTCAACATGCATTAGTTAGTAATGCAGCAAGAATATCGCGTAATTATCTCCAAGGTCGTTTTATGAATGGGCGCCTGGAAGAGATATCTTCAAGAGTTTCTTTACGCTTGCCTTGGACAACAATATCATAGATAGAATCCGTATAATACGCACCGGTTTTACCGCCAAAATTAATACGATATTTTGAAGGTGGAAGTGAGCTAATTAACAAGAAAATGCCTGCAGCAACCATATCATAAACTCCAGGATTATACGGTGTATCAGATTTATCCTTCAAAAGGCTATTTTCAGGGACAGCCAATTTAAATAATGGTGTCGCAACGTAATAGTCTTTCAAATCATTCACGATTTTGTGTGCCACTGCGTCTCCCTCTTTCATGATCGTCGCCCATATCGGCCCGGTCTTATGGATCTCGGTATTTGCGCTATATCGTAGCTGTTCGGGTGTCCTAAGTCTCTTTCCCTCATGTAGCTCACCATTTATAAACATCCCAACTATTACAGGAACTAAAACAGCTGTTCGTTCAAATACACTCTGACGATGTTGCCCAGTTCTGTCATAAATTCCTTTAGGATCAATATAGCGCGGCCCTAAGCCAGAACTATTGACTGGCTGATAGTTTACGTTTCCCCTCAGAAATATTATATTCCCACCTTCATAGGTATCAGGATCTTCGGAAAACAACCAGTTACACCAGATCATTAACCATTCACTGTACGACATTCCTTGGAAGTTCTCGAACGGTTTAACGATTCTAGCTTTTGTACTTCGATGGACTGATCTTATAGATGTCATCAAGCATTTTCCTCTGTTACTATAGATACCTCATAGCACTTTATTTTGCATAGCTTCTGCATCTCTTTCGACCTGTCATAAGAGGTTTTGTACTATTATTACCAATAATGTCATCCTGGGTCTAATAGCATGCTAAGCGAAAACAGAATGTAGAGAAATTACTTTAGTACAGAAGTGAAAGTGTATGTTACGTTTTCGGTATACTCCCTATCCTCCAGGTTAGTTCCTTTTTCAGGAAGAGGTATTCTACCTTCAAAGTGTATCCTGTGCCGTCCTTCCTTAGGCTGCCAGAGAATATAGACACCGTCTGCCATAGCCCTAACATTCTGATTACCCCATCTTTTTTCAGGAATGCTAAAAATGGGATCCTTCTCTGGATAATCAACTTTAAAGCTGTTTGTACGGACCCTGTACCCTTCCATGTCCGTTACCAGGTAACCGTCTAATTCGATTTTGCGATCTTTTATGTTATTCTGGTCTACATCAACAATTTTTTTTAATTCGTCGTCAATACCTATCTGATTTAGACCTGTACATTCACCTTCTGTAACACACATAGAGAGGGACGGTACTAGAAACTTCCTTCCGACATCGATGGTACCGAGGTTACGAAGTGATTCCCCGCTCAGTGCGAAACTCAGAAAATAAACGTCATTCCCGCTTGCCTTGTTCGCCTCTGAATCTCTATCCCCATCATTATTCAAAGCTGGATTTATATTTTTAGACAATTTGTAAAGCCATTGCCAATATTGTTCCACCAACTTAGGCTCTACTTTTGTGGGTTGAGGGTCAATCATCATTAAGTATGGTCTCCTGTGATTAATAAACATTGAATTCGTTGAATGCGAGTATAAAGAGCAATAGCAATTCCCCAGATTTGTTCCCAATCTTTACTAGCTAGCTACTAGCTAAGACGAGATTTTTTTTTCTTAGCTTACTACTACTACTAGCTAAGACGAGATGGCAGTTGTTGACAAGTTATACCTCAATGTTACTCAAGACCACAGCCGTTAATTCCGATATCCGCTTTCCTGCATCGGTTCCAATGATCAGTAGACCTTCGAAAGTAATCATATAATACCGTACTTGTGACGGATCGTTTTCAACTAACAACCTCCTTCCTGGAATAAGCGAGACTATGTATTTTCGAGAGGAAATGGACGAAGAAATGAAAGAAATATTACCGGATGTACTGAATGAAACTCCATTCAAAGACGAAGTTGAAGGATCATGAAATATGGATTTACCGTCAGATACATAAAGCTGTCCGCGACAATATATATCAGGCTGATAATAGAAAGCTAAAAATTATCGGTATGTAATTCAATTTAATCACATAATGCCCATTACTGATGCTACAAAGAAACAGATAGCACAACAGAGAAGGCTTTTCTTTAAGGTTTGTTTCAAATGTGGAGGTAGGAATCCAATCTCTGCAGACCGTTGCAGAAAGTGTCATGGAAGTCAGCTTAGGCTCAAGAATCGATCACTTGGGGCAAAGAAGTGAATTGCCCTGTGTGACGGTTAGTTTGTAATTAGCTATATTATTATAGTAGGAGCGAGTAATTAATTAGAAGGGCGCGCGGTAAGATGTATGATGCAGTCGCTAGTTTATTTTTCAAAGGTATTGAATTTTTATATAAATGGCTCAGCGAGAACCTACTAGCACACATATTAGCTTTTTCAAAGGAATTTGGCGCTGTAATAGTATTTATATCAGCAGTTATTTTCCTTTTGATTGCAGTATATCTGATTATGAAGCAGGCGAGAAGATTGCCTACAGGTTATGCAATTGAAACGTTCGACGTAAAAGGTAATCCAATAATTATTCCAGAATTGAGAGTAAGATTTAGTACTTACCAAGCTGCCGCAAGCTACGCTCAATTATACACAAGCGAATATGGAGGCAGATATAAGTTCAAAGTGCTTGGGGTCAAAGACAAGATTTCATTAACAAAGTCACTGGATTGATAGCAGCCGTACTGGTTTCTGCCTCACAGTGATGTTTGAGACTACTAAAACAAAAACAAAAACAAATGCCTCATGTGATGATATTTGAATCGACTTACAAGCGTTTCAACGTCACTTCCAGCGTTGACACCGACGTACGAATTGCGATAAAATGTGACAAAGCGATCTGATTTTATGTAGATGCAGCCTTTTTGTGCTTTTGTGTTATGTAGTCCTCCTTATGTTTGCAAATCGATCTAGCGATTAGCGTGGAGACGGCATATTTGTCGGTATCGCAAATTAGAATATAAGATTGCAAACTGCCCATTGCAGCGAAAAAAAGGCTATAATATTTCATGCAAGTATTACGATGGCGTTTATCCCTTCTCCTAAATTATTTTTCTGATTTCATTGAAATTGAAAAACTTAATATCTATCCATGTGAAATGGATATGCTTAGGGATTGGCGTAGTAGCATTCCATGAAATATCCAAAAATTGTACTGACGGCTGACAGGACACTTATGTCGCCCTACCGGGGGATATCTTTAGCATCTTTCTTTGGCTGTGCTCCTGCTATTGATACTAAAAGAGATCCTGCATTGCTCTATTACAAAATAATGGGTCAACAGATGACTCCGAGGATACTATTTGATTTTATTTGTAACCCGATTGGGAATATTAACGGAGTGGCAAAGTATGCGCCGTATGGATTGAGGAAGGTTGAGTCTTCTCTCATCAGAGATGGCTACAGCAGGGAAGACGTTGTTGTAGCCCACCCCGATTATGTTGAAAAATTTATAGGCCCTGAAACACAGGTCGTAGGTACCTACGAGATGGACCCTCTTGGAATGGGTCCGGTCACCATGACCTTTACATTCGGTCGTAAATACATGTCCTACGACGAATTTTATTGCAGAGAACTACACAGACGAATTTCCAGGGCGAAAAAGGAGAATGGAAGTAACGCAAAAGTCGTAGTAGGTGCATCAGGGACATGGCAGTATAACTACGATCCTGCAAAGATAGAGGAATATGGGATCTACGGTATTGTTGAGGGCGATCTCGGTGGAATAGGTCCAGAGATAGATGGAGCCGGTGGTAGCTTCTTTGATGCTTTGATGGCCGGGGATTTCGAAACTGCCAATCCATTCAAGAAGTCTAAATTCAAAGTTGAAATTAAGGAATATGATCGACCTGAGCGAAAATATCATGGTAGATTCATACATTATTGGGACGAACCGTCAGTAGATGAAATTCCTGACATCATAAATCCCAGTATGCACGGGATGGTGGAGGTGATGCGAGGCTGCGGGAGAGGATGCAAATTCTGCGACGTAACCCTTAGGCCGTTACGATACTATCCTGTTGAAAAGGTGCAAAAGGAAATTCAGGTAAACATGAAATATGGCGGAGCCAAAAATGCGTGGGTTCATAGCGATGACATCTTTGTTTACGGTCTAAACCCAAGGACTACAAAGAATATGGAACCCAATAGAGAAGCTCTAGAAGAACTCTTCAAAGGCATCATGGACACAGGCATTGAGCATTGTAATCCTACTCACGGGACTTTGGCAGGCGCAATTGCCAATGAAAGACTCGTTCCAAATATCTCCAAGATTATACGATCAAGTCCTAATAATCATATTGGAATTCAATGTGGCTTCGAAACTGGAAGTACACGGTTAATCGGAAAATATGCCGACCGAAAGCT
>Ga0315534_1003149_pt1 | contig 10739 bp, 7 predicted proteins | sample SalMarSW160240MG_FD_203094 | JGI IMG/M metagenome (GOLD analysis project Ga0315534, IMG submission 203094) | Salt marsh sediment microbial communities from the Plum Island Ecosystem LTER, Massachusetts, United States - Salt Marsh Sediment SW1602-40 ... | reverse complement strand
AGACCACGACCGGCACGGTTGACGTTGCCGACGATCATGTCCGGCTGGAGGTGCAGCTCCCTTGGATGCTGGCGCTGCTCGCGGAGAAGGCGAAGGCACTGGTGCGGAAGCAGGGAAAGCTCATGCTGGAGAAGCCGAGCGACTCCCGGCCTGAACGCTAGGACTCTTAGGAAATCTCGACAACGCTGGCCTCGGCGGTGCCGGCCTCGATCACATCGCCGATCTCCTTGCCGAGCAGAGCCTGAGCCACCGGAGACACGTAAGAGAGGGTGCCGAGCGAAGGGTCGGCCTCATCCTCGCCGACGATGCGATAGGTTTGACGCCGTCCATCGTCGCGCTCGATGGTCACCGTCGAGCCGAAATGCACCTCGGTTGCATCCTGCGGCGGTTCGGCGACTTGGGCCGTGGCGCGGCGCGAGGTCCAATAGCGCAAGTCCCGGTTGATCTTGGCAAGCCGTGGCCGATCGTCGGTATCGTGCGCGGCGGCGTGCTCGCGGTGAAGCCGCGCAAGTTCGGCCTCGATCATCTCAAGCCCTTTAGCGGTCACGAGATTATGGGGCGAAATGGGACGATCGGGCAGGTCGTCATAGACCTCGCCGCCCTCGGGCTCCTTGGTGAAGGCTTTGCTCATGGACCGGACTATATCACGCTCCTCGCAGTGATTGTGGCGCATCTGAGACTGATGCTTCTGTGGGCAATCGAACACAAAAAGGGCATGAGGCTTTGATGACCGTGCTAAGATTTTAGGCAAAACCAGGACCTGACAAACTAGGGGGAAGCCTATGATCGACGCGGGGAACACGGCTTGGCTCATTACGGCCACAGCGCTCGTCCTATTCATGACTCTACCGGGGCTCGCTCTGTTCTATGGCGGCCTTGTACGTGCCGAAAACCTGCTTTCGGTGCTCATGCAATGTTTCGCCATTGCATGTCTCGTCTCAGTGGCTTGGCTTCTCGCCGCCTATAGCCTCGCCTTCAACGGAGGTGGCGCCTATATCGGCGATCTCGGCAAAGCTCTTCTTCTGGGCATCCCGCGTGACGCGGTGGCAGAGGGGACGAGCCTGCCTGAGACGGTATTTTTCATGTTCCAGATGACCTTTGCGATCATCACGCCGGCCCTGATCGTCGGCGCCTTCGTGGAGCGCATGCGCTTCAGCGCGGTCATGCTGTTCAGTCTGCTGTGGCTGTTTCTCGTTTATGTCCCGGTGGCCCATTGGATCTGGGGCGGCGGCTGGCTTGGCGCGATGGGCGTACGCGACTTCGCCGGAGGCTTGGTGGTGCACCTTACCGCGGGCATCACGGCGCTCGTGCTTGCGGTTTTGCTTGGCCCGCGTCTTGGCTTTCCGGACGAGGTCAGGCCGCCGCATGCGCCGTGGATGACGATGGCGGGTGCTTGCATGCTGTGGGTGGGATGGTTCGGCTTCAATGCCGGGAGCGCATTGACCTCCGGGGCGGACGCCGGAATGGCCATGACCGTGACCCACATCTCTGCGGCTACGGCAACCCTTGTGTGGATTGTCATTGAGTGGACAAAATTCGGTAGACCGAGCTTGGTCGGCGCCGTGACCGGTGCGATTGCAGGCCTTGCTTCGATTACGCCCGCCTCCGGCTATGTCGGCCCGGGTGGTGCGCTGATCATCGGCCTCATCGGAGGCTTGCTCTGCTATGTTATGGTCGGGGTGATTAAACGAACCTTCAAAATCGACGATTCACTCGACGTGTTCGCTGTCCATGGCATTGGCGGCGCAACCGGCGTGTTGCTGACCGCCGTCTTTATGGATGCGGCACTTGGCGGGGTCGGGTTCCCCGAAGGCTTCAACATGAGCGGGCAGGCGACAGTTCAACTTGTCGGGATCATCGTTACCCTGCTGTGGTCTTTTGCGGTAAGCCTTGTCCTCGCTAAGATCGTCCAGGCGGTCACAGGCTTGCGCGTCAGCGCTGACACCGAGGAGCAAGGCCTCGACGTCAACCTTCACGGCGAGCGCGCCTATAATATGTAAGCGGGGATCAGTACGATGAAATACATCATTGCAGTCATTCAGCCGCACCGGCTCGACGCCGTGCGCGAGGCGCTGGCCGGCATCGGGGTGCAAGGAATGACGGTGAACGAGGTTCGCGGCTTCGGGCGGCAAAAGGGGCAGACCGAGATCTATCGGGGCGCCGAGTACGTCATGCAATACGTGCCGAAGGTCAAGCTTGAGATTGCCGTCAACGACGAGCGCGCCAACGCCGTGGTCGAGACCATTGGCACGGCCGCGCGGACCGGGCGCATCGGCGACGGAAAGGTGTTCGTGCTCGACCTCGAAGGCGCCATGCGGGTGCGCACCGGCGAGATGGGCGCGGACGCCTTGTAACGCCGACCCGCGCCTCTTGGGACAGACGCTGGCGGAACCAATACCGTTGCAAAGGTGTTGGGACGACGCCTGACGCGCTAATGCTTTGTGAGATATCTTAAAAATGCAGCCGGAAAGGCCTATATGAGGCCTCTGGAGCCCGGTTCGGCAGACTCGGGGCTCTCGGAGAGGTACCACCGGCACATGTTGGACGATATGCCCAATGACCGAAATACTGCGCTCGTTGCTCATCGCGAGGACGCGATCGGCGCGCTTGCCGTTTCTCACCCTGCGGAGGTAACCGAAGCCAAACGCGGCGCGCGGGGGCGGCGGGCAAAAGTGGTCAAGCAGAGCGCGCTTGGTGCGCTGCTCAAACCCATCGGCTTGGCGATCGCGCTGATCCTTTCGGCCTATGCCTTGCTGTCGCTCGGCACCACGTTCTACCGGAGCTATTACCGCCATCTCGAGCACACCGCGCCGGTGCATGCCGACGACAGCGTGTTCGATATCTTCTTCGGCGCCCGCGGTCTGCCGCCCGATGCCGTCGATCTCGTCATCAGGGACGTCGACGGCAGTCTGCGCAAAGTTGTTGCCGGCAAATCTGAGGTCGACAAATTCGTCAACGATACGATCCTGATGCTCGACGAAGAGCGGGCGCGCATCAAAAAGTCTGCCCATGAGGACCTCGACCGTGCCTTCGCCCTTGCGTTTCAGGACCGCGACCAGGCGATCGAGGACTATGCCGATTGGTATTTCGAATGGAAGCGCTCTTATGTGGTGCTGAAGGAGAGCATCTCTTCGGCGATCACGCGCTTCTTCGAGGTTGGCAAGTACGAGTCGCTCAACGAAGCGATCGAGGCCGACGTCAAGGATTACTTCCTCACCAACTACAAGGAACGGGTGTTGAAGCCCGAACTGCGCGACCAAACCATTGCCAAAGGTGTCGAGCAGGCGGCGCGCCATGCCCATGACACCTATCGGCGGGTGATCGCCAATGGCGACATGCGGCTTCAATTGTTCTTGGCGAAGCATACCAGCCATCTCGAGGACATTCCGCCGGCGACCCCGATGACCGACGTGAAGCTAGATTGGGACGCGCAAAAATGGAAGGCGCCGACCTATCTCATGGAGGATCGGGCGTTCGACGGTATCACCGGCATCGGTGCGGCGGCTGCCGGCGGCACGGTCGGGGCGCTCGCGCTGGGTCCGGCCATCAACGGCATTCTGGCGCGAAGCTTCGGGCAATTGTCGCGGCGCGTCGCCACCTCGCTCGGCACGCGGGTCGCCCTTGCCGAGCAGGGCGCGGTGGTCGGAACGGCGGTCCAGCCGATGGGCGGCCAGGTGGTCGGCGCGGCCATCGGCGTAATGATCGGTGCCGCGGTCGATTACCTGTCGAACGCCGCCAATGAAGCGTTCAACCGCGAGAGCTTCGTGGCCGCCAATGAGGAGGCGCTCGACGCCACCATCGAGGCGTGGAAGTCGGCGCTGGAGGCCAATATCGATACCGCCATCGATAAATGGTTCGACGACGCGCGCGCCTCTGTGGTTCTGGCCTCGCAATAGGCCGTGAGGATTTCGGTCGCAAACCCGTCCCCCGGCGCGTTATGGTGAGCGCCAGGGCAAGGGGCTCAAAGGATGGATGAAAGCGTCAAAGCGATAGCGCGTCCGGCGGCCTCACGGTCCTTGCGCGAAGCCATCCGCAAGGCACGCGTCGATGAGGCCGAGCGGCTCGACCGGTCCGCCGACCGGCGCGACGGCGAGATCGCCCGGCTCGAGCTGCTAAAGGCCGAGCTCGAAACGGTATTCGGCGAACTCCCCGACCATGACGACCGGTTCAATCTTGTGCTTGTGCCGAGCCGGCCGGCGCGGCTTTGGATCGACCTGTTCACTTACGCGGCGATCGATGATGCCTCCGGCGCCTATTTGTTCGTGCGGAACAGCGAAAATGGGCGGAGAACGCTGTTCAGCGCCACCAATGTCGCCGATATCGCCGACCGCATCACGCGCTATATGGCGGAAGAAATCGTGCGGCGTGAGCGCCAAGACGTGGCACCGGCCGAACCCGGCCGCGCGGTCAGATTGGAGCCGGAGTCTGCACCGTCGCGCGCGAACATGGGTATCGTGATCGCCGCGTTCGCCATCGGTATTCTCACCGGCGCGGTCGGCCTGCTCGTGACGGTGCTGCTTACCGCGCCCTGAGTATTCGCCGCTCGCATTCCCACACATGGTCGGGACCGGCGGCAGCGCGGCCGGTCATCTCAATGCGCCAGCCGTCGCCGGCGCGCGCGATCGCATAAATGTTGTAGCGTGCCGCCGGACTGCGTCCTCCCACCGCCTCCGAGGCCGACGGCACGCCGATGACGAAGGCCGGTCCGGTTGCGGTCGCAAGCTCGTGCACGGTCTGGGCATGATTGTGCCCGTGCAGCACCAGCTCGGCGCCGTGCTGCTTCAGCATCTTGGTGACTTTGCCGGCGTCACGGAGGCCGCGATACCATCCGGCCTGATGGCGCAGCGGCGGGTGATGAATCAGCACCACGCGGAACAGTCCCGCCCGGGCCAGCGTGTCGAGCGCGCTGGCGGCAAGCGCACGTTGGGCCGAGCCGATCTTGCCTGCGGCGATGAACGGCAAAGTAGGAATCGCCGAGGATAGCGCGACAATGGCGATATCGCCGAAGCGGCGGACGAAGGGAAACTGCGAGTCGGGCGTCGGAAAGAGCGCGGCGCCTTCATCGTTCGCCTCCATGAAAGGACGCCATTGCAGGGTGCCGGCGTCGGGGTGCATCCGCACATAGGCATCGTGATTGCCGGGGATCGCCGTGACCCGGTCGGGAGAACCGAGCTGCTTGAGCCAGTCCGCGGCCCGCAGGAACTCCTCGGGCAGGCCAAGATTGACCAGGTCGCCGGTCACCGCGATGTGGTCGGGCTTTTGCTTGGCGAGATCGTGCGTCATGAGATCGAGGATCTCGCGCCGGTGCACCAATTTGCGCCCGCGATGCCAATTCACATAGCCGAGCATGCGTTTGTTCATCAGCTCGCGGCGCTTCACCCGCGGCATCGGGCTCAAATGAATGTCTGAGAGGTGGGCGAGGGTGAACACGGGAGGAAAGCTGAGTCTGGGACGGAGCGGCAAACGCGCGTGGCCGCAACACTAACGGGGAACCGGCGCCAACGGAATCTTCAATGACCGGCCAGACCGAATGCGCCGTGGCCGAACTGCAACAGTCCAACATGAACATTCCGATTCCGGGTCATTTTAATGTGAGGCCGACCCAAGGTTGTACTATCACAGGCTGTATTGCGGGGGGTCGGAAGGCAGGCGTTGAGCGGCGCCGCTTTCTTTTTCAGGCGCTATTCAGCGCCGCCTTTTCTTTTTCGGTGGGCGCGCGGTGCGCCCTTTGTTGGGGGGATAGCTAATGTCACGCGCGAAACTTGCGACCGCGGCCGCCGCCGCGGCCTTACCCTTTGGCACGCCCGCGAGCCGGGCCGAACCGGGAGAGCACCGGGCCGGCCAGCATCTCTTGCTGTCGGCGAGCGCGCTTGCGCTCACCGTCGCCATGTGCGCCGTGCCATCCGCGCCCGCCAGTGCCGTGCAAGCGGCCTGCGGCGATCCAGCTGTCATTGTCTTCGATCCGGTCGGCACGGGAGGCGGGTCCAACGCGGTGTTCTGTGGCCAAGGGGCGAGCGCGGTCGGTCCCTTCGCTGTGGCGGTCGGCGAAGGGGCCAACGCCAACGGCGTCGCTGCCACGGCCATCGGCAGCCAAGCCAACGCGCAAGGCGCCAACGCCACGGCAACCGGCGATACGGCCATTGCCAATGGTGCGGGCGCCACGGCGACGGGCGCGAACGCCACCGCCAACGGCATGTTCGCGACGGCAACGGGGCGATTTGCCAACGCGGAGGGGACTGCTGCCACCGCCACGGGCCGCAACGCCGTCGCCGACGGCAACTTTGCCACCGCGACCGGCAATTTTTCCAACGCCATCGGCGCCGGTGCCACCGCGGGCGGCGCGGGCGCCAATGCGGTTGGCATTAGGGCCACGGCGACCGGCAGCTTCGCCAACGCACAAGGCAACTTCGCCACGGCGACCGGATTCCAGGCCCAGGCCATCGGCACCAACGCGACGGCGGCTGGCGTCAACGCCAACGCCATCGGCGCCGATGCCACGGCCACGGGCGGCGCTGCCAACGCACAGGGCGCACGCGCCACCGCGACGGGGGCCAATGCATTTGCCAATGGCACCAATGCCACGGCAACCGGCGACCGCGCGACTGCCAATGGGGCCAGGGCAACGGCGACCGGCAGCGAGGCTTCCGCCAATGGCGCCAACGCCACGGCGACCGGCGACAGGGCCGTGGCCGCCGGCTTCGATGCCACGGCTTCGGGCAGCTCGGCCTTTGCCGATGGTGCCAACGCCACGGCGACGGGAACGCGTGCCGCCGCCCGCGGCACGAACGCGACCGCCACGGGTAAGTCTGCGACCGCCAATGGCTTCAACGCCACGGCGACAGGTGCGGACAGCTTCGCCGACGGTTTCGAGGCCACGGCGACGGGCAACGCGGCTTTAGCCGACGGTGTGAACGCCACGGCGACGGGGACGCGGGCCGCCGCCCGCGGCACGAACGCCACCGCCACGGGCAAATTTGCAACGGCCGATGGTATCAATGCCACGGCGACAGGCGCGGACAGCTTCGCCGACGGCTTCGAGGCTACGGCGACGGGCAACGCGGCCTTCGCCAACGGTGCCAATGCCACGGCGACGGGGACGCGTGCCGCCGCCTTGGGGACCAACGCCACGGCGACTGGCGCGCGAGCGGCCGCCAGTGGCTTTGGCGCCACGGCGACCGGCGCGGACAGCTTCGCCGATGGCTTCGAGGCCACGGCGACCGGCAGTGCGGCCTTGGCCAACGGTGCCAACGCCACGGCGACGGGGACGCGTGCCGCCGCCTTCGGGACCAACGCCACGGCGACGGGCAGCCGCGCGACCGCCAATGGCTTAAACGCCACGGCGACAGGCGTGGATAGCTTCGCCAATGGCTTCGAGGCTACGGCGATGGGCAGCGGCGCCAGCGCTAACGGTGCGAACGCCACCGCGACAGGGAGGCGGGCCGCCGCCCTCGGCACCAACGCCACGGCAACGGGCGACTCGGCCACCGCCAGCGGCATCAACGCCACCGCCACGGGCACCAACGCGACCGCCAGCGGCATCAATGCCACGGCGACCGGCGCCAGCGCCACAGCTAACGGCTTCTTCGCCACGGCGACGGGGGGAACCGCGATCGCCAATGGCGGGGCCGCCACTGCGACCGGCGCTGCCGCCAATGCCAACGGGGTTGGCGCCACGGCGACAGGCGGAGGCGCGGAAGCCAATGGGGCATTCGCCACGGCAACGGGCACGAACAGCACAGCCAATGGCAACAGCGCCACGGTGACCGGCGCCAACGCTACCGCCAATGGCGGCAACGCCACGGCGACGGGCACGCTTGCCAATGCGCAAGGCGACACCGCCACGGCAACAGGTGCATTCGCCAATGCCAACGGCTTGGGCGCCACGGCGAGCGGCGCCAACGCCAAGGCGGCGATGATCAACAGCACCGCGCTCGGAAGCGGCGCCAATGCTTCGGCCGAAAATTCCATGGCGCTCGGCGCGGGCGCGCAAGCGAGCTTGGCGAACGAGGTGGCGGTCGGCACCTCCGACAACACCTATACGCTCGCCGGTCTCACTTCGGCTGAGAGCTTGAACCGGCAAGACGTCAATACGCTGAGCTTCGTCACGACCGACGCCGCGGGCCATCTCGCCACCTCGAGTTTCGCGGTTCCGCCCGATGCCACCTTCTGCTCGGAGCCGGTGTCGGGCTCGTTCCAATGCGGCACCGGCGCGGATGCGAGCGGCGTCAATGCGACCGCGGTCGGTCAGAACGCCAAGGCCACACAGGCCAACGCCACCGCCTTCGGCCACGGCGCCAATGCCAATGGCAACGGCGCCACCGCGACGGGCTTTTTTGCCAATGCCAACGGCTTCGGCGCCACCGCGACGGGTGATAATGCGACCGCAAACGGCCAGGGCGCGACGGCGACGGGTCAGTTTGCCGCCGCCAGTGGCAGCCGCGCCACGGCGACGGGCAACCTTGCCAACGCCAATGGCAACAGCGCCACCGCGGTGGGCGCCGGCAGCATGGCCAACGGCTTTAGCGCCACGGCAACCGGGGCCCGCGCTGCCGCCAACGGTGACAGCGCCACAGCGACCGGCGACCGTGCGCGCGCCAACGGCGCCAACGCCACGGCGACCGGCTCATTCGCCAATGCCAACGGTGCCGGCGCCACGGCGAGTGGGCATTTTGCTGAGGCCAACGGCGCCAACGCCACGGCGACAGGCGCGAACGCCAACGCCAATGGCGAGTTCGCGACCGCGACGGGGACTGGGGCCATCGCAAACGGCGCTGCCGCCACCGCGACGGGCTTGAGCGCCTTGGCCGACGGCACCAATGCCACCGCCACGGGTTCCGACAGCTCCGCTCTTGGGGCCAATGCGACGGCGACCGGTGACCGGGCCGAAGCCAACGGCCTGGAGGCCACGGCTACGGGCCATCAGGCTATTGCTCTTGGGATGAGCGCCACGGCGACGGGTGCGAACACCATTGCCCAAGGCGCCGGCGCCACGGCGACGGGAACAAACGCCGCCGCAGCCGGTGCCAGTGCCACGGCGACGGGAGACCGGGCCGCAGCGGGCGGCCTTAGCGCCACGGCGACGGGAACGCGTGCCGCCGCCAACGGCGAAAGTGCCACGGCGACAGGTGCTGCGGCCAACGCCAATGGGGCCAATGCCACGGCGACCGGCAACCAAGCCAATGCGCAGGGCTCTAGTGCCACAGCGATGGGCGACAGGGCCAACGCCAACGGCGACACCGCCACGGCGACGGGCGTAGCTTCCAACGCCAACGGCTTTAGCGCCACGGCCACCGGCGCAGGCGCAACGGCTTTCGGCGCCAACGCCACGGCCACGGGCGTAGCTTCCAACGCCAACGGCAACTTCGCCACGGCGACAGGCAATCTGGCCCGCGCGGATGGCGTCAACGCCACGGCAACGGGCGCGTTCGCGAATGCCAACGGCGAAAGTGCGGCGGCAACGGGCCAGAATGCCCGCGCCAATGGCGAGCTTGCGACCGCGACCGGCGCCTTTGCCAATGCCAATGGCGGGAGTGCCACGGCGACAGGTAGCTCCGCCAGCGCCAACGGCGTCGGCGCCACGGCGACGGGTGCCGGTGCCAATGCTAACGGTATAGTCGCCACCGCGACAGGCGCTCTTGCCAATGCCAATGGCGAGTTCGCCACGGCGACCGGCTCAAATGCCAATGCGCAAGGCGCAAGTGCCACGGCCATGGGTGCGAACGCTCTTGCGATGGGCGAAACGGCGGTGGCGATGGGCAGCGATGCTTCCGCCATGGGTCCCGACGCCATTGCGGTTGGTGACGGGGCGATGGCAGCAGGTGCCGGCGACGTTGCAGTCGGGCAAGGCGCGCAAGTCTTGGCCGATCAGGGGAGCGCTTACGGCGCGGGCGCGATCGTGTCGTCGGGCCACACCAATGCCGCGGCGTTCGGTGCGGGGGCGGTGACCACGCGCGCCAACCAGCAAGTGTTCGGCACCGCGCAGAACACCTACACCATGACCGGCATCACCTCGGACGCGAGCAAGACGGCGCAAGGGTCACCGACGCATCTCGTGACCGCGAACACGTCCGGCGATCTTGCCGCTTACACGGTGGGGCAGCTTGGCTTGGCCACCACCGGCGACCTCAATTCGATCAACACGCGGCTGAATGTCTTGCAAGGCCAGAGCGACAAGGCGCTTGCCGGCGTGGCGATGGCGTTCGCCATGGCCGGCGTGCCGACCGTACTGCCCGGCGAGAACTTCGTGATGACCGCCAACTGGGGCAATTTCGAGGGCGCGAATGGGCTTGCCGCCGGCGCCGCGGTCAGATTGAGCACCCATCTGCAATTGAATGGCGGTGTCGCCTGGGGGGTCGATGAAAGCGTCGCCGGCGGGCGCGTCGGTGCGCGGGTCGGCTGGTAGCGCGCCAGTACGGCCCCAAAGATAAAGGGCCAAGTCACCCGAGAGTGGTGCGATCCGTGGCGTCGCTTCCTATAATGGCGCATGCGAGACTTCCTCTCTCGGCGGCCGTAGACGAGCCGTGGAACCCCCATCACCCAAGCCAAGTCCTCTCAGGCGGTTCAGGCCGAACCGTTTGTTGACCGCCATGTTCCGTTCGGTGTGGCGCATACGGCGGGGCCTGACGCTCGGCGCGCAAGGGGCGGTGATCGATCGCGAGAACCGCGTGCTGCTCGTGCGTCACGTCTACCGGCCGGGCTGGTGTTTTCCCGGCGGCGGGGTCGAGAAGGGCGAGACGCTC
>Ga0315534_1003144_pt1 | contig 10756 bp, 7 predicted proteins | sample SalMarSW160240MG_FD_203094 | JGI IMG/M metagenome (GOLD analysis project Ga0315534, IMG submission 203094) | Salt marsh sediment microbial communities from the Plum Island Ecosystem LTER, Massachusetts, United States - Salt Marsh Sediment SW1602-40 ... | reverse complement strand
ATGCCCCGCCGTGCCGCGATTCGTGTTCGATGAACTGGCCCGAGCAGATTCGCTCCACGTGGAATGCATCGCGCAGCGGCCGTCCGTACCGATCGTCCGTTCTGCCGCCGACGTCCAGCACCACCGTGGCCCCGCTGCCGGCATCCGCGGCACGCTTGACGGCGGTGGGATCACATAAGCATACGCAGCCCGTCGTCGTTTCATGGCGCTGGATGGCGTGCGCCAGCAGCGTTCCGTCGCCGGGAGATCCGCCGCCCACGTTGTCGCCCATGTCCAGCAGGCACACAGGGCCTTTCATACCGGTCGCTCGCCGCACGGCATCGTCGACACCAATCATTGCTCCGACAAACTCATCGCGGCGTTTCCACAGGCTGTTTCCCAGTTGGCCGGCCAGCTTCGCGGCAAGCTGCTGATCGTCGTCGGTGACGACGATTGCGGCACTGCCCATTTCGGCCACATCGGCGTAGGGAAACCCCAGCACGATGCTGTTGGACAGCACGCCGGGCTGGTGGAGCATCGAATCGGCTTCGGAAAAAACGGTTGCCAGGTGCGGTTCGGACGTTGACTGCCGTTCGATGTTGATCACCAGCGGAGGACAGGCGGCGGCCATCGTCGGTCGAACCCCGTCACGCAGGATGCGCGCCAAAAGATGGGCTGCCTGTCTGCCGCAATCACGTTGGTCGAGATGTGGGTTCGTGCGATAGGCGATCAGTGCGTCGCAGGCGTCAACCATCGTCTGGGACAGGTTGGCGTGGGGATCGAGCGTGGCGACGATTGGCGTCGCGTCGCCCACCTGGCGACGAACTTGCGTCATCCAGTAACCGTCGCCGTCGGGATGATTTTCCGACACGAGTGCTCCGTGCGGAGCGAGCAACAACCCGTCCAGGTGTCCGGCGCGGCGCAGCTCATCGAGGACCAGTGCCACGAGACGGGAAAACGCCTTGTCGGACACGACGCCCCCTGGAATGGCCCGCGCGGCGGCCAGCGGCATGGCGCGCAGGTCATCGTCGGCCAGGCCTGCCATGAATCCAGCCAGTTCGTGGTGATCCCCCGCGGAATCCGCGCGGAGGTGTGCACTGCGGATGAGTAGGTCCAGTTTAAAGTGCTTCCAGTCAGTCCTGTTTGCCAGAAACGTATTCGACTCGTGCTGTAGAACGATGATTCCGACGCGCACCGTTGCGTTCCCGGGCTCATAAAAGGGTCAAGCGATGTGTCCATTGTAACGCCGCCACCGCGGTGGATCAGCCTTCGCGTGCGGTGCTTGTGGCGTGGTTTTGGTTGCGATAGCATGAACCGCTGCTTCGCTGATACGCGGACGTTCGCTCGCTCGCAGAATGCGGTTGTCGTCTACCCGTAACCGGCCATGCAGTTTGCGCTCAAGACCACCCGCCTGGGACTTCGCAATTCGACCACGCGCCTCCCGTTTCGCTACGGCACGGCGTGCCTGACTCGTTGTCCGCAGGCGACTCTGGAAGCGACGATTGAGATCGGCGGGCGATTGCAGTCCGGTTTCAGCGGCGATTGCCTTCCGCCGTCGTGGTTCGACAAATCTCCGGACAAGGACTTTCGGCAACAGATCGCGGACATGCTCGGCGTGCTCGAGCAGTCCCAGCGGTTCTTTCTGGCCGAAGCAGCCTTGCCTGTGTCCTTTTTTCCGCTATGGCTGGCTGCCAATGACGAACTGCACCGGCAGGCCGCCGCCGACGGAACGACGCCGTTGCTGGCCAGCTTTGGCCTGAGCATGGTGGAACGCGCGATCATGGATGCGTTGGCCCGTGCCGCCGGCTTGCCGCTGGCGCGGGCCGTCCGTGAAAATGTGTTCGGTATCGAGGCCGCGGCGGTGCACCCCGAGCTTCGTGGCCTGGCCCCATCCGACTGGCTCCCCGCGCAGCCTAAAGAATCGATCTACGTGCGCCATACCGTCGGGCTGGGCGATCCGCTCACGGCGGCGGAAATCCCGCCGGACGAGCGGCTGAACGACGGCTTTCCACAGTCGCTCGAGGAGTACGTCCAGACGACCGGGACGCGATACTTCAAAATCAAGCTCTCCCGTAACCTGGATCACGACTGTCAACGATTGCTGGCCGCGGCGGCTATCATCGAACCCACGCGAGAGGGCGACTATGGCGTCACGCTCGACGGCAATGAATTGTTCGAAACGGAATCCGATTTCGAGGATCTGATCGGCCTGCTGCGGGGCACATCCGGACTGCGGACGCTATGGAACAATACGTTGGCCATTGAACAGCCGCTGCCGCGCGGCGTCTCCTTGTCCACACGCCACACGCGGGCAATTCGCGAACTGGCACAACACAAGCCCGTCATCATCGACGAAGCCGACGGCCGCCTTGACTCTTTCCGCACGGCCATCGACGTTGGCTACCGCGGAGTCAGCAGCAAGGCGTGCAAAGGAGCCATCAAGAGTCTGCTGAATGCCGGGCTGGCCTGGCATCATAACGATCGCGGTAGAAATGGCCGCTATGTCATTACCGGCGAGGACCTCTGTTCCGTGGGCATCGTGCCCATGCAGTCGGATTTGTGCCTGGCGGCCACCCTGGGGCTGGCGCACGTCGAGCGCAATGGACACCATTTCCACCCCGGGCTGAGCTATTTACCCGACGAGCAGCAACGGGCGGCGCTGGCCGCGCATGGCGATCTCTATGCCCGGCAGCACGGAAGAGTCGCACCGGCAGTGCGTGACGGCTGTTTCTCCATCGCATCCCTGCAGTGCCCCGGCTTCGGATTTGCGGTCCTGCCCGCCTGGGACAGCCTGCACGCGGCCGACCAGTGGCGGTACGAGTCCCTGGAGATCGCATCATGATCAAGTGCACCGTGGTGGGAAGTTATCCGGTACCAACGTGGCTGAAGGTGTTCAGCACGCGCGAGAGCCTCCGCGACGCCATCCTGGCCGTGTTAAAGGTTCAGGAATTGGCCGGCATCGACGTGGTGGCTGACGGGGAACTGTATCGGTGGGATGTCAACCACGCCGAAACCAATGGGATGATCGATTATTTTCTGCGGCCGCTATCCGGAATTCGAAACGAATTGACGATGGACGAAATCAATTCGTGGCGTGAGCAGGAGGGGATGGAATATCGTACGCAGCCGGCGGGAATCATCACGGGACCGGTCGGAGCCGGGTCTCTGAATTTGCCTCGCGATTACGGGCTTTATCGCGATTTAACGACGCATCCCAAAAAGTTCACCGTGACCAGTCCGTACATGTTGGCCAAGGTGCTGGCCGACCGCCACTACGGCCAGCTGGACCAAGTCGTCATGGCGCTGGCCGACGTGCTTAAAGCACAACTGGCGAGCATCGATGCCGACATCGTGCAAGTGGACGAAGCCAATGTCACCGGTCATGCCCGAGACGGCTCTCTGGCTGCGCGGGGGATCAATCGCGTACTGGAGGGATGTCGCCGGGAAACAGCGGTTCACCTCTGTTTTGGCAATTATGGAGGCCAGGTGATTCAAAAGGGCACCTACGAAAAATTGATCGCCTTTTTGAATGACTTGCAGGCAGATCACGCTGTGCTGGAGATGGCCCGCCGGCCGGCGTCCGAACTGGCGATGCTCGCCGACGTCAAACCCTCGCTCGGGTTGGGCATTGGCGTGATCGACATCAAGGACAATCAGGTGGAAAGTCCCGACGAAGTCGCTCGACGCATCGATCACGCCGCGTCGGTACTCGGCGCAGAACGGATCAAGTACGTCCATCCCGACTGCGGCTTCTGGATGCTTCCGCGAAGCATCGCCGATGCCAAAATGCGATCACTGGTCGCCGGCCGCGACCGCTGCGCAATCTGAGAAACGGCGACATCCCCTTTTGATTACCGGTAGAAGTACCGCCGGACCAACTCCGGCGGCGGCGGGCCGGTGAGCCTGCTGACCACGATCGCCAGCACCAGCGACACGACCAGCCCCCACACGTTCGGGTGCAAGCCGAGCAATTCAATGCGGGGACTGCCCGCCAGCGTGGGCAAGAACAGACCAATGGTGATGCTGCATCCTCCCAACATCGAGGCCAGCGCGCCCTGCCGCGTCATCCCCTTCCAGTACAACCCCAGCATGGTGGGAAACAGGAACGTCGCAGCCAGCCCTCCCGCACCGAAAACGATCATCTTCTGCAGAAAATCCGGCGGGTGTAAAGCGGCTACTGTTACGCAGGTGCCAATGATGGCCGTCGTCGCATAACTGACAAATCGAACAACACGCTGGTTCACCTGCGGATTGATCGAACGCTGGTAAATGTCGCGAACCGCACATGAGCTGATCAGCAACAGCATGCTGTCCACCGTGGACATCACGGCCGCAAATGGCGCCGCAATGAAAATGGCTCCCAACACCTGGTATGCGGTGCCCATGTCGGCGACAAGCCGTGTCGCGACAAGCACGATGGCGCGATCGGAATCCTCGGGCGTCAATACCGGCAAGATGTTGCGGGCGGCCATGACGACAAACACAAACGGCAGATAAATGAACGCAAAGTAAATCGTGACCGTCATGATGGCGCGGTTTAATGTCTTGCTCTCTTGGAAAGCGATCAGACGAACCATCGTGCCCGGTTGCGCCATTCCGGTAATTGCCCACATCACGAAAAAGGAGAAGATCATACCCAGCGGGTGAAAAGGCGCGCCGGTGTTGGTTCGGCCCGGACCGAACAAAAAGTCTTCGCCCTGAAGGAATACATAGCGGTATTCAGACACGTCATCGGGGAACCAAATCAGGCCGTCGGCGCCCACGGTAACGAATCCTCCGTTTTGAGTTACGATCCGGTTGTTCTTGTAGGGGATCTCCACCTGGATGGCGTCGGACAGTTCGGGATGTTCCTCGATGGCGCGACGGACGTCGTTCGCCGTGCTGGTGACCATGCCGGAGTCATCGGTTCTCAGGGCGACCCGCACGAACGCATCGGGCGTTCCATCCCAGGCGACGGACAGATCCGCGCCGGGCACTCGAGGGTGCACGTATTGGATGCCGGCCGGCGATGGCGAACGCCGAGCGCGGAAAACCAGATCATTAAACGTGCCCTTGTCACCGTCCGGTCCGGGCACCGATGTCACGGCCATGGGCGGTGACTCGCTGAGTGTTTGGGTGGCACGCTGCAGGCCTCCCGATTTGCTCAGGACAATGGGGATCAGCACGACGACTCCCGCCCCCATGACAATACCCTGCATCACATCGGTCCACACCACGGCACGAAAACCACCGTACGCCGTGTAGAAGACGACCGTGATGGCGAACACGGCCAAACTCAGCTCGTAGCTGCCGCGAAAGCTGAGATTAAACGTATCTTCGATGATCAGCGCGCCGAGTTTAAACTGCGCGATGAGAAAACACGTCGTGAAAAAGATAATCATCACGCTGGCCACCAGACCGACCGGCGTCGATTGGTACCGGTCGCGCAGCACATCGGGAATCGTGATCGCGCCTGTTTTTCTCGCTACCTGGTTGATCCGCTTTCCCATTACGCCCATCGTGCACAATGGGACGATCATGTAGCTGCCGATCCACAAGGCCAGCACCCAGCCGTAACTGTAAATCAGCGATGGATACCCCCCGAAACTGCCCCCGGAGGCGCTGGTGGCGGCAAAGGTAAATGCCAGCGACCACGTGCCCAGACCGCGGCTGCCCAGGAAGTACTCGTGCAGAAAAGACTTCTTGGCAAGAAGACGGTGGGATGCGGCGGCCAGGACAAACACCCCCAGGATGTATGCCACGAAGACGACCATCGTCAAGCCGCGCGTTTCAGTCATGCGTCCGGCCGGTCCTCGTTTCCGTCCGGTGGACCACCCGTCGCTTCGTCCATTTCCACTCCCAGGTCGTCCTCCTGGAACACGAACACGCAGAAGATCAGGGTACCCACGATACAGAGGCACCACGGCACGACAATGCCGTAGAAAACCCAATCGGGAATGCCCAACCCGAGCGGCATCGTCAGGCTGTCTGGATCGCGATCAAACTGCGGCAGAGGGCCGACCAGCGCCCCGAGAGAGGGCCCCGTGGAGCCTGTCTGCGTAGGGTGATCCAGATAACCGTACAGGTAGCAATACGTGCATGTGTAGACGAGGCAAATCGTCCACAAGCACAAAATGATCTTCGCCTCGCGCAACGTGTGGACGTACACAGGGTCCGGCGTGGGATCGACTTTGTCCATCGCGTCCCTGATGTCTAATGATGATAGCCGCGTTTGCGGAGTTCGATGCGATACAGGCCGTACGGTCGAGGCTCGTCCCGCGACGGATCGACGGGTGCCTGCGCCGTCATGAACAGCGTCCGCGTGAAACGACCCTTGCCGAAGACGCAGTTCGTTGGGTCGCCCGGCAGCGCGATCCACGCCAGATGTTCTCCCGCGGGGCCGAACACATAGATGCCCGCCTGGTCACCGCTGCCTCCGGCCGCGTACAGGTTGCCTTCGACGTCCACGGCCATGCCGTCCATGCCGCGATTGGGCCCTGAATCGAACAGCACCTGTCGGGAACTCACGCTGCCGTCCGACGCGACACAAAATCGGAGGATCTGCCGGCGACCACCTGGACGCGGATCGTGGTCGACAACGTATAGATATTGTCCGTCCGGCGATAGCTGGATCCCGTTCGGCTTGGACAGTTCCTGTTGAACAACTACCACCCGGCCGTCCGGATCGATGCGGAAAACCCCTTCGAATTTGATCTCGCGCGGCTCGTCGCCCACATATCTCGGGTCGGTGAAGTAAACACGCCCGTGCCGGTCGACGCACAGATCGTTGGGGCTGTTAAAGCGTTGGCCGTTCCAGTTGTCGGCCAGCGTCCGCGCGGGCTCGTCTCCGCGCGAGATCGATACTCGGCGATTGCCGCCTCGCTTGGCGCCTTCGCACACCAGTAGCCGCCCCTGGGCGTCGAACGTCATACCGTTGGCGCGCCCGCTCGGCTGGCGAAAGACGGTGGTGCGTCGCGTGAGAGGATGGTACCGCAAAATGCGGTTGCCGATGTCGGAGAACAGAATCGTACCGTCGAGCGCCGCGGCCCCGCCTTCGGTGAATTCCCCTTCGGCCCACAGCAGCTCGGGGGACGCACCGGGAGCAACGATCGTGTGTTGGGCTCCCGGAGTGAACCCGGTGGCGATCGGGGGTCTCGCGGGCCGCCCCGCGTCAGACGTTGCCGCCCGAGTCACGCAGGCGAGGACCCCGATAAAAACAACCCATTTTGGCATCGCTATCCCCGACCAATCCGGAGGCTGTCCGGTCGCTTGTCACGAAACATCGGCCACCATGGCGACCATGGCGTCGAGGTAATCACGGGCCTCGTCCAGCGGCATGATTAGCGGCGGCGCGACGCGGATGACCTTGCCGGCCAGCGGACCCAGCAGATGAACGGCGCGTCCCGACGCATCGCCCAGGTAACAGGTCTCCACCATTCGATTGGCCATCTGCTCGGCCGAAAAGCTGCCCACAGGAGCACATTCGACGCCCCACACTGTTCCCTCTCCTCGCACCGCCGCGACGGCGTCGAGCCCGGTCAGGCGGACCAGACCGGCCTCCACAACTTCGGCCAGCCGGGCGGCGTGTCCCAGCACGTCATGTTGTTCAAACTCGTCGAGCGTCGCGAGTACCGCCGCGCATCCCAGCGGATGGGCGCTCCAGGTGTCCGAACCCGCTCCGTAGCCCAGAGCGGCAAACACGTCCGCCCGTCCCGCGGCCGCGTCCACGGGCACACCGTTGGCCATGCCTTTGCCCAGCACGACAATATCGGGTTCGATGCCGTACGCCGTGTACGCGTACATCGTGCCGGTGCGTCCAAAATTAGACTGCACCTCGTCCAGTATAAAGATCATGTCATGCGCGCGACAGAAATCCTGAAGCAACTGCATGTATTCCTTTTGAGGATGATACGATCCACCGCCTCCGAGATAGGGCTCGGTGATCAGACAACACAATCGCGATCCGTATTCGTCGGCCAAGGCATCGAGTTCGCGGCGATACGGATCGAGATCCAGGGGCTGGCAGCGTCTTAGCAGGGATCGGCATTCGTTCATCGGAAAGCCGACAAAACGAACCCGCGGATCTCGATCGGAGTCGTGCTCATCGCCGGTGACGGCTCCGGCCAGGCCTTTCTTTCCGTGAAAGCCCGCCCGCGTGGCGAGCATGATGTCGGCACCCTCGCGTCGCGCGAGGGAGGCCCACAACGCTTTCTGAATGGCTTCACTTCCGCTGGCCGCCCACAGCACCTGCTGCATCCGCTGGCCGCCCGGCTGCGCTTGCATATTGGACAACAACCGGCGCGTCGCCCGAACCTCCAATTCGGTGACGGCGTTGTAGGCAGTCAAGGTGACGGCCGGACAGAAGTCGACTGTCCCGTCCAGGTTTTCGAGTCCCATGTAGGCGAGAACCCGCTTCCACCAGCGAGTTGGATTGTGCCCCAGGTTTGCGACCAGCACGCCGGATGTGAAATCGGCCAGCTTGCGCCCTTCGGGCGTGTAGTGGTAGCAACCCGCGCTGCGATGCAGCACCGCCATGCTGGGTGTGTAGGTCCGCTGGCACTGGGGCTCCAACGCGGCGATCTGCTCACGCAGCGCGTTGGACCGCGACTCTTCGGGATGCAAGATTGCCCCGGCGGGGGCCTTGAGACCGGTCTGGGCCATGGCGTTGTGTTTGGCGTTAAATTCAGCGCTCACACGCGACCGTCGTACAGCACTTCGGGAGTGTGCGATCCGGGCGTGTACAGCACGAGTCCACCGGCCTCGTCGTTGACCCGGACGATACCGTCCGGTTGGCCTTGTGCGTGCCTGGCCAGGATGGACTCCATGGACTCCACAGCGGCTACCACCTGACGGTCCGCGACCATGTCATTGTAAGTCAGCGCTCGCGCCTCCGCCAATCGCTCTCCGCGCCGGCCGTCCTTCCCACCAAACTCCACATAGGCCACTTCGCGCGCGAATCGTTCGATCGCTTCGATGCCGTAGCCGCGCTGCGATCGTTGCCCCCAGGGTTCCAGGAACGAACCGTTGTAATGGTTATTCTGCGATATCTTCATTTCGACGGGCGTCTTTCCTTCGATCGTACACTCCACGCCCCGTCGCCGGCTGTGTCCGTTCCAGACGCCGTTGTCGAACCGAAACTGGACTTCCTGTTCCACATAGCCTGGGAAATTGTCTGGGGTGACCCAACTGGTATGGATGTCGAAAGCGGCTTCGCGACCGCTCTCGTACTGGTATATCAGCCGCAGTTGCGTCGAATCCCAGGTGGCGCCGCCGGGAGGCCCGACCAGTCCTCGCTGGCCCGAGCAAGCCACGGTGGTCAGCCGGCCGCCGAACGTGAAATCGATGAGCTTGATGTAGTGCACGGCGACGTACGTACCCGGATTGCGGCCCGTGATCCATTCCGCAAACTGGCTACCGGAGATCGACTTGGGCTCGAGCAGCGTGCAATAACCGTTGTTCACGTGCCTGAGGTGACCATCACATACGAGCGTACGCAACTTCTTGTGGTCGGGGTCCAACAACTTGTGGTACACAATTTTCGCCAGCACGTTGTGTTTTTCCGCGAGCTGCTGCAGCCGATCGAGTTCCGCCATTGAAAGGACGGAAGGCTTTTCGATCAATACGTGCTTGCCTGCTTCCAGAGCCGCCCGCGCGGCGTCGAAATGTCTGTCGTCCGGCGTGGCCACGCAGACGAAATCCGGCTCCTGTTTCAGCAGTCCCTGGACGGAATCGGGCTCCTTGTGGATCTCCAGCGGCCCGATGCGGTCGCCTGCGCTGCGTCGATACTGTTCGGCGCGGGACCCGGTCTTGCTGGCAATCCCGACGAGCGATACGCGGCACACACCGAAGGCCGGATCGTACAAGCCGTCGCGAGCGACGGTTTCGAAGAAAGGCCGATAGGTTTCGTCGAAAATCATCCCCACGCCCACCATGCCGGCGCGGAGGTGTCGGTCGGTCGGTTGCTGCTGCACCATGTTCAACCCCTGCCAGATGGCATGCGGCGTTAGGCGGCGGCCGTACCGCTCGCGCGAATGGCAACGCGGCTGGTTCCGCCAACTCTTTCGACGGTGATGTCGCCGGATCCTTGCCCGGTGATGCACGTCGCCGGTGCGAGTTCCCGTTTTGCAAACCGGGAGTCTACCGCAAGGAATCGAGATAAGCCAGCAGATCGGACATGGCGGAGACGTCGATTTCCTTTTCCAGTCCCTCGGGCATGAACGACAGACCGGTTTCGCGGAATTCATCAATGGCGATCCGCGGAATCGTGGTCGACGTGCCGTCGGGCTGACGGATCGTCACGCTGTTGGCGCTCTCCTGCTGGATCATGCCCGTCACGATGCGGCCGTCCTCAGTGGCGACCATGTAGCTGAGAAATTCCGGCTGCACCTGCCGGTTTGGATCCAGAATATTGACCAGCACCGTTGCCAGTCCCCGATTGCGAATGCCTTTCAAGTCCGCGCCGACCGCGGTCCCCTCCCCCTCAAGCTGATGGCAAGCGGAACAGTTTCGGCGGAAGACTTCACGGCCGCGTTCGGCATTTCCTTCACGGAGAAGCGCTGGCTGGTATTGAGCAACAACGTCCTCGCGACCTGCCACTTGCGTGCCGGAGAACAACTCGGAGACGCGCTCGCTGATGGCGGTGTCTGGATGCTGGGCGAGAACCTGTACGCGGGCGGCCGCGATTGCGGACCGCGCTACATGCCCTTGCTCGATCGCGTCGAGCAGCATGTTGATCCAGGTGGCGCGTGACAGGAGTACCTCCAGGGCGCGGCCGCGCAGCTGGGGGCTCAACACCGGC
>Ga0315534_1003143_pt1 | contig 10759 bp, 7 predicted proteins | sample SalMarSW160240MG_FD_203094 | JGI IMG/M metagenome (GOLD analysis project Ga0315534, IMG submission 203094) | Salt marsh sediment microbial communities from the Plum Island Ecosystem LTER, Massachusetts, United States - Salt Marsh Sediment SW1602-40 ... | reverse complement strand
TCGATTTTCTCTACCGCTACCTCCCGGAAACCCATGGCTATATACCAGTTTTTCAGAACGGTATGCTCATTAACGATACCGATATTCACCCTATCGACACCTAATTCCTTGATGCACTCGATAGCCCGGTTCATCAACTGCTCACCCAGTCCCCGGTGCCAGTATTCCGGCAGCACGGCCAGTCGCTTGGCGAAGTAGCGGCCGTCCTCTTCCCTTTCCACGAGGATAATCCCCACCTGCCGCCCGTCGGTAAAAGCCCCGAAGAACCTCGCCCCACCAGCGCGCTTCTCATCCAGGTCAGCCACCGTGGTGAAAGCGGGGAACCGGGGGCAATTTTCCCGGTTAATGCCCAGTTCACCGATCACCGCGCCGAAAGCCTTCCCGATGATAGTGACACTTTTATCATGTGTATGCCCCGTAATTTCCCGAATTTCGTACCCGGGGCCGATAGTTTTTCTATTCACCTTCTGTCTCGATCAGTAATACCAGTTCGTCCAGGACAGCCTGGAGGGCATTCCATTCCTCGCCGAAGCCGGCCCAGTCGCCGTCCTGCAGTTCCAACTGCGCCTGTTCGTAGTGCATTCGGGCTTCTTCAATTAATTCGGCTACCTCGGGTGACATCGGTTCTCCCGGTTCTGTCGGAGGCTCGGTCGGGGGCTCGGTGGGCGGTTCTATCGGCGGGGTCTCCTCACCGAAGATAGCCTCGATACTGTCCAAGAGCATCGGCTGCATGGTTATCTTATCACCGGCCGCAACGATAACCCGCTTCAGTTCCGGCAGGCCGCCGGAGGTAGCCTGTAGAAAGACCGGCTCAACGTAGATATTAGAGTCGCCGATGGGTATCAATAATAGATTACCGCGGATAACCCGGGAACCGCCCCGGTCCCACAGGGCGAACTGCTCGGTGATGACGGTATCCTGCTGGATGCGGTTCTCGATCTGGCTGGGCCCGTAGACAAGGCGGTCCTTGGGGAAATCATATGCTAATAGCTTCCCGTAATTACCACCATCGCAACGCGCTGCCAGCCAGCCAATGGTATTGTTTTTGTTTACCGGCGTGAAGGGCAACATGAGTAAGAATTCTTCTTCGGTCTCGTCCGGCAGGCGCATGATAACGTAGTAAGGCTCCATGAGCTGTTCCTGCCCGGCGTAGACTTCCCGCGGCAATGCCCAGAGGTCCTCCGAGTTGTAGAAGACGCGGACATCGGTCATGTGGTACTTGCGGTACACCGACGCCTGGATATTGAACATGCCCTCCGGGTAACGGATATGGGCTTTCAATGAGTCCGGCATAGACTCGAAGGGAACAAAGAGGTCGGGGAAGATGGCCTGGTAGGTCTGAATCAGGGCATCATCCGGTTCGGTGACGTAAAAGGTTACCGTGCCGTCGTAAGCATCAATGACTACCTTGACGCTGTTCCGGATATAATTAATCTGGCTACTGTAGGCTACATACGGTTCCGAATAAGGATAGCGGTCAGTGGTGGTATAGGCGTCCTGTATCCACTGCAGTTTACCGTCGGCGATGACCAGGTAGGGATCGGCATCAAGTTCCAGGAAAGGCGCCAGGTGGTGTACACGCTCCTGTATATTCCGGTAGTAAAGCACGCGACTCTCGGAGTTCAACTCGCCACTGATGAGAATATTGATATCACCTAATTCCCAGGCATAAGCCAGCCGCCGGAAAAATCCGTCCAGGCTGACCCCATCCATGCCTTCGTACTCTCCGAAGACATTCTCGTCACCGCTGGGGTAGTCGAACTCCTGAGTATTGGTGTTGACGATGACGTACTCATCCGTCTTTTCACCGAAATATATCTGGGGTCGGGCCATCTCAAAATCACCGATGGGAGGTATGTCTTTCAAGAGCAAGTTGGGCAATCCCTCAGTGCTGACTTCATTGACCGGGCTGAGAACAACGCCGTAGCCGTGGGTGAATTGCAGCTTACGGTTGACCCAGGTCTGGGCCTCGCCGGCCAGCTTCTCCGCCGAAAGCTCCCGGGCCGAGAGCATGACCTGGCGGTATTCGCCATCGATTGCGTACCGGTCAATATCAATATCGTTGAAGTCATAGTAAAGCCGGATGGACTGGATCTGATTATAGGTATCCTTCAGGGGGCGGTGGTCCCACAACCGGATGTTATTTATCGTCACCTCGTTATCGATGATATCCTGGCTGGTCGGTGATGGTTCGGCCGGGAACGATTGTGTTTCGATACGGGTAAGCCCGAAGGCTTCCCGGGTAAAATCAATATTATATTCAATATAGGGGGTTTCTTTAGCCAGCTCGCTCGGCTCTACCTGGAAACGGTGGATAAGCCCGGGGTAGGCTACCCCAACGATAATAATCGCCACTATCCAGGCGCCGATACCGTAAAGCGGCCAGCGCAGCTTTCGGCGGAGGATTGAGTAGACAATCAATCCCATAAACAGGATCACTATCACCAGGAGGAACCACTGGGCCGGGACCTTGGCATTAACGTCGGCGTAGCTGGCTCCGAAGACAACCCCGCGATCGGAGAAGACCAGTTCCCAGATACCCAGCCAGTAGCCCCAGGCGAAAAGACCCAGGATAACAATGACCAGTCCTGCCAGGTGGAACATCACCCGCCGGGAGAAGTCAAACTTGAGTCGCTGTACACCATAGGCAATAGCATAGGTGATCACGGTGGCTATGAGAATAACAATGAGAGCTCCCACAAACCAACCCCGGAAAGCCTGCCAGAAAGGCAGCGAAAACACGTAATATCCGATTTCATTATTAAAAACGGGATCGGTGACGCCGAAAGGCTGCCAGTTTAAAAAGCGGAGTATGGTCAGCCAGTTGCCCTGGGCAATGATTCCGAAAATAAAACTTAAAAAGGCGGTGCCCAGAATCACGTTCCACCGGATGACTTTTTGCACCCGACTCACCAGGGCCCACGGCCAGAATGTGGCTTCGGTCTGGGGGCCCAGCCGGGTAGCCAGCACCAGGTTCCCCAGGAACAACAGGCAGAAAATAAACGCCGCCACGAAGAAGATTACCAGCCTGGTCTTGATGATAGTACCAAAGACACTGCCGTAGCCCAGGCTATCGAACCAGAGCCATTCGGTATAAAAGCCTTTGAAAATATTGATAAGTATATACAGCACCACCAGTCCCCCCAAAATCGCCAGTATCTTCCAGACCAGTGTCGGGCGTTTTTTAGCGGGTTCGGATTTTTGGTCTTTATCTTCCGGGAACCAGCGCTGCCACTGCTTACTGAAATCGTCCACTTTTATCACCCCCGTGTATAATTAGCTCTAATAAGAAGAATAACAGACGGGTAAACTCCGGTCAATTTCTTGACAGGCCAACACTAAATGGTGATAATTGGCAGATAAACAGCCATAACACCGGGGGAGAACGATGAAAATACAAAATTATAAAGATGTTAGCGGTGTAGAAGTCGCGCCGGGTGCCGTCAGGCGTATCCTGGCCGGCCCCGATGAAGGCGCCCCCAACTTTGTTATGCGCCTTTTCGAGATAGAGCCGGGCGGTGGGACACTCCACCATACCCACCCCTGGGAACACGAACTTTTCGTGGTGGAGGGAGAGGGTGTTTTGAAAAGCGGCAACGCGGAAAGGCCTGTGGCCGAAGGTGATACCGTCATGGTGCTGCCGGGCGAGCAGCACGGCATACTCAACACCTCGAAAGAATTGCTCCGGGTGATTTGTGTCGTACCGCTGGTGGACGGTAAAATGCCGGGAATGAAGCCGACTTAGTAGGCAATCGGTTTGCTTAACCAACATATGAGGAGAAGGAATGAAAAAATTCAGAGATAAAGTAGCCGTGGTTACCGGGGCGGCCAGCGGCATCGGGCGTGGACTGGCGGAGCGCTGCGCTAAAGAGGGCATGAAGGTCGTCCTGGCAGACGTTGAAGAAAGGGCGCTGAATAAAGTCGAAAAAGACCTGAAAGAAAAGGGCGCCGATGTCCTGGCCATAAAAACGGACGTATCCAAATACGAGGATATCAAAACCCTGGCCCAGAAAACCCTGGATGCTTTCGGGGGAGTCCATTTGCTCTTCAATAACGCCGGCGTGCAGGTGGAAGGCACGCTGAAAAAACCCACCTGGGAAAACTCGCTGGCCGACTGGGAATGGCTGCTGGGCGTCAACCTCTGGGGGGTGATTCACGGTGTCAAGGTATTCACGCCCATCATGTTGCGGCAGGATACGGAATGCCATATCGTTAATACTTCTTCCATGGCCGGCCTGATTACGGAATCGCAGCTGGTGATTTACGCCGTCACCAAAGCGGGGGTAATCAAGCTTTCGGAGGGACTCTACCTCCAGCTGCAACAGACCGGTTCACAGATAGGAGTCTCCGTTCTCTGTCCGTTTCTCGTCGATTCCGAACTCGGCACCGCCGACCGTAACCGTCCCGCCGAACTTAAAAACCTGCCGGACACACAGCGATTCCCGGAACTGCCGTCCCTGTTCTCGGAAGTGCAGGAGGTCGGCCTGAAAAGCCTGTCGCCGGCGGAGTGCGCCGAGATAGCTTTCTGGGGTATCCGCGACGGCCAGTTTTATATCCTGACCGATAGAATCATTGACAAGCTCATCAAGCAGAGGATAGACAATATCTACCAACGCCTCAATCCGGAAATGCCCAAATTATAAAAACACAGCCGCCGTGCTGGTAATCACCAGCCTCCCCTGCTAAACTGTAGGTACCGTATTTCTTTATACCCAGGAGGACTAGACATGCACGGCTGGATGGGCAAAATACTCCATATAGAGCTATCCAACGCTAATATCAGTGAAATCCCCACGCGGCCCTACGCCGAAAAATACCTCGGGGGGCGAGGCCTAGCTTCCCGGCTTTACTGGGAAAAAGTTACCCCGGAAGTCAAAGCCTTCGACCCAGAAAACCGCCTCATCTTCATGACCGGGCCGCTGCTGGCCACCGGCGCCCAGGGGGCCGCCCGGATGTCGGTCTCGGGCAAGTCCCCCATGGCCTACCCGGAGGGCTACTGCTACGGCAGTCTGGGCGGATTCTTCCCGGCCGACCTGAAAAGGGCCGGATGGGACGGCATCGTTATCGACGGGCGCGCCGACAAGCCGGTGCAACTGGTAATCAACGACGACAAGGTAGAAATCAAGGATGCCGCCCATCTCTGGGGTAAGAGCGCCTATACGGTCGAGTCAATGCTGCAGCAGGAATATGGCGATAAGGTCCGCTTTGTCACCACCGGCATTGCCGGCGAAAACCTGGTGAGGACAGCCATCATCTTTGCTTCTCATCTGGGAGCGGTCACCGCCGGTTTCGGGGCCGTCATGGCCTCTAAAAACCTCAAGGCTATCGCCCTCAAGGGCACCGGGCGTCCCAGCGTAGCCGACCCGGCTCTGCTGAAAGAACTCAACCGGTACACTATCAAGATACAAAATACCGTCAGCCTGGCGATAACACCGCGCATCGGCGGCACCCAGCACGACCATGTCCTGGAACCATTAGGCCAGAGGCACTGCTACCAGTGTGGACTGACCTGCTCCAAATACATCTACCGGTTCGGCAACGACCCCGAACTGGAGGGTCTGCGGGGCTGCCAGGCCATGGAATATTATCTCCCCTGGATGTTCGGTCGCGAAGATGAGCCGCTTAAAACCCTCTTCGATGCACCCACCCTGGCCAACGATTATTCCATCGGCACCTTCGAACTGGAGCACATGGTAGAGTGGCTCTACGCCTGCTATAAGTCCGGCATCCTCACCGAGGAGGAAACCGGCCTGCCGCTTTCAAAGATAGGTACCCGCGAGTTCCTGGAAACGCTGCTGTATAAAATAGCCCACCGCGAAGGATTCGGGGATATCCTGGCCGAGGGGATGATGCGGGTCCGCGACAAGGTATCGCCGGAAGCCGCCGCCGAATTTACCAACAATGTCGCCCCCGTCGGACAGCATGACGGTATCCCACCCCGGGCCTACCTGGCCCACGCCCTGCTCTACCCGTTCGAAACCCGGATGCACCCCATCAGCGTACATGAGCTGGGCTATGCCAACATGCCCTGGAGTATGCACCAGCGCGACCCGGAATCGTCGCCGGTGACCCCGGAGGTATTCCTCACGATAGCCCGGCTGTTCTGGGGCAGCGAAGCCGCCGCTGATTTTTCCAGCTACGAGGGTAAAGCCCTGCAGGCAAGAAATATCCAGAATCGAACCTACCTGCGCGACTGCCTGGGACTTTGCGACTTTATCTGGCCGATTACTTACTCTTTGACCACCGAGGACAGCGTCGGCGACCCCGAGCTGGAGGGTAAAATTTACACCGCCGTAACCGGCCGACCGGCCGCTGAGCTCGATACCTACGCCGAACGCGTCTTCAATATGCAAAGGCTTATCAGAGTAAGGGAAGGACACCGCATACCCGAGGACGATTATCCCCCGGATTTCAATTTTTCCACACCCATGGGTATGAACCTGCACGGCGTCAAGATGATAATGCCCGGCCCCGGCGCTCAGCCGGTAGATATGACGGGAAATGTACTCGACCGCGATAAATTCACCACCATGCTCCGGGAATATTATCAACTGCGAGGATGGGACAAGGATACGGGGCTGCCCACCAGGGAGACATTAGCCAGGCTGGGGATGGAAGACATTATCCTTAAATGATCGGGAAAATTATCGTTCGTGTGAAATATTATTACACCTTCATGCCCAGTAGCATCTTGGTCCGGATTTTAAACATATTCCATCGGCCGGTTCTGCGGGATAGAGTGTTCATATTCACGGTAACTTTGTCTTTGGGGGGAACCTTCTCCGGTTCTTTTTTCCGAAGCGTATTGGCATTTTGGGGGCAGAGAGCCACGCAATTACCACAACCTATACAGCGGTCAGGATTAAGCGCGGCTACGCCGTCCACCATTTCACGGGCACCCAGCTGGCATTTATCTACGCAGACCCCGCAGCCGTTACAAAGCTCGGCGTTGAATTCGACGTAGAAATTAGCAACGTACAAGTCCGCCGGGCGGGGGTGGTTCTTCAGCATCTTCAGAAGGACACAGCAGTCGCCGCAACAGATGCAGATGGTATCGGGACGGCGGGAGTTCTCCGGCTGGAGGACGAGGCCATCCTGCTGAGCTTTATTAAGAAGTTCAAATGCCTCTTCCTTGGTGATATAGCGCCCAATTCCCATATCGACGTGACGCCTGGCATGGTCAGTACCTATCATCAAACAGGCTTCAATAAGGTCTGTCTTCTGACAGCCCTCTCCCTGAATCTGAGACGTTAGCCGGCAGATACAGTTAGCCACGGACAGTCTACCTCTGGCATTTTCCACAAGCTTCCTGACGCTGTCATAATCACTCACCTGGTATTTTCCCGGAACGGGAATGCTTTCGGCGACAGGGATGGTACGCAATGGAAGTTCACCGCCAGTACCCGGTCCGGCGGTGGCACGTCTCTCGGCCTGGTACTGATGATAATCGTTCAGCAGGTCCGTGGTAAGATTGTTTAACTGAAAATTAAAAATTCCTCCCATGCCGAACTCCGCATTGCTGTAATGCGTTTCTCCATAGCCTTCTTCCCAGGTCAGGATAATTCCTTTCCGCATCATGTGTTCCAGTAACTGTTTCAGTTCTTCGGCAGTCCTGCCACTTTTTTTCAGGCGACGGTATACCCTGGCCAGCGGTTCCGGTTTCATGGAAAGCTGCATGGCTACTTCAGCTTCTTCCGGGGTAAAAAAATGTTTCAAGATCTTGATATCCAGACCGGAGGCCACCTCGGGGAAGCCACCTGGAAGCCTGTCCTGATGCTGCTGCAGACGCCGGTAAATCACCTTTTCATTATCCATATACTAAATCCTGTCTGGCCGCGAAGATCTTGTATAATATTATAACCCTACAGGCGGTCGGTAATGCGCTTTACCAGAACACTTAATATAACCCCGGTGGAAATGGTCAACACCCCCACCGTAATCAGTAATATGGATACCAGGGCTGTTCCCACCTGCAATACCTGGTCACCGTACATAGCCTTAACCACGAGGATACCCATGACAATACCGGCAATGACCAGTATACTCCCGAATAATCCGAAAAAGAACAACGGCCTCTCTTCGGATATCATCACTATCAGCCTTCTCAAGACGCCCACACCATGACTCACCGGGTTAAGGCTAGAACCATCTTCGGTATAGATAGCTGAAACCGGCACTTCTTTAATACGCAGCTTCTTCGAAGCCGCCGATTTGATTATCTCCGAAGAAACAGCCATACCGGTTTCTTTTAAATCCAGTTCCTCGATAGCCTTACGGGAATAGGCCCGGAATCCCGATTCGGTATCACTCAATTTCTGCCGCGATAAAAATCCGGTTACGCCGGAAAGGATTTTCTGCCCTACCCGACGGTAGCGGGGAATTTCGTGGCTCTGCATTTCCCGCGAACCGATAACCACATCGCAGTCCCGGGAAACGGCTTCTATAAGCAATGGTATCTCGCTGGGATTATGCTGCGAATCGGCATCAAGGATAATCAGGATATCGGCGTCACGCGCCCGGGCTTCGGTAAATATACTCTGGATGGCGCTCCCGTAGCCCCGGTTATGTTCGTGGCGGACGACCGTCGCCCCGGCCAATGCGGCCACGCTGGAAGTCTGGTCGGTACTGCCATCGTCGACCACGATTACCTCGTCGGCGTGTTGCCTAGCCTGTAAAACAATGGTACCGATATATCTTTCTTCGTTATAGGCCGGTGTCGCGACGATTACTTTTTGAGAAATTGACTTTTCCATATCAAATACCTGGATAGAATTACTCTATTATAGTTCACCCGTGAAGATTTTTCCATAGATACTCAGCAGCCGTCAAATTATGCTGACTATTGTCATTCTTCCAGCCGCCTTACAATACCCTCAAGCGCTAATCACTGCTCAAGAAGGGTGATATTATCAGGACCATATGACTTTATTTGTCCAAATACTTGACAAATGGCATTATCATGTATATAATGGTACGTATTACAGTCAGTAAACATTTACATAATCGTCTGTGTAAAGTGGGAAAAATGCAACAACTCTGTGAAAAAGTAAGAGAATTGAGAACGAAAAAAGGATGGGCGCAAGAGTATCTGGCACGGGAAATCGGCGTTAGTCTTTCTACAGTACAACGCTGGGAAAAAAGGGGGGGTAGACCAACCTACCTGGCTCGTCGCGAATTAATCAGGCTGTTTAAAGAGGCGGATATAGCTATTGAGTGAAGGTTCTACAAAATTGTCCTGAACCATTTACTAGCTTGCCACTAGTCGTGACGATAATTGAACCGAATAGTTAGGGATTATCCTATTTGGATAAAAAGGGATTTCTAATATGCAGGCTGCGATTCTAGCCGGGGGACTGGCCACCAGGCTTGGAGATTTAGCGAAAAATCTACCAAAGTCCATGTTATCTATCCGTGGAAAAACCTTCCTTGAATACCAGCTGGATTTTCTCGCGAGAGAAGGCGTAGTGGATATAGTGTTATGTATCGGTCACCTGGGGAGGCAGATCTGGCAGTACATCGGCAACGGAGAGAGATTCGGGGTTAATATTCAATACAGTTATGAAGCAACACCCCTCGGTACTGCCGGAGCCCTGAAAAATGCCGGACCATTACTGGACGACCCTTTTATTTCCCTATACGGTGATTCATTTGTTTCTCTTAATTTCTCTCAGTTTCTAGCCAGTTTTTACACACATAACAAGCTGGGAATGATGACCGTCTTTAAAAATCACGACAAGTACGACAGAAGTAATACGGAAATCAGGGGCAACCTGGTAACCCGGTACAGTAAGAACGTAAGAACAACAAACACGATATATATTGATTACGGTGTCAACGCCTTTAAAAAGGATGTCCTGAAATTAATCCCTAAAAACCGTTTTTTCTCACTAGAGGACTTGTTTATCCGGTTGGTAGAAAGAGAAGAGCTGCTGGCTTTTGAGGTAAAAGGCCGTTTCTTTGAAATCGGTTCTCCCAGTGGATTTAGAGAATTCGAGCAATACATAGCGGAAGGAGTAGAATGATACTCTCCAGAGCACCCGCCAGGATCACTCTCGGCGGCGGAGGGACCGATTTAAAATCATACTATTCCAAGCATGGCGGATTCTTAATCGCCGGAGCGGTTGATAAATACTGCACGATACTGGCAAACAAACGGTTTCAGGAGGATATTCGCCTTAGTTACTCCCAGGTAGAGGACGTTACCAGCCCTGCCGATGTGCAACACCGGATATTCCGGACGGCATTGGAGTTTATGGGAATTGATAATGGAATAGAGCTTCACTCCACGGCTGATATTCCCGCCAGTTGCGGTCTGGGTACATCCTCGACTTTTACGATAGCTCTGCTTAACGCCCTTCATGCTTATCAACGAGACTTCATCACGCAAAAGCAACTTGCTGAGGAAGCGTGTCATGTAGAGATAGACCTTCTGGGTGAGCCTATCGGCAAGCAGGATCAGTATATCGCCTCTTTCGGCGGACTTACCTGTTTTACATTCGATAAAAACGGAGATGTCCTGGTGGAACCATTACATTTCTCACGCGAATCGCTGGACAGACTGGAAGGCAATCTTCTCCTGTTCTACACCGGTATACAAAGAAGCGCTTCCTCCATACTGGCCGAGCAAGACCAGAAGTGCCACCAGGATGATAAGGATATGACCCGGAACCTGGACCAGATAAAACAGATCGCCTTGGATACACGCCGATACCTGGAAAAAGGCCAGGTAGATATGCTCGGGGAACTCTTCCATGTTCAC
>Ga0315534_1003141_pt1 | contig 10763 bp, 9 predicted proteins | sample SalMarSW160240MG_FD_203094 | JGI IMG/M metagenome (GOLD analysis project Ga0315534, IMG submission 203094) | Salt marsh sediment microbial communities from the Plum Island Ecosystem LTER, Massachusetts, United States - Salt Marsh Sediment SW1602-40 ... | reverse complement strand
GCGGTCGGGGCCGTGCGGGTGAGCCTCGGGTCCGCGACCGTCGACCGCGATATCGATATTTTTATAAATGCTTGGAGGAACCTCGTGGCTGGACTATCTAAAGGAAGGCGGGAAGTCGCAGCGTGACGATCCGCAACCGTTTCCTTGCGTCTGCAACCCAAAGGTGATCAGCCGGATCGGGACATACGCCATAGGCCAACATCCAACCCGCGGTCCTTGAAACCGCAGTGGAGGGAATGACATGCCGGCCGTAGACGAGACCGTCGAGCAGGTCCGCAGCATCGACGTCGACCAGTACAAGTACGGCTTCGAAACAGACATCGAATCCGAAAAAGCGCCGAAAGGCCTATCCGAGGATACTGTCCGCTTCATATCGGAGAAGAAGGACGAGCCCCAGTGGATGCTGGAATGGCGGCTCGAGGCCTATCGGCGCTGGCTCACCATGGACGAGCCCACCTGGGCGAAGGTGGATTATCCGCGGATCGATTATCAGGACATCTATTACTACTCGGCGCCGAAGGCGTTCGTCGCGCCGAAATCGCTCGATGAAGTTGATCCCGAAATTCTCCGCACCTATGAGAAGCTCGGCATTCCCCTGCGCGAGCGCGAAATCCTCGCCGGCGTGCAGCGGCCGGACGGTGGCGGACAGGTCGCGGTCGATGCGGTGTTCGACTCTGTCTCCGTGGCGACCACGTTCAAGGAAGAGCTGAAGAAAGCCGGCGTGATCTTCATGCCGATCTCGGAGGCCCTGCGCGAGCATCCGGACCTCGTGCGGCAATATCTCGGCTCGGTCGTGCCGGTCTCGGACAACTTCTTCGCCACGCTCAATTCGGCGGTGTTCTCCGACGGCTCGTTCGTCTATGTGCCGGCGGGCGTACGCTGTCCGATGGAGCTGTCGACCTACTTCCGCATCAATGAGCGCAACACCGGCCAGTTCGAGCGCACGCTGATCATCGCCGACAAGGGCGCCTATGTGAGCTATCTCGAAGGCTGCACCGCGCCTCGCCGGGACGAGAACCAGCTGCACGCCGCGGTGGTCGAGCTGATCGCGCTCGACGACGCCGAGATCAAGTACTCGACCGTGCAGAACTGGTATCCGGGCGACGCGGAAGGGCGCGGCGGAATCTTCAACTTCGTCACCAAGCGCGGCGATTGCCGTGGTCCGCGCTCGAAGATTTCGTGGACGCAGGTTGAGACCGGCTCCGCCATCACCTGGAAATATCCAAGCTGCATTCTGCGCGGCGACGATTCGCGCGGCGAGTTCTACTCGATCGCGATCTCGAACGGCTATCAGCAGGTCGATTCCGGCACCAAGATGATCCATCTCGGCAAGAACACGGTAAGCCGGATCATCTCCAAGGGCATCGCCGCGGGCCGCTCGAACAACACCTATCGCGGGCTTGTCTCGGCGCACCGGCGAGCGACCGGCGCACGCAACTTTACCAACTGCGATTCGCTCCTGATCGGCGACAAATGCGGCGCGCACACCGTTCCTTATATCGAGGCGAAGAACGCCTCCGCGTTGTTCGAGCACGAGGCGACCACCTCGAAAATCTCCGAGGAAATGCTGTTCTACTGCCAGCAGCGCGGCATGTCGGCGGAGGAGGCGACCGCACTCGTGGTCAACGGCTTCGTCAAGGACGTGCTGCAGCATTTGCCGATGGAGTTCGCGGTCGAGGCGCAAAAGCTGATCTCGATCTCGCTCGAAGGCAGCGTGGGATGAGCGTCGCCGATCTCGCGACCAGCAGCACCCTGCGGTGGTCTGATAATTGCAAAGCTGAGATTCGAATGCTGGAGCAGCGGGTGACGAAGGATCGACCAGCGCGCGGCGCCGAAGCTGCTCGGATCCAAGAGAAAGCGCTTTGAAAGGACACAGGATTTAGTCGGTATGCACCTTCTCGAAATCAAAAATCTCCACGTGACGGTTGGCGACCGGCCGATCCTCAACGGCCTCGACCTCGTTGTGAACAAGGGCGAGGTGCACGCCATCATGGGGCCGAACGGCTCGGGCAAGTCGACGCTCGCCCATGTGCTCGCCGGCAAGTCCGACTACATGGTCACCGGCGGCAGCGTCACGCTCGACGGCGAGGACTTGCTGGCTATGGGAATCGACGAGCGCGCCGCGAAGGGCCTATTCCTCGCCTTCCAATACCCGATCGAGATTCCTGGCGTTGCCACCATGACCTTCCTGCGCACGGCGATGAACGCGCAGCGCAAGAGCCGCGGCGAGGATGAATTATCGACGCCGGAATTCATGAAGCGGGTGCGCGAGGTGGCGAAGAAGCTTTCGATCGATCAAGAAATGCTGCGCCGTCCCGTCAATGTCGGATTTTCCGGAGGCGAGAAGAAGCGCAATGAGATTTTGCAGATGGCGCTGCTCGAGCCCAAGCTCGCGGTGCTCGACGAAACCGATTCCGGCCTCGACATCGATGCGCTCAAAGTGGTGGCGGACGGCGTCAACCACCTGCGCTCGCCCGAGCGGTCGATGATCGTGATCACCCACTATCAGCGGCTGTTGAATCACATCGTGCCGGACGTTGTGCATGTGCTGTCGCGCGGCCGCATCGTGCGTACGGGCGGCAAGGAGCTTGCGCTCGAACTCGAGGCGCGCGGCTACGCGGACTATCGGGAGGAGGCGGTGTAAGGGGTTCACGGTCATTCCGGAAGCCGAGCGCAGCTCGGCTGTCCGGAATCCATAACCCCGGTCTTTGCGTATGGATTCCGGGTTCGCCGCTGCGCGGCGCCCCGGAATGACGAAGAGGGAATGTGGCGTGGCCCAGGTCAGCTTATTGAGAACCGAAGCGGAGCAGCGGATCGCCGCCGAATGGGCGAGCGCGAAAGCGCGCCTGCCGGGGCCTATGAGCCTGCGAGAAGCGGCGTTCGGCCGCTTTGAGGCGGCCGGTCTGCCGCATCGCCGGATCGAGGAGTGGAAATACACCGATCTGCGCACGCTCATGCGCGAGGCGAAGCCGCTCGCGTCTCCGCCTGACCACGCCGCGAAGGAGAGCGCCCGCAGCGCCGGCTCTTTGCTGGCGGGCATCGATGCCCGACGCCTCTTCTTCGTCAACGGCATGTTTGTGCCCGAACTATCGGACTTAGCCGCGGAGCCCGGCCTGAAGATTTCATCGCTCGCCGACGCGCTTGCCCGCGGCGATGCGGATGTAGCCGCTCGGCTCGCCGCGGCAAGCGCGGCCGAAAGCGATGTTGCCTATGCGCTCAATACCGCCTTGATGGCCGACGGCGCGGTGATCGAGGTCGCGCCCGGAGCGACCATCGCGCGACCGATCCATCTCGTGTTCGCTTTCGCAGGCGAGCCGGCTGCAGTCTTCGCCCGTTCGCTGGTGACGGTCGGGGAGGGGGCAAGGCTCACGCTGCTCGAAAGCCACGAAGGTCCCGAGGGCGTCGACTACCAGGTCAATACGGCGCTCGACCTTGCCGTCGGCGACGCCGCGAAGGTCGAACGAGTGCTGATCGGGTCGCAAGGGCGCAGCGCGCTCCATGTTTCGACGCTGACCGCGGCGCTGGGCCGCGCCGTCGAGTTTCGCGACTCCGCCTTCACCACGGGCGGTGCAGTGGTGCGCAACCAGCTCTTTGTCCGCTGTGGCGGCGCGGACAGCACGCTGGACTTGTCCGGGGCGAGCATGTTGACCGCGCGGCAGCACGTGGACACGACCATGGTGGTTGATCATGCGGTCGGCGGCTGCCGCAGCCGGGAAGTCATCAAGTCGGTGCTCGACGGCCAGAGCCGCAACGTGTTCCAGGGCAAGATCATCGTGCGCCCCGATGCGCAGAAGACTGACGCGCGCATGCTCTCCAATGCGCTGATGCTGTCGGCAGACGTCGAGGCCGATAACAAGCCGGAACTCGAGATTTTTGCCGACGACGTGCAATGCGGGCACGGCGCCACCGCAGGTTCGATCGACGAGAACCTGAAGTTCTATCTGATGGCGCGCGGCATTCCCGCGGCGCAGGCGGAGGCCCTGCTCATTCAGTCGTTTGTCGGCGAAGCGATCGATACGGTGACGCATGAGGGCGTCCGTGAGGCGCTAACCGGCGCGGTGCGGCGCTGGCTGCAGGCAAGAGATGAGGCAAGCGAATCATGCACCCGGCAGTGACGAACGGGGCTTATGACGTAGCGCGCATTCGCGAGGATTTTCCCGCCCTGTCGTTGCGCGTCTACGGCAAGCCGCTCGTCTATCTCGACAACGCCGCCTCGGCGCAGAAGCCGCACGCCGTGCTCGACCGGATCGAAAGCGCCTACACCCAGGAATATGCCAACGTCCATCGCGGCCTGCACTATCTCGCCAATGCGGCGACCGAGGCCTATGAGGGCGCGCGCGAAACCGTGCGGGCGTTCATCAACGCCGCGCGCACCGAGGAGATCATCTTCACGCGCAACGCGACCGAGGCGATCAATCTCGTCGCCTATACGTTCGGGCGCGAGCGGATCAAGGCCGGCGACGAGATCGTGCTTTCGATCATGGAGCACCACTCCAATATCGTGCCATGGCATTTCCTGCGCGAGCGCCAGGGCGCGGTGATCAAATGGGCGCCGATCGACGATGAGGGCAATTTCCTCCTGGAGGAGTTCGAAAAACTTCTGACCGAGCGGACCCGGATGGTGGCGATCACCCAGATGTCGAACGGGCTGGGCACCATCGTTCCGGTCAAGGAGGTGGTGCGAATCGCCCATGCGCGCGGCATTCCGGTGTTGGTCGACGGGGCGCAGGGCGCGGTGCATCTCGACGTCGACGTGCAGGACATCGACTGCGACTTCTATGTTCTAACCGGCCACAAGCTCTACGGTCCGACCGGCATCGGCGCCCTCTACGGCAAGTACGAGCATCTTGCCGCGATGCCGCCTTTTAACGGCGGCGGCGAGATGATCCGCGATGTGTTCGAGGACCAGGTGACGTATGGCGATCCGCCGTACCGCTTCGAGGCGGGCACGCCGGCGATCGTGCAGGCGGTGGGGCTCGGCGCGGCGCTCGAGTACATCAATTCGATCGGCAAGGCGCGCATCCGCGCCCACGAGACCGCGATCCTATCCTATGCGCATCAGCGGCTGCGGGAAATCAACTCGCTCCGCATTTTCGGCATGGCGCGCGAGAAGGGCTCGATCATTTCCTTCGAGATGAAAGGCGCGCATCCCCACGATGTCTCGACGATCATCGATCGATCCGGGGTCGCCATTCGCGCCGGCACCCATTGCGTGATGCCCTTGCTCGCGCGGCTGGGCGTCACCGCCACGTGCAGGGCTTCGTTCGGCCTCTACAACACCCACGAAGAGGTGGACAGCCTGGCCGAAGCGCTGATCAAGGCCCAGGAGTTCTTTGCATGAACGAGAACGCTTACGAGCCGCTGAGCGATGCCGGGCCGGCCGCCGAGGTCGATACCGTTAGCGGCACCGCCGCCCCATCCATTCGGAGCGATAGCTCTGCGCTGACCGCCGATGAGGTCGCGCGGCTGACCGACGACATCGTCAGTGCGATCAAGACGGTTTACGACCCCGAGATCCCCGCGGACATCTACGAACTTGGTCTGATTTACCGGATCGAGATCGGCGATGACCGCAAGATCGACATCGACATGACATTGACGACGCCGAACTGCCCCTCGGCGCAAGATCTGCCGCTCATGGTGGAAAACGCGGTGTCGGGCGTCGCGGGCGTCGGCCCCGTTCATGTGCAAGTGGTCTGGGACCCGCCGTGGGACCCGAGCCGGATGTCGGACGAAGCGCGAGTCGTCCTCAACATGTGGTAACGGACCTTGGTCGCGCGCACGCGACTATTACATAGAGCCCACGTGAGTTTCGATGACCGGCGTCGGCCGGACGAGTGGAGGAACGAGATGGCCAATCCGCGACCGAAGCCCCAGGTCATGCAGTTGACCGACACGGCGGCGAGCCGGATCAGGGACATCCTGGCGCGGAGCGATCGGCCGATCGCGGGGGTGCGCATCGGCGTGAAGAACGGCGGCTGTGCCGGCATGTCCTATACGATGGAGTATGCCGACGCCGTGGAGCCGCACGACGAGGTGGTGGAAGACAAGGGCGTTCGGTTGCTGATCGACCAGAAGGCGGTCCTGTTCCTGCTCGGAACCGAGATGGACTTTCGCGCCGACAAGCTGACATCGGGCTTCGTATTCTTGAACCCCAACCAGACCTCGGCATGCGGCTGTGGGGAATCGGTCTCGATCACGCCCGCCGCGCGCGACGAACACGCAGCGGGTTGACACGCTCGCGCGCGCCTTTGAGGGATAAGAGACGATCGAAGCGGCGCTTGAGGCAGTCAGCGCGCCTCAGGCCTTCACGCGGAACGGCCGCAGCAGGAAAGCGGGGAGGTGCTTCTCGACATCCTCCGCGCGCTCGCGGGCCGGCGCGGCCGGCTGACGGCGGCGGGCGGCCTCGAGCGGAGTGACGTTGTCCGCGGCAGGCTTGCCAGGCTTGTCGGTGGCGCGGCGGCCGTGTGGCTTGCCGTGGCGAGTCGAACGCGACGAGCCAAATCGGACCGGCTCCGACGCCTCTTCCCGGACCGGCGGCTCGCCGCCCCAGCCGATCGATTGACCGATCAGCTTCTCTATTGCGGCCACCGCTTTCATGTCGGGCGGCGCGACGATGGTGATCGCCGTTCCGCTGCGTCCGGCGCGGCCGGTGCGCCCGATGCGGTGGACGTAATCGTCGGGATGGTGGGGGACGTCGAAATTGAAGATGTGGCTCACATCGGGGATGTCGAGGCCGCGCGCGGCGACGTCGGAGGCGACCAGGAGCGCAACCTCTCCCTTGCGGAATTGATCGAGCGCGGCCATGCGCGCCGACTGGTCCATGTCGCCGTGCAACGCGACGGCGGAGAAGCCGTGACGCAGCAGCGAGCGGTGGAGGGTCGCCACCTCGCGCTTGCGGTTGCAGAAGATGATCGCGTTTTTCCATCCGTCCGCGGAACGGATCAGGGCGCGAAGGATCTCACGCTTCTCGTGCGGCTCGCGGCCGGATTTGACCAGGCTCTGCGCGGTCGCGGCGACCGTCGTGGCCGGACGGCTCACCTCCACACGCACTGGATTGTGCAGGAATTGGTTGGTGATTCGTTGAATCTCCGGCGGCATCGTCGCGGTGAAGAACAGCGTCTGGCGCGTGAACGGCACCAGCTTGCAGATGCGCTCGATGTCCGGAATGAAGCCCATGTCGAGCATGCGGTCGGCTTCATCGATGACCAGCAACTCGACGCCGGTCAGCAGCAGGCCGCCGCGTTCGGTATGGTCGAGCAGGCGGCCAGGCGTGGCGATCAGCACGTCGACGCCGCGGGTCAGCTTGGCGTCCTGATTGCCGAATGAGACGCCGCCGATCAGCAGCGCAACATTGAGCCGATGATTGACGCCGTAACGCCTGAAGCTCTCCTCGACCTGGGCCGCGAGTTCACGCGTCGGCTCGAGAATCAGGGTGCGCGGCATGCGTGCCCGCGCGCGCCCCTTTTCCAGCATGGTGAGCATGGGCAGGACGAAGGCCGCGGTTTTGCCGGTGCCAGTCTGGGCGATGCCGAGCACATCGCGGTGCGCCAGCACCTGCGGAATCGCCTGCTCTTGAATGGGGGTGGGCTTGGTGTATCCAGAAGCCGCGACGGCGGCGAGGACCTTGTCGGAGAGACCGAGATTGGAAAAGGGCATAGAACCTCAATAACAGCCGAGATACTCCCGACCGCGCTGTGTTTGTGAACGACATGTCCGGGAGAGATGGTCGAACATACGGCGAACCATCTTTCGCCAAGATAAGAGTATGCGGCGCGAAGTCAATCGCCATGATGCGAAAAGTTAAGTAATTATCGGCATTTCCGTCATCCTTTCGTCATTAATGCGAGGGTCGCAGGCAGGTTTCCGCGCTTGCCCCCGCCTTGCGTGAAGCGGACGGCGGCTGGGCGCGCGCTTCCTCGCGGGGGTTTGCCAAACGACGCCGCTCCAACGCGTGCCTTTGCACGACCAGGACAGGGCGTATAGTCGAACGTCGATTGTTCGGAGCATTTTGCATGCGCACTCAGGTCGGAATTGTCGGCGCCGGGCCCGCCGGGCTCATGTTGTCGGCGCTTTTGCGTCGGGCGGGAATAGCGTCGATCGTGCTTGAAGACCGCAGCCGCGCCTATATCGAGAATCGCGTCCGCGCCGGTCTAATCGAGCAATGGGTCAACGATCTCCTGATCGAGATCGGCGCGGGCGCGCGCTTGCTCCAGCAAGGCATGTTTCACAATGGCATTTTCCTGAGCGCCCGCGGCCTGCTCCACCACATCGATTTCCGGGCGTTGGTCGGCAAAGGCGTCACCATCTACGAGCAGAAGGAGGTGGTGAAGGACCTGGTCGCCAAGCTCCTCGACGACGGCGGGGAGATTCTGTTCGAGGTGAGCGACGTGGGCGTCGATGGCGTCACGACCGACGCGCCCGTCATTCGCTTTCGGCATCGCGGCGAAGCGCATGAGCTCGCCTGCGACTTCATCGGCGGCTGTGACGGCTTTCACGGCATCTGCCGGCCGAGCATCCCCTCCGGCGTGCTCACCGTGTACGAGCGCGACTATCCGTTCGGATGGCTCGGCATCCTCTCGGAGTCGCCGGCGCCGGCAAACGAACTGATCTACGCCCATCACGAGCGCGGCTTTGCGCTCTTCTCCATGCGTTCGCCCACGCTTTCGCGACTGTACCTGCAATGCGCGCCCGACGAGGATCTGGCGCTGTGGCCGGACGAGAAAATCTGGGACGAATTGCGGAGGCGGCTCGGCGGTTCCTGCACGCTGCCGCAGGGCAAGATCGTCCAGAAAGGCGTGACGCCGATGCGCAGCTTCGTGGTCGAGCCGATGCAGTTCGGCCGGCTGTTTCTTGCCGGCGACGCCGCGCATATCCAGCCGCCGACCGGCGCCAAAGGCATGAATCTCGCCTTCGCCGATGTCGTTTACCTCGCGCGCGCGCTCACTGAGTTTTACCGGACCGGCAGCCCCGCCGGCCTCGACCATTATTCGGAGACCTGTCTCGGCCGGGTATGGAAGGCGCAGCGCTTCTCCTGGTTCATGACGCAGCTCTTGCATCGATTCCCGCACGAGACGGCATTCGACCGTCGCCGCCAGCTTGCAGATATCGAATACATTGCCGGTTCGAAGGCAGCCTCCACCGCGCTCGCGGAAAACTATGCCGGGCTGCCGCTCGATTGAGAGCGGCACGGGGCTTGGTCATCGCTCCAAAAGGCCACGGAAAGGCCGGCGGAGAAGAGCGATAATCGCCCCGGCGACCGCGGCGATGCCGGCGATCATCAGGAAGAAGGTGGGCTTGTCCATCGTCGACCAGTAGCTTCCCAACACCCCGGCGAGCAGATTGCCGAAGAAGCTGGTCGCGAGCCACACCCCCATCATGAACGACACCGTCCGCGCCGGCGAAATCTTCGACACGAGCGAGAGGCCGATCGGCGACAGGTAGAGTTCGCCGACGGTGATCACGACGAAATAGGCGAACAGCCACAGCCAACTTGCCTTATCGGCGCTGGCCTGGATCGCCCCGATCGCGAGGATGACATTGGCCGCGGTGACGCCAAAACAGCCGAGCGCCATCTTGGTGAGCGTCGATGGCTCGCGACCGCGCCGGCTCTGGTGCGCCCAGAGGGTCACGATGAACGGCGTGAACGCAAAGATCATGAAAGGGTTGAATGCCTGGAACCAAGTGACCGGGATTTCCACCGTCCACCCCAAAAGGCCGATGGAGCGATCGGTATGGGCGTCCGCCCACAACGCGATGGTGTTGCCCTGTTGCTCATAGGTCGCCCAGAACAGGATCACCGGCACACCGAGCAGAATGAGGGCGCCGATGGCGCGTCGTTCCTCGCTGGCGAGCGGCCCACGCGGCCCCTTGGCAGTCGCGATCGCGTCCGGGGGCAGGGCAGGGGCCGCGCACAGATAGATCACGAGACCGAGCAGCATGCCGACGCCGGCAGCCCCGAAGCCGTAATGCCATCCGACCTCCTCGCCCAGCGTCCCGCAGATCAGCGGCGCCAAAAATGCGCCGATATTGATTCCGACATAGAAGATCGAATAGGCGCGGTCGCGCCGCGCGTCGCCCGGCGGGTAGAGCGATCCCACCTGGGTCGATATGTTCGGCTTGAACGCGCCATTGCCGATGATCAGCGTCGCTAGCGCCAGGAACAAGAGCTGCTCGAACGCCATCAAAAAATGACCAAGCGCCATCAGTGCGGCGCCAATGATCACGGTGCGGCGCTGGCCGAGCACGCGGTCGGCGAGAAGCCCGCCCAGCAGCGGGGTGAAATAGACGAGCCCGGTATAGAGCCCATAGACGTGCGAGGCGAAAGGCTGGACACCGAGCGGCCCGAAGCCGAATTCGAGGACGCGCTTGAGGGTGGAATAGCCGATGACGGCGTCGGCGCGGCCCGACTCGAACAAGTATTTCACCATATAGAGGACGAGGAGCGCGCGCATCCCGTAATAGGAGAAGCGCTCCCACATCTCCGTCGCGAACAGGAAAGCGAGGCCGCGCGGATGGCCGAAGAACTCGTGCGCCGCAATGGTCGGGCCGACCGCCGCAGTGGAGGCGCGAACTACCCGCATATTGGCATTCCCGTGCTATGGTAGTATCGGATGCGGCGCGCCGCGCTCCAGTCGCGCAGGGGGCTCATGCGCCGGAAACGGTTCGGTACGACCCGACTATGTTGAAATCGGTCTTCGGCAATCGACGTCGTCTGCTCGTGATCATTCATGACTTGGTCGCGACGGCGGCTGCGTTGCTGG
>Ga0315534_1003140_pt1 | contig 10763 bp, 9 predicted proteins | sample SalMarSW160240MG_FD_203094 | JGI IMG/M metagenome (GOLD analysis project Ga0315534, IMG submission 203094) | Salt marsh sediment microbial communities from the Plum Island Ecosystem LTER, Massachusetts, United States - Salt Marsh Sediment SW1602-40 ... | reverse complement strand
GCGACATGCGCGAGGGTTTGCGCGACGCCGACATCGTGATGATGCTGCGCCTGCAGCGTGAGCGCATGAACGGGTCGTTCGTGCCGTCCTCGCAAGAATACTTCGCCTATTTCGGCCTTGACGAGAAAAAGCTCGGCTACGCCAAGCCGGATGCGCTGGTGATGCATCCCGGACCGATGAATCGCGGTGTCGAGATCAGTTCGACCGTCGCCGACGGCGCGCGCTCGCTCATCCGCGAGCAAGTGGAGATGGGGGTGGCGGCGCGCATGGCGGTGCTGGAGGCGCTGTCGCGCAACCTGCCGAATGCCTGAGCGGACGATGTTGGCGGGCGCCCCGTGGTGTAACCAGGTGTAAGTCGATGCTCTCTGACCGGCGACCGATCCTGCTCACCAATGCGCGCATCCTCGACCCCGCCCGCGACCTCGATCTCGTCGGCGATCTGCTGATGGCCGACGGCGTGATCCGCGAGGTCAAGCGCGGCATCGGCGCGGCGGGCGTGCCGGAAGGAACCGAGGTGATCGACTGCCGCGGCAAGGTGGTCGCCCCCGGACTGACCGACATGCGGGCCTTCGTCGGCGAGCCGGGCGCCGAGTACCGCGAGACGCTTGCCTCGGCGAGCCACGCCGCGGCGGCGGGCGGCGTCACCACCATCATCTGTCAGCCCGACACCGACCCGCCCATCGACGACCCGGCCATGGTCGACTTCGTGCAGCGGCGCGCCCGCGATACCGCGATTGTTCGCGTGCATCCGATGGCGGCGTTGACCAAAGCCCTCCAGGGCGAGGAGATGACCGAAATCGGCCTGCTCAAGGCTGCGGGCGCGGTCGCCTTCACCGATGGGGCGAAGAGCGTGACCAATGCGCGGGTGATGCGCCGCGCGCTCACCTACGCGCGGGACTTCGATGCGCTGGTCGCCCACCACACCGAGGACCCCGACCTCGTGGGCGAGGGCGTGATGAACGAGGGCGAATTCGCCGCCCGGCTCGGCCTCATCGGCGTGCCCAAGGCGGCGGAGACGATCATGCTCGAGCGCGACCTGCGGCTGGTTGCGCTCTCGCAGGCGCGCTACCACGCCGCGTCGCTGACCTGCGCGGAATCGCTCGACGTGCTCCTGCGCGGCAAGGAGTCGGGCCTCGACGTCACCGCGGCCGCCTCGATCAACCATCTCGCGCTCAACGAAATGGATGTCGGCGCCTACCGCACCTTCTGCAAAGTCTCTCCGCCGCTGCGGCCGGAGGCCGACCGCATGGCGCTGGTCGCAGCGCTCGCCTCCGGCCTGATCGACGTGGTGATGTCCGATCACAATCCGCAGGACGTGGAGACCAAGCGCCTGCCCTTCGCCGAGGCTGAGCCGGGCGCGATCGGCATCGAGACCATGTTGACGGCGGCGCTGCGGCTCGTGCATTCCGGCGACATCAAGCTGATGACGCTGCTCAAGGCGACGTCGAGCCGGCCAGCGGAAATTTTAGGGCTGCCCGGCGGCAATCTGCGGCCCGGTAGCCCCGCTGACGTGATCGTCATCGATCTCGAGGTGCCCTGGGTGCTTGACCGCGAGGAACTGAAATCGAAGTGCAAGAACTCGCCCTTCGACGAAGCGCGCCTGCAAGGCCGCGTCCTGCGCACCATCGTCGCCGGCCGCACGGTGTATGAATTTGTGTGAGCGCGTTGGCGCCAAGCAGAAACAATCCTCGTCGATGTGACAACTCGTCCCCCGTCGTTTCATTACCTTTTATTCATCGACCCGAAAGGGTCCTGTAATGCGAACGCAGTCATTTTCAACGCGTCACGGTTCCGTGCTTCCTCGATATGACCCGCGCAATCATCATAGAGGTGTCTTATGAACGGAAAATATTTAGCATCAACAGCCTTTGCGGCTGTCCTGGCGTCGTCTCTGCTCGCCCTCCCTGCTTCGGCTGAGAGCACGAAAAGCGCCCCCAAGCCCGCGGCCACCACCTCGGCGCCTGCCGCCGCATCGACCTCGGCGCCTGTCGCCACGGGCGACGCCAAGTCCGACGCTAGTTCTGATGCGCTGTCGATCATGCGGTATTCGCAAGACGGCAGCAGAGCCATCCGCCAAATTGGCTTGGCCCGGGTTGCGATCTTCAATGGCGACCCGAAACTCGCCTCCGATCTGATCGCCAAAGCAAAGGCTTCCGTCGCCAAAGCCGAGCAGGAAGCGCCGACCTTCGCGGTTAAGGTGTCAGCCGTAGCGAATGGCAAGGTGGTTGGCACCGAGTCCGAAACCGGTAAAGCCCAGATGGTGCCCGTCGATGGCGATCTGGTGCTCGCCGAGGACTTTGTGCCCACGCCGGAGAAGCGTGCGCGCATCGACAAGGCCAACGAGCATTTCAAGAACGGCAGGGCCAAGGAAGCGCTGGAAGAATTGCGCCTCGGCGATATCGCGGTGATGTACAACCGCGCATGGATGCCGCTTGCCTCGGCCACCAAGCACCTCGACCAGGCCACCAAGTTTATGGATGACCATAAGTATTACGAGGCCAACCTCGCGCTCAAGGCGATCGGCGACAGCGTCACGTTGGATTCTGTGGTCATCAATGAGCCGACAACAAAGACAAAGACAAAGTCGTAAGCGCAAAAACGCCGTATCGGCCACAATCCACCGTGCAAAAAGGGCGGCGTCAGCCGCCCTCTTTCTAGACCCTGCGCCAGAACAGATTGGATTATTGCTTAAAGCCATAGTACCGCATAGCAGCTTCGGTTAGCACGCTTGTGGCTACAGCAATTCCCACTTTCCACGTCCCGTCCGCTGCCTTTCCAATATTTTTGGCGATCCATGCTTTCGCTCTCTTTCCAAATGGCTCCGTCTTACTCTCCGGTTCCTCCGAAACAACAATGCGGGACAATTCTTCTGCATCTGACTTCGCGATGCCTGCTACTACTAGCGCCTCAATAAATGCGTTGCCGTCGCCCTCTGATACATTTACTCGGATTATCGCGCTGTCGCCCGTATTTGAAATACTCGTATAATTGCCATGAATAATCTGCTGAGTTATTTGAGTCACTTTCTCTCCGTCTGCTGCGGGCGGCACAGCGACAGGTGGCGGCCCAAGTGTGATTTCAGCCGCCGCAGGCAGTGTCTTTTCAATTTGAATTGTTAATTCAAGCACTCTAGTGCGAACAGCGTTCTGCAATTCGGTCAGCGCAGCCTTTGAAACAATTCCAACAACGCTATTACAGGCGTAATCCTCATATACCTTACCCTGCAGCAATAAGATTAGATTAGAAGCCTCTATCTGTAGCGTTCCGCCGTTTTCCTTATCTCCGGCAACCAAGTCATCAATAGCCGCCACGCTTTGCCTTATCTCGTACTGCGTCCAATGTTTCCCAGCAAATTTTTCAATGAGATACGGCGATCGGAGCATTACTTATTCCAGAGCCAAATGGGCCGGAAAAGGTACCTTTATAGGAAACGCCTATCTTCCGATAACTTGGAACCTCGACATCGTTAGGATATCCTTCTGACTCGTGCTTTACCCACTCTTCGAGCACAACGCTACCAAGTCGAGAAGCGAGAAAACGAAGCTTGAGCAGAATTGGACCAATTTCACGGCCTTCCAACAGAGAAGACTGGATTTCTCGAAGCAGGCTCACAGGTGCACCCGTTCATATGGTACATAATAGCGAATCGCCCGCACCATACAACCATATCGAGCGCCATTTATCGAATTAGTCGCTCGGTTCGCTCTACCGCACCAGCTCCCGCATCGCCTTGTCCAACCCCTCCAGGGTCAACGGATACATGCGTCCGGCCATCAGCTGGCGTCCTACAGATGCTCGCTTTATGCGGCCGCTTCAACCTTGGCGGTGAACGGCACGGCGGCGACTACCGCATCTTCCGCCTGCTCGCAAAAAACAGGATCGGACCTCAACTCGTCGATGGTTCGTGGAATAGGAAAGCTTTCGCCGGTTAGCCTAGACCAATCCTCGGCCGCGAACTCCAAGACTTCAACCGCGTTTTGCATCGCCTCGTCGATCGTGTCCCCAGCCGTGATGACCCCGGGGATGTCAGGAAAAGAGACGCCGTAACAGCTGTCACGATCTTTATGGATCAGCGCAATGTAGTACGGCATCGTATCTCCAATCAGTCTTTCGGCCAGTGCGCTTGTCGGTAGATAGACCGAATTGTACCCCAGGGAATATCCTTACGCGGATGAGGAACCGTTACGACCAATCTTGATATGGGGTGTACGAATTTATGGTGCGATCCCTTCACCGCCACCAATTCGAAGCCGTCCCGCCGCAGCCGCGCGATGATGTCACGGCTGTCCCGCAACATTGAAGGGCCTCCCTCAACTCACCGCCGACGTCCTCACCTCACCAGTTCGCGCATCGCCTTGTCCAAGCCCTCCAGGGTCAGCGGATACATGCGCCCGGCCATGAGCTGGCGCACCATTTTGATCGACTGGGTGTAGCCCCAGTGCTCCTCGGGAAGCGGGTTGAGCCACACGCAGGCCGGATAGGTGCGGGCCACGCGGTCGAGCCACACCTGGCCCGCCTCTTCGTTTATGTGCTCGACCGAGCCGCCCGGCACGACGATCTCATAGGGGCTCATGGAGGCGTCGCCGATGAAGATCACCTTGTAGTCGTGCGGATAGGTGTGCAGCACGTCCCAGGTCGGCGTGGTGTGGTCCCAACGGCGGCGGTTTTCCTTCCAAACCTTCTCGTACAGACAATTATGGAAGTAGAAATACTCGAGATGCTTGAATTCGAGCCGGGCGGCGGAGAACAGCTCCTCGGTGAGCTTGATGTGCCAGTCCATCGAGCCGCCGACGTCGAAGAAGGCGAGCACCCTCACCGCGTTGTGCCGCTCCGGGCGCAGCTTGATGTCGAGATAGCCCTTGTGCGCCGTCTCCTTGATGGTGCCGTCGAGATCGAGTTCCTCCGGCGCGCCGGTGCGGGCGAACTTGCGCAACCTCCGCAGCGCGATCTTGATGTTGCGGGTGCCGAGTTCGACGTCGCCGTCGAGGTCCTTGAACTCGCGCTTGTCCCACACCTTCACCGCGCGGAAATTGCGGTTCTTGTCCTGGCCGATGCGGATGCCTTCCGGGTTGTAGCCGTAGGCGCCGTAGGGCGAGGTGCCGCCGGTGCCGATCCATTTCGAGCCGCCGTGATGGGCGCCCTTCTGCTCGGCCAGCCGCTTCATGAACTCCTCGATGAGCTTGTCGAGCCCGCCCATCGCCTCGATCTGCTGCTTCTCCTCCTCGGTGAGATACTTCTCCGCGAGCTTCTTCAGCCACTCGGCGGGGATCTCGACGGTGACCGCCTCGCTCATCAGGTCGAGGCCCTTGAACACATGGCCGAACACGCGGTCGAACTTGTCGAGATTGCGCTCGTCCTTTACCAGCGTCGCGCGCGCGAGGAAGTAGAAGTCCTCGACCCGGCGCGAGGCGAGATCGGCCTCCATCGCCTCCATCAGCGTCAGGTACTCGCGCAGCGTCACCGGCAGGCCGGCGCTTTTGAGCTCATGAAAGAAGGTGACGAACATCCGTTTCTCTCCGGTCGTCGCCCCATGTTTGTAATACGGACGTCGGCACCCGTCGAGCGGATGCCCAAGCGGCCGGCACTAGAGCATTTTCCGGCGAAGTGGAAACCGGTTCGCCGCAGAAAGTGCGACCACTCAAGGACAATTAGAGCGAATTCCGATTCCAATGGAACGGAATTCGCTCGAGCGCACGACCCGTGGCCTCGAGCCAAGCGTCGCGCGACGGGCCGACGCGGCGGTATTCGCAGCAGACGCGGAACCCGCCCATCCCTATCCAGTTATTCAGGCACTCGCCCGGGCGCACGCCGCGGCAGAAGCGGAGTGTGACCCGGTGGCCAGTTCCAAACGTGAAATAAGAGCCGATCCGCCCGTGTACGGGTGGTTCAGCGTATTGAAGCGAATATTCGTTCGCTTCGGCGAAGACCGCGTCATGACGGTTGCGGGGGGCGTCACTTTCTTCTCGCTGCTTGCAATTTTTCCAGCGATCGCGGCGCTCGTCTCGATCTACGGCCTGTTCTCCGATCCTTCGCGCCTGACCGGACAAATTCAAACCCTACATGACGTGTTGCCGAGCGGCGGCATGGAGGTGTTGGGCGACCAGATGAGCCGCGTCGCCTCGCAGGGCCGCAGCGCGCTGGGAACCACGTTTCTCATCAGCCTGGCGATTTCGCTGTGGAGCGCAAACTCCGGCATGAAAGCTTTGTTCGACGCGCTCAACATTGTCTACGACGTGTCCGAGAGACGCAGTTTCATTCGCCTCAATGCCGTAACGCTGACGTTCACGCTCGGAGCGATCGGTTTCATTTTACTTGCACTGGCGGCGCTGGTCGTGTTGCCGGTGGCGGCCAGTTACGTTGGGCTCGGCAGCGAGATCGCGCAGATCCTGAATGTCGGCCGCTGGCCGGTGCTGCTGATCGTGCTCATGTTCGCCCTCGTCTTGATCTATCGCTTCGGCCCTAACCGCGAGCGCGCAAAGTGGCGCTGGATCACCTGGGGCAGCGCAATCGCGGCGCTGCTGTGGCTCGGAGCATCAGCGCTTTTTTCCTGGTACGCGGAAAATTTTGGCAATTTCAATAGGACCTACGGGACGCTTGGCGCCGTCATCGGCTTCATGATGTGGCTGTGGATTTCCGCGATGGTCATCCTCATCGGCGCGGAGCTTGACGCCGAGTTCGAACGCCGGGATTCCTCGTCAAGCAACCTCTCGGGCGGCGAGACTTCGCCCGAGAGCGTTAGACCTTAGTCTTGCCGACCCAGACATTAGTCTTGCAGACCTCGCCGGGTCCGGCGCAAACATCCCGGAGTGCGCGAGATTTCGGTCGCGCGGAACGACGCAGGTCACGCGCGGCATTTCAGCGGCCACGGTTCTGCCCTGATGTTGCCGTGCGGGTGTTTAGAACAGAGTCCAAGGAGAACGCGAATGCGTCGCCGGGCCTGGTCATCCATCATTGCTGCGTGCGCGGGCGTAGTTCTGCTCGGCGCGTCGGGCGAATTCGTTTCGGCTCAGCTCGCGCTCACGCCGCCGGATGCCGTGACTTCGGCGCCGCTGCCGGAGCCCGCCGTGGGCGTCACGATCGAGTGGCGGGTGCGCAACCGTTTCCGCTTGTTTCGCGAGGAACGCGATTTCGATCGTCACGTCGCGGCGCAATTGGGACGCAGCGTCCTCGCCGCTGAGCAGACGCTCGCGCTCGAGAGCGACGGCCGTGGATGGGCCCGCGACATGGTTGCGCGGCTCTGCGTTGATTCCGCCGGCAACGTGGTCGAGGAATGCGTACGCGACGGCGTGCGTGAATCCTATCTCGCTCCGGTCGATCATTTGGTTGAGACGCGCCTGGCGGGTCCCATCGACGCGTCGGCTAGCTGCGCCTGGAGCTTCGAGGATGGCGACGGTGAGCCGCGCAGTCTGACCGTCGGCTGTGGCGAACCGATCAATATACGCGTCGTGTACGGTCGGCCGACCATCGCCGTGGTCGACATAACCGCGAACGGCAAGACCACCCGGACGACGACGGAAATTCTCGTGCGCGATCTCCTGATCGCCGGACTTGGCGACTCGATCGCGTCGGGCGAAGGCAATCCGGATCGGCCGGTCGCCCTGGCCGACGACGGCTTCTGTTTCCGCCAGTTCATCGCCACGGGAGCAAGCGAGTATTTCCGCCCCGGCCGCGCTGGCTATCGGGGCGACAAATCCTGCGGCGGAGGACAAAGCGCCGAATCCGACCGCGTCGCCTGGGCGCGGCTCGCTGCTCGCTGGATGAGCGCGCCTTGTCACCGCTCACTTTATTCTTATCAACTGCGGGCAGCGCTTGCGCTGGCGGTGGAGAATCCGCGGATCGCGGTGACGTTCATCCCGCTCGCCTGCACCGGCGCGACGATCGAAGCGGGGCTGTTCGGCTCGCAGCGCGCCCGCGAACTTAATTGCGGCGTCAGTGGCGCTTCATCGTGCCCGTCGAGCGTTCCCGCTCAACTCGGACGGCTGCGTGAGCTGGCCGCCCGCGCGCAACGGGCGATGCCCGGCCGAAGCCTCGATCTCGTTTTTTTGACCATCGGCGCCAACGATATTGATTTCTCCGGACTCGTCGCCGACGTGATCATCGAGGCGCGCGCGGAACGATTGCTGTTTCAGCGCGCCGGTATGATCTCGAATGTCGCGGCGGCGCAATCTGCCCTCGACCGCAAGCTCCCCTCCGCCTTCGCCAAATTGCGGCTCGCGCTCGCGCCGCTCGTCGGGGGGCACCTCGATCGGGTCGTCTACACCTCTTACGGCAATCCGACGCTCAGCCCCATAGGAGGCGTCTGTCCGGGCGGCCGCGATGGATTCGATATTCATCCCGCCTTCGGCGTGGACGGGGGGCGCCTGCATCGGGTGACGTCGTTCGTCGAGAACCGGTTTTTCCCCCGGCTCAAGGCGCTTGCGACATGCAGCGGCGGTGCCCTGTGCAACGATCCCATCAATCAGCGCATGACCTTCGTCGACGCCCATCAATTCAGCTTTGGCGAACATGGGTTTTGCGCTCGGGCGGCAAGCGACCCTGTTTTCGATCAGGACTGTTTCTCCGCCAAGGGAGCGAGTTTCGCCTCAGGCCCGGTGGAGGGCGCGACAGATCCGCTTCGCTGCAACCATCGAGCAAGCGAGTTCCGCCCCTACGCCTCGCGCGCCCGCTGGATCAGGACCGCCAACGACAGCTACTTCGCGGCGATGACCTTCCCCGAAGGCGTCTCGGCGGCGTTGCAGCCGAGCAATCTGCATGACGCGACTTGGGGCGTGCTGTCGGCGGTCTATGGCGGCGCGATTCATCCAACCGCCGAAGGACACGCTGCCATGGCCGACGCCGCCGCCGCGGCCGCACGCACCGTGCTCAATCTCCAACAACCCTTCAATAATTCGATCGTGGCGACGCCGCTCTCCGAGCCAATCGCGGTAGCGCCGAACCAGGGCGCCCCGCGCTGACGCCCCTCACCGCCGCTAGCGGTAAGAGGTCCACCTAGCATCGCGGAGCGCGCCGGTTCCGGCGGCATGGCCTATGCCGCGCCGAGCTTCTTCTGCAGGCTGCTCGAAGAGGTGGTGTATTGGAACACCAGCCTCTGGTCGGGATAAATATAGCGATAGGCCTGCTGCGCCATCAGCGCCGCTTCGTGAAAACCGGACAGGATCAACTTCAACTTGCCGGAATAGGTGTTGATGTCACCGATCGCGAACAGCCCAGGAATATTGGTTTCGAACTTCGCGGTATCGACCGGTATCAGGTCGCCCTCCAGCGGGAGGCCCCACCCGGTCACCGGCCCGAGGCGCATAGTCAGCCCGAAGAACGGCAGCAGCGCGTCGCAGGCGATCGTGGCGGTCCCGCCATCGCTCAGTTTGACGGTCGCGCCGGCGAGCATGCCGCCCTCGCCTTGCAGGGCCATCACTTGCCCGATGACGAGATCCATCTCGCCGGCAGCGACGAGCGCCCGCATTTTTTTCACGGTGTCGGGCGCCGCGCGGAACTCGTCGCGCCGGTGCACCAGCGTGACGTGCTCGGCGATCGGCGCCAGATTAATCGTCCAATCGAGCGCGGAGTCGCCGCCGCCGATGATCACGACTCGCTTGCCGCGGAAAGACTCCATCCGGCGCACGGCATAGAACACCGAGGTGCTTTCATATTCCTCGATGCCTTTGATCGGCGGACGTTTCGGTTGGAACGAGCCGCCGCCCGCGGCGATCACCACGACCTTCGCCTCGAAGGGCACACCGCTTGCGGTCACGCAACGGAACAAAGGATCGCCGATCCTCGTAATGCTCGCGATCATCTCGCCGAAATGGAAGGCCGGATGAAACGGTTTGATCTGCGTCATCAAGGCGTCGGTCAGCCCTTGGCCGGTGATCACCGGAATCGCCGGAATGTCATAAATCGGTTTTTCCGGGTAAAGCTCTGCGCACTGGCCTCCCGGCTTGTCCAGCACATCGACAAGATGGGCCCTGATGTCGAGCAGGCCGAGCTCAAATACCGCAAACAGGCCGACCGGGCCTGCCCCTATGATGAGCGCATCGGTCTTGATCAGATCGATCATGCGAGTCCCTGCATTCCAGCGCCTGCGCGCGCGCAGACCCCATCGATTCGGAGCGAAGCGACGGTTTTTAGTGTTTCTTTGTTTCGATGGGTGGCGGCCCGGTTCGGATACTCAACAACTCTTCGGATCATTTAAGCCTGTCGCTCCGGCGTTCGCACCACCAGCCCGTCGAGTTCCTCGCTCACCTTGATCTGGCAGGACAGACGCGAGTTCGGCCGAACATCATATCCGAAATCGAGCATATCCTCTTCCATCGCCGCGGGCGGCCCGACTTTCTCGCGCCAAGCCTCGTCGACATACACGTGGCAGGTGGCGCAGGCGCAGGCGCCTCCGCATTCAGCTTCGATACCGGGCACACCGTTCTTGATCGCCGTTTCCATCACCGTTGCGCCCACTTGGGCGTCGACGGTGCGCTCAGTCCCGGCGACATCAATGTATGTGATCTTGACCATGTGGGTAGCGATAAAGAATGGCAGGGATTGGCAATTTTAAGTAAACTCGCCGCCTCTCATTATCTCAATCGCTCTCTTTGTATAGCTGCTGAGCAACCCGCGGCCGGCCGCTCGCGCTTTCCTCAACAGAGGGTTTTTTGTCGCCCAGGCAAGCAAATGGCCCCGGCTTTTGACCGGGGCCACTGTCCGCCGGACGATGTGAGGGGGGGTGGGGGGCTCGTCCAGCTTCAAGGGTAAAAGTTAGGGCCTCCGTTATC
>Ga0315534_1003137_pt1 | contig 10771 bp, 9 predicted proteins | sample SalMarSW160240MG_FD_203094 | JGI IMG/M metagenome (GOLD analysis project Ga0315534, IMG submission 203094) | Salt marsh sediment microbial communities from the Plum Island Ecosystem LTER, Massachusetts, United States - Salt Marsh Sediment SW1602-40 ... | reverse complement strand
TATATCTCGCCGCCGGACGGACGGCCGATTCCGGTGCCGTCCCACAGCAACGATCTGTGGTTCGAGCATATGGCCATCGTCGTCAGCGACATGGACAAAGCCTACGAAATCGTCAAGCGCAATGGCGTGCGGCAGATATCGCCCGAACCGCAGACGATTCCTCCATCGAACGTTCCGGCTGCCGGGATCAAAGCGTTCAAGTTCCGCGACCCCGACAATCACGACCTCGAACTGCTCTATTTCCCCGAGGGCAAAGGCAGCCCGGATTGGCATAAGCCGACCAACCGGATCTTCCTCGGCCTCTCCCACACCGCGATTACGATCAGCAACACCGAGCAGAGCCTCAAATTCTATCGCGACCTGCTCGGCCTGAAAATATCGGGCGTAAGCCTCAATACCGGCATCACCCAAGAACGGCTTGACGGGGTATTCAACGCGCGCGTGCTGGTGACCGCCGTGGCGCCGGAAACGGCGCCGCCGCATATCGAGTTCCTGCAATACGAGACCCCGCCCGGCGGCCGGCCGATCCCGATCGACACCACCTCGGTCGACCTCTGGCATTGGCAGACCTCATTGGTCGTTGACGACATTGACGCCGCCGCCAAAGGGCTGCGCGCCGCCGGCGTCCGCTTCGTCACCCCGAACGTCGTCACCCTGCAAAATCCCGCTCTAGGCTTCTCGCGGGCGATCATGGTGTTGGACCCGGACGGGCATGCGATGCGGCTGGTCCAGCCATAGGCACGGAGCGACCTCGCGGGACTTCAACGAAAGGAATTGACGCCATGAACGTCATTGATCGTTATCTGCCTTTCATCGCCCGGTTTTGCTTGGTCGTGCTGTTTCCATTCGGCGCCCTGGACAAGATATTCGATTACAGCAGTGCGGTCGCGCAGGCCAACACCTCGGGCCTGCCCGTTCCCGGGTGGCTGTTGCTGCTGGCCGGCGGCGCGCTCGAAATATTCGGTTCGCTCGGCATTCTGTTCAACATTTACGCCCGGCAGTTTGCCTTGCTGTTCGTCTTCTTTTGCATCGTCACGGCGGTGCTGTTCCATAATTTCTGGATCTACCCGTTCGCCAGCGCCGACTGGCTGAACAATTTCTGGCCGTTCTTGAAGAACTTCGGATTGGCCGGCGGATTCCTTTTCGTCGCTACCAATGCGAAGATGCAGCCCCTGAGCGGGGCATTTAGCCTGGAGCCGCGGCCGCCCGCTGAAGGACCTGCGTCCAATTAGCGCCGCCGGCCTCGCCGAATGCGGGAGCGGCGGACCATCGAACTAAGACTGATACGCGCGGGAGAAAGAAAATGGATTTGGATGTCGTCCTTTTATCGCGCCTGCAATTTGCGCTTGTGGTTACGTTCCACATCATTTTTCCCTCGTTCACCATCGGCATCGCCGCATGGCTCGCGACCATCGAAGGCATGCGGCTCGCCACCGGCAATCCGATCTATCGGCGCGTGTTTGATCTGTGGCTGAAGATTTTTGCCGTCTCGTTTGGAATGGGCGTCGTCACCGGCATCGTCATGGCGTTCCAGTTCGGGACCAATTGGAGCGCGATGGCGGAGAAGATGGGGCCGATCCAGGGGCCGTTGCTCGCCTACGAATCGTTCACCGCCTTCATCCTTGAGGCCACCTTCCTCGGCGTCATGCTGATCGGCCGCGACCGGGTGCCTCCGTTGTTCTATTGGTTCGCCTGTTGCATGGTCGCGCTCGGCACGATGGCGTCGTCGTTCTGGATCCTATGCAACAATAGCTGGATGCAGGTTCCGCTCGGCCATCAATTCGTCGATGGAAAGCTGATCCCAGCCGACTGGTGGGCGATCACGACCGGACCAATCGTGCGCCTGCGCTGGCCGCATATGCTGCTCGGCGCCTTTCTCACGACCGGCATGAGCGTGATCGCGACCGGCGCCTGGTATCGCCTGCGCGACGTGCACCGCGCCGAGTCCCGGGTGATGCTGCACTGGGGCCTCGCTATGGTCGCCGTGCTGATCCCGATCCAGCTCTTCATCGGCCATCTCACCGGCATATACGTGCACAATTATCAGCCGGCGAAATTCGCGGCGATCGAGGCCCGGTGGAAGACGCAGCAGCCGGCCTCCGAGGTGTTCCTGGCGATTCCCGACCCGGCGGCGCAACGCAATCTGCTTCCGCTCGAGGTGCCGTATCTCGGCAGCTTCATCGCCAGCGGCACCTGGGACTCGCGCCAGGTCGGGCTTGAGTCCTTCCCCGAACAGGATCGCCCGCCGGTGATCATCCCATTTTTCGCGTTCCGCATCATGGTCGGAATGGGCGTGATCATGCTGGCGATTTCCTGGTTCGGCTTGTTCCTGTGGTGGCGCCGCAGCCTGGAGGTCACCCGCTGGTTCCTATGGATCGCCTTCCTCGCGTTCCCCTCCGGCTTTGTCGCGGTCATTTCCGGCTGGTACACTGCTGAGGTGGGCCGCCAGCCCTGGATCGTCTACGGACTGATGCGGACCAAGGACGCGATCAACCCATCCTTGACCGCTGACGTCGCGCTGTTCTCCCTTGTTTGCTATGCCGTCGTTTATGTGACGGTGTTCTCGTTCGGAGCCTACTACATCTACAAGCTGCTGCACGAGGGGCCGAGCGATGAGGCGGGGAGGCCGAGCGGAGCAACGCCGAGCAGACCCATGGCGTTTGCAGATTCCGGAACATCAGCCGGCGGTCGCCGTCCAGCGGAGTGAGCACCATGGATCCGAACACTCTCGCCCTGCTCTGGGCCGGCATCATCGCCTTCTCGATCCTGATTTATGTCGTCCTCGACGGCTATGATCTCGGCGTCGGCATTCTCTTTGGCACGACGCGCGACGCGAACTACCGCGATCACATGATCGCGGCGATCGCGCCGTTCTGGGACGGCAACGAGACTTGGCTGATCGTGGTCGGCGCCTCGTTATTCGGCGCCTTCCCGATCGTCTACGCGGTGTTTCTCTCCGCATTCTACCTGCCGGTGTTGCTGCTTCTGTTCGGGCTGATCTTCCGCGGCGTCGCCTTTGAGTACCGCCATCGGAGCGAGCACAACCGCTGGCTCTGGGACTGGGGCTTCTTCCTCGGCTCGCTGGTTGTTGCATTCGTGCAAGGTGCAGCAATCGGAGCGATGATCCGCGGCATCCCGGTGGAAAACGGCCAGTACTCGGGCGGTCCGTTCTTGTGGGTGGCGCCTTTCCCGATCTTCTGCGGCATTGGTCTCGTCCTCGGCTACTCGCTGTTGGGGGCATCGTGGCTCGTCCTCAAGAGCGACGACGATGTTCGTGCCTGGGCGTATCGGCGCATCCCGTGGTTGGTCATCGGGGTCGTCGTCATCCTGATCATCGCATTGGCCACAGCCTTGGATATTCGTACCCGGATTGAACGAAACTTCGTCAGCCATATCTGGACGTTCATCTTTCCTGTCATCGGCGCGCTCGCTTTGGTCGGTGTCCTGGTCGGCGCGCGCAAACAGCGGGACGGTTGGCCCTTCCTGATGTCGGCGCTGTTCTTCCTGATGGCCTTTCTCACCCTTGCCGAGATGTTCTGGCCGTACATGATCCCCTATTCGATCACGGTCACCAACGCCGCGGCTCCGGCGCAATCGCTCGAATTCATGTTCTATGCTGGCGTTGTCGTGCTGCCGGTGATTATCATTTACTCAGCGGTCGTGTATTGGGTGTTCCGCGGAAAGCTGCATCGGACGTATTCCTGAACCGCGGACTGCGTCGCGTCGGTACTGCCGGACTGCACGGCAGCAAAAATAACCGCCCGTAGGCGGTCAGAAATGGCCCTCGGACCGAGGAGCCAGCGTGTGTGGGAGGAGTGGATGAGTACCACGCTCGAGGAGCGAAAGCGCACGGTCAACGCTTCGGACGAAGTTCTTGGACCGACGCTTGCAAGCGGCCGCGGCGGCGACATCGCGATACTGTTCGGCGATGAGGCGATAACCTACGACCAGCTCGATGCCGAGGTGAACCGCTTCGGCAATGCGCTGCGACCTCATCTCGGAAAAGGCGACCACGTCCTGTTGCTGCTGAAAGACAGCCCGGTTTTCGTCGCCGCCTTCCTCGGCATCATGCGCATCGGCGCGGTTGCGGTGCCGATCAGCACCCGTCTGACCGCCGAGGATCTTGCCTTTGTCCTGAAGGATAGCGGGGCGAAAGCGCTGATCGTCGATGACGACTTCCTGCCGCAGTACCAGCGCGCCGTGGAGATAAACGGCCGACGCCCGGACCTAGTCGCCGTCCGCGGACGGGCGATCGCGGGCACGCGCAACATCGAAGACGTGTTGGCAGGCGCCAGCACCGATCGGCCAATCGCGACGACCATGACAGACGACATGGCGTATTGGCTCTATTCGTCCGGAACCACCGGACGGCCCAAGGCCGCCATCCACGTCCATGGCAACTTATCGACCGGCGATCGTTTTCTCGAAATGTTGGGGTACGGACCGGGCCAGCGGGTCTTCTCATCATCGAAATTGTTCTTCGCCTACGCCCTCGGTCACGTCCTGCTCGCCGGGCTGCGCTCCGGCTCGACCATCGTCCTGTATGACGGCTGGCCCGATGGCGAGGTGATCGCCCGTATGGTGGAGCGTTATCAGCCCAACATCATGGTGAGCGTTCCGGCGTTCTACCGGAGTCTGTTGCGCGACAACACTGCCCGTCGGCCGTGCTTCAAGGCGGTTGGTCGTTACTTGTCGGCGGGCGAATCCCTGCCTGAGAGCCTGTATGCCCGCTGGCTGGAAGCGACCGGGGTTCCCATCGTCGAGGGCATCGGCGCGACAGAAACGATCTGGCTGATGGTCGGCGGAACGCCGGCGGCGCACATGCCGGGGGCGACCGGCAAGCCGTTCCCCTATTGCGAGGCAAGACTCCTCGACCTGGAAGATCGCCCCATCACGACGCCGGACACGCCCGGCGTGCTGTGGGTGAAAATGGACTCGCTGTGCCGCGGATATTGGCAGCAGCCGCAGAAGACGGCGGCGGCGTTCCGCGACGGATGGTATCGCACCGGGGACGTGTTCGTCATCGACCGCGAGGGCTGGTGGTACCACCAGGGCCGCGCCGACGATCTCCTGAAAGTGTCCGGTCAATGGGTGAGCCCGACCGAAATCGAGGAATGCGCCCTCACTGTCCCTGGCGTGGCGGAAGCCATCGTCGTCGGCGCGCAGGACGAAGACGGCCTCGTTCGCTTGACGCTGTTCCTCACCTCGCCCACCGAAGACCCGAATGCGATCTATCAGAAAGTGCAGGGCAAGCTGCTCGACACGCTGTCGAAATACAAATGTCCGCGTCGGATCGTTTTTCTTGAGCAGATTCCGCGGACCGCCACGGGTAAAGCGAGGCGCTTTCAGCTCCGCGGCTGGATCGCCGGCCATTTCATGCCGCGCCTCATACGACGGTTGGGCCTTGACCCCGCGGCGATCGAGCAGTCCGATCCACGGCTTTATCGTGAGATGCAAAGCAAATGCGCCATGTGCGAACACCATGACCGCTGCGGCGCGGATCTCGACGAGCGGGGCGACACAGCCAAGTTCGAGGACTATTGCCCGAATATGGATGTCCTCGTCACGCTCCGCGTAGCGGAGCGTGTCTAAGTCCGCTCGCCCTTACATGCAGAGCTCCTGCCCCGCGGGTGCCTCTGTGTGAAAATGATGGAGAGTACCGGCGCGCGAGACTGACGACCATTCTCCGTCTGCAAGAAAGCCGCAATCGCATGTTTGCGCTTGCAAGTGCGTTCGGAAGCTACCCGCGCGGGCGCGGCCGGAGGGCTTATGACACCTTGGCAGTACGCTGCAACGGCTTCAGCCGTCGTTCTGTCGGTGGTGTTGTCCTCTGGTATAGCGCCGCCGGCGCGGAGCGAAACCGCCGGCGTTTCGCCGAGAAAACCTGTCGTGACGACAACCACCCCCCAAGCGACATGCGACCCCGCCACCTTTCGCGTCATCCTCGATGTCGGTCATACCGCTAAGGTTCCCGGCGCAACGAGCGCGCGCGGCAACCACGAATATGATTTCAATCTGAGCCTCGCCAAGGTGATCGAGCGCGACCTGCTAGCGGCCGGCTTTGCCCGGACCGTGCTTATGATCACCTCCACGCCGCCACGGCGCGGTCTTTACAAGCGCGTCGTCAGGGCCACGCGCCTGAAAGCCGATCTCTTCCTCGCCATCCACCACGATTCGGTGCCGGATTCGTTTCTGCAGAAATGGGAGTTCGACGGCGAGCAGCACACTTACTGCGACCGGTTCCCCGGCCACTCCATCTTCATCTCCAACGGCAACGGCGCAAGGAATGCGAGCCTGTCTTTTGCCCGAATGCTCGGTCTTGAATTGAAGGCGCGCGGCCTGCAGTACACGCCGCATTACACGCAAGCCTTCATGGGTCACCGGCGCCGCCAACTCATCGATGCGGAAGCGGGCGTCTACCGCTACGACCGCCTCGTCGTCCTGAAGAATACGCGCATGCCGGCCGTCCTGCTGGAAGCGGGGTCGATCGTCAATCGCGCCGAGGAATTTGCGCTGATGACCCCGGAGCGTCAGTCGACGATCAGCGCCGCGGTCACCGAGGCAGTGAAGGCGTTTTGCGCAACGCGCTCGCCGCGTTCCTCGGGCCAAATAGTGCGCCAGCCGCTCCCATCGCATGCCGCGACGAGGCGGGCGGACCCGCACGCCAAAGCCACACGGTAGCGGAATCCCCTCACGCCCCGATGAGCCTCGCCGTCAGGTGAGCTAGAACAAGCCCCATCCGCGTCGGAGCAGCGATACCGCTCAACCCGACTGCTTTTTCTTCTTCTTACCGCTCGAGCCTTTGTTCATGCAGGCGTCGATGTCGTCTGCCCGCGCGCTCGCTCCCATCCGCGGATGGCGGGCGTAGGATTGCTTGCAGCACGCCCGGTACGACGCAGGGCCATAGGCGCATACGACGCCGCCCTGCGCCGCCGCCGGCGTGGTCATGTCCATTGCAGCGACGGCGACAATCACCGCCAAGGCGAACGCGCCAATCAAGGCAAGCCGCAGCGGCATCATGAATCCCCCATCGATCTCAAACTGATCTCGGCCCAAAACCTGACGATAATAGACTGAGGCGACAACGCCTGGCAGTGCGCGTATACCCGCACCGCCAACCCAACCCTTTTCTCCAAGCATTTGCAGCCTATGATACAAACAATTGAAGCCAAGCATGAAGGCCAGTACACGGAGGCAGGCCGATGCCGATTGCGTTGACGGGAGAAGTCTTTTTATTGGCGTCGCGCGAGACCGTTTGGACGATGCTCAACGATCCCGACGTCTTGCGGGTCTGCATCCCAGGTTGCGAGGAGTTGGAGAAGCTCTCGGAAACCGAGTTCCGGGCGATCGCCGTCACCAAGATCGGTCCAATCAAAGCCCGCTGGAAGGGCAAGGTGTTCTTGAGTGACCTCCATGCGCTGCACCACTACCGGATTTCCGGCGCCGGCGAGGGCGGCGTCGCCGGTTTCGCCAAAGGCACCGCGGCGGTGTCGATTGCGGATCACGAAGGCGGAACGCTTTTGTCCTACACCGCGGAAGCGCAGATCGGCGGCAAGATCGCCCAGCTTGGGCAGCGGCTTGTCCTCAGCGCCTCGAAGAAGATCGCCGATGAGTTCTTCGCCAAATTTGCCTCGGCGGTAGGCTCTGCATAGTACTCACCTGCATAGTCACCTGTCGGCGTCGCCCGAACGCCGCTCCGCTTCGCGAGGTCCACGCCATGCCGGCCATTCACTCCGATGGTTGCCCGCTCCATGTCGAGATCGACGGGCCCGAAGGCGCGCCCGTGCTGATGCTGTCGAACTCGCTCGGGGTCAATCTCTCGATGTGGGAACCTCAGCTCGCTCCTTTTGCGCGGCATTTCCGGCTGGTGCGTTACGATCGCCGCGGGCACGGACGCTCGGGGGTCACGCCGGGCCCTTACACCATGGAGCAGCTTGCCCGCGACGATCTCGCAATTATGGACGGGCTCGGCCTCGCCAAGGTCAATTTCTGCGGGATTTCAATGGGCGGCATGGTCGGGCAATGGCTCGGCGCATTCGCGCCGGAGCGAATCGACAAACTCATTCTGTCCAACACGAGCTGCCACTATCCGCTCAAGGAGCCATGGAACGACCGCATCAAGACGGTGCGCGAGCGCGGCATCGCCGCCGTCGCCGATACGGTGCTCGGTATGTGGTTCACCAAGGATTTTCACGCCCGCGAGCCGGAGACGGTCAAGCGCTTCCGCGCAATGATGGTGTCGACGCCCCTCGAAGGCTATATCGGCTGCGCGGCGGCTGTCCGCGACATGGACTATCGCGATATCGTCGGGAAGATCAAGGCGCCGACGCTGCTGCTTGCCGGCCGCCATGACGGCTCGACGACCGTTGAAGCGGCCGAATTCATCCGCGACCGCATCCCCGGCGTGAAGCTCACGGTCCTCGACGCCGCCCACATCTCCAATGTCGAGCAGGCCGCCGCCTTCAATGCGGAGGTGTTGGGGTTTCTGAGGGCGTAAGCTGAGCTAGGCACGCCTGCAGCGTTGCCCGGGGCATGAGGCCCTGTTACCTTCCGCATGGGCGGAGGGGCTCGCCGGCGCCGCCGGGGCGCCACAAAGCGATTGTGGAAACCGACGGGCTCCAGGAAAGGCGCGGCGGACGATGGCAATTTTTCTCCAGCAGCTCATCAATGGCATCACGCTTGGCTCGATCTACGGCCTGATCGCGATCGGCTATACGATGGTGTACGGCATCATCGGCATGGTGAACTTCGCCCATGGCGACGTGTTCATGGTGTCGGCTTTCATCGCGCTGGTCACCTTCCTGGTGCTCACGCTGTGGCTCGGCATAGGCTCGGTGGCGCTCGCGCTGCTGATCGTCCTCATCGCCGCGATGGTGCTGACCTCGCTGTTGAACTGGGCGGTTGAGCGATTTGCCTATCGGCCGCTGCGCGGATCGTTCCGCCTCGCCCCGCTGATTTCGGCGCTCGGAATGTCGATCTTCCTGATGAACTTCGTCCAGGTCGCGCAAGGGCCGCGCAACAAATCGATCCCACCGCTGATCTCCGGGGATTTCGTGCTGATGCAAGAGGGCGGCTATGCGGTGACCTTGTCGTACAAGCAGCTCTTGGTGTGGGGCGTGACCGCCGTGCTGCTCGCCGTCTTCTGGTATGTCGTAAGCCGCACCGCGCTCGGCCGCGCCCAACGCGCCTGCGAGCAGGACCAAAAGATGGCGGCGCTGCTCGGGGTCAATGTCAACCGCACCATCTCCACCACCTTCATCATTGGCGCAGCCCTCGCCGCCGTCGCCGGCACCTTGTATCTCGTGTATTACGGCGTCATCAATTTTGCCGACGGCTTCACGCCGGGGGTGAAGGCCTTCACCGCGGCGGTGCTCGGCGGGATCGGTTCGCTGCCGGGCGCAGTCATAGGCGGGCTTCTGATCGGCCTCGTCGAGACCATGTGGTCGGCCTATTTCTCGATCGACTACAAGGACGTCGCCGCCTTCTCGCTGCTTGCGATCACTCTGATCTTCCTGCCCCAAGGCATTCTCGGCCGTCCCGAGGTGGAAAAGGTTTAAGCGCGTGCCGATGCGAGCCTTCGGCGCCCGACCTGCCGGCACTATCTCCCGCGTCGAATTCGTTGGCGCCGTCAAGGACGCCGCCATCGCCGCTGTTCTTGCCTTTGGCCTGTTTCTCCCGCTGATCGGATTGCGCACCACCCAGGACATCCGCAACGAGCTGACGCTGGAGACGCGCTGGCCGCTGTTGTTCGCCTTTGTCGGAATCGTGGCCGCCAGCAGCCTCGTCAATTCGCTCGTCATCGCCCCCTGGCGCGCCCGGCGCGAAGCAAAGCCGCGCGTGGAGCACGCCGCCGCGGCGCGCTTCCGGACAGCCTTTAGCCGCTGGTTTGCGCCGTTCGCGATCGGATTCGTGATCGTTTATCCCATGCTCGCGCTGTGGCTGTCGGGCATGCAGGGCGCGTTGAAATGGGTCAACAATTTCGGCGTTCAGATTCTGATCTACGTGATGCTCGGTTTCGGCCTCAATATCGTGGTCGGCTTGGCCGGGCTGCTCGATCTTGGCTATGTCGCCTTCTACGCCGTGGGCGCGTATTCCTATGCGCTGATCGCCAAGGAGTTCGGTCTCTCCTTCTTCACGCTCCTGCCGCTCGCTGGCATGGCCGCGGCGCTGTGGGGGCTGATGCTTGGCTTTCCCGTGCTGCGGCTGCGCGGGGATTATCTCGCCATCGTCACGCTGGCCTTCGGCGAGATCATTCGCCTGGTTCTCATCAACTGGGTGCCGGTCACCAACGGCTATGCCGGCATCAGCGGCATTCCGCGCCCGACCTTTTTCGGCATCCCCTTCAATGCCAGCGACGAAGGCTTCGCCGCCGTGTTCGGCCTGCCCTTTTACCCGATCTATCGGGGGGTTTTCCTCTACTACATCATTCTCGCGCTTGCGCTGCTGACCGCGTTCGTGACCACGCGGCTGCGCCGCCTGCCGATCGGGCGCGCCTGGGAGGCGCTGCGCGAGGATGAGATCGCCTGCCGCTCGCTCGGCATCAACACCACCAACACCAAGCTCACGGCCTTTGCGATCGGCGCCATGTTCGGCGGCTTTGCCGGCTCATTCTTCGCCGCGCGGCAGGGCTTCATCTCGCCGGAATCCTTCACCTTTCTCGAATCGGCGACGATCGTCGCCATTGTCGTGCTCGGCGGAATGGGCAGCCAGATCGGCGTCGCCATCGCCGCGGTCGCCATGATCGGCGGCACCGAGATTCTGCGCGAACTTG
>Ga0315534_1003136_pt1 | contig 10772 bp, 6 predicted proteins | sample SalMarSW160240MG_FD_203094 | JGI IMG/M metagenome (GOLD analysis project Ga0315534, IMG submission 203094) | Salt marsh sediment microbial communities from the Plum Island Ecosystem LTER, Massachusetts, United States - Salt Marsh Sediment SW1602-40 ... | reverse complement strand
TCATCCCAGGTATCGACCTGCAGTTCCGTCATGGTGCGCAGTGCCTCAATCAGGCGCAGCGCTTTTCGGGCCTGAGGCCCGATTTGGCCCGCAGCATCCAGGGCAAGCCCGACGAGGATTCCGTCTGCTTCACACTCTACAGCCCACTTTAATATCGTTTGAGCGTCGGCATTTCTGGACACGTGTTTGATGACCGCCAAGGGACGTGCGATGGTGCCGCTTGGATCGCTGACGGCAAGACCGATGCGCTTGTCCCCAGGGTCGACGGCGAGGAAGCGGGTCACGGATTCACCTGCCACGTATAGCGAATGGATATGCGTGTCGGAAGGAAGGGGGTGCGCGGCAGCCATTCGGGAAAGAGATACAGCAGCGGCGGTTCTGTTACGGAGATGTTCTGCGAGACGAGCGAAACCGCTCTTGCCGGCAGCTTCCAGCGCAGGATATCGCGCAGCTTGTCCATGTCGACGGGCATGTAGATGTCTTGCCAGGCGCGCGCGGGGAGGTCGACATCGTCAGATTGCACGGTCAAACCATCTTCAATGATTTCGAAACCGAAGCTGGATGGAACCGGCGCGTATCCGCCAGGCAGTTGACTGGCAAGCATCAACTGCGCCGCAGTTTGCGCATCCGTGCTGTGATATGTATAGACGCTGAAACCGGCATCCATGGTCAGGGCAAGCGTGTCGGCAGGTTCGCCTAGTTCGCGATCGAAGAGACGTTCGTTCACTTGCGTGAGCTGAAGCGATTCGGAAAGCAGGATCTGCCCGTCTTGCAGAAGCGCGCTCAACTGCTGCAGTGCCTGATCTTCCAGATTTTCCAGAAGTGTGTCCTCAAGCCGTGTAAAATCTTCTTCGGCCACTGCCCCGTGGATTTCGTTTTCGCCGTCGGAGAGATACACGATGTTGTTGACCTCAACTTGCAGCCCCAACGTGCCTTCCACAGCGTCAACCGCACCGGAGGGCAAGTTTCCGGCCGGACCCATCGTAGTGGCTTCAATGGCGGCTTCTACCTGGGCGCCGTCTTCGCCCGGCAGGGAAACGCTTTCTAGCGTAACAAATCGCTGATCGTCATACTCGCTGGCGCGCAATCCAGTCCCTGCCGGGATTTCGAGGGCATCCGAGGTCAGATTGGTAAACATCACGAATCCACGTGCAGGTGTCGCCGGAACGGCGATTTCGCCGCTGGTCGGCAGCCGCAGCTCATCGGCAACCTGCACAGTGAGGATCTGGCCTGGGATGGAGCCGTCCGTTCCGGGCGTCTCTACTGCAGGATCGACACGCAAGGTCAGCTCGATTTCCTGCGCATTGACCGGCGGCGAAATGATAACCTCTGCACGGGAAATGAGCAGGAGGGCCAGACTGCCGAGTGAGATCACCGCAACGGCCAGCAGAAGCACCCGAGTGATTTTCTGCAGGGAGGATGGCATTTTGGATGCGGAATCATCGAATCTGTCGATCCGCGTGACTTGACTTTGAGTCTTTTTAGGGCTTGAGATCGCAGCTTTCGGGCGGTGGCGAGCACGGCGGCGCCAGCCGGCATCCGTGACGTGATCAACGCTGTCGAAGGTCGGGATTACCAGAGACTCGGCATTGTCGAGGACGTCCGGGTCGTGTGTCACGAGACCAATTTGAAGGCTGTGCTGCACAGCAAAGCGCTGGAGCAGCACCAGGTCGAGTCTGCGGTTGAGGATGCGTGCGTATTGTGGCCAGACAATGAGCACGCGTGGCGATTTCGCCCAACCCAACTTGTCTCGGGCGGAAACGTAATCATCATGCGAATCGAGGTGAACGATATGGACTTTCACTGGAATCGATCACGTGCAATCAGATTCATTGGCGTTCGGATTCCAACCATTTCGGGACGACATCCAGCGCCTCACTCAATTTGGATGCGTCTTTGCCGCCGGCTTGCGCCAGCGTCGCCTTGCCTCCCCCGCCTCCGCCGATAGCCTGCGCTGCGAGTTTCACCAATTTCGAGGCGTTCAGATTTCGTGTCGTAAGGTCATCACTTACGGCAGCAACCAGAATGGGACGTTCATCGACGATCGATCCGAGCAAGACCACGCCAGAGTCGTATTTGGCGCGGAACCGATCCGTTAACTGGCGCAGAATATCGGCGTCAGCGTTGGGAATGATTGTGCTGATAAAGCGCACTCCGGCATGCTCTCGGGGTTCAATCGAATCGAATACCTCGATCGCTTGTTGGGTGCGGTAGCTCGATAGTTCTCGATCGAGTCGATCAAGTTCGGCGATTAAGGTCTGTATCCGAGTGTCAATTTCTTCAACCGGTGAATCCAGCGTTACTGCGGTATCCTGCAAAATCCGCAAGCGTGCGTCGATAATAGCTTGTGCTCTGCGTCCGGTCGCGGCCTCAATGCGGCGAATTCCTGCAGCAACGCTGCCTTCGCTCAAGATCAAAAAGGGGCCGATGATGCCGGTCTCGTCGACATGTGTACCGCCGCACAGTTCGTAGGAATGCCGCTCGTCCTCGCCGATGCTTACCGTGCGCACGACTTCGCCGTAGGTCTCTCCGAAGAGCGCCATTGCGCCTTCATCGATCGCCTCTTCTCGTGATTTGTGATCCACGGTTAATTTATGGTTCGCTAAAATGGCCTCAGAGACCTTGTCCTGCACCGTTTGGATTTCCTCGGCAGTCATCGCTTCGGGATGCGTGAAATCGAATCGCAGGCGATCGGGCGCCACCAGCGAGCCTGCCTGGCGAGCGTGCTCTCCGAGTACTTCTCGCAGCGCGGCGTGGAGCAGGTGCGTGGCGGTGTGATTGCGCATGATGTCCAGGCGGCGGTTTGTGTCGATTGTAGCTTGTGCGCGATCCCCGACTTGAGGCGTACCGCGAACGACTGTGCCCTCGTGCAGAATCATGCCCTTGACGGGTTGACGAGCGCGATCGATCTCGATTTCCCAGGCAGCGCCATCGACGGCGCTTATTTTCCCTGTGTCGGTCACCTGTCCGCCGGATTCGACGTAAAAAGAGGTCTTCGGCAGCACGACTTCAACACGTTCGCCTTCGCAGGCGGATTGAACTCGCTCATTGTCCCGGATGAGTGCCAGGACGTCTCCTTGATCCTGGATGGCGTGATAGGGATCGTGTGCGACACCCGCCGAACCCAAGGACTTTGAAGACCGCAGGTCATCCAAAATCTGGCGGTAGAGATCGATATTTTCATCAGGTTGGACTTTGCCGCTGCCATCTCCGGAGGCGAGGCGATGTTCTTCCATTGCGGTATAAAATCCTGCTTCGTCGGTGGCAAAACCATGTTCCTCGGCGAGATCACGCGTGATTTCGTAAGGCAAACCGTAGGTGGCATAAAGATCGAATGCGGCTTGACCGGAAATCGCCTTCGAACCGGATGCTTGCGCTTGCTCGATGAGAGTCATGAAGTGAGCGACGCCGACGTCGATCGTGCGGTGAAAACGCCGTTCTTCTTCCGCGAGGGTTTGCAGAATAGCTGTCTTGTTTCGTTCGAGTTCCGGGTAGAAATCGCCGTAGTGTGCGATCACCGTTTGGGCAACTTCGCTCAGAAAGGGTTCATCCAGACCGATCATTCCGCCGAAACGACTTGCCCGGCGGATGATCATGCGGCAGACGTAGTTGCGTCCGACATTACCCGGGACGACGCCGTCCGCAATCAGGAAAGCCGCCGCACGTCCGTGATCGGCGATGACGCGATAAGGGATCAGATTTTGACGGCGGGTTTCGCCATCGTCGCCGGTAAGCCGCTGGACGGTGTCCAGCAATGGCGTGAACAGATCCGTCTTGTAATTCGAATCGACGTCTTGCAGGACCGATACGATGCGTTCGAAGCCCATGCCGGTATCGACATGCTTGGAAGGGAGCGGTTCGAGTTCGTGCGGACTGATGCGGTTGTACTGGATAAACACCAGATTCCACAATTCCAGATAGCGTTGGCAATCGCCGTTTACGGCGCATTCGTGGTTTATGACGTCCTGCATGTTGCAATATTCAGGGCCGCGATCGAAGTGGATTTCACTGTCCGGCCCGCAGGGTCCTGTATCCGCCATCTCCCAGAAGTTGTCTTTCCTGCCGAAAAAGAGTACGTGATCGGGAAGGAAGCCGGGTTGTTGGCGCCAGATGCCGGCGGCTTCATCGTCGCGGGGGATTTCTCCAAGTTCGTCTTCGAAGCAGGTGGTGAACAGCCGATCCTGGGGTAAGCCCCACACTTCCGTAAGCAAATTCCAGGCCCAGGTAATGGCTTCATTTTTGTAGTAATCTCCGAAGGACCAATTGCCGAGCATTTCGAAGAACGTGTGGTGGGTATCGTCGCGACCAACATCTTCCAGATCGTTGTGTTTGCCTGCGACGCGCATGCATTTCTGACAATCCACAGCACGCACATAAGGACGAGTGCCGGAGCCGAGGAACACGTCTTTGAACTGCACCATGCCGGCGTTGGTGAAGAGTAAGGTTTGATCCCCTCCGGGAACAAGCGAAGCAGACGGGACGATGGTGTGTCCGTGCTGCTCGAAAAAATCCAGGAAGGATTGGCGGATTTCCGCGCCGCCCCAAATCGCGGGCGTTTTATTTACTCGTTTCTTCGACATGGCAACTCCACTTGGTTAGCGATTATACGTCATGAGCGAAGGTGCATCAACAAGCTGCGTTGCGCGAATCACGGCGGCAGGGGTTATACTTATATGTATTGGGCTCACGTTGTCACAAATGGCATTTCGGCTGCGTTGTGAAAGTGGAGCCGCGGCTACGCTGCTATCATCACATGGAGGAGACACATGGGAACGACTCGCCGGAATTCACTCGCTTTGGTCATCACGATACTGATTTTAGGGTTCACCGCATGCGGACCGCAGGCACAGACTCAGGAAACCAACCTGAGTCTTGCGAGCACCCAAACCATGGAGGCGTTGGACCTGATTGTCGCGGCAACACTTCAAGCAGTTTCTGGGGGCGAGGAAGAGTCGGTTGAATCTCCGCCAGAACCTGTCGAAGAAGAACCCGAAGCGCAAGCCACACCCACACCAACCGTCGAACACATAGTCCGTCCGGAGAATCCGGGGAGTCTGACCAGCTACATGACCGATCGATCCACGAAGGCATTAGCAGCGGAGCGTAGAGCGATTGCCGACAACTTCAATCAAAATCTCATCGAACGTCCGTATACCTCCGAAGTGATGGATTATGTCGATCATCTCGACATCACTCGTGCCGAGTTGAGTTTAAGTGGGTCCTGGGTCTATGTAACCATATTTCTTGAAGGGGCACCTCCTGCAGATTCGCAGGCGGTGTATGCCGTGGAGATCGATGGAGATCTCGATGGCCGGGGCGATTGGTACATTTCAGGCGTCGTGCCGCCATCTAGTGATTGGACCACGGATGGCGTGTATGCCTGGAAGGATAGCAACAACGACGTTGGTGGCGTTGTACCTCTGCAAGCCGATCCGCCACAGGACGTCTGGGATGGTTATGACGAGCAACTATTCGAACAAGGTATCGGAGATGATCCGGATACGGCGTGGGTACGAAGATCGCCATCAAATCCGGATCAAGTGCAGTTGGCGTTCAAGCACGCGCTCATCGGATCGATCGGAAAATTCCTGTGGGGGGTCTGGTCGGAAGAAATGGTCATCCAGCCGGCGTGGTTGGATTACAACGACCATTTCACACCGGAAGAAGCCGGTTCGCCGGAAATCAGCAGCTCCCTGTATCCCATCAAGCAGGTCGCCATGATGGATAATACATGTCGATGGGCGGTAGGTTTCACACCGAGTGGCACGGAACCCGGAGTGTGCTACATCCCACCCACGCCGACGCCATCCTTCACGCCGACCTTGACTCAAACACAGACATGGACGCCTATTCCTCCGCCGCGTTAACGTCTGGTGATTCACGCGCGGGATGTGAATCTTGACGCCAATTCCGCGGCTGTGGTACACTGCACAGCGTCCGGGGGTGTAGTGTAGCGGCTTAACACGCTGCCCTGTCAAGGCAGAGATCGCGGGTTCGAATCCCGTCATCCCCGCACAAACGCCTGATCCCAATCAGGCGTTTTTTTCTTGCGAGCGGAGGAGATGCGATTTGGGAGTGATCAAAGATTGTCAGCAGGAAGCTGCCAACTTGACATGCGCGAAATCGCTGTGATATGCTCTGACGGCTTTTGGAGGCTGAAATGGGGGAGAAAAAGCAGTATTGGGTCGGTTTCAACCTTGTTTACGGTATTGGGCCTCATCGTCTGCAATCGCTGCTGGAAACATTCGGAGACGTGGAACTTGCCTGGAAAGCAGATCGAAATGCATTGAAATCCGCTGGCTTAGGACCGAAAACCATCGAGGCGTTCCTCGAAGTTCGCCAGCGTACCAATTTAGAAAGTGTTTGGGCCGAGATCCAATCCAGAGGGTTGGAAGTTGTAACATGGGACTGCGAGGAATATCCGCAGCGATTGCGTGAAATCGATGCGCCTCCGCCGATGTTATACACTTTGGGTGATTTCGACCCTCGGGATCGGTGGGCGGTGGCGGTCGTCGGAACACGCAGGATGTCGCCGTACGGTGAGACGGTGGCGCGTGAGATCGGGAGAACGTTAGCAGTAAGCGGTGTGACGGTGGTATCGGGTTTGGCACGCGGCATTGATGGTGTCGCTCACGAAGCTGCGTTGGATGCGGGTGGACGGACGATCGCGGTGTTGGGATCCGGACTGGATCAAATCTATCCGCCCGAACATCGGAAACTGACTCAAAGAATTGTGGAAAATGGCGCCGTTATCAGCGATTATCCCATCGGGACGCGGCCCGAAGCGAAGAACTTCCCGCCCCGCAATCGAATTATCAGCGGCCTCTCGATGGTCGTGATTGTCGTCGAGGCGGGTGAGGGGAGCGGCGCGTTGATCACGGCGGACTTCGCAGCGGAACAGGGGAGAGACGTGTTTGCGGTTCCGGGAGATATTCACCGGAACACGAGCAAAGGTGTTAATCAGTTGATACAATCTGGCGCACAGCCGATGCTCTCTCCTCAAGACGTGCTCGAGGCCTTGAATCAGGAAGTCGTTGCTCGGCAGGAAGTTGTGTCACATGCATTACCCGAAGACGAAACGGAGCGGTTGATCTTGGAGACATTGGAAAGCGAACCCGTTCACGTGGACGAATTGAAGGAATCGTGCGCATTGCCGATTGAACAGATCACTGCCGCATTGGCAATGCTGGAACTAAAAGGACGCGTACGCAAATTAAGTGGTATGCAGTACGTGAAAGTTAGAGAAGCACGAGCAGCATACCGGTGGGATTGACAGAAAATGGCAGATAACTATTTTGCAGTGATCATGGCGGGCGGAGGCGGTACGCGGCTCTGGCCGCTATCCCGGCGCGATCGTCCGAAACAAATGATGAAGATCTTTGGAAATCAAACGCTGTTCAGCATATCGGTCAGGCGCCTGCAGCCCGTAATGACCCCGGATCGAATTTTCGTCGTCACGGTCGAAGATCAGGCGAAAATATTATCCAGCCAGGTTCCCTCGCTCCCCAGGACCAATTTCATACTCGAACCCAGCCCAAGGGGAACTGCGTCGGTCGTCGGATTGGCCGCAATCAAACTGCGCAAACGAAATCCGGATTGCGTGATGGCCGTCGTTACGGCGGATCACTACATCGCAGACGAAGCTAAATTTCAGGAGCTCCTTCAAGCGGCATGCGAGCTTGCGCTGGAGGGTGATCTGGTTACTTTGGGCATAACGCCTCGCTATCCGGACGCTGGGTATGGGTACATACATCGTGGAGAGAGGCGTGGGGTTTTCAAAGGTTTCGAGTCATTCTGTGTACGGGCTTTCAAAGAAAAGCCGGATCGTGCTTTAGCGGAAGAATATGTAAAAAGCGGAGAATTTGCCTGGAATTCGGGGATGTTCGTCTGGAAAGTGGATAGCATACTGTGTGAAATTGAAAGGCAGATGCCAGATTTGTATCGAGGGCTGGAAGAAATCGACCTAGCCCTGGGAAGTGCAGTCGAAGGCGAAACGATCGACAGAGTTTGGAGCAAGCTGGAAAGCCAAACGGTGGATTTTGGCATCATGGAAGGTGCAAAGAACGTGAGCGTCATCCCGGCTGACGATCTCGGTTGGTGCGATGTCGGGGGATGGGCACGCATGTTCGAAGTAAAGGATCAGGACAAGCGAGGCAATGTGATTCAAGCGGAAAAATCGTTGCTGATCGACACCGAAAACAGCTTGATATACCAGGATGAAAGCGCGGGCGCTGGACGATTGATCGTCGCCCTGGGGTTGGAGAACATGATCGTAGTCGACATGGGCGACGTCTTGCTGGTATGTCCGAAAGAGCAGTCGGAAAGCGTTCGAAGAATTGTAAGTTTACTGCAAGAAGAGGGTTTGGAAGAATATTTATAGGAGTGTGTGTGTGGAAGCATATTGTGTGAAGTGTAAACAGAAAAGAGAAATTACGCAGGCCAAAGCGACCTTCACGGCAACAGGAACGCCGGCAACCAAGGGTGTCTGCGGTGTATGTGGTACCGGGCTTTATCGCATGGGGAAAACAGCTGCCCATGCTGGAATGACTCCACCAGAAGGTGTTGAAAAGGCGAAGCGCAAAACGAAGCGGCGCAAGAAGCGCAGCGGAAAGTTGGTGATCGTCGAATCGCCCGCCAAGGCGCGCACGATCAGCCGATTTCTCGGGAAGGATTTCAAGGTCATGGCTTCGGTCGGACACGTGCGCGATTTGCTGCGCTCGCAATTATCTGTCGATGTGGAGCATGATTTCGAACCTAAATATCGTGTGCCCAACGAAAAACGGGAAGTGGTGAAGGAACTCAAGGCGGCTGCCGCGGGGACGAATGAGGTGTATCTGGCGACGGATCACGATCGCGAGGGTGAAGCCATTGCCTGGCATTTGCTGGAAGCCGCCGATATCGACCCCGACATTACCAGAAGGGTCGTTTTCAACGAGATCACAGAACCTGCCATCAAACAGGCCTTTGAACAACCGCGGGACATCGCCATGGAATTGGTCGATGCGCAGCAAGCGCGGCGAATTCTCGATCGCTTGGTCGGCTACAACCTCAGCCCTTTGTTGTGGGAAAAAGTCCGCGGACGGCTCTCTGCGGGACGTGTGCAATCCGTTACCCTGCGTTTGATCGTTGAGCGGGAACGCGAGATTGAAGCTTTCGTGCCCCAGGAATATTGGACGATCGATGCGGAATTTCTACACACAGACAAACCTCCTGCTTTCATGGCCCGACTCATGAAGCTCAACGGGGAAAAGCCGGAAATTGGAACCAACGAGGAAATGCAGTCGATCGTCTCCAATCTGCGCCGCGCAACCTACCAGATCGGGACTGTTCGTCGCGGAGAGCGCACGCGTAGACCGTCCGCCCCGTTCACGACTTCTACGATGCAGCAAACGGCTTCGCAAAGATTCGGATACACCGCGCGAAGAACGATGGTCATCGCACAGCAATTGTATGAAGGCGTAGATTTCGGGGAGGGTGAGCGAGTTGGCTTGATCACCTACATGCGTACTGATTCCACGCAGGTATCCAAGCAGGCACAGATGGAAGCGAGAAATTTGATTGCCGATCAGTTTGGCGAGGAATTCTTACCCGAAAAGCCGCCCGTCTACCGCACTCGTGGGCGCCTGGCACAGGAGGCTCACGAGGCAGTTCGTCCAACTTCCGTGATGCGAACGCCGAAATCTCTCAAGCCGTATCTGACCGCGGATCAATACAAATTGTACAACTTGATCTGGCAGAGATTCGTAGCGTCACAAATGGAGCCGGCAAAGTATGATACGTTGACGATCGAGGTCGAGGGGCGTTCTGAAACCAACGAGTATGTTTTCCGTGTGACGGCATCGAGCCTGCGCTTCGCCGGATTTTTGGCCGTGTATAAGCTGGGCAATAACGAGGAAGAGCGTTCCAAGAATGGTGAGGAGTCCGGTCAGGAGTTGACCGCCCAACTCGCCCAACTGCCCAATCTACAACAGGGTGATGCCGTTTTGCTCCAAGAGATATTGCCGGAACAGCATTTCACACAGCCGCCACCGCGTTTTTCGGATGCCTCTCTGGTACGTGCGCTGGAAGAGAAAGGCATCGGCAGGCCTTCTACCTACGCACCGATTATTTCCACGCTGCGTCAACGCGGGTATATCGTCCGCCAAAATCGGCGCTTGAATCCCACCGAAATCGGTGAAATCGTCAATGATTTGATCGTCGAACACTTTCCCAACATCGTCGACCCTGGCTTTACGGCGCGTATGGAAGAGAAACTAGATGAAATTGCAGGCGGAAAGCGCGATTGGGTTGGCGTGGTGCGGGATTTTTATGAGCCGTTTGCCAAGCAGCTCGAAATCGCTGAAGAGGCGATGCCGGAAATCAAGACCGAGCCAGAGGAAATCGGACGCAACTGTCCGGAATGTGGAAGTCCGCTTGTGCTGCGGCACGGGCGCTATGGGAAATTCATTGGCTGCTCCAATTTCCCGGAATGCCGGCATACCGAGCCGTGGCTGGAGAAAATCGGCGTGAAGTGTCCGCAATGTGGCGGCGATCTCGTCGCCCGCAGGACGCGAAAGGGCAGGCCGTTCTACGGTTGTGCGAACTATCCGCAATGTGAATTTACATCCTGGAAACGACCACTCGTCCCACCGTGTCCCAAGTGCGGCGGTTTGCTGGTTGTTGAAAATCGACACCAGGCTCGCTGCACGGTTTGCGAAGAACAATTCGACCAATCCGCTTTACAGCAAGAAGAGAGCGATCCGGTATGATTCGTGCAACCAGATGATTGCCCT
>Ga0315534_1003133_pt1 | contig 10776 bp, 8 predicted proteins | sample SalMarSW160240MG_FD_203094 | JGI IMG/M metagenome (GOLD analysis project Ga0315534, IMG submission 203094) | Salt marsh sediment microbial communities from the Plum Island Ecosystem LTER, Massachusetts, United States - Salt Marsh Sediment SW1602-40 ... | reverse complement strand
TCCTGGCCGGGTGTATGATTACGGTCTCGGCCTCGGCGGTTCGAATCCCATTCGGCATCGAGGAGCAAACGGGCTGGTTCCCGACGGACATAAGATTTGTTCTGGTTGTAATCGGTGTCGGTGCGGTTGTGGTTACTCTGGCGATTCTGGGCTTCAAGAAGCTGGCACAATTTGCGGAGGTCTGCTCGCCCTGGATGTTTCTGATGTTCATAGCCGGAGGAGTTGCCATGCTGCCCGGCCTGGCGGCCCAGGAGCTCGGCCATAAAATCGGCAGTTTTCAGGATTTCTGGACACTGGCAAACAAGTCGGTTTGGACGGGCGTGGCGCCGGCGGGCAATCCACAAATTACATTCTGGCAGGTGGCCGCCTTTGCGTGGATTTGTAATCTGGCGATGCACGGCGGGCTGTCGGATATGGCGCTTCTGCGCTACGCCAAGAAGTCATCTTATGGTTTGTATTCGGCCTTCGGAATGTTTCTCGGTCATTATTTGGCGTGGATTTGTGCGGGCATTATGGGTGCGGCGACGGCGATTATCTTAGGTAAGACTATGGGTGAGCTTGATGCCGGCGGGGTTGCCTCGCAGGCCCTCGGTGTCTCGGGAATCATTGCCGTGGTTATTGCCGGCTGGACGACTTCGAATCCGACGTTATACCGGGCGGGACTGGCCTTTCAGGCGGTAACTCCCGGCTGGCCTCGATGGCTGGTAACACTTGCTGCCGGGGCCATTACCACGGCAATCGCGTGCTCTCCGTTTGTATTTACGAAACTGCTTGATTTCGTCGGATACTATGGCCTGCTGCTTATGCCCGTCGGGGCGATTGTTTTTGTTGAGCATTGGATATTTCCCAAAATCGGCTTGACCCAATTCTGGGCCTCACGAAAGAAGCTGTTAGTGAGCTGGCCGGCACTGCTTAGCTGGGGCATTGCCATCGCGACGGCTTTGATCCTCGAGCAAACCGGAATTCTGCACCTGTTCTTCTTGTTTGTGCCGGTCTGGGTGTTGACAGCGGTGCTCTATATCGTTTTTGCTTCGATGGCGGGCGCCCGTGAGAAGTTTGATGAGCAGGCGGAAGAACAAGTTCCCCGGAACGTCAATCACGAATCATCAGCGAGTGGGTCTGAAGTAGGTAGCTGGACTGAACAGAAGAACAATATCGGCAAAGACCCCGTGTTGTGGGCATCCGGGATTATTGCGGCCGCGGCACTGCTTACGTGTTTAGTTCTGCCGATTTGGGTGTTTGTTACCGGTGGCGGTCAATACGAACAGAACTTCGCTGCTTTCAAAAATATACTTATCTGGCCGACCTTGATTTACTTTGTCACCGGTACGATATGGGCCGTAAAAAGAAACAAAGCGGATTGAGAGAAAGGAAAAATTATGCCTGAAAAAGATTCCGCAAAAGGAGAAAAAAAATACTACGAAGATGTTCCTATGAAGTCTGAGGGATTTTTCTTAAAGGGTGCAGGCTCTCTTGACTGGGGGATGAAGAACCGGCTTTCGAGGATATTTAATCCCGATACCGGCCGAACGGTAATGTTCGCGATTGACCACGGCTACTTTCAGGGGCCGACGACAGGACTTGAGCGGATTGACCTGACCATCGTGCCGCTGATGTACTACGCCGACGCTATAATGCTGACCCGTGGGATTCTGCGAACCTCGGTTCCGCCCACCCTGAACAAGCCGGTCGTGATGCGCTGCAGCGGCGGGCCGAGCATACTCAAGGAGCTCTCGAACGAGGAATTAGCCGTTGATATAGAGGACGCGATTCGGATGAACGTCGCGGCGATTACCCTGCAGGTCTTTATCGGCGGCGAGTTCGAGACCCGTTCGGTACATAATATGACCCGGCTGGTGGATATGGGGCTGCGTTACGGTATTCCGACTATGGCGGTTACGGCGGTGGGCAAAGATATGGTCCGGGATGCAAGATATTTCCGCCTGGCCTGCCGCATCTGTGCTGAGCTGGGTGCTCAGATTATCAAGACCTATTATGTTCCGGAAGGCTTTAAGACGATAACGGCTTCCTGTCCGGTTCCGATTGTCATGGCCGGAGGCAAGAAAATCCCCGTGCTCGACGCCCTGACAATGGCGTACAATGCGGTCCAGGAAGGTGCATCGGGCGTGGACATGGGACGCAACATTTTCCAGTCTGATGCGCCCAAGGCGATGATGCAGGCGATTCGCAAGGTTGTTCATGAAGATATGAAGCCTGCCGAGGCCATCGAACTGTACGAAGCCCTCAAAAACGAAAAAGATTAACCACAGATTTCACGGATTTTCATCCTTCGCAGTGCTACGGAGAATGGAAACACGGATTAAATATAAACATATGAATCTTGTTTATTCTTCAGGGTCTTTTATTGTACATAACAGTACAGAAAAATTGTTGCAATAACAGATAAGGACAATTATCATCAAGCTATGGTAAGTTTCAATGAAATTGAAAATGTTGCCAGAAAAATTGGAATGCAAATCAATGCCAAGGCAGTGATTCTTTTCGGCTCATATGCTCGAAAACAACCCGGAAAGTATAGCGATGTTGACTTTTTGGTGATTGCCGAAAGTGATTTGCCAAGACACAAAAGAAGCCGCCAGCTGCACCTTATGTTCAAGCCGTATCCTTTTCCGATGGACATTCTGGTTTATACTCCCAAGGAAGTGGAAAATGAAAGTGAATTCGAGCTTTCATTCATCTCCACCGTACTACGGGAGGGGAAAAAGCTGTATGGATAAAAAGCATGAATATGCCAAGCGATGGTTCGATAAGGCAAAAAGTGATCTATTAGATGCTGACAATAATCTTGCCGCTGATAAAGTGCCTTATGACACGGTCTGCTTTCACTGCCAGCAGGCCGCTGAAAAACTGCTCAAGGGTTTCCTTGTCGCGCACGGCTGCGAATATCCGATAACACATAACCTGTTTGTTATCTTGGACAAGGTTGTTGAATATGACGGGCTTGCCGAATCGTTGCGAGAGGCGCTTGCTTTGCTTAACCCTTACGCTGTAGAAGTTCGCTATCCTGGAGATGAATTAACCTTGACGATGGACAACGCTGCTGAAGCACGGCAGGCGGCACAAGAGGTCCTTGAGTGGACGAAATCAAGGTTTGCACAGCTTTTTGAATGAAGAAAATAAAGACTTTGTTCTTATGCACTTATGCTCTTATACACTTTTTTCTTGCCTTTTACGACAATCCCGACCTTAATATCCTTTGTTTTTTATGTTTAGTCGTCGCTGCTCTGGCGACGAAAAGCAATCTCGCCCTTGGTGGGATGCGGAATCCAAACGCGATTCGACATGTGTGATGCGAAAATGTCCGAACCAGCGGCTAAAAACGGAAGCCGGGTATACGGATCTGGTGAGCCGCAGCGTTATAATCCGAAAGTAGGAGTATGGAGTTAATTGAGATCTTGGATTCTCCGACACTTCGGCAACGCTCAGTGCAGGCTTTGCTTAGAATGAGTTTTAGGGGCCTAAGATGAAGAATAATACATCAGATAAATATTCTTCGAGGAAATTAGCTCAAATAGCGCCGATTGTTCGCGGGCTTCTGGCAGAGGAGACAGGTAACCAGGACATACCCTATGAACCCATTATCTTAAAATCTCTGACGAGTAAAGAAGCTATTGATTTTGCCGGTTCATCGAAAAATGCCGAAGCGAACGAGTATCCGGCACCCTTGAGCAAATCTCAGAAGCCGCCGCTTTTTTTAGATACAATGGAGTATGATACCGAACCGGAGAAACTCCGTAAGCAATTGTGCGATTGGATTTCGGATTATTCACTAAAGTATAAGGGCAAGCCTGAAATCGTATGTCTTCGTGAGCTGGGTATACTTTATGTTAGCCGAGAAGATGATGCAACTGATTTGCCTCTTAAGAATAAGGTTGCGCTGGTAACCGGTGCCGCAGGAGCCATCGGTTACGGCATTTGCTGTGGGCTGCTGGAAAAGGGCTGCCATCTCGTCGCCACTGACCTTCCGGGCAAAAAGCTTGACGATTTCACGGCTGACCTGAAGCAATCAGCAGGCGACCGAGTAATAGGAATTCCAATCGATGTTACTGATGAAAAGTCTGTTGTCCGAGGTTTTGAAAGTGTCATTCTGACCTGGGGCGGAATTGATATTGTGGTTGTTAATGCCGGCATCCCGCTGGTCTCATATTTGAAAGATATAGAGCTCGATGACTTTTGCAAGCTCGAAAAAGTAAACGTGGAAGGTACTTTTCTAACGCTTCGTGAAATCTCCCACCACTTTATATTGCAGAATACCGGTGGTGACATTATTATCGTCTCCACCAAGAACGTTCCCAGCCCAGGCGCCGGTTTTGGCGCCTACAGCGTCACCAAAGCGGCGGCCCACCAGCTGGGACGAATTGCCAGTATAGAGCTGGCGCAATACGGGGTTCGCGTTAATATGGTGGCGCCGGACGCGGTATTTTCCGAGGGTAAGTACAAGTCCGGCCTTTGGGAAGAAATAGGCCCCAGCCGAATGAAGGCGCGGGGACTCGATAAAGACCAGTTGCAGGAGTATTACCGAAACAGGAATCTGCTGAAAGCTAAGGTTACGGGCCGACACGTTTCCAACGCCGTACTGTTCTTTGCCACGCGCCAGACACCTACAACCGGCGTTACAATTCCCGTGGACGGGGGTTTGCCGGACGCCACACCAAGATAGGCCTGTTGCCGAGGCTGGGAAATCAACAGGGAAGGGACGGAACACATAATAAAGGTATTGCCGAAGATACGAAAGGAATGATTCAAATGGACAAAGCGCTTGCTGAGCTAATAAAAATATCGAGAGGGACAGGAGGAGACCCGACGCTCGTTCAAGGTGGAGGCGGCAATACATCTGTGAAAACAGGAGACGGCAAATATATGTATATCAAGGCCAGCGGCACGGCCCTGAAGGATATGAATGAAAAACAAGGTTGGCGAAGGCTGCGGGTCGATTCGGCCCTGTCAATTGTAAGGAATAAGTCGATAGCACAGCTCGATACCCAAAAAAGAGAAATTGAGGTGGTAAACAGGCTGCTCCTTGCCTGCGATGATAACGTTAAAACAATTGCCCGGCCTTCGGTGGAGGCACACCTGCACGCCTGTCTGGATAAGTGCGTGATTCATCTACATCCGAGCGCCGCCGGGGCTTATGTAAATGCGAAAAATGGAAAGACCAAGCTCGAAAAGCTTTTCAAGGATGAAAGTTACTCGCCGCTTTGGGTCCCTTACACCGACCCCGGCTACATGCTTGCTAAAAGGATAGCCGGGCTGGTGGATGGCTATCACAAGCAGTTCGGCGAGAAGCCTGCGATTCTTTTCCTCGAAAAGCACGGGCTTTTCATTACGGCAAAAACCGCCACCGGCGCTTTGCGGCTCGTGCGCAGGGTGATGAATCGCTGCAACAGCAAGCTGAAACAGCCGAAGCCCGGAAGCGCCAAGTCCGTTAAGCGGGAAATAATAAGCGATGTAAAGCTATGCATTGAAAAGGCATATTTCGAGGCCACCGGCAAGCCCGCTGCGATATGTTATTATTACAACGATGCTATTGCGGATTTTTTTCGTCAAAGAGACGCAAAGAAAATGCTAAAGGGCTCTTTGACCCCGGACGAGCTGGTTTACGCAAATGGGCCCGCGATGTGGGTCGAGCTGAAAAAAAGTAATAAGTCACGTTCGGATGTAATGCTGGAGGGCATTTCGAAAAGTATTGCCGATAAGCTGAAACGGCAGATCGATACCGGCAGGAAGATTTCTGCGGCGTTTTTGGTTAAAGGTGTCGGCCTTTTTGTCGCGGGCACCGAAAAGATTGCACCGACAGTGCGGGACATTGTTCTGTACTCGATTTTCATTCGCACCAATGCGAATCGCATGGGCGGAATTTGCATCTTGAATAAACGGCAGGAAGATTTCATCAACAACTGGGAATCCGAGGCCTTCCGCAAAAAATTAGCAACCGGCAAAACCTGATTCCAGACCGGCAATGAAACGTTAGTGATTTATTGTCTGTGTGGCACTGTGTGCTATTTGTTTTTTATGTCGTAGGCCATTAAAGCATCGCCGTGGCGGATGTAGAGCCGGCCGTCGGATATGGCCGGATGGGCCCAGTGTTTGCCGTCGCCCTCAGTAACCCGAAAAGAGCTGACTATTTCAAAACGCTTCGGAGAAGGCTTAACCAGAGCCACATCGCCGGTGTTTTCATCATAGCAGTACAGCATACCATCGGCGTAGATAATCGAGCCTTTGTTTCCATTCCACTTGTTATCGTACATCACTTTCCCATTAGCCCAATCGAGGCAGACCCAATCGCCTCTGGCGTTGCTGGTCCAGTTGGCACCATAGAGATAGCCATCGACCAAGACGACACCGCCGTGGTGAACATCAAGAACTGCATCCTCCCACTTTTTGCTTATTTTTGTACCGTCCGCAGAAAGCCGGTACTTTACCCCGCCTATCTCATAGCCGGCAGTAATGTAAATATAACCATCCCGGTATAAAGGACTGACAGGATGATTGTGTCTGCCTATACCTTCTTTAATCCTATCCTTCCATAATACTTTCCCGGTCTTGATATCGAGACCAACCACTGACCTTTCCAGCATGGTGACAATCAGCTCTGTGCCGCCTATTTCGATCAGAGCAGGCGAACAATAAGAGGATTTTTCACTCAAGCCTTTACTCGTCCATACGCTCCGGCCTGTCATTTTATCAAGGGCTACCACGCTGGCGTCTTTGCCGCCGGGAGTGCAAATTGCATTGGCATCTACAATCAGAACTGACTCGGCAATACCCCACATAATATTTTTCCCCTCGAACTTTTTCAAAGCATCAACAGCCCATTTTTCTTCGCCGGTTTTGGCATCAAAGCAGGCGAGGATGCCCGTTCCGCTGAACACATAGACTCGGCTGTCGTCAACAGTGGGTATGGTGCGAGTGCCTCGGTGGGATCTTTGCCACTCGGGACCATAGGATACTTTCCATTTCAGGTTGCCTGAAAGGTCGTAGGCAAAAAGGAATCCCTCGCCGTTGAGCATACCTGTTGTGTAGATAAATCCATCTGCTACGACCACGGATGAAAAACCAATGCCCAGCCCATCGACCGACCACAAAAGTTTGGGACCCGATTCAGGCCATTTCTTCAGCAATCCGGTCTCCGCCGATTTGCCATCGCGATTGGGCCCGCGAAATTGAGGCCAGTCATCGGCATAACAAACCGCGCCGGTCAATAAGAAGGTTAATATCAACGCTATGGTATTTTTAATATTATTCATACGCAAAATCCTCCATTCCATTTAACCTGATGAGTTCTGCAAAATTGAGGTTAGGCATACTTTGAAAAGAAAAAATTGTTTTTTGATTTCGAACAGTAAATTATTGTCTAATAAAAAGTTCGCTGATTATTTAAGAAAATTAAAAAAACAGATTTTCTTAAATAATATATGCCTAACCTCAATTTTGCAGAACTCATTTTAACCTGTTATTACCCGAACATTCTATTACTTAGCCGTCTTGCTGAAATCCCTCAGAAAGCATCAAGTAAAAAGAGGAACATTTCCGCTGCGTCCCAGGAGTGTGGGGCACAAATTTTTCGGTCCGTGTATTCTTTCGAGACATGCTTCATGCCGGTATAGTTCGCCTGGCTGGCGTGTGCTTCCCATGTCAGTGGGTACTGCTCCTGAAGGGACATAGGAGGCGGCCAGTTATGGAAATGTGCCTCCGCCCAGACAAGATAAGGATAATTGGTCATGGCTTTTTTTGAAAAGGCAGGCCCTTGTACATGCGCCGTCTTAAAATCCATCCAGAACAGCGCCGAATACGAATCGAATACCGCTGGAATTTCGTAAGGGTCTTCAAGTCCTAAAGCCCGAAGACCGAACTTCAGCCATTTTGTCTGGTAAACGGGATGCTCGGAAAAATCAGTTGAGCCGACCAGGTGCTTACCTTTCTGGAACTGGGGAATCGTACGAAGGACCTTCTCGACCAGCGGGTGAGAGGAGTCGGCAGCCAGAGAAATAAGGTAAAGGACCTGTCCGAGATTATCGGGTTCCCGGTTGCCTGCATTATTGCGGTCGAACGGTTCATCCAGCTTGAGAATCCAGGGCTTGATAAGATGCAGGTTGTCGGTTTTTTGCAAACACATTGCCACCATAGCCGCATCTCGATACCAGGGCTTTGAGTAAACCAGAAAGTTGGGAACGGGCTTGGTATCTACTATGTTGATGAGAATCTCATGAAGCAGGATGCGCAGAAGTGATGTGTGGGGATGGCCCTTGAATTTTGGTAAATTGACGGTTCCTTCGCTCAAAGAAAATCGTTTTAGTCCTTCTTGAATCCAGACGGCTTTCTCATCTTCTGTTATGATAATCTTTTTGCCGTCTGAGGTGTTTAATCGCACAGTGTACTCGCAAGGTTGTATTGTCTCTTTTGTTACCTTCCATTGGTGGACAGCTTTACCGGTAAGTGCATTAAAAAGTGTCCCGTCGCGGTAGAGGAATTTCTGACGATTGCCCATTCCGAACAGGTAAAACTTAACTTTGGGCAGTTGCATCAACTTCTGAGCTTCTGTAATCTGACTGGGAGTCTGGTAGTTTTTCATCCCGCCGACCAGCAGAATACTCAAAAAAAACAGCACGATAACGCTTTTAATGTTGCTCATAAGATAAATGGTAAATGATAAGTGGTAAATAGTAAATGGTTAACAATCACCAATCACCATTTTGGGACTCCTTCTGCAAAAAAACAGCAAAATGGTAACCCTCCGGTTGCGTTTCTTTAGCGAAATGTGCTATACTACCTTCTTTCAATGCTGTTAGCAGAGCAGGTTCGATGTTTTTAGCACTGAAAAGTAGTTTTTGAGGAGACTTGCAGTATGGATTTTCGTATTGAGGATACTCGAAAGGAACCGAAACCAAAGGTCAAAGACCTTATCAAGGATGGAACTATCAGTCTTGAGAATTCTACCGACTGGCTCAGGACCATTTATGAGATTCGCTTTTTTGAGGAGAAGGTGTTCGAGCTTTTGGGTCAGAATATTATCAAAGGCGCCTCGCACCTATACGCCGGCGAGGAGGCCGTCGCTGTCGGGGCTACCGCTGCCATTGAACGCGGGGATGTAATCGGCTCAACACACCGGGGTCACGGCCACTGCGGCGCAATCGGCAACAAATACGCCGACAGCGAAGATGACCGCCAGACTCACTGGAACCGGATGATGGCTGAATTGATGGGCAAAGAGACCGGCTACTGCAAGGGCAGAGGCGGCTCGATGCACATCGCTGATGTCGATAAATGCAATAACCTCGGCTCGACCGGTATCGTTGGCGGCAACCAGGCGCCGGCGGTCGGTGCGGCTCTTGCGGAAAAATACAAAAAGACCGGCAAAGTTGTGCTTTCATTCTTCGGGGACGGCTCTACGAACTGCGGCAGTTTTCACGAGTCAATGAATATGGCATCAACGCTGGCCGTCCCGCTCGTGGCGATAATCGAAAATAACCTTTACGGAATGAGCGTGCCGTTCTCCGGCAGTGAAATCGAAGGCGCCACCAGGGCCAGCAATATCGAGGACATTGCTCAAAGGGCCGCTGCTTATGATGTACCCGCTATGATTGTGGACGGCCAGGATGCCGTGGCCGTTTTTCTCGCGGTCCGCAGGGCTGTGGAAAAAGCACGAAAAGATAACCAGATGGCAATCATCGAGGCCAAGACTTATCGCTGGTACGGCCACAGCCGAAGCGACCCGCGGGCGTATCGAACCAAGGCCGAGGAAAAGGCCTGGCACCAGCGCGACCCCATTACCGTCCTGAGAGAAAAGCTGCTTGCTGAGAAGCTCTGCACCGAAGAACAATTGGACCAGATAAAAGACAAGGCCTTTGCCACAATAGAAACAGCCACACAGTTCGGCCTGGACAGTCCCTGGCCCAACACTGCGGACCTAACCAAAGATGTTTATGTCGAGGAGACTTACCCCGCTGAGCTTATCGACTCCGACAGGGCACTGAGCACAAAGGTGACCGAAGCGACCGCCGCCTTCCAGGCCGCCCTTGCTTCATCCACCGCAAAAACAAAAAAGGAGGCCACTGAGCAGGCCGGAGCCGAAATCAAATCCAAATTCGATATGGACATTATGACAATTGGCCAGGCGGTCTCCGCCGCTCAGGCTGATGAGCTTAAACGCGACCAAAACGTTATAGTAATGGGTGAAGACGTCGGTCTATACGGCGGCGCATACCAGGCAACACGAGGGCTCTTGGCCGAATTCGGCACCGAAAGAGTTATCGATACTGCAATATCAGAGGCGGCCATCGCAGGTGCCGCGGTCGGTGCGGCCCTTCGGGGAATGCGGCCGGTGGCTGAAATTATGTATGTAGATTTTGTTACCATAGCAATGGACCAGCTCGTTCACGTCGGCGCTTATAACCGGTATATGTTCGGCGGCAAAGCCAAGGTCCCGATGGTCCTGCGAACCGAAGGTGGCGTCGGAAGATGTATCGCTGCTCACCATTCAGAATCTCTCGAAGCCTGGCTTATGCATCCCCCGGGCCTTTATGTCGTAATGCCCTCGACCCCTTACGATGCGAAGGGTCTGCTCAAAGCCGCCATCCGCAGCGACAATCCCGTGGTCTTTATCGAGCACAAGGCAACTTACGGTCAGTTCGGTGCCGTCCCCCAGGGCGATTACATAATTCCTCTCGGCGTGGCGGATATCAAAAGACCCGGTAAAGACGCAACTATCGTTAGCTACAGCAGAATGGCAATGTATTCGCTTCAAGCCGCGAAAGT
>Ga0315534_1003132_pt1 | contig 10776 bp, 12 predicted proteins | sample SalMarSW160240MG_FD_203094 | JGI IMG/M metagenome (GOLD analysis project Ga0315534, IMG submission 203094) | Salt marsh sediment microbial communities from the Plum Island Ecosystem LTER, Massachusetts, United States - Salt Marsh Sediment SW1602-40 ... | reverse complement strand
GGGGCCTCTTGGCCCGGGCCCGAAACAGGGCGGCCAGAGCCCGCCACTACTAATCGCTTGGGCGTGGCCGCGCAAGAGGCTAGGCCCACAGCCTCGCCAGGCCTCAATGCGCGCCGCGATCGGGGATTTCAAAGCGGAAAGCTGCGCCCTTTTCGGTGTCCAACAGCTCGATGTGGCCGCCGTGAACGCCGACAATCTCGGACGCGATCGCGAGCCCTAGGCCCGTGCCGCCTTTGCGCTGCGAACCGATGAACGCCTCGAACAAATGCTCGCGCGCCTTCGGCGGCACGCCGGGGCCGTTGTCGCGCACTTCGACAAGGACGCGCCGCCCATCGCGCCATGCCTTGACGCAAATCTCGCCGTCCTTGGCGCCGCCCTTCTGTCCCTCGATCGCATCGACGGCATTGCGCACGAGGTTGCTGACGATGCGGAAGAGATGCTCGCGGTCGGCATCGATGCGCAGGTTTTCGTCGATATCGATGTCCCAATCGATGCTGCCTTCGCGCGGCAGACCCAGCGCATCGCCCACTTCTTCGACAAGCGGTCTCAGACGCATTAATTCGCGCCGCGGTGCGGCTTCCTCGGCCCGTCCGAAACGCAAGGTGTCGTTGCAGAAGTTGATGGCGCGATCGAGCGAAGCAATCAGCTTGGGCGCAAAGCGTTGAACGGTCGGATCGGGTATCGCCGTCAAGCGGTCCGACAATAGCTGAGCGTTCGCCAACATGCCCCGCAGGTCGTGATTGATCTTGCTGACCGCGAGGCCGAGTTGAGCAAGGCGCGTCTTTTGCAGCAGAACGCCTGAGAGCTGGCGCTGCATCTCGGCCAGCTCGCGTTCGGCCGTGCCGATCTCATCCTGCCGGCCCGACGGGACGATGATGAGGCTGGGATCTTCCGGGTCCTGGCGGAAGCGAACCATGTTGTGGGTGATGTGCAGCATCGGCCGCACGAGCAGCAAGCTCAGCGCGAAATAGACGAGCGCCGCGGTGACCAACGATATGACGACGGAGACGGCGAGAATGTTCATCGCGTATGCCGTCATCGCCGCCTTCAACGGCGCCTCGGGCATGACGATCTCAACGAGATCGAACGGATCATTGCCGATACTGCCGAGCACTCTGATCGTGCGTCCTTCCGGTGCGAAGAACACCGCGATCGCATCGCCTATCTGCTCAAGGCTCAATGCCAGACGGCCGAAAAAACCTTCAGGCTCCTGGCGTAAATCGAAGTGAGCGTCGATCGTCATCTGCGGATCAACGGGGAGCACAAGGCGGCGCACGCCCCGGCGTACGGACGCGATGGCTTTGACCTGCGCGGTGCGCAGCATCTCGGTTCGCAGACCCGATGGCACATCGCCGCCGGGGAAACCTTCGGCGGCCAATGTGGCAAGCTGGGCAGCCGTCAGCCGCTCGTTGAGCCAGCTGATGCGATAGTCAGAGACCGAGGGCAGAAAGATCAGGACTTCGGCCAGCATGACAAAGGCCGCTGTCAGCAACAGCAGCTTTGCGGGCAAGCCGAGATTGCGCCAGCCCCGCCGGGGTGCACCCACCCACTCTCTCAGTCTCGGGTGAGTTTTTGCCGCCTCCGGTGGTGCGTGTCGCTGTTCTTCTTTGTTGTCCTTGAGCACGCGTCTCCTCTCGATATGGAGAGACCCTACCCGAGCTTTGCAAGAAATCCGATAATCTTGCGTACAATCGGAGATGTAGGTGCTGTCGCATAGTAGCGGTAGGCGGCCCGTTTGTTTATCTCGCCGAGCGTGGGGTAGGGCGAAATCCAGCCGGTCATGGCCTTAATATTCATTTTCTGGGAGATCGCCAGCGACCACATTTGGATGAGTTCGCCGGCCTCGGCGCCCACGATCGTCGCCCCCAAAATCCGGCCTTTCTTGTCGGTCACGACCTTGACATGGCCGACGGTTTCCCGCGTCGCTTGGGCGCGGTCGTTCTCGTGGTAGGGCCACCGCAGAACGTTGATCTTGCCCGCCTTCTTCTTTGCATCCGCCTCAGAGAGGCCGACATGGGCCAGCTCGGGATCGGTAAACGTGCACCAGGGGATGATGGCGGTGTCGACCTTGGCGGGAAGGCGGAACAAGGCGCGGCGGATGACGATGCCGGCGTGGTAGTTGGCGACGTGCGTGAACTGCAGGCCGCCGATCACGTCTCCGATTGCAAATACACGACGGTTCGATGTCCTCAGCCCTGAATCGACTTTGATCCCTCTTTTGTCATAACGAATGCCGGCGGCTTCCAGTCCCATGTCCGAGGTATTCGGCTTGCGCCCGACCGCGAGCAAGAGGTGGCTTCCCTCATAGACCTCCTGTTGATCGCCGAAAGCGACCTGAACGCGAACACGGCCCAGACCGCCTTCAACCTGTTCCACCTTCGCGCCTTCGTGAATGTTCACGCCTTCGGCCGTGAGGCGCTCCAATACGATCTTGGAAAGCTCAGGATCATCCTTGCCAAGCGCTTTGGCTGCTTCGAAGACCGTCACGCGCGAACCCAGACGATGAAACGCTTGAGCCAATTCGAGGCCGATCGGCCCGCCGCCGATGATGATAAGATTGTGAAGTCGCTCGCGGTTGTCGAAGATGGACTCGTTGGTGAAATAAGGAACGTGCTCGAGGCCGGGGATCGGCGGAACGAGCGGAGTCGATCCGGTCGCAACGACAAAACGGCGGGCCTTGATCCGGTATTCACCGGCAACGACGGTGGATTTGTCGACGAAACGGGCTGCCGCCAAGATGACGCGCACGCCCAGACCAGTGAAGCGTTCCACTGAATCGTTGGGCTCAATGGCCCCGATGACAGACTTCACGTGATCATGCACGGCGACCGGGTCAACTTGCGGATCGACTGCGGCGACACCGAAGGCTGAGGACGTCCGCATGATGTGCGCGCGCTTTGCCGAGGCAATCAGAGCCTTTGAAGGCACGCACCCATAGTTGAGGCAGTCGCCTCCCATCTTGTGGCGCTCGATCAGGACGACACTGCGCCCGAAGGCGGCAGCGGCGGCGGCAACCGAAAGGCCGCCCGAACCCGCACCGATGACACAGATGTCGGCTGAGATTTTTTCGAAATCTGCGCCCGACTCTGCGGTTTGTGCATTTGCTTGCGGGTTATTGGCTTGCATTACGCTTGCTCCACCATTTGTAGGCCACGGGAATGAGGGCAACGATACCAAGAAGCGCAAAACCTATGAGAAGTTCCTTGGTGACGAGTGCGCTGGTGTCGATCGTGTAGGGGCAGGCCGTTTCCGGGTCGACAGGGTTCTTGGCAAGGCAATCTGCATGGATCTGGTTTTGTGCCTCTATCACGCTGCCAAACCCCGCACCCGCAACTGAGAACGCAAGGGTACCCGGAATGATACCAATCGCCGTGCCGATAACGTAGGTGCGCAAAGGCACGCCGAGCAAGGCAGGTGCGAGATTGACGAGCCAGAAGGGAAAGGCAGGAACGAGGCGCAAGAACAAGAGATAGCTGAGCGCATTCTCTTTAAACCCGTCGCGCAGCTTGCTCAGCCAAGCACCCGCCTTGTTGGCAAGCGCCTCACCAAGCGATGACTTCGCAATGAGAAAAATTGCGGTTGCTCCAAGCGTTGCCCCCACGACGGTTGCAACAGCACCAGCGAGCCATCCAAATAAAAGTCCACCGGTGACCGTCAGCACCAGACCACCCGGCAGCGAGAGCGCTACCATGACCACATAGACAAGCATGTAGATAACGAGGGCGACGACGAAGTGAGCTGCAATGAACTCTCGAAGCAGCTCATAGTTGGTGCCGATCGTTTCAAATGACAGGTACTTGTGCCACCCCATGGCAAAGGCCAGAGCCATCGCCGCCAAAATCACCAGAAGCGGACCCCAGCGCCGTAGCGCAGCGTAAGGGGAGCTCTTGCGCGCCGGATTGTCGCGCTCGTTCGATTCAGATGTCATTAGCATTGCTCCACGGCCGCTCTGGGCGAAGATTTCTCGAAATTGGCCGCACTCAGGCGGCGTCGATGGTGGCATCCGACGGCGTTGCGTTTCCTTCAATGCGAAGTTGCGTACCAATCAATGCCTTAGAGGCCTGGAAAGCAAGGATCTGCATTGCCGTCTTCCTATGGTTCGCCGCACGGGATACATCTCCCGAACGACAGATTTGCCGGTGACTTCAGCTCGTTGACTTGGCTGAAGCCACCCCGTATAAGCGCCGGAAATCCCCAGAAGATGGGCTCGTTTCCGACGAATGCCGTGCCGCTCGACAATGGCCTATTCGCGGCAGGCAATGGAGTTGTAACGTGAAGCGCACATATCAACCGAGCCGGCTCGTCCGTAAGCGCCGTCATGGTTTCCGCAAGCGGATGCTGACTAAGGGCGGTATTCGGGTTCTGGCACGCCGGCGCGCCAAGGGCCGCAAGCGGCTGTCGGCCTAAAGAGTGTTCGCACCTCAGGTCTGCGATCCCGGACCATGGCAGAGCACGGCCGGCCATGAGCTGGAACTTCGCGCCTTGGCATTCGAAACTCTCAAAAAGCGCGGCGAATTTCTGCGGATCAAAGGCGGGCAGCGTTGGGCCACACCCGCCTTCGTGTTGGAAACCCGGCCGCGCGCTGCCACTGAGCGCAACGGCCAATCCCCTCGCTTTGGCTTCACGATCACCAAAAAGATCGGTAATGCCGTTACGCGCAATCGCGTTCGCCGGCGCTTTCGCGCACTCGTTACGGCGATTGGGCCCGAAAAAGCGCGGCCAGGCTACGACTATGTGATAATCGCGCGCTCAGGTGCGACCGAACGCTCCTATCAGGATCTCCGCGCAGACCTTGAACAGGCGCTCAATCGCGTGCATCAACCCAGATCGCGCGCGCGTCGAAGCAAAGTACCCGGATAAGTTTCGGGTTTGAGAAGCATGCGCAACGCTGTATTGCCCATGTCTGGACGGCCAGTGCGGAAAGACGTGCCTTCTCGTTGCTGCTCGAATGAGCGCAGCAAAGGCGCGACCAAGGTGGGATACGAGGACGGCATCAAGCCGAAGCATTGAATGCAATCGGAAGACCCAAACCAACAAAGAAACCTCATGCTCGCCGTCGCGCTGTCCTTGGCGGTGCTCCTTGGCTGGCAACTTTTCTATGCCGGGCCGAAGGTCAAAGAGGAACAGGCTCGCCAGCCCGCGCAGCAAGAACAGTCGCAAACCGCTGCGCCGAAGTCGGATGGTGTACCCGCGGCACCGGTTTCTACGCCTGAAGCTTCCGCGCCCGGAATTGCGCCACCCACTGCGACCGCGACGCGCGACAGTGCGATTGCCGACTCGCCCAGGCTTCAAATCAAGTCGCCATCGCTTGAAGGCTCCATCGCGCTCAAGAGCGGGCGCATCGATGATCTCAAGCTGATCCGATATCACGAGACCACCGACCCGAAGAGCCCGTACGTCACGTTGTTCTCGCCGGCAAATTCTCCGCACCCTTATTTCGCGGAATACGGCTGGGTCGATCAGGGCAAGTCAGGCCAGAAGCTGCCAGACCGCGACACAGTCTGGACCGCCGAGGGTGAGGACCCGCTCACGCCATCGACTCCTGTTACGCTGACCTGGGACAATGGCCAGGGTCTTGTCTTCCGCAGAACGATTTCCGTTGATGACGACTACATGTTCGGCGTCGTCGACGAGGTCGAGAATCGCTCTGGCACGGCCGTGACGCTTCTGCCGTATGCGCGCATCCATCGCTATGGCACGCCGAAGATCCAGGGTTATTGGATCCTGCATGAGGGTCTGATCGGCGTGATGGGCGAAGACGGCCTGATTGAGATCGACTATAGCGATGCCATCGATGAAGGCGGCCAAAAGCAAGTCTTCAAGAACATCACCGGCGGCTGGCTCGGCATCACTGACAAATACTGGGCCGCAACTGTCATTCCCAGTCAAACGACGCCGTTCCGCGCCACGTTTTCAGGCAACGAGGGCACCGGCACCGGCGACAAGGCATCCTATCAAACCGACTACCTGGGCGCCGCTGTCGCAATCCCGCCCGGTGACAAGAAGTCCGTCATTGGAAACCTTTTTGCAGGTGCCAAACAGGCCTCAATTCTCCAGCGCTACCAGGAAGACCTTGGCATCAAGCAATTCGATCTCCTGATCGACTGGGGTTGGTTCTTCTTCATCACGAAGCCGCTCTTCTACCTGCTGGAAGCCATCAACGCCGTGGTTCACAACTTCGGCGTCTCCATTCTCATTCTGACGGTTCTTGTGCGGCTTGCGTTCTTCCCGCTCGCCAACAAGCAGTTTGCTTCGATGGCGAAGATGAAAAAGCTCCAGCCGCAGATGGAGCAACTCCGCGAGCGCTACAAAGACGACAAGGTCCGCCAGCAACAAGCGTTGATGGAGCTGTACAAGAAGGAGAAGGTGAACCCGATCGCCGGCTGCTTGCCGATCCTCTTGCAGTTGCCCGTGTTCTTCGCGCTCTACAAAGTGCTGTTCGTTACCATCGACATGCGGCACGCGCCGTTCTTCGGCTGGATTCAGGACCTCTCGGCGCCCGATCCGACGTCGCTCTTCAACTTGTTTGGGCTTCTGCCGTATTCCGTCCCGGAGTTCCTGCACATCGGCGTTTGGCCGCTGCTGATGGGTATTACGATGTGGCTGCAAATGCAGCTGAACCCGAAGCAGCCCGACCCCGTTCAGCAACAGATCTTCAACTGGATGCCGTTGCTGTTCACGTTTTTGCTGGCGAAGTTCCCGGCTGGGCTCGTCATATACTGGGCATGGAGTAATACGCTGTCACTGACACAGCAGTACTACATCATGAGAAAGCACGGCGCCGATATCCATCTCATGGCCAACATTAAGCAGACGTTCCGACCCGTGGCCTCGCTTTTCAATCACGTCAGAGGCCTCATTGGCGGGGGCACACCGGACGCATCGCCCACCGAGACGTCGGAAGCAGGCACCGCAAAGAACGCAGAAAAGACTTCGGAAAAGGCACAGCCAAGCAACAAGGGCGCTGGGAAAAAGAAGCCGAAGCCGGAGGCCGACGCTAGTCCGGGCTCCTAAGCGCAACGACCGCTATACGAGAAGTGCAGCTGACCAATGGCCGAGCCTGACAATTCGATGCTCGACGCCGGCAAGCAGCTATTTGCGCGGCCTTGGGGCTTTCTGAAGAGCGCGCCCAGCCTCGAATTCTTGCCGCCGGCCGATCGTGTCGAGATCGCTTTCGCCGGGCGCTCAAACGTCGGCAAGTCGAGCCTGCTCAACGCACTTGTCGGCCAAAACAATCTCGCGCGTACCTCTAATACCCCTGGGCGAACGCAAGAGCTCAACTTCTTCCTTACGCAGGGTGTGCCGTTCTACCTTGTCGACATGCCCGGCTATGGCTTCGCCAAAGCGCCTAAGCACAAAGTGGAGGCGTGGACGCAGCTCATTACGGCCTATCTCAGCGGACGCGCAACGCTCGCGCGCGTCTTTTTGCTGATCGATTCCCGTCATGGCCTGAAGCCGCCGGACCTTCAAGTGATGGAGATGCTGGACCAGGCGGCTGTCTCCTATCAACTCGTTCTCACTAAGATCGACAAGATCAACCACTCTGCGTTGGCAGAGGTCGCGCAAGCGACACTCAAAGCTCTGCAGAAACATCCCGCCGCTTATCCGGAACTGCTTGTTACATCTTCAGAGAAAGGCACAGGGATGGAAGAGCTGCGCGCCGCGATTGCGACGATTCTCGCTGAGCGCGCGTGAGCTTGGTCACTCTCGGATAAAGGAATGCACGGCTAGCCCGACGTCAGGCTCGTAAGTGCTGTCCTGCCGACCTCGAAGATCCCCTCGCCGAACCGCGCCATCAGACCGCCGACGATGGCGGCCACGGCCCAACCCGCCCAGCGAGTAGCTGACTTCGCGTAGTTCGTCTTCACGCGAACCGTAATGATTTGGTCGGGCAGCGCCGTTTCCGCCGCAAGACCATCCGCACTGACTGTGCGCGCGGATATGATGAGCAGGAGCCGCTTGCGACCCCTCTCGCGCGGCGTGACGTTCCAGCGCCAGCTCGCAAAATCGTCGGATGACAGCAATAGAGTTTTTTCGATCCATTGCGTTTCCGGCGAGGCCGTCTCGATGAAGAAACCGCCGTCGGGTGCACGCAACCTCACCGACATGGCTTTGGTGACCGTTACCTCATGTTTGTAGGCCGCCCCGCCGCCCTGAAGGCCCTCGGCCAGCGCCTTCACATCGCTTCTGGCAATGCGGACCTCGGTGAGGACGGGCACATCCACGCGCATCGACCGCGGAATGTTTTCCACGAGCTGACCGATGTCGGTCCGCGGGGCTGGCCGCAAGGTCGACCGCGAAGACGAAGGCGGTGGCGGTCCGGGTATCGTGCGTGGCGGCAAGCCCAGATTGTTGGCAACCGCCTCCGGCGATGGGGTTCTGCCCGGTGCGCCGGGACTTGGCGACGGCCCGGAAGACACTTCGTCCATCTCCGGCCAGGGCGCCAGTGGTGGCGGTCCCGGACGAGCCGATTGAGACGGGGGTGCACCGGGCGGTGGCGGTGGCATAGACGGGGGCAACCGCGTGGGGATCGGTCTGGCACCACCCCCTGCGGCGCCCGGAGGTGGCGTCCACGACCCCGGCGCGGCCTGCTTTGAGGGAATCGGCGGTGGTGCGGAACCGGCCGGTCCTACCGGCGCCTTGGGTTGTGGAGGGGCGGATTTCGTCTCGGGTGTCGGCTGCGGAGGCTTTGATTCCACAGGCGGGGAAGGGCGGTTCTCCTTTAGGGGTCCCTTGTCCTCTTCCGTAAAGCCTACTTCACTCGCATTTTCCGGTTGGGCCGGCTGCCGCGCTGGTGATGGCCGAGAAACCAGAATTGAAGCGTCCTTGACTGGCCGCTTTGGCTCAACGCGCTTTTGCACCGGCTCTGCCGGCTTGGCGACAGTCGATGGCGCGCCAATCTGGTCACCCTTGATATTGCGCAGAGTCGGCGCGGCCCGTGTCTGAACCCGTTGGCGCGCACTGGCCAGGATATCGTCCGCGCTTGCGGACCCAGGCTGGCCGCTCGGTGCCGCTACTGCGCCACGCTGAAGCGCACGGATTGCATCCTCAAAGGTCAGGCCTTGAGCCCGCAACATATGGGCAGCCGCGCTCTTCCCATCACCCACGATGGCCGCGAGGACGATCGCACCATTGATCTCTCGACGCTTGCCACCTTTGGCTGCCGCGTCCGCGGCCTCCAGGATGCGCCGCAAGTCCGCCGATATCACAGGTGCTGTGCCCGGGTCCTGAGGGGCCCGCTCCTCCAGGCGCCCGAGATAGCCCGAAACATCGGTTCTGAGCCGCGCAACGTCGACGTTACTTGCAGCCAAAACCAGTCCGGCATCCTCGTCTTCACACAGCGCCAACAGCATGTGCTCCAGCGCCACGCTGGCGTGGGCCTGGGCGCGCGCATACTCGGCAGCGCGAGAGAGCGCCTGCTCGAGGTTTGACGACATGGCAATGCGGCTCAAGTCGTCGGCAATCATGGATGGCGGTCTCCCTGGCGGTTTGCCCTACTGGAAACTGAAGTTAACTGATCGCCAGCGTGATGGCACGTATACGAATAGCCACGGCCCACCCGCTATCACCCGATTGTGGGGGAAATCCGTTGTGGTCTCGGTGCTTGGCGATAAAAGTGCTGGCCTTCGGTTGTCACGGCATCCTATCTGAGGCATGTCGCACAGGCCGCCCCGACGAGCAAATACGCAGGCGAGTAGAAATGAACAAGCAATCCGAGGTGTCGGCTGAACGGCCTGCTTCTGCAGTCAAGCCCGAGCACTCTCCCCACATCCAAGCACGCATACTCGCCGAGGCTTTGCCACACTTGATTCGCTATGACGACCAGACCGTCGTCATCAAGTTTGGCGGCCACGCCATGGGTGATGAAGCGCTGTCTGAGGCGTTTGCTCAAGACATCGTCTACCTCAAGCAGTCGGGGGTCAACCCGATCGTCGTGCATGGGGGCGGACCGCAGATCGCTTCGATGCTCAAGAAGCTGCAGATCAACTCCGACTTCGTGCAAGGTCTGCGCGTCACCGACAAACCGACCGTCGAAGTCGTAGAGATGGTCTTGGCGGGCGCAATCAACAAAGAGATCGTCTCGGCGATAAATCGGCAGGGTGGCAAAGCCGTTGGTATCTGCGGCAAGGACGCCAACTTGATGGTGGCCAAGAAGATCACCGAGCTGCCCGATCCGGAATCGAATCTGATGAAGGCAGTTGATATCGGCTACGTCGGTGATCCCATCGAGGTGAACCCGCACATCGTCGATGTCATCTCTCAATCCGATCTAATTCCGGTGATCGCGCCGATCGGCATCGGCCGGGGTGGCGAAACACTCAACATAAACGCAGATACGTTTGCGAGTGCCCTCGCGGCCCGCATGAAGGCGAAACGCCTTTTGCTTCTAACCGATGTGGCTGGTGTTCTCGACCCGCAAAAACAGCTCATTGAGCAGCTCACGACCGACGAAGCGCGCGCGCTCATCAAGAAGGGCGTCATCACCGGAGGGATGATTCCCAAGGTCGAAGGGTGTATCGAAGTCGTCGAGGCCGGCGTCGAGGCTGTCGTCATCATCGACGGCCGCGTACCCCACTGCGTGCTGCTTGAACTATTCACCGCACACGGTGTTGGCACCCTCGTTGGTCGCCCGGGGAAGAAATCGCAGACTGAGGCAAGATGATTGCTCGCCCAGACTTGTCGGCCTGTTTGAATTCAAAGGACCAAGCTTCGGCGCCCGCAAGCGAAGGTGGCGTGGAGCGCGATTTCAAGAAGACATGCGTCTGGATCTTCGAC
>Ga0315534_1003130_pt1 | contig 10783 bp, 11 predicted proteins | sample SalMarSW160240MG_FD_203094 | JGI IMG/M metagenome (GOLD analysis project Ga0315534, IMG submission 203094) | Salt marsh sediment microbial communities from the Plum Island Ecosystem LTER, Massachusetts, United States - Salt Marsh Sediment SW1602-40 ... | reverse complement strand
GCAACTGTCCTCAAGCAACCGGCCTTTCTGGAGTGGGGCGCTAATGGCACGCACGATGACGGGCGCCGAAATGGTGCTCAAAGCGCTAGCTGACCAGGGTGTGGAGCATATCTTCGGTTATCCGGGCGGTGCTGTGCTCCCGATCTATGACGAGCTGTTTCAGCAGGACAAGGTCCAACATGTGCTGGTGCGCCAGGAAGGTGGCGCGGTGCATGCTGCGGAAGGCTATGCGCGCTCGACCGGGAAGGTTGGCGTGGTACTCGTCACATCAGGCCCCGGTGCCACCAATGCGGTGACGGGGCTGACGGATGCGTTGATGGATTCTATCCCCGTCGTCTGCATCTCCGGGCAGGTGCCGACGCATCTCATCGGCAATGACGCGTTTCAGGAGTGCGACACGGTCGGCATCACGCGACCCTGTACGAAGCACAATTGGCTGGTGAAGGACGTCAATGACTTGGCGCGGGTGCTGCATGAGGCATTCCACATCGCCAAGACCGGACGTCCGGGTCCGGTCGTGGTCGATATCCCCAAAGACATCCAATTTGCCACGGGCAATTATGTCGGCCCCTCCAACATAGCGCACAAAACCTACAAGCCGCGCGTGAAGCCCGACCAGGAGAAGGTGCGTGAGGCGGTCGAGGTGATGGCGCAAGCCAAACGGCCTGTCTTCTATACAGGCGGCGGCGTGATCAATTCGGGTGTTAAAGCAAGTCACCTGCTGCGCGAACTCGTGCGCCTGTCGGGGTATCCGATCACTTCGACCCTAATGGGGTTGGGGGCTTACCCCGCGTCGGACAAACAGTGGCTCGGCATGCTCGGCATGCACGGCACCTACGAAGCGAACTTCGCGATGCACGATTGCGATGTGATGATTGCAATCGGCGCGCGCTTCGATGATCGCATTACAGGGCGTATTGATGCGTTCTCGCCGGGATCGCAGAAAATCCAGGTCGACATCGATCCTTCGTCAATCAACAAAAATGTGCGGGTCGATATTCCGATCGTCGGCGACGTTGCCTACACACTTGAGGACATGTTGCGCATTTGGAAGTCCAAGGCCCCCCAGCTCGACAAGTCGGCGCACAAGGCGTGGTGGAAGCAGATTGATCAATGGCGCGCGAAGAAGTCGCTTAGCTACAAGCAGTCGCGCGATGTGATCATGCCGCAGTATGCCGTCGAGCGTCTCTACGAGTTGACGAAGGATCGCGATGCCTACATCACGACCGAGGTCGGTCAGCATCAAATGTGGGCGGCGCAACACTATCACTTCGAGGACCCGAACCGGTGGATGACGTCTGGTGGTCTGGGAACGATGGGTTACGGGCTGCCGGCTGCAATTGGGGCGCAGATGGCACATCCGAAGTCGCTCGTGATCGATATCGCCGGCGACGCATCGATCCTTATGAACATCCAGGAAGCCTCGACGGCCGTGCAGTACGACCTTCCCGTCAAGGTCTTCATTCTCAACAACCAATACATGGGCATGGTTCGCCAGTGGCAGCAGCTTCTGCATGGTAACCGGCTCTCGCACAGCTATACAGAAAGCCTGCCGGACTTCGTGAAGCTCGCTGAAGCATACGGTTGGACGGGTATGATGTGCGATAACCCTGCCGATCTAGACGAAGCGATCATGCAAATGATCGAGACGAAAGGTCCCGTCATCTTTGATTGCCGGGTGGCCGCACTTGCCAACTGCTTCCCGATGATCCCTTCGGGTAAGGCGCACAACGAAATGTTGCTTGGTGACGACGTGACGGACGAGGCTGTCCAGCAGGCGATCGGGGATGAAGGCAAGGTGCTGGTATGACGTCGTCGAAACGACGAATCCTGGGTGCGCTCACCACGTACTTCCTTGTGCTTGTAACGGGCACGATGGGGTATGCCGTCAGTGGCGAATTCAAGGGTGTGGACTGGGACCAAGCTGCGAATATCAAAGATGCGGCCGAACGGCTTGCCCAACTGCAGCGCACCAGGGGTGCCGACCGCGCCTTCCAATTCATCGACGCCTGTTACAGGACGCATAGTCTTGCATCGAAGTACGGCAAGGCCTTTGAGGCCTGTATTGCCCAAGATTATCTCGAAACACAGGCGCTCGCCCTGGTCTATTCGCGACTGACTCCAGATGCGCTGAAGCGTGTTGGTGTGCCGACGCCACAGGCGTTGGCCGATGCGATGGGTAAGCGGGTTACAGCGGCGTTCGCAACATACGATGTTCCGGTCAGTTACGTGAAGACATTCAAAGAGCTTGTCGATGAGCACGGTTTTCCCGTGTTCTTCCAAACGGTATTTCCCGGCGTCCCATTTCCCCCCAGGAAAAAGGCGACGGAGCAATCCGATCAGGAGTAGCCGGCAACATGGCCAAGCCGTTATCCAAGAGCCACTATGTCGGCCCTTCGGTGTCAGAGGAGGAAGTGTCGCGTACGCTTTCAGTGCTCGTGGACAACGAGCCGGGTGTGCTGGCACGCGTCATCGGTCTGTTTTCGGGCCGCGGCTACAACATCGACTCGCTTACGGTGACGGAGACGGAGCACGAGAAGCATCTGTCTCGAATTACGGTTGTGACGCGCGGCACGCCGGCTGTGATCGAGCAAATCATTCATCAACTCGAGCGCCTTGTGCCGGTGCACCGCGTACACGACCTCACCGTTGAAGGTGCTTCGCTGGAGCGTGAATTGGCCCTGATCAAGGTCACGGGCAAAGGCGACAAGCGCATCGAGGCGCTTCGGCTCGCGGAGATCTTCAGAGCCAACGTGATCGATGCTTCGACGGAGCACTTCGTGTTCGAGATTACCGGGCGGAGCTCCAAGATCGAGCAGTTCATCCAGATCATGACCGAACTCGGTCTGTCAGAGGTGTCGCGAACCGGTATTGCTGCCATTAACCGCGGCCCAGCAAGCCTTTGAGGAGTGTGAAAGCGTTGAACATCCGGCAGGGCAGGTAGTAGGTTCGCCCGTCTTGCCCAACCGGTGCAGCATTCCGCCGCCCGGACAATCAATCATCCAAATCGAGCCCAACCCAAGAGGGAGCCATGCGCGTCTATTACGATCGTGATGCCGACATCAATCTGATCAAGGCCAAGAAGGTCGCCATCGTTGGCTACGGCAGCCAAGGTCATGCGCATGCATTGAACTTGCGCGACAGCGGCGTGAAGGAGGTTGCTGTTGCTCTTCGCAAAGGGTCCTCCAGTGCCAAAAAGGCGGAAGGCGAGGGCCTCAAGGTGATGGATGTGGGTGAGGCGGCCAAGTGGGCCGACGTCATCATGATGCTCACACCTGACGAGCTGCAAGCCGACATCTACACGGATCACCTTGCCGATAACATGAAGCAGGGCGCAGCACTCATGTTCGCGCATGGTCTCAACGTACACTACAGGCTGATTGAGCCGAGAGACGACCTTGACGTCGGCATGGTGGCGCCGAAGGGACCCGGTCATACGGTGCGCGGCGAATACCAAAAGGGAGGTGGTGTGCCGTGCCTCCTGGCCGTTCACGCAGACAAGAGCGGCAATGCGCATGAAATATTCTTGTCTTATGCGTCTGCCGTTGGCGGTGGCCGTACGGGCATTATCGAGACGACCTTCAAGGAGGAGTGCGAAACCGATCTATTTGGTGAGCAGGCCGTGCTGTGCGGTGGCCTTGTTGAGCTGATCCGCGCAGGATTTGAGACCTTGGTTGAGGCAGGTTATGCGCCGGAGATGGCCTACTTCGAGTGCCTGCACGAGGTGAAGCTGATCGTTGACCTCATCTATGAAGGCGGCATCGCCAACATGAACTACTCGGTCTCCAACACGGCTGAGTTCGGTGAGTACGTCAGCGGACCGCGTGTGATCACAAAGCAAACCAAGGCGGAGATGCGCGAGATCCTGAAGGACATTCAGACGGGCGCCTTCACCTCGGAGTGGATCCGCGAGTGCAAGGCCGGCCAGCCGAAATTTAAGGCCGTTCGCCGCATGAACGATGCTCATCCCATTGAGGAGGTTGGCCAGCGCCTGCGCGACATGATGCCGTGGATCAAGGCCAAAGCCCTCGTCGACAAGGACCGCAACTGAGGCGGTTGGTAGGGCTATAGGCAGGCAAGGGTATCATGAGGCATACTCGCAGGCGTCTATGGCGCCTTTCGAGGATGTTTGGTCATGATGCGTTTTGCTGTTTGTTGTGCCATCGCCGCTGCCCTTGTGGCAGCACCGCTTGCCTTGACGAGCTCGCAGAGCCTCGCGCAATCATCGAAGAGCAGCGGCTACAAGACCTGTAAGCACAAGACCTCCAGCGGGAAGATCAAGACGTGGCGCTGCCGCAAGGATCAGCCCTGCTGCTCTGCGGAGTACATCAACTACTACACGTGCGGCTCGAAGTTGCTCGGTTGTCTCTAACAGCCAGCGGTGACCGCCAAGCGCTGTTTTGAGTGAGCCTCGGCCTGCGCGCACCTTGATGGAGGTGCGTGAAAGGGGGGCGTATGCCCGTAAAATGGGGGTAGACACCGGACCTGTGTCGTTTCCTTGTGGACCTGAGGCCTGGTGGCAATAGCGGAGGGGCCGGTCTTCAGTGCATGATATGCTCGTAGAGTGTCCATTGGGAGGTGGTAATGATCCGTTTCTTTGCGTTTGTGATGTTTGCTGTTGCGATCGCCTTCGCCGGCTCTGTGACTTCGGGCTCGATGTCAGCGGCTGAGGCCGGTGGGGTGTGCAAGAAGAAGACCGTGACTGGCAAGACCAAGACCTGGACGTGCAAGAAGGGGCAGTTCTGCTGCTCAGCGCCGATTCTTGGTTATTTCGGCTGCGGCAAGAAGGGTGCCGGCTGTTTCGGCATGCTCTGATCTCAATCGATAGGATGCGCGGGATCTGACGGGGGATGTCCACCGGAGGACCCGCGCCGCCTTGTCCAATACTGGACTGGCGAGAGAGTCGATAAATTCCCAAAAACGGACGGCAGAGAAGCGGGGAACCTCCGCCGCCCGCTCCGGCGCCGCCGTGAAGTGAGAGCGCCACCGGAATTGAGATCAATGGTCCCGCACGGGTGCGTTCCGTGCGGACTTTGTCGGCAGCGAGTGTTAAGTCCTGCCCCCTGGGTAGACCGGCACCGTTGAACGTAACGGGCGAAAGGCCGGGCGACCCCCTCTTCTCCTTCGACGCTTCCCGATCCAAATCTGCGGAAGGCCGATGGTCAGCAAGCCCCTCATGCTTGCCCTTAATTGTCACGCTTTGATCATGGACAGAGCGTGGTTCGAGAACGGCAAAAGTAAGATTTCTGTCATGTTTACACCGACTGGTTTTGAGAGGCCGCAACCCAAAGGCGTCTTTTGGCGGTTTGCGCACGCCAGCCGCGCTATTGGCACTTGGGCTTCCTCCGAGGGGCAAGCGATGAACCATCACCTTGCTGATCGAAGGCTGCGGTCAGCGCGCACTTGGCTGCCTAGCCGGCAAAGCGCGCCCGTCTTGCAGGGGGCCATCGCGTAATGCGCCTACAGTTTCACACGCTCGATGTGTTCACCGATCGCCGTTTTGGCGGCAATCCGCTTGGGGTGGTGCATGGTGCAGATGATCTAACGCCGCAAGAAATGCAGTCGGTTGCGCGCGAGCTCAATCTGTCCGAGACGGTCTTTGTGATGGGCCCCGTCAATCCCGCACACTCGGCAAAAATTCGTATCTTTACGCCTGAGCGCGAGGTTCCGTTCGCCGGCCACCCGACGCTAGGGACGGCCGTTTTGCTGGCAGAGCTGCGCGCGCCGTTTCTGAATGGAGAGCGCGATGCAATCATCGCTCTGGAACAGCCTATCGGATTGGTGAGGGTGGGTGTGCGGCTGCGGTCCGGCGAAGCGCCCTTTGCGGAATTTGATGCGCCGAGGCTACCCGTGAAAGCGGGGACCCTAGCTTCCCGCGATCAGCTCGCGGAAGCCCTCGGACTGTTGCCGCGTGAGATCGGTTTCGAAAACCATACCGCCATGCGGTTCTCAGCCGGCAACACCTTCGCCTACGTGCCCGTGACGGGATTGGAAGCGATTGAAAGGGCCGGGATCAACAACGCCATGTGGCGTGTGGTCTTTCCCGACCGTGAGGTCGACGGCGTCTACCTCTACACGCGCCAATGCGTACACAAAGCCTCCAACTTTCATGCGCGTATGTTTGCTCCGCAACTCGGGGTTCCTGAGGATCCGGCCACGGGTTCGGCGGCGGTCGGCTTTGCCGGCGTGGTGAATGAATTCGACGATCTGCCCGGGGGCTCACACAAACGGGTGATCGAGCAGGGCTATGAGATGAACCGACCGAGCCGGATCGTGCTCACTCTGATTGTCGAAGGCGATTGCCTGGACACCATTCGTATCGGCGGGAATGCCGTAAGGATGGCGGAGGGGACCATTGCGGTGCGCGAAGCGGCCTCCAACTAAGGCTTAACGCTGTCTGCCTGGCCAATCCCTCTTGAATTCCTCAATGGGTCCGCCTTATAAGGCTTTGCAGCCCGATCTAGCGGAATTGTCCCGGATCGATTAGAAGAATTCGTCATGCGCCACCCGATTGCCATGACTGGCCCTAATTCGCGCCGCGCGGAAGCCTCCCGCAGCGCGCTGCCGGTGTGCGCTCCTCAGCTCCTTATCCTCCTCCTTACCAGCCCCTGAGCCTCGACAGTTTCGGGAAAGCCGGGACGGTTGCTCAGGGGATAAAAGAACCGAGCTGATGGATTAACGCCAGCTCTTAAGGAGTGCTGGCCGGAGCGAAAGAAACACCGATGACGACGAAACCTGTGACATCCCAAAATGCCGAGCCGGAGTCCGGCCACGTACGTATTTTCGATACGACGCTGCGGGACGGAGAGCAGTGTCCCGGCGCTACGATGACGTTTGAAGAAAAGCTCGAGGTCGCCGACTGTCTCGATGTCATGGGCGTCGACATCATTGAGGCCGGGTTTCCCGTCGCTTCCGAAGGCGACTTCGAGGCTGTGAGCGCAATCTCAAAGCGCGTGAAAGACGCGACGGTGGCGGGGCTCGCGCGGGCGATTTTCGCCGATATCGACCGGGCGGGCGACGCTGTGCGCCACGCAAAGCGCGGGCGAATTCACACCTTCGTGTCAACATCGCCGATCCACCTGGCACACCAGATGCGCAAGACCGAGGCCGAGGTGCTGGAGATCATCACGGCCACGGTGGCGCGCGCGCGCAATCTGGTGGAGGACGTGGAGTGGTCGGCAATGGACGCAACGCGCACGCCGATCGAGTATCTGTGCCAGTGCGTTGATGCGGCGATCAAGGCCGGGGCGACGACCATCAATCTGCCCGACACCGTCGGCTATGCGGTTCCCGAGGAATACGCGGCCATGTTCCGCACTGTGCGCGAACGCGTGCCTGGGGCCGACAAGGCAATCTTCTCCACGCATTGTCATAACGATCTGGGGCTCGCGGTGGCCAACTCGCTGGCTGCACTCGATGCGGGCGCGCGTCAGATAGAGTGTGCGGTGAATGGCATAGGAGAACGGGCAGGCAACGCGGCCTTGGAAGAGATTGTCATGGCAATCAAGACGCGGGGTGATGCGCTGCACTACGACACGCGCATCGACACAACCATGCTGTCGCGGGCGTCGAGGCTCGTCTCGGCCGTGACGAATTTCCCCGTGCAGTACAACAAGGCCATCGTCGGGCGCAATGCGTTCGCGCACGAAAGCGGCATTCATCAGGATGGCATCCTGAAGTACCAGCAAACCTACGAGATTATGACGCCGGAGTCGGTTGGTGTCGGCAAGTCGTCACTGGTGATGGGAAAGCACTCGGGCCGCAACGCGTTCCGCGCCAAGCTGAAGGAGCTGGGCTACGAGCTGGGTGAGAACGCGTTTGAAGATGCGTTCGTGCGGTTCAAGGCACTCGCGGACCGCAAGAAGCACGTCTACGACGAGGACATAGAGGCGATCGTCGACGAGGAAATCGCCCATATGCACGACCGCATGAAGGTGGAGTCTTTGACCGTCATCGCAGGCAATATGGGGCCGCAGTCGGCAACGCTGACACTCAATATCGACGGTGAAGCGCATACCGTCCAGGCCGTCGGAAACGGGCCCGTGGACGCTACGTTCAATGCGATCAAGATGCTGGTGCCCCACGAGGTCAAGCTCGACCTCTATCAGGTGCATGCGGTGACGCAGGGCACGGATGCGCAGGCGGAGGTCTCCGTCAGGCTTGAAGAAGGCGGGCGCATGGTGACCGGACGCGGTACCGATACCGATACGATGGTGGCGTCTGCGAGAGCCTATGTTTCGGCGCTCAACAAGCTGATGGTCAAACGCCAGAAGACGGCGCGCGCGCAGCAGGTGGTCTAGCCGGCGGCCGCGGAAGGAACGATCCTGCGTTAAGATTCTCGTGATAAGCCGGCGAGGGCAGTTCGTCTGCTTCGTTGGCTTATCTGCGCCGACGCGGTAAATCTTCTTCTTAAGTCGACGCAAAGTCAGTTGCACGGCTTTCCGTTTCCGGCGAAACGCTGAGTTCTGTGTACTCGGGCGGCAGCGGGTCCGTATGAATAAGGGAACAGGTAACTGGGTTTAGCGAGCGCATTTTCGGACGACATTGCGATCGATCTTGGGACGGCGAACACGCTCGTTTACGTGGCGGGGCGCGGGATCATTATCGATGAGCCGTCGGTCGTTGCGGTGCGCACACACCGTGGCATGCGCGAGGTCGTCGCGGTCGGCCGGCGGGCTATTGGACTTGCTGCACGCGCGCGCGAAACCTTGGAGTTGGTCCGGCCGCTACGCGAAGGTGTGATCGCCGACTTTGTCGCCGCAGAGGAGATGCTGCGTGACTTTCTCCGGCGCGCCAAAACGATGCTGGGGTTCAGGCGTCCGCGCATTCTGATCTGCGTGCCGGCAGCGGCCACACCTGTGGAGCGGCGGGCCGTCTATCAGACGGCGCAGTCGGTTGGCGCGCGCAAGGTCTTTCTTATTGCTGAGCCGGTGGCGGCGTGTATCGGGGCGGATCTACCGGTGGACGCTACCGGGGGGACCATGCTTGTCGACATTGGCGGTGGAAGCACGGACATTGCGGTGCTCTCGCATGGCCGGATCGTTGAGGCGCGAACGCTGCGTTGTGCGGGGCATGCGATGGACGACGCCATTGTCCGCTACGTGCGCCGCAAACATCGCTTGCTCATCGGAGAAGCCAACGCGGAACGCATCAAGATCGAAGCTGGGACGGTGCTGGCGAGCGTCAACGGGCGGGCCGCCGAAGTTCACTTGAAGGGACGCGACGTGCGCGATGGCCGGCTAAAAAGCGTCGTGCTTACGGCGAAGGACATCGAAGAGGCGCTTCGCGGACCGATCGATCGGATTGGAGAATTTGTCGAACTCACACTTGAAGATCTGCTTCCCGACGTGTTGAGCGACATTGCACGCAATGGCGTACACTTGACTGGCGGCGGTGCGTTGCTCGACAAGCTGGACGTGGCGCTGTCGCGGCGTGTTGGCATCAAGTTTCACGTCGCCAAAAACCCGATGCACTGCGTCATCAAAGGGACGGCGGCCATTCTGGCCGAGGTGCGCGACAACGAGCATTTGCTGATGCAGCCGTAGGGAGTCCGGGCGGTGAGATGTCCTGCGCGGACGTTTAGGGCGGGCAGGATTGCGGCTATCCCCAGCCGGCTGGACAGGCGCGGCGCGTGATGATAGAGGCTGTCTGATTATCGGGGCTCGCCTGGCGGGCCCCTTTGCCGTCCTGGGGCTCCGATCGATAGGTTTCGATTGCTCGGCCGCCGACAATGAGACGGCCGGCGGGTGTATAGCTCAGTTGGTAGAGCAGCTGACTCTTAATCAGCGGGTCCAAGGTTCGAATCCTTGTACACCCACCAATATTTCAATGACTTAGTTGAACACCGCTGCGTCGTTGTACAAACGCGGGTCCCGAACCGTTCCGGCCGCTCGGATGCAGATGATCCCTGTGCACGTAGACAGAGTCACTAGTCCGGCGCTCCGGCAGTACATAGCTGCCGAAGACGCGCTGACTGCGGCCGTCAAGTGCAACGAACCTAAGGCAATCGATGTTGCGCGCGAGGACGTGATGCTCGCAGCAAGGCAGGCAGTCGACCCATGAACAGATGCTAAGCTCTCGCCGTGACACGTGATCTAGCTCACCGCGATGCGGCGCGTTGCCGAGTTTGGCTTTGGCCTGCGCTGGGCAACCTCAGACGACCAATCCATCGTCATCGACGGTGAAGGTCAACACGATTTGATCGGCTTCGCCCAATGCGTCGGAAAGCTCAACTGTATAGTCGAAGATAATCGATTGACCCGGGGGAAGAACGTCGGCAAAGGCCTGGGCAACCGACTCGGGTAGATCGAAACTCCAATCCACCGTGTCGGCGCTCTGATCCACGGCAGCGAATACCAGGAATTCGGAAGCGTCAACACCTTCGAGAATAATGCCGGCACCGCTATTAGATCTGATCTCAACGTTGGTGACTGACGCCTCGTGGCTATCGCCGGCATCCGCGTCGGTGAACATGATCTGCGTATCGCTGACCTCGGTGATCAGTAGCTCCTCGTTGGTCAACTCAAAGGCTCCGATATCGCGGCCCGTATCATTGCCTGTACCGTTTGCGACGTCCGGAGCATCATAGGCCTCTTCGCCGCGCGCATCGGTGGCTTCGATCGTAAAGGAACCATCGGTCTCGGCCGCATCAATTGCCGGGTTATCGGCGTCCAGCTTCAAAGCGATGGTTTCGACCGGACCGCCGTTGTTGGCCAATTCGCCGGCCACAGTGCCATCGGTGAGGGTGATCGTACTGGCGAACACGTCCTCAGCAGTGTAGCCA
>Ga0315534_1003128_pt1 | contig 10786 bp, 6 predicted proteins | sample SalMarSW160240MG_FD_203094 | JGI IMG/M metagenome (GOLD analysis project Ga0315534, IMG submission 203094) | Salt marsh sediment microbial communities from the Plum Island Ecosystem LTER, Massachusetts, United States - Salt Marsh Sediment SW1602-40 ... | reverse complement strand
AGGCGATATTAAACGAGCTTGACCGCCAGAATTTCAAGGGCGTATTCTCGATTGAGTATGAGCACAACTGGCTAAACTCGATGCCCGAAATCGCAGGCTGTGTTGCGTTCTTTAGAAAGACAGCAGCCGAGCTAAGCAACGTCAAGTATGAAGACGTCTTCAAAAGGGACCTTTCGAACGCCGTGATGCAGCCCAGCTCCTGGTCCTTTGACGCGGACGGCGTCCTTTCACCCACACCTGATGGTCATGGCGATATCTGGACAAAAGAACGCTACGGCAATTTCACACTTGAGCTCGACTTCAAAGTACCCGAAAGGGGCAACAGCGGCGTCTTTATCCGCACGGGCAGTATAAAGAACTGGATAAACACCGCTATCGAAGTCCAGATTCACGCCACCACCGATGGAACAAAGCACGGCCAGTGCGGCGCTATTTACGACTGCCTGTCACCTTCAAAGACGGCCGTCAAAAAACCCGGTGAGTGGAACCACTACGTCATCACCTGTCTGGACAATAAGATTTATGTAAATCTCAACGGCCAAGACATCATCGATATGGACCTGGATCGCTGGACCGAAGCCGGTAAAAATCCCGATCCCCCGGGAACCAAGAATAAGTTCCGAACCGCCTACAAGGATATGCCCCGCGAAGGACACCTCGGCTTCCAATACCACGGCAATCCCATCTGGTTCAAAAATCTTAAAATCAAATCATTCGACTGAGGCTAATTGTAATGAGGTACGTACAAATGAAAAACAAGAACAATAAAACCATCGTCTCCAGCGGGACGACTCTGCTTATCACGATAATGGCTTTGAATTTGTTTGGGACGTTTATAATAGGCTATAAGCAGACTGCACTGGCAGGCGATTCAAATTCATCCCAGGAGTGGGTCCGGCCGTTCAACGGCAAAGACCTGAGCAACTGGGACGGTGATATGCGCCTGTGGACGGTCGAGGATGGCGTCATTCGAGGCCAGACCACTATTAGCAAACCAACCCGCGGCAATACGTTCCTTATCTGGCGCGGCGGTACGCTGCGGGATTTCGAGCTGCGGCTGAAGTTCCGCATACGGAACGGCAACTCCGGTGTGCAGTATCGCAGTAAGGACGTGGGCAACTGGGTCGTCAGCGGCTATCAGGCTGAGGTCGAGAACGCACCAGGTAAGGTAGGGTTCCTCTACCATGAGAGAGGCCGAGGATCGCTTGTCAACGTCGGTGACATAATGGTCATCGATGAGAAGGGCAACAAAAATGTCATCGGCAGAGTCAGTGATAAAGACGAGCTAATCAAGGCCGGCTACTATAAGGAAAAGGACTGGAACGAGTATAGAATCATCGCCCAGGGCAACCACCTGATACATTACCTGAACGGCTACCAGACGATGGAGCTGGTCGATAACGACCGGGTGACCGACCCCGGCAATCCCAAGGACCTCAAGGGTGCTGCAAGGGAAGGCATCCTGGCACTTCAAATTCACGCCGGGCCGCCAATGCTCGTGGAGTTCAAGGACATCCGCATCAGAAATCTAAAGCCGAAATATGGCGACGCCGTCGTGCTGTTCAACGGCAAAGACCTTAAGAGCTGGGCGGTCAAAGGCAGCGAGCAAAAGAGCAAATGGGCCGCCGGCACCGCTAAAATGTCGTCTGAGAACCCGAAGCTGTTAGTCAATAAAGGCGGCGATGGTGAAATGATAAACCTGACCGCTAAACACGGCGACAGCATCGATATCTACTCCAAAGAAAAATTCGGCGACTGCCGTATCGAGCTTCAGGTAATGGTGCCGAAAGGTTCCAATTCCGGTATCTACGTTATGGGCGAATACGAGATTCAGGTGCTGGATAGCTGGGGAAGGAAAAAAATGGGCCCCGGTGACATGGGGGCGATTTACGGCGCCGGTGCGCCTCGTGTAAATGCGTGCAAGAGACCCGGCGAATGGCAGAAGTACGTAATCGATTTCCAGGCCCCCAGGTTCGACGCCAACGGCAGAAAAACCAGTAATGCCAGGTTCGTCAGGATAGAGCTCAACGGCCAGGTGCTGCATGAAAATCTCGAAATGCCCGCCTCGACCGGCGGCCCTCTTGTCGGCAGGGAAGCACCTTTCGGTCCGCTTATGTTCCAGGGCAATCATGGCCCGGTGGCGTATCGCAATATAATAGTGAAACCGCTGGTAGATTAACCGTATACCGCTGCTGAAAATGGAAACCGGCGAGGCTGATTTTTCTCGTCGTGTGTCCAGAAAATATTTGAAGCGATAAACAGACGGAAATCCCGGCGCAGTTTTGGGTAGTGCCGGCAGGAAAAAAAAACGCCAATTGTGTGCTTGACAGTGATATTTGGCTACACTATATTACGCGACAATAAGAATTTGGTGATGAGTTTAATTTGTTAAATTTATGGAGTTGATAGAAATACGATGAGTAATCAAAAAACAAGCGAAGAAATGAACAGACGTAATTTCCTGCGTTCTACCGCGGCGGCAGGAGCAGGATTGGCCTTTTCGCCGATGGTTTTAGGACAGGCAGGCGGCAAAAAAACGGATGATATTAACGTAGGCCTGCTCGGCTGCGGGGCCCAGGGACAGGTCTTAATGACTGCCTGTCTGCAGATACCCGGCATTCGCTTTAAGGCGGTTTGCGATATCTGGACAGCCTGGAATCAAAAACGTGTCTCTCGCATACTCAAGGCCTACAAGCACGTGAATAATACCTATGTGGACTACAAGGAAATGCTCGATAAGGAAAAAGACCTTGACGCGGTGATAATTGCCACACCTGACTTCTGGCACTCCGAGCACACTGTTGCCTGCCTGGAGGCCGGGCTGAATGTCTATTGCGAAAAAGAGATGTCCAATACCCTCGAAGGCGCCAGGAAAATGCTCGATGCCGCAAAGAAAAGTGGCAAGCTGCTGCAGATAGGCCATCAGCGCCGCAGTAATCCCCGATACATTCACTGTTATGAGAAGCTCATCAACGGGGCAAAGCTATTGAATAAAATAACCTGTATCAACGGGCAATGGAACCGCAGCAAGGCGGCGTGCGAGGACTTAGGTTTCCCGAAAAACGCCGTCATTGAGCAAGACACGCTGAAAAAGTATGGTTTTGACTCGATGCAGCAGTTTAGAAACTGGCGCTGGTATAAGGGACTCGGAGGCGGCCCGATAGTTGACCTCGGCTCGCACCAGATTGACATCTTTAGCTGGTTCCTCGGCACAAATCCCAAATCCGTGATGGCCAGCGGTGGTATCGACTACTGGAAAGGACACGACTGGTATGACAATGTTATGGCCATTTATGAGTACGATGTAGGTGGCCAAACCGTCAGAGCGTTTTATCAGACAATAACGACCAACAGCAGCCAGGGGTATTTTGAGACGTTTATGGGCGATGAAGGGACGCTGCTAATTTCGGAAGCCGTCGGACGCAGCACTATATACCGCGAAGCCTGGCTCCCGGCGGCGAACTGGGAAAAATGGGTCAAGATGGGCTACATCAAGGTACCGCCCGAGGAGGAAAAAGAAGAAAAGCCCGCCGGCGAGGGTGTGCTGGACGTGCGGGAGACGCCGAAGCCGCCCAGTTATGACATACCGGTAACAATGGATAATAAGCTGTACCACCAGCCGCACCTTGAGAACTTCTTCGACGCAGTTCGCGGCAAGGCCAAGCTCAATTGCCCCGCTGAAATCGGATACGAAACGGCGGTTACGGTATTAAAGGTCAATGAGGCAGTGGCAGCCGGCAGGAAGTTGGAGTTCAAGCCGGAAGAATTTGAAGTATAAAAAATCTTGTTCAGAGTAGATTGTATTGTACAATATCTTCAATGAATGTTAGATGAGTTCTGTAAAATTGCAGGTTAGGCATATATTATTTAAGAAAATTGTTTTTGATTTTCTTAAATAATCCTTTAACTGTCCATTGTGCAAGAGCTTACGGTTTGAAAAGAAAAAAGCAAAAAAACTTTTTTTTCTTTCCAAAGTATGCCTAACCTGCAATTTTACAGAAGCCTTTGAATATTAATAAGAGGAAAGGATTGACTGTACATTGAAAAAAGGATTGATATCAACAAGCTTTTTGTGTTTGCTGGTACTGTGCCTGTCTGTTCCCACTGTCTGCTTCGCAAACGAAACAGCGAAAGCTCAGACCAACCAGAAACTTCTGGGCGACGAAAGTGACGGCAGCCGGGCAGCTTCGATTCACCTTATTCCTCTGTTTTTTGAAAATGAAGACGGCGAAAAAGGAGGAAAAATTTCCCCCGATGACGACCCTCTTCTGCCATTCTCGACTCGCTGGACCTGCGGGGATTGCCACAGCTACGGGATAATCAGCAAAGGCTGGCATTTTAACGCCAACGACCCGAATGTCGTTCCAGGCCGTTCGGGACAGCCCTGGATACTGACCGACGCTCGTACCGGCACCCAGATTCCTCTTTCATATCGTCCCTGGCCTGGGACTTTTAAGCCTGAGCAGGTAGGCCTGACAGCTCGTGAGTTCACTCTGCATTTTGGCATACATACACCCGGAGGCGGCGCAGGGGAGGTTGAAACACAAGACCCAGACGAGATTATGCGCAGCTATATTTCCGGCAAGCTGGAAATCAACTGCCTGAGCTGCCATAATGCCGACCCAGGTCAGGACCAGAGTAGTTCAACAGGATACGCTGTCCAGATAGTACGTGAGAATTTCCGCTGGGCCGCGGCTGCCAGTTGTGAATTTGCTACCGTCAAAGGTTCGGCTAAGTCTATGCCCGAGACCTACGACCCCTTCATGCCTGAGCCGTTGGAACACCCAAAGAGGCTTCCTCCGACAATTACTTATCGTAAAACCGCTTTCGAGAAGGATAACAACGTCTCGTTTAACATCGTAAGAGAGGTCCCCGACCACCGCTGCTATTTCTGCCACTCCAACCTTTATATGGAAAAGGAAGACACGGAGAAATGGAGCTCGGATGAGGATATTCACCTGACGGCCGGTTTGAAGTGTGTTGATTGCCACCGTAACGGCGTCGAACATAACATCATCAGAGGATATGACGAAGAAGCAGGCATCACACAGAACCCGCTGGCTGCCACAAGCTCGTGTGAAGGTTGTCACCTGCCGGAAGGTGAAGAAGAGCCTAAAGCGGGTCGCCTCGGTGCACCGATTCCGACCCATATAGGAATCCCGACGATCCATTTCGAGAAACTTACGTGTACCGCCTGCCACAGCGGCCCCTGGCCTGGTGAAAAAACCATGCTGACTAAAACCTCCCGTGCTCACCGCCTTGGAACAATCGGCGTCAACAAATCCCATGAGGCTCTTCCGCACATTATTGCCCCTGTTTTTGCCAAGCAGGGCGGTATCGGCGCTGCGTATATGGGTAGGCTTTTAGTTCTGGAAGGCGGCAAAATTGCACCTCATAAGCTGATTTGGCCTGCCTTTTGGGGGACATTGAAAGACCAAAATGTTTCACCGATTGATTTTGAGGTTGTCGAACAAACAGTCGGCACGGTTTTCGCCAATGAAAAGCTGCCTGCTTCCGGTGATTGGCCGGCCTTGTCCGCCGAACATATCACTAAAGCACTGAATTCGCTCAAAGGAGCGGTTGAAGGCGAGCCTGTTTACGTTAGCGGCGGCAAACTCTACAATCTTGACGATTCGGGCAAACTGCACCAGGAAGAGGACCCGGCGGCCCAGCCTTATTTGTGGCCCATCGGCCATAATGTCAGGCCGGCTGCACAATCATTGGGCGTTCGTTACTGCACGGACTGCCATGCCACGGATGCGCCTTTCTTCTTCGGTGACGTCACCGTTGACTCTCCTATTGTTGCGGGGCGGGAAGCTAAAAGAATGATTGAGTTCCAGGACATCAATCCATTCTATGCCTGGGCGTTTGCTTTTTCATTCGTGTTCCGTCCCATGATGAAATATATTTGTCTCGGCTCGTGTGCGGTTCTGGGCCTGGTTTTATTATTATATGCGCTAAAGGCCCTGACCTGCGTCGTGAAGGTGCTGGCCGGGGAAAATTAGTGACTCTTATTGAAAATAAGTGATATGTATCAAACGATTTCAATAATCGCTATCCTGATTACCTTGGTGGGTATTGCCCTGCACCGCATAGCTTCGCCTTCCAGGAAAAAACGTCAGAGAAAATCCGCAAAGAAGAGCATTGTGGGCGTTTTGAGGATACTGGTATATCTGCTGGCACTACTTTGCTTTGTAGTTCTGGCGGTTACCGGTTTTTATCCGACGCTTGTTTTAGGTGAGCACATTTCGGGTTATCTGCTGATGATTCATGCCACTTTCGCACCGATTCTTGCGGTGTGCTTAGCGGTTTTAGCTGTAATGTGGGCGAGCCGCTGCCGTCTGTCTTATAGCGATTGGCCGGGGTTTCAACGTTTTGTTCAGCGCGTGACTTTAGTCAAGAGTTCCGTTAACAAAACCCCTCATAATAGCTCCGGCCTCGGACAAAAATTAACATTTTGGCTTATAATCTTTTTGGCTTTGCCGTTAATCCTGTCAATAATCCTGAGTATGTTTACGCTTTTCGGAACGTATTGGCAGGAATTACTTTTGGGTACGCACCGTTACACCGCTTTGGCGTTCGCAATGGTTGTGATTGTGCATACTTACCTGGTAATCCGAACTTAAAACTGAAGTCTTGTTAAAATGCAGGAACAATAACCAGGTGACTTAGTCCTGCTTGTTTGTCGTTCAGTTTGTTTTGTGATTTAGCGCTCGGGCCTGTGGTTACGCGAGTGCGTATGTGTTTAGCCAGAAAGCTTAATAAGCAATAACTGACGTGGCACGGGCTTCCAGCCCGTGAAAACACGGCCAAGATGGCCGTGCCACCAAGAAACCAACAGCGGCTAAACACATACGCGAGTGCAGGCGCAAGAGAAGGGGCCCAAGCAGGCGAGAAAGGAGAGAAAACCGATGGAGAAGGTAAAGGTAGCGGTTGTAGGGCTCGGTTTTGGAGCTGAATTCATCCCTATTTATCAAAGACACCCCGATGCTGAGTGTTATGCTATTTGCCAGAGAAGTGAAGACCACCTCAATGAAATAGGCGACCAATTTGGAATAGAAAGACGGTTCACTAAGTTCGAAGACCTCTTAAGCATTGATGAGCTGGACGCTATTCATGTGGTTTCGCCTATAGCCGACCATGCCTGGATGACACTGGACTCTCTGAACGCAGGCAAACATACCGCCTGCACGGTCCCGATGGCCACTACCACAGAGGACTGTCTCGCAATAGCCCAGGCGCGGAAAAAGTCCGGCAAGGTATATATGATGATGGAAACGGCCGTATATACACGGGAGTTTCTCTATGCAAAGGAGCTTGTCGATTCGGGGAAATTGGGCGGGATTCAGTTTCTGCGTGGTTCGCATCAGCAGAACATGGGATTGCCGGGCTGGCCGGATTACTGGTATGGTTTCCCGCCTATGCACTATGCAACCCACGCTGTCAGTCCTTTGCTGTGCCTTGCGCGGAAGCAGGCCGAGTCTGTAGTCTGTCACGGCTCAGGCCGAATTCAAAAAGATTATATCAAACTCTACAATTCACCCTTTGCAATTGAAACTGCGATTATAAAACTCGCCGATTCAGACCTTGCCTGTGAAGTAACGCGGTCACTGTTTAATACGATTCGGCAGTATAGAGAAAGCTTCGATGTATATGGCACGAAGCTTTCATTCGAGTGGGAGCAGGTTGCCGGCGAAGACCCGGTGATTTATTCAGGCTATGAAGATGCCGAAAGGGTAAAAGTGCCGGATTATGGCCGCCTGCTGCCGAAAGAGATAGCCCCCTTCACAGGACACGGCGTCTATGATGAAGAGCACGAGCACACTTCCTTTATCCAGGGCAGCGGGCACGGCGGCTCTCATCCCCATCTGACCCATGAGTTTATCCGCGCGATTGTCGAAAACAGGGAATCAGCGGTGGATGCAAAAACCGCTGCGAACTGGACAATGACAGGAATATGTGCCCATGAATCAGCTTTGAGCGATGGCAAAAGAATCCAAATCCCAAAAACAGACTAACAGGTATAGAATTGGTGAGTGGTGAATAGTGAGTGGTGAGTAGAATAAGTGAACTAAAGTTTGGAGTGCCTAAAATGTTCATGGCCATCGTTTAAGGTTGTCGATGCTTGTCATAGAAGCTTGAAGGGACCCCGCCTTGCGGGAACCCAAACTCGCTTTTCCTCGAGCATCCAACTTCGAGCTTCCAGTCCGATACCAGCTTCGACACCGATAAACAAGCTTCTACAACTGGGCAACTTTAGCTCACTTTAGGCACTTTCCTGATAACCGATTAACCACTCAAGGCTAATTTTTGAGTTGTTTTATATTTTGAGTGGGAATATTATATGGATACATACGTTTCTTACAGGCGTACTGCGTAGATACCCGGCAAGGTGCCGGGTGGAACTTAATTAAGGTTTTAATTAGGAGAACAGATTATGAGTAATGGAATACTGCCGAGTTACTTGAGTATGGCCAAGCCGAATCCGGCTGAGAACCGGACGCCCTGGTACAAGAGCACGGCCCCGGCGTACGCAGGCATATTCCTATGGGTAGTCTTCTATATGGAGATTGCCAATGGGACACTCTCTCAAGCCGGGCTGGGATTGAGCCTGCTGGGGCTGGTTATTGCAGCTCTTATCTGTCACTTTCTGTTTTATCTCGTACCCGGCCTTTACGGTATGAAGACGGGCTATCCACTCTATGTTGTGGGTTCCTCGACCTATGGCACAGCAGGCGGCTTTCTGATACCGGGTCTTTTGATGGGGCTGCTTCAGTTCGGCTGGCTGGCTGTAAACACCGCCGTCTCTACGGACTTTATTCTTCAGGCATTTGGGCAACCGCCCGCTAAAGATCCCGCGACTGGCGTTTTTACTGGCAGTGCGGCCTTCACGATTGTGGCAATCATTTGGGTTGCTTTAGCTGTCTTCGTTGCTCTCAAGGGCATTCAGTATCTTGGAAAAGTGTCGACATTTCTGCCAATTGTTCCACTTATAATGATTCTTATCGTCTTCTTCACGTACGTCGGCAGCGCAGGTGATTTCGAGGTAGCCGAGGGCGCCAAGCCTATTGTGGGCTTTTTGACAATAATAGCTATTGTTGTCGGCTTCTTCGCCACGGCAGGTGCGGCAGGGGTGGACTTCGGAATGGGTAACCGCAATGCAAAAGATGTCCACCTTGGCGGTCTTACAGGCATAGCTCTGGCAATTGTAATCGCTGGTGGTTTACCTCTTATCGCAGTGGCCGGCGCGCATGCTGCCAATCCGGATATGAAAAGCTTTGTATTTGACGCCGTTATACGAGCACACTTTTTATCGAAGGTTATGTTCATCCTATTTGCCATCGCGAGCTTTGCCCCGGCGTGCTTCTGCTCATTTATTGCCGGTAACAGTATCGGGACAATGTTCCCCAAGATGAACAAGACAGTGCTGGTTACAATAGGGGCCATTGTATCCATATTCTTGGCCGTCATAGGGTGGGCTGGAAATCTTGGAAGCGTTTTTGGGCTCATTGGAGCATCATTTGGGCCTATTTGCGGCTCGATGGCTGCGGATTACCTTTTGAGTGGCTGCAAATGGTCCGGTCCACGTAAAGGCATCAACTGGGCTGGGTATATTGCTTGGGCCGTCGGATTCATCGTTGCAATCCTTCCTAATCCGATGGTAGCTCCGGAGACGTTCAGCTTTATCACGCCGGCTCCGGTTATCGCCTTTGTGATTGGCTTTGTGCTCTATATTATTCTGGTCAAGGCCGGTCTCCAGCCGCCGGTGGTTGAAATGGCTGCCGCCCCAGCCCAAAGCGCACCACAAGAGGCACCGCTTCAAGAGACAGCAGGCGAAGAAAAGAAGGATTGAGTCCGGAAACTTTTTGAATTTGCTAAAATATTTCGACGAATCCATTAGTAAAGCAGGGATTCAGGAGCACTGAATCCCTGCTTTATTTTTTGTTGTTTTAACCAAATTTTAATTGAAGCTAAATATAGTATTAACAGCTTCTTAGGCGTGTGCTCACTGCGGACAATGTTCTTTATATTCTGCAAAGAAAAGAAAAAATATACTTTTGTTCGGCTTGACAACGTCATACATATAGGATATGATGCCCGCTTCGGTTTTGATACTGAAGTTTTGCAAAAGTCTTGTTAACAATTGATTGTGTCATCAATTACGTAGAATTGTGAATTTTTGAGGTTAAATGAAATGATGAAGAAAGATTTTGGTTCAATTGCGAAGGTTTGTGTTCTGGTATTTTTGGCGATATTTTTGTGCTTTGTACCGGCCTGCAAAAAATCCTCACCCCAGTCCGGTGGCGAGAGTTCTGATAAGCCGTCCGTCCGCACTGATACGCCTGTTGCAGAGAGTGCCCCCCCCGCCGAAATGGTGCCGATTGACATCGTGCTGCCCAAGCCGATGTTCGTGGGCACGCCGCAGGATACGAAAGTAGATAATCTTGAGAAGCCTTTAGGCAAGGAGCGTCCGCCGTTTTTGGCCCCGGCTGGAACGACAAATGTTGCTCTCGAAAAGACGGTGGCCAGCAGCGACGAAGAACCCATCATCGGTGAGATAGAATTGATTACAGACGGCGATAAGGAAGCCGCCGACGGCAGCTATGTTGAGTTAGGCCCCTTTGTGCAGAATGTTACAATCGACCTCGAAGCTATACATGAAATTTACGCCATTGTAGTATGGCATTACCATAAGCAGGCCCGGGTTTATTTTGATGTGATAGTGCAGGTTGCCGATGACCCCGATTTTATCACGAACGTCAGAACTCTATTCAACAATGACATT
>Ga0315534_1003125_pt1 | contig 10788 bp, 13 predicted proteins | sample SalMarSW160240MG_FD_203094 | JGI IMG/M metagenome (GOLD analysis project Ga0315534, IMG submission 203094) | Salt marsh sediment microbial communities from the Plum Island Ecosystem LTER, Massachusetts, United States - Salt Marsh Sediment SW1602-40 ... | reverse complement strand
CGCCATTGAGGCCGACCTTGCCGGTGGACCACGGCTGGGCGCCCGCCCATTCGATGCAGTTCCTGTAGTCCATGGTCTCGCGCAGCGACCAGATGTCGAGCAGGCCCGGCGAGCGGCCGGCGCCGCGTGAATCGACGCGCACGACGGCGTAGCCGTCCGGCACCCATTTCTCCGGATCGACAGTCTCCCAGACCTGGTACTTGTTGGTGGAGCCCGCCGGTACTTCCGGGTGCTCGGCATGCAGTTTGCGGTAGGCCTGGGGGTAGAGATCGTCGAAATGCTTCCACTTCGCATAGGGCCCGTGCGTCATGATCACGGGGTAACGGCCCTCGGCGACGGGCCGAAAGATGTCGCAGCGCAGGACGAGGCCGTCCTCCATCGGAATCGGCATGTCCCAGTCGATGCGCATGCCGTCGCGAATTTCCTGGCGGTGCTGCGGGTCCTTCGGCTCAGCGGGCTTGTGCATGGCGAACGATCCTCCCGGTCACGATCGCTGCGGAAATATGGAACGAGTTCGGCGGCGGGGGAAGAGCGGCTGCCGGAGCTCGGCCTCGAGACGTCTCCTGCATTCGGTGGTGAGGAATGGGCGGCAGCCCCATTGTGCGTCGCTGCGGACCGTAGTTCGCTGAGGAACAGGCGATTCACCAATGCTCTATCTGCTGCTCAAATATCTGCATGTCCTCGGCGCCATCGTGCTGCTCGGCACCGGCGCCGGCATAGCGTTCTTCATGCTGATGGCGCATTTGAGCGGCGACGCCGGCCATATCTTCCGCACGGCAAGGACGGTGGTGCTGGCGGACTTCGTCTTCACCGCCTCCGCGGTGGTGGTGCAGCCGGTCACCGGAGTCCTGCTCGCGCACGACCTCGGTCTGCCGCTGTCCGAGCCCTGGCTGCTGGCCTCGTTTGCGCTCTACGTGCTGGCCGGGGCGTTCTGGCTGCCGGTGGTGTGGATGCAGATGCGCATGCGTGACCTCGCCGCCGCAGCCGTCCGCGACCGTGCGCCGCTGGGCGCGGACTATCACCGGCTGTTTCGTCTGTGGTTTCTGTTCGGGTTTCCCGGTTTCGGCTCGGTCATCGCTATTCTTTGGCTGATGATCGCCAGGCCGGATCTGTAAAGAGCGTCCATGTCGGACCGCGGACCTACCATCCTCGTGCTCGGTGCCAACGGGCTAATCGGTAGCTTCATTGCAGGCGACCTGATACGGCGCGGGATGACGGTCATCGCCGCGGCGCGCAGTTTCACGGGTGCGCAGCGCGAGCAATTCGGCAACACCGCGCGGCAGGTTCCCCTCGCGCGTTCCGAGGACGTCCTGGTCCGTCTGCTGGCGGAGAGCCAGCCGGACGTCGTGGTGAACTGTATCGGTGTATTGCAGGACTCGCCGGCCGGAACGACGCGCGGCATGCACCTCGAGTTTGTCGAAAAGCTGCTGGCCGGCTTGCAGGCGCTGAAGCATCCGGTGCTGCTGGTGCATTTCTCCATTCCGGGTGCTGCTGCCGACGACCGCACCGGGTTTGCCCGCAGCAAGCGCGCGGCCGAGCAGGCGATCGCGCAGTCCGGCATTGCCCACGCGATCCTGCGGCCGGGTTTTGTCGTCGCGCCGAGTGCCTTTGGCGGCAGCGCGCTGCTGCGCGCGCTGGCCGCGCTGCCGTTCGATCTGCCGGGCCAGCTCGCGCGGCGTCCCTTCGCAACGGTGGCGGCGGAGGACGTTGCCAACACCGTCGCAATGCTGGCGAAAGGCTGGCGCGCGCCGGACAATGCGACGGCCGCGGGCTGGGATCTGATGCATCCGCACGTGCGATCGCTCGGTGACGCTTTGGCCAGCCTGCGTGCCTGGCTCGGCATGGCTTCGCGCCGGCGCATCAGGCTGCCTTACGCGCTGCTCACCCTCGGCGCATGGTCGGGTGATGTCGCCGCCTGGTTCGGCTGGCGGCCGCCGGTCCGTTCGACCGCAGTGAAGGAACTGCAGCGCGGCGTCACCGGCGATCCGCGCGCCTGGATTCAGGTGACCGGAATTGCGCCGTGCACGCTCGACGAGGTCCTGCACGCGCATCCGGCGACAGTGCAGGAGAAATGGTTTGCGCAGCTCTATCTGCTCAAGCCGCTGATCATCGGCGTGCTGGCGGCGTTCTGGTGTCTCTCGGCAGTGATCGTGCTGACCGTCGCCTATTCGGCTGCCGTCGGCATCCTGACGGCGCGCGGCTATGCGGACGGACCGGCGCAGGTCATGACCGTGGCCGGCAGCGTGATGGACTTCGCGGTCGGTGTTGCGATCCTGTTCCGCCGCACCTGCCGTCCGGGCTTGCTCGCCGGCATAGCGGTTTCCCTGTTCTATATGATTGCTGCCGCGGTGCTGACGCCGGACCTGTGGGCCGAGCCGCTCGGTGCGCTGGTCAAGACCGGCCCCGCCATCGTGCTGATGCTGGTGGCGTTGGCGATCGCGGACGACCGCTAGAGGCGCGCGGTGGAGCCCCCGTCAGGTCTCGGCGAAAAGGGCAAGCAGGGCCTCGTGCTCTACGACGGGGTCTGCGTGCTGTGCTCGGGCTGGTTCCGCTTTGTCGCGCGCCGAGATACCGGGCACAGGTTCGTGTTCACGGCAATCCAGAGCGACTACGGGCGTGCGCTGGCGGAGAAACTGGGCATCGATCCGGCCGAGCCGCAGACCAACGCAGTGCTGCTCGACGGCGAGGTTTATCTCTACTCGGACTCGGCGCTGGCGGTACTGGCGGCGCTGCCGAACTGGCGCTGGGCGCTTGCGTTCCGCGCCATTCCGAGGCCGTTGCGCGACGCCCTCTACCGGCTGGTCGCGCGCAATCGCTACCGTATCCTCGGCCGTCGCACTGCCTGCGATCTCGGCGGCGCGGAATTCGCCGACCGGGTCATTTCCTGAAACTGCGCCTGCCGGGACGTGGCTACGCTGCCTTCTTCCACAGCTCCTGCGACGCGCGCCGCGCGCCCTCGGCGAGCGAGGCGAGCTTCATCCAGACGATCTTCGAATCCACCTGCACGCGGCCGGCGAAGGTGCCGAAGCCGCAGTCGACGCCGGCAATCACGTTTTCGCGGCCGACCACTGACGCAAAGTTCATGATGCGGTCGGCGACAAGTTCCGGATGCTCCACGGTATTGACGGTGGAATCGATGACGCCGGGAATGATGATCTTGCCGACGGGCAGCTTGACGTCTCGCCAGATCTTCCACTCGTGCTCGTGCCGCGCATTGGCGGCGGGAAACGAGACTGCCTGCGGCAGGCCCATGAGCACGACGTCGACGATGTCCCTGAATTCCACGTCGGTATGATGTGGCGACACGGTCGAGCCCCAGCACACATGCATGCGCATGCGCTCGGGCGGAATCTCGCGCACCGCGTGATTGAGCGCGGCGACGTTCATGGTGATGATCTTGCGGTAGTCGGCCAGCGGCAGGTTCAGATAGACCATGTGGCGCAGCATGGCGAGGTCCGGACAATCGAGCTGCAGGATGAAGCCCGCATCGACGATCGCCCGGTATTCCTTCCGCATCACATCGGCCAATGCGAAAATGTATTCCTCATCGGTCTTGTAATAATTGTTCTTCAGATAGCGCGCGATCTGGCCGGGCGAGGGCGAGGTGAAGAAGAACTCCTCCGCCTTCACGCCCTGCGTTGCCGCCCTGGCAAGATCGATGTCGGCCTGCGCCGCGTCCCAGTCCTTCCAGCCGACCGGGCCGGAACAGGCCGGCCTGTACTGGAACGGCGAGGCGAAGTGCTTGAGGATTTCGGCAAGCTCGGGAAATTCCGGCTCGCCGGTGCCCATGGGTGCAGCGCTCGGGCCCTCGAAGCCGGTGAGCCGGCGCATCACGTGGACGGTGTAGTCGGGGCGGCCCTGCTCGCCGTCATTGACGATGTCGATGCCGGCCTCCACCTGCCTGCGCATCATTTCGGCGACCGCCTCGCGCACGGCGGCGTCGAACTCGGCGCGGCGCGCGCCCGGCTTGTTTTCCTCGGCGAGCATCAGCTCGACCACCTTTGCCGTGCGCGGCAGGCTGCCGGTGTGGGTGGTGAGGATGCGGTCGGAACTGCGTTTCATCGCGTGTGCGTCCTCAGAACCCGCGCAGCGTCTCGTGGACGTGCTCGACGTCGGGCGGCGACGCGAAGTACGAACCGACCAGGCTGCGCCATTCCTGGAAGTCGGCGGATTCGCGGAAGTCCACCATGTGGTTCTCCAGCGTCTCCCACTGCACGAACAGGCGGTAACGCGACGGTTTCTCCGCCGAGCGGGCGAGCGTCATGGCGCGGCAACCCCTGGCGCGTTTGAAAAGCGGTACGGCCTGTTGCACCGCCTCCTCAAACTCCGGTTCGCTTCCGGGCCGGATGTCGATCTGGGCGATTTCGAGAATCATGCGGATGAACTTTCGCTGACTGAAGGGACGGCGGGCGCGGCATTATGGTTGCGACGTACCGAATAGGAAAGGGTGGGCAAGTCCCACCATGCGCCGCGTATCGCCACAAATCCCGATCCTCATCCTGAGGAGCCCGCGCCAGCGGGCGTCTCGAAGGATGAGGCACGGGAGCCGGGGCCTCATGGTTCGAGACGCGCAGCTTTTGCTGCGCTCCTCACCATGAGGGTCGACTCGCGTTCAGCCTTGATGTCTGCGTGAGGTCGCCGCCGGTCAGCCGGGATTGAGCGCGGGGCGCAGCGCGCCTTCCCGCGCCTCGCGCAGGCGCTGCACGATGTAGAACGCCAATACCGGGGCGATGAATCCGGGCCCCGGAATGTCGAGCGTGCCGAGGCCGATCTGCAGCAGCGGCAGCCAGTAGACCGGGCGGGCGAGCCAGGCGCCGGTCCTGTCGAGCCGGTTGCCGTCCAGCAGCATGAGAACCGCGAAGCACAGCGCCAGCGTGTCGTAGACGAGAAGGTAGGGAACGGCCGTGATCGAACATGCGATGAACAGCGCAAACAGCAGGCGCGGGTCGGCGTCGGCGCGGCAGCGGAACGCCCAGGCGACCGCCGCCACCGCCGCGGCGGCGAAGCACAGCTGTACCGCCATGGCGGCGGAGTAATTGAAGCCGATGCCGCGCAGGTTCATGAACACGGTCGGATAGAACGGCGTCGCGATCCCCTCCGGATCGGCGAGCACCAGATTCTGCGTGGGCAGGCCCTGCGTCACGAAATCGATCCAGGTCTGCATGCCGAACAGCGCGACCGACGCGGCGGCCAGCGCAAGCGCGGTGACTGTGGCGACCGCGAATACGCGCCAGCGGCCGGTCGCGATCAGCACAACCGGAATGAGGACGCCGAGCTGCGGCTTGACCGTGAGGAGACCGACCAGCAGGCCGGCGAGCAGCGGCCGGCGATCCAGCAACGCAAAGATGCCGATCATCATCGCCGTGGTGAGGAAGGAGCTCTGTCCGGAGATCAGGCAAAAGATCGCCGCCGGAGAGACCATCAGCGCGAGCAGCGTGCGGCGGTCGGCAATCCGGCGCATCGCGACGGCGAGGAAGACCGTGAGATTGAGCACCGTCCAGATCAGCAGCGCCGGCAGATAGCCGATCTGTCCGAACGGCGCCGCCAGCAGCATCACGGTCGGCGGATAGGACCAGTTCTGTCCGGGATATCCGGAGCCGAGCAGGCCGGCGAGCGCCTGCGCATAGGCGACGGGATCGTACCACTGGCCGGGATCGGGCAGCGCCGCGGCGCGGCCATACATCCAGAAATTCAGAAAGTCGCGTCCGACCACCAGGGTGGAGCCGTCGCGCGGGAAGGCCGTGCCGGAGTCGAGCCCGTACAGATAGGCGCCGGCCGCGAGGACGAGAAAAAATCCGCCGAGAATGGCGAAAGTCCTGGCGAGCGCGCGGCTCTCATTGGTCAGAGGCTGGTCGGCGGCAAAGGCCATGGCGCGCTCCCCCCGGGCGCACAAGGTGAGCCCTCAGCCTTGCCAATTCCTTACCGGAGGGGGGTCATGCGGCCGTACCGGCGTTCCTTTCCTCCGCCGCGCGGCGCAGACAGGCGGGACACAGGCAGTCTTCCAGCGCTGCTGTGGCGGTCACAGGCACCCGCCAGGGTTCGGCGGCGCACCAGCAGTCGGCGCCGAGGCCGCAGTCGAAGGCAGCGCCGCAACGTGCGCAGACGAGTCGGCGTGGCGCGTCGCTGCCGTCAGGCATGCTTGCCGGCCGACCAGCCGCGTTTTGCCAGGAATCGTTCGCCGACCTCGATCGGCTCGTGTTCGAGCGGCGTCGCCAGCGTGTCGTTCCAGCGGTTGAGGAAGCCGAACAGCGAGATGCAGCCGACGATCTCGACGATCTGGTCCTCGCTCCAGTACTTGCGCATCTCGACGAACATGTCGTCGGTGACGGCATTGGGTACGCACGAGGCCGCTACCGCGAAGTCGAGCGCTGCGCGTTCTGCGGCATCGAACAGCGGGCTGGTCTGATAATCCCACACCGCGGCGAGCTTTTCGTCCGCGATGCCGAAACGCAGCGCGCCGCCGGCGGTGTGCGCCATGCAGTACTGGCAGCCCGCGGACCGGCTCGAGACGTGCGCGACCAGGCGCTTGAATCCGCGGTCGACCTTGCCCTCCGGATCCCAGACGGCGGCGCTGAGCGCGGCAAATGCCCTGACCATTTTCGGGACGCGCTGCATGATCAGCATGCTGTTCGGTACGAAGCCAAGGCTCTTCTTGATGGCCTCGAACTGCTCGCGCAGTTCGGGCGAGGTCTCGGCCGGCAGCGGCGCGATACGCGCGGCGGCCGGGGTACGCTGATCCATGATTTCCTCCGATGTTGTTGGCGCCCGTGCGGCTATGCTGCCGCGGCAAGTCGGACCGCCTTCCAGTTCAGCACGCGGCGGCCGATCCAGCCGGCGATGAGCGAGAGTACGACAACGGCGCCGAAATGCCAGACCAGCAGGACGATGCTGACATCGCCGACGTGATAGATACGCAGCGCGAAGTTGCCCAGCGCTGCGGCCGCCAGTGCCCCCAGGGCGAGTGTTGCCCGCGGATAGATCGGCGCGCCACGGCGCAACATGATGACAATGGCGACCACCGGCACGATTCCGATCAGCATCGCCGGCGGCAGACAGGCCCAGTCGGCGCGCAGCGTCAGTCCCTCGGCACCGAGGCGAATCCAGTCGCGCGCGCAACCTTCGCCGAGGCTGAACAGCCAGATGGTCAGCGGCAGCAGGGGAACAAGCAAAATCCTGCGGTCGGTGCCGGGCACGACGCTGTAGAAAGCCGCCAGGACCGCGGTAACCGCAGTCGCCAGAATGGCCATTTCCTCGACGATGAACTGCCGGTCGACCAACATGCGCGACAGGTCCACCGGCATCGACCCGGAATGGATCAACGTCACGGACTCAGAATGGACCAGCATCACGGCGGCGACGTAGGGCAACGCGATCGCAAACCAGATCGCCGCCCGGCGCCAGGGGGCGGGCAGACGGTGGACCGGTGCCGTGTCGGCGGCGAGCTGTTGGATGAGGCGGTCCGTGTGCAAGGTCACGCCTCGACGCTGAGCGCCTTGCGCAGATTGTGCATCCCGCGATGCACCGCAACCTTGAGCGCGCTGATGCTCATACCGCTGGCCGACGCGGCTTCCTTTAACGACATTTCCCGCAGCTTCAGCATTTCGATGGCCTTGCGTTGCCCGTCCGGCAGCCGTCCGATGGCCCGGCGCAGGGCCTCCGGATCGCCGTAGCCGGACAACCCGGTATTCGTCGCATCGTCGAAAAAGGTTTCAGGGTATTCCGCCACCGAGACCTCATTGGCGGCGCGGCGCATCTGACGGCGCGAGCCGTCGGCCATGCGGTTGTACGCAATGGTCAGCAGCCATGGCAGGAACGGCCGGTCCGGGTCATAGGTGGCGCGGACCGTATGCAGCGACAGCAGGATATCCTGCACCAGATCCTCGACATCGGCCGGCTGCAGGAATTTGCGGCGCTGGCGTACCACGCGCCGCAGCAGCGGAACCAGGGCCTGCAGAAGTTGCAGATAGGCAGAGGAATCGCCGTCCTGCGCCGCGCGCATCAGGATTCCGAACTGATTTGGCTCGTTCGTCGGGTCCATGAGGGCCGCTGGCGGTCCGTTGTCTCAGGACCCCCCATGTAACCTTCTCCCCGATCAACGCGAAATCACCGTCAGGTGAGCCACATGGGGGCTCTCCGCAGGGGCAACGCCCAACCATCAAGATGGAGGATCAAGCATGAAAACACGTATCGCCATCGCTTCGGCGCTCGCCGCGGCCGTTGCCGCGCCAAGCCTGGCGTCGGCCGCTCCGGCGCCGGCGCCCAAATTCCAGGCCGAGAAATGCTACGGCATTGCCAAGGCCGGCAATAACGACTGCGCCTCGACCGGCAACAATTCCTGCGCCGGCACGTCGAAGGTCGCCGGCGATCCGAATGCCTGGATCTATGTGCCGGCGGGCTATTGCCAGCGCATCGTCGGCGCCAGCAAGACGCCGAAGTCGTCCTGATCCGCACGACCGGGAGGGTGGCCATGACCGCGCATCACCGCCGCGCGCCCGCCTGCGCGGGCATCGGCCTGAGGCTTCCGCATCTTGCGGAGATCGTGGCCACCCGTCCGGCCGCCGGCTGGTTCGAAATCCATCCGGAGAACTTTCTCGCCAACCCGCACGCGACCGAACTGCTGACAGATCTGGCGCGAGACTATCCGATCTCGGTGCACAGTGTCGGTGTTTCGGTCGGCAGCGCCGGCGGTCTCGACCGTGCGCATCTCGCCCGCGTCCGCGCGCTGGTCGATGCCATCGACCCGGTGCTGGTGTCCGGCCATCTCGCCTGGTCGACGCACGAAGGCGACTATCTCAACGACCTGCTGCCGCTGCCCTACAACAGGGAATCGCTGCAACTCGTCAGCGCGCATGTCGACGAGGTGCAGCAGGGTCTCGGCCGGCCGTATGTCGTCGAAAATCCGTCGAGCTATGTCGGCATCGCCAGCTCGACCATGACCGAAACCGAATTCCTCGGCGAACTCGCCGACCGCACCGGCTGCCGGCTGCTCTGCGACGTCAGCAATGTCTGGCTGAGCGGGCACAATCTCGGCTACGACCCATATGTCTATATCGATGCCATGCCCGCCGCGGCGATTGCCGAACTGCATCTCGGCGGCTTTGTCGCCGAAGAGGACGAGGGCAATCCCGGCGAGCAGGTGCTGGTCGACACGCACGACCAGCGCATCGCCGAGCCGGCCTGGGATCTTTATGCCCATGCGTTGCGCCGCTTCGGGCCGAAGCCGACGCTGATCGAATGGGACAGCGATCTGCCCGACGTGGCGACGCTGCTGGCGGAAGCGGCGCGCGCCGACGCGATCGCCGCCGCCGGTTCCGACACGGAGCGCCGCCGTGCCGCTGGCTGACTTTCAGGCGCAGGTGCGCAGCGCCATCGTCGACGGCAATGCCGCTCCGCTGGCGCCGCTGCTCACCGGCTCCCGCCATCCGCTCGGACGCTTCGCGATCTACCAGCGCCACTACGCCAGCCATCTGGCGCGGACGCTGGCGGGCAAATTCCCGGCCATGGAATGGCTGGCCGGATCGCAATTCATGCTGGCGGCGGCGGGCGCCTTCATTCGCGCCCGCCCGCCAGGCGCGCCCTGCATCGCCGAATACGGCGCGGACTTTCCCGCCTCCGTCGGCAACCGCGCCGAGGCGCAGCACCTGCCCTGGCTGCGCTGGGTTGGCGAACTGGAATGGCGGCTCGGCCACGCGGCGCTGGCCATCGAGCACGCGCCGCTTGCGGCGGCATCGCTGGCGGAAATCGCGCCGGAGCGGCTGGAGCGTTGCTCGCTCGTCCTGCAACCCGGCCTGCATTATCTCGCCGCACCATGGCCGGTCGACGATCTGCTCGGCCTGTTCCTGTCGGACGATGCGCCGGACCGCTACGCACTCGACCCCGAAGATGTCTTTATCGAAGTGCGCGGCGCGCGCGGGGCCTTCTCGATGGCCCGGCTCGATGCCGGCAATTTCACATTCCGCGCCGCGCTCGCACGCGGAACCGGCATCGGCGACGCGGCGGAGCAGGCGCTCGATGCCGATCCGGGTTTCGATGCCGGTCAGGGCCTGGTCCGGCTCGTGGCCGCCGGGCTCGCGACGGCAGTCCATGATATCGAGGGGGAGACGCGACGATGACGGCTTCGACTCAAATCGCCGGTTTGCGCGGGCAGTACGTGGCCGTGCGCGACTGGCTCGCCCGCTTCCCGCTGTCGCTGCTGCAGCTCGGCATGCGCGTCGGTGTCGGCGCGGTGTTTTTCAAGTCGGGGCTGCTCAAGTACAATTCCTGGGAGTTCGCCATCAAGCTGTTCGAGGACGAGTACAAGGTGCCGCTGCTCGATCCGACGCTGGCGGCGAAGCTTGCCACCTTCAACGAGCTGACCTTCCCGGTTTTCCTGTTTGTCGGACTGGCCACCCGCCTCGCCACCCTGCCGTTGCTCGGCATGACTTTCGTCATCCAGACCTTCGTCTATCCGCATGCGTGGACCGAGCACCTGATGTGGGCGTCGATGCTGGTGTTTCTGCTGACGCGCGGACCGGGCGTCTTCTCGCTCGATTATCTGATCGAGCGGCACTTCGCCAAAGGCAATTGATGCAGGCAAAAAATGAGCGGTCCCGGGAGAGGCAGGGTCACAGCCGCACGGGACCGCCAGGGGCTTGCGCATTTTACGCAACAGGTACTGCCCCCTGATAGCGCGAGGGTGTGACGGCCGGGTGACAGGCGGTGCCGCGCCTGTGGATGCTGCGCGGGTTTTTTGCCGGGAGTGACCGGCTACCGTGCCGGCGTCACGCGCAGGATGCGGCCTTCGTCGTT
>Ga0315534_1003124_pt1 | contig 10789 bp, 12 predicted proteins | sample SalMarSW160240MG_FD_203094 | JGI IMG/M metagenome (GOLD analysis project Ga0315534, IMG submission 203094) | Salt marsh sediment microbial communities from the Plum Island Ecosystem LTER, Massachusetts, United States - Salt Marsh Sediment SW1602-40 ... | reverse complement strand
CTGGCGATATTATAGGCATTCAACGATACCGAGTCCGGTAATGCCAGTCCGGTAGAACCCATTCCTAAACCACGAACGTTTGGAATATACTGATGGTATCCGATCCCATCATTCGCGCTGGAAAAAAATGAAAGGGATTTACCTGAAACATACAAACTAAAAATTAAAATTATGGATATTAAGAATTTTTTCATGGTAAATCTTCCCTCACAGTCGAGGCGGGGGCGGAACCCAGTATTTAATGGTTAATCTCGGGCGTAATGCCAGATTGGGATCTTTAGCGGTATGGAAAGCTAAATAAGAATAGTAATCCCTTTCATTTGTAATAACTGCATTTTGATCCAAAACATCGATAATACTAATTACAAATCCGGAAGTAGAGTCAATATTGATCAATTGTAATTGTAAGTAGGAGGTCGCCAATCTTCTCCGGCTATCGCCCGATTTAATTTCTATATAACTACTATCCGGACCCCACTTACTGGTCTCCAGATATCTGCCTTTGGTTGAATCTACTTTTACAGTAGTTGCTGTTATTTTGTCAAGTTCTAAGGTCACGGTGTGGCTGATTCCCAGATTCTTATCAATCAGGCTGTTTTGTTTATCAATAAATAATTGCAGATTTGCAGAATTGAGTGAAACGTCCTGTGGCAGCCCATCCAAAAATGCCTTGAGATCGAACTGAAGCAGTGTGCTGTGAGGAAAGAGGGTGGCGACATAATCGCGATCAGGAATTTTGGCTACTTCTCCGGTATAGATGGTAGCGTCGAAATTGAAATCCAAAGTATCAGTGGTGATAGTGGTATCATTTGGGATAGAATATCTGACAATTAAAGCGGGATTTGATATCTTAGCTGAAGTAGTATCCAGTAGAGGATTGATCGCAAGAAAATATTGCAGAAAATTGGCGTTCTGAAAATCGAGAAGAAAACCGGTGTTTTCCGGTGAAATAGAATCCGTATCTGCCCAGTAAAGATTAAACCAGTTTACTATTTTATCCAACCCATCGGCGTTCAAATCGACTAATATGTCGGCTGTATCCTCTAAAGCAATATTGAAAGTGGCGTAAGAAATTGATGGATCGATATTTTGCTGATAGTTTTCCCAAACTTCATCGGTATTGGTTGTCCATTCATTTAATATCGGATGAATATTTACGGCCATCGGACTGGCCATTCCCATGGATGAACTTCCACTACGAACCAGACGAAATTTTGCATCGAGGATGGTAGCAGAATCGGGCACCCGGGCAAAACTCCAGATTCTGAATGCAGGTCGAGCCTCGAAACCTGTAACACTCCCCAGAATTACCCGGGAAGAAAATTGTGTGCTTAAAATAGATTCTGTCTGGTAGGAGGAATCATTGATAGCATATAAAACGGTATCTTTTAAAGTACCGAGTACATTTGAACCAACCAGATCCGGATTTAAATCAATAGGATTTTCGCTGCATTGATAAAAAATTAAACCAGTGAGGATGAGGAGAACCAAGAATAATTTCAGTTTAACCATTAAAAACCTTAACTATGTTAAAAACAGAACCAAAATATAAAGCACCGGATTTTCTAATTCAACAGCTTAATAAATTGAAAAACCAGATTATTCTCTTTTGATCAATACTTACCAAAGGCTTATAAAATACCGATATTTGGGGAGTTAAGTTCCACTAATTTAATTTTAGTTTCAAAATAAATCTTTGCATGTGAGGACAATTAATGCCGGTGAATGGCTTTGTGCATAATTTTCCTGGTCTCATGAAGCCGGTCATCTGCCGGCAGATCTATTAATGTCGCATTCATTTCCAGATCGTTCTCTTTCAGTAATAACTGCGCGATATAATCGATGATGCTCGGGGGAAAGATATCATCTCTTTCGTAGAGATCTCTCTTTTTCAGTAGTCTTCGGGCCGACTCTACGCAGCTACCGGGAAGGGCTGGTAATTTTTTCATCAACTTTTTATCTTTGAATATATTTCCGGTGATGTAAAGATTTTCTGCGATTTGCTTGGATTCCTTATGCGTCAAGCCCCATTCTGCCGCCATGGTCATCCCGGCCAGGAGCAGGTCAACCGCTGCGCTGCCGTCCGGACTCCGCAACTCTACTGTCTGGCGTCCCTCCGGGTCCTTATATCCTGCTGACTGTTGGGGATTTAACTTCTTAGCCAGGTTGGATTTTCCGGACCAACCTAACGGTACCCTGATCATGGCGCTTCGGTTCAAATCACTCCAGCAAATACGGGTTGGTGCTTCCTGATTAGGAACTAGGCGCAAGTAAGCGGAAGAGACAGTATTGCCAAAAGCGGTTAAAGTATCAGCATAATGGCAGAGACCCCCGATCAGTTTTTTTGCATCCCATGATAGTTTACCATTTTCACCGGTCATCATATTTTTGCCATTTTTCATGATCTCCACATGAACGTGCAAACCATTCCCGGCGATGCCCTCTTCCAGTTTTGGGGTAAAGGTGGCCACGCATCCGTGTTGATAAGCCACATTCCGGATAATCCATCTGCCCAGAATTAGATTATCACCGGTATCATCGACAGGGGTTGGAAGGTATTCAATTTCCATCTGTTCCGCCCGCTTACCCATTAATTCTTCCATATCACTCCTCACGCTGTTGACAAATCCAACTTCGCTGTGGGCATATTTAACCGAACCGGTAATCTGGGTGATATAGCGTACCATTTCATTCAGGATCTCGCCGCTTTTAATAAATGGTGCCGAATTTTGGTATCCCCGCTGTTTTTCTGCGGGAAAAATTTCGTCACGTGGAGAAGACAACAGAAAAAATTCCAGCTCACCTAAGGCATAGAGTTCCAGACCGGTGTTCTTCTTAAAAAGTTTATGAGATTTATACAGAATATTGTCCGGTGCAAACGGCGCTAATTCTCCGTCTTTGGTAAGATACCGGCAGACGAAATCCAGGCTGCCTTCATCGAACGGATTTAAAAAAGCAGATTTGTACACCGGAACGACATAAAGGTCTGAGAGCGTGGTATCGACCAATCCTTTGAACAGGGACGACCCATCCACCCGTTCGCCATCTGCCAGAATCCGTTCTGCCTGTTTGCGGGTACCCATGGGAAGTTTTAATTCTTTTAACTTTCCGTCGATGCCGAGATAATGAAATGTGATTCTTTCTATTTTTTTTTCTTCAATAATTTTCAGAAAATCATTTCTGTTAAAATCATTCTTATCTTTTTCCAGTATATTACAAAGTGGGTTGGTAAGTGCTAAAGTTTCCATCAAAGTGTGCTCCTTTTTTGGCTCGTAACGCACCAAATTTTGTGAAAAGGTTTATTTGTTGCAAGAATTTTCGAAAAATTATATACTGAATTCAAATTTACCCTTCTTTATTTTTTATGAATAACTGGATTTAAGCCGGGAAAATGCGCTAAAACATTCTTTTTAAAAAATCGGAGATTTGATGGTTTGTTTATTGATTTTTGTCCTTTCTTGTACTAAATTTTTTATTGTGAAGGCAGATCGGAAATTGTTATATCCTCTCATAGAAATATCCCCGATCCCGAAAGGGGGTGAAAGGGATTGATAGAACCTGAAAAGTTAAAATCTTCTGATTTCCAGGAAACATTTCAGGAGCTTGAAGAGCATTATATTGATGAACTTGAGAACAAGCTCTTAAACCTGCTGATTGAAAAGCGTTGTCTGAAGGTGCAGGGGGATCATGAAGAAACCATTGAATTTGCTGGAAAAACAAATTACAAAATTCGGGTTCGCCGGCCTCATAAGAATGTCTGGTCCATTTCTTTGAAAGATTTTCGGGAATCCATCCGCAAAGTCCTGAGACAGGGAATGTTAGATCCGATTAATCCCAAAAAGCTTGAATCAACCAGATTTGAAAGACCGGGAGAACTGCCTACCAATATGGTTCTTCATATATTATCCGACGATGAGTACGCCCGCAGAAGTTTTGTCGGAAATGCCGTGGAACATCCAACACTCGGTTCGGGAAAGGTCATGGCGATTTCGGATTCAGGTAATGTTGAGGTGAAATTCAGGGATCGAATTGCCACTTTAAAACCAAATTATGTGCATTTGAAGAAAAATTAACCAGGCTGGCACTTTTAAGTTTTTTGATTATCGATTGAAAAGAACGGCCCTGACCGGCGCACCATCACCAGATTTAATATTTAATGGCAGGCAAATCAGATGATAATTTCCGGCTGATACTTGCCGCAGGTCGAGCCCCTCTACTCCGATCACATTTTGCTGATACAACAATTGATGCACCGGTAAATCGGCTGCCGAGTATAAATCCAGTGATAAGTAATCGATACCAATCAACTCTATGCCACACTCAAGTAAATATTCCGCGGCATCTATGGTGAAAGCAGTAAAATCCCGATGAAATCTAAGAGGTGTTTCATCCCAGAAAGCTGAATTTCTGGTTTTGACCAGCAACCGCCTGCACCCTTGAATTTTAAAATTTCTTAAATGGTCTGCAGTTATTCCTCTAACTTCGGGAATTTCTATAATCCGAACCGGACCAATCAGCACATCCAGGGGGATTTTGTCTATCGTCCAGCCAGTTTCCACGATGTGATATGGCGCATCCAGATGCGTACCCCAGTGCAGGGAAGATTGGATCCGGCTGCTGTTATGTCCGTCCCCCCGGCTGATGCTGCTGACTTGTTCAATTACTGCATTTGGATCGCCCGGCCACACCGGGAGTTCCGAATCTAAAGGGAGGCTGATGTCGATGTATTGATTCTTCATTTTCTTAATCGTCCTTATTGATTTCTTATCTCATCTTCCCGGAACACTATTTTTTTCAAAAGCCGGTATTCCTTCTCAAAGTTGGGTGTGAATAAATCTCTTCCTAAATTCTGGTCGATTTCTTCCCGGGACCAGAAACGTGCTTCATCCATTTCCGCTGAATTGGGATAAAACGGCCCATTATCCTGAAGTAAAAATCCGTGAACCAGTTCACTCTCGATCTCATTTTTCATCACATAACGAAATAAGGGATGGAAAATCCCCAAAGATACCCCCAGTTCTTCTTCGGCTTCGCGCTTCAACGCACGTTCCACGGTTTCACCGCTTTTAATGTGACCACCGATGGCGGTGTCCCATTTTCCCGGTTGGATATCTTTGTTGCCCGATCGTTTCTGCAGATAAATCTGACCCTGTGAATTTATAATATGCATATGGACAACCGGATGAAGTAATTCCGGATTCCCGTGGACCGCACTGCGCGGTGCTCTGCCGGTGATTTGCCCGTCTGGTTTTACAATATCAAACCATTCTTCATCTTTATATTTCTTCTGAAATTTTATCTTTGCCCAGCGTGATTTTACATATTCGATAACAAAAATTAATCCCATCAGGATATAAAATAATCCACCGCTGATAAATGCCCAACTTTCTTTGCTAAGGTAAAATGCAGCATAGAAAATGAGCACAGTATGGGCAGAAAAAAGATAAAACATTCTCCGCATCATCTTCTGCATCACCGACATTTGATCGGGGGAAAATTCAATCCCTTTCATGTACCTGCCGGTCATCCGTATCAGTATCGGATTACTGGAAAAGGCGGTAATTCCCAGCAGAATGACCAGAATTAATTCAATGAGACCTGGTTTGATTTTGAAAAAAATATCGTTGTGCAGTACCAGCGAAACCAGGCCCAATATCAAAATCAGGGAGGTATCAAAAAGAATAAATTTATCCAGCCGCTTTTCTTTAAAGTAGGTAAAAATCGCCTGGAGAATACCAAAGGAAATCGCCACAATCAGACCAGCGGTCAGACCAAAAATCTCATCTGCAACAATAAAAATAAGCAGTGGAAGGAAACCAATGGTAAAATTTCGAATGAGTGTTTTTCGGTCTAACATGTTGAAATAAATATCACGGGTGAGTAAGAAGTACCGAAGCAGGTATACTTTGGTTTTGAAATAACCGGATTACTTTTTTCTTTATTATTGATTAAAAGTTGGATTTATGACATCCGGGCTTTGGCGCGTCCCATTATTTTTTGAATATCGATACCTTCGTCCTTGGCAATCTGGAGTGCTTCCTGGAGAAAATAATCGTCCATGGTTCGGTAATAGTCTTCCAAATAAAAGAGAACCAATTCTTCAGATGCTTCTTTATTCCAATTTAAATAATCATATAATTCTTTATTTGAGCCGTTACGCATATTTTCCATAAAACATAGGCCTCGTTCGGTTTAATACAATTTTTTCAATGCGTTCAATAATTCTATAAAATTATTAACCACCACATCAGCTTCTTTTAAATGTTGCGAGTTCAGGGTCGTTGTGATGGCTACTACAAGCATTCCCGCTATTTTACCGCTTCGGATTCCCAGCGGAGCATTTTCGATAACGATACAGTCTTTACCCTCAATCTCCAGTGCTTCGGCGGCCTTCAGGTAGGGTTGTGGACTCGGTTTGGTTTCGGTCACATCATCACTGGTAATAATGGCCTGGAAATAATCACCCAGTCCAAAACTATCCAGTGTTTCAATGATTCGACTTCGGTTACCACCGGTAACCACCGCCATCTTTAGTTCTTTTTCCCTTGCCCAATTTAAAACGTCGAGCAGGTTTGGATAAAATTTGATATCCTTAACCTGTTCATAATAGGCTTGTTTGGATTTAATGATTTCCGATGTTTCCTCTGCCGGAAGATTATATTTTCGGGTAAGTTGATGGGCAACTGCTTTTACTCCCTGTCCCTCCAAAAAATAGAGTTCTTCCGGACTCATGTCGATCCCGTATTTCATAAGAGCACGGCGCCAGCCTTCGTAGTGATCTTCCATGCTCTGGACCAGTACCCCATCAAAGTCAAAAAGTAAAGCCCGCATTCTACAAACATTTCCTTAAAATATTATTATCCATTTTATCCAGTATACAAATACGAGTTCCAATCTAACTTTTTCTTACGGAGATTCTGTGATTTAAAATGCATTTTGATATTTTTCTTCAAAAAACTTTTTTAATTTTATTCTTACAAGTTAATATTAACATAACTGATAATTAGAATGCAAGAGAGTAATTAATGAGTAGTGAAGATAAATCAAATGCCGGGGTAACATCCTCCCGCATAAAATTTTGTGATATGAATTGTGAACACGCCAGATTTCCCAGAGACGAGGACATTGATGGATCGCGCTCCTGTCAAACTTATTTGGCTATCTGGTGTCAGGAATTACAGCAATATGTCACGAAAAATTCTCCCTGTGCAGTTTTGTACGGGAAGCGAAGGCCCAAAAGTTCCTGGTAAATCATTCCTCTGGTTTAACATATTTTTCGTACAGGTCTTCCAGAATACTGCGGGAACGGAACCGATAAATTTTTATTTTCTTCTTTTTACATTTATCTAATAAATCTTGAAAACTTGGCAGTGAGCTTGAAAATTCCAGGTATGTCCGACCTTTACGGATATTTCTCTGTCTCATTTTCAGTTTTGGTAGTGACGTTAATATTTCTTCTATGGATGGGTCCGCTTCAATGCTGTATATCTCCTCTTCGACTTCAGATAGTTTCAAATCCTGCAGGAAACGGCCCTGCTGTAAAAAAATAACCCGATCGCAAAGCAGATCTATGTCCGATAAATTATGAGAGGCATATAAAAGGGTGTAATCTTTCAGTTCCTTAAGCAGCGAGCGTAAGTCCTCCTGACCTGATGGATCCAGGCCTGACATAGGTTCGTCCAGCAACAGTATCTTGGGCTCGTTTATAAGTGCAATTGCCAGTTGTAAACGCTGAATCATACCTTTACTAAAACTTCCCAGAAGTTCATTTCTATTTTTTTCCAGTTTCGTCCATATCAGCACCTCTGTGCGTTTCTGCCTAATCTTTTCCTTTCCCATTCCGGACATTCTCCCGGCATAATAAAGCAGTTCATCTGGGGTAAAGTTTTCCAATCCCTGTTGATGTTCGGGGACATAGCCAATTGAATATCTCTGATTGTCTTTAATTATCCCACCCGCAAATTCAATTTTCCCCCGATCGGGAATGAGCAGGTTGAGGACTAATTTAAACAAGGTGGTTTTTCCGGAACCGTTTGCCCCGACAATACCCACTTTTTCATTTTTGCTGAGCTCAAATGAAATATCATCCAGTGATGGGTGATTTTGATGTTGGTAGGTTTTCTGAAGGTGTTGAATTTTTAAAATCGTTTTTGTCATCTATACCCAGAAATAGTGATTCTGATTTTCGAGTATGAATAACTTAAGTTTTTGTCAATTTCTTTTCCACTTGTTTTAATTATTATAATTAATAAATTCCTCTTAATTGAACTTATTAAAATTGGAGGCCCAAATGAGTCTTGATATTAAAATACCGGAAACTACGGGAGAGGTTTTGGAAATGGCCCTTGAAATGGAAGATGAGGGATACCGGACCTATATCGATGGCGCCAAGACGATCAGGAATTCACTTGGCAAGCGGATGCTGGAAAGGCTGGCGAACGATGAACTGGATCATATGAAAAGGATCAAGGAAGTCTATGAGGCGATTGAGGGCAAAAGAGATTGGGACAAGGTGAAAGTAAAAGCGGATCAGGAATCGGTGACTTTCCAGAATATATTTGACCGGATAAAAAATGAAATTCGGCAATCCACGGAAGAGCTGGGTAGCCATGGTGTGGATGATGAAGAAATTATTGAAACTGCCATCAATCTGGAAAATCACGCCAAGTTCTTTTATGCGGAATCGGCAAAAAAAGCCACTGATAAAAAAGTAAAAGAATTTTTGGAGACCCTGGCAAAGGAAGAGGAGGGACATTATAAAGCGCTGCGAAACATAAACAGCTTTATAGCAGACCCGGCCAACTGGTTTGCCACCCAGGGGAAATTCTGATCGGTGTCTTATTTCAAAATTAAAAAGACTCTATCTTGCATTAACGATAGAGTCTTTTTTTAAATGCACATTGGGAAATCATTTAAGGCGTTAACATCGTCCATAATATTCCGGCTGCTATGGCAGAACCAATAACTCCGGCAACATTTGGTGCCATGGCATGCATCAGCAGGAAATTTGTTGGGTCTTCCTTCTGACCTACGATCTGTACGACCCGGGCAGAATCCGGCACGGCAGAAACACCGGCAGCCCCTACCAGAGGATTGATTTTTTCTTTCAGAAAGACGTTCATCAATTTGGCAAACAATAGTCCACTGGCCGTTGCCACGGCAAAACTGAACGCACCCAGAATAAAAATTCCGATGGATTTTGCTGTCAAAAATGTTTGTGCCTGGGTGCTGGCGCCAACGCATATTCCCAGCAGGATAGTCACAATATCGATCAGAGCATTGCGGGCGCTGTTGGCCAGTCTTTCAGTGACGCCACTTTCCTTTAGTAAATTCCCAAAAAATAACATTCCCAGCAATACAATGGCACCCGGGGCAATAAAAGCAGTAATAACAAAACTGACGATTGGGAATAGTATTTTTTCCAGCTTGCCTACCTGCCGGGACGGTTTCATCCGTATTTTCCTCTCAGAAGGGGAGGTGAGTAGTTTCATAATCGGTGGTTGAATAACTGGCACCAGCGCCATATACGAATAAGCGGCAATTGCTATTGCGCCCAACAGGTGTGGAGCTAACTGGGAGGACAGGAAAATAGCCGTAGGTCCATCCGCGCCGCCGATAATCCCAATTGAACCGGACTCGGCCGGACTGAAGCCAAGAATAAGTGCACCAATAAAAGTAAGAAAAATTCCCATCTGTGCAGCCGCACCCAATAACATCAATTTTGGATTGGAAAGCAGCGCGGAAAAATCGGTCATGGCGCCGATACCCAGGAAAATAAGCGGTGGATATATTCCCTTCATCACTCCAAAATAAAGATAATAAAGAATGCTGCCATCATCGTAGACGCCAAGTGGCATGCCGGCACCATAGGGAATATTACCAATAATAATACCGAATCCGATTGGAACTAGAAGCAGTGGCTCGTAATGCTTTCTGATGCCCAGATAGAGGAGAATTGCACCGGCAATGAGCATTAAAACATTGCCCCAGGTGATATTATAAAAGCCGGTGCTCTGGATGAAAGCAACTATCCGATCCATGCTAGTCTCCGATCACAATCAGGGGAGCATTTTCCAGAACCGCATCACCCACTTTTACCAGAACCTTCTTAACCACACCATCCCGGTCTGCTTTAATTTCATTCTCCATTTTCATAGCTTCCATTTTTATCAGGGTTTGGTTAGCTTTGATTTTATCACCCGCCTTGACCTGAACGGCGATGATTAAACCGGGTAATGGGGCAATGATTTCATTTCCTTTCAAGGATTGCATAGCTGCAGGACGATCCTGCTCCGCTTGATCCATCGGAGTACTTTTGCGGACGGGTTTGATATCCAGTGGTTCAATAGGATTTTTAATTTTGCGTTCAACACCTACTTCTATTTCCTTGCCATTCACTTCAACAATAGCTGTATCTGTCTGGATTTTTTTAATAATAATTCGATGTTCATGATCGTTGATGGTGATGATATACTCTTTCATGTCTTCCTCAATAAAATTTACAATCACGGGCGCCGCATGGACACTGGTCGGGAAGCCACCACCCAGGGTGACATCTCCTGTTCAATATGTCTTAAAGTGATAACTGAAACTTCATCTTCTTCCAATTCATAAGATATGGCCACGCCAATGGCCAGAGCGATTTCAGCAGAATTATCCATTTCCGATTCCTGTTCCATAATTTCAATATTATCATTAGCGGTCCTTTTTGACTGAGTTTTTCCTTCAATTTTTCGCACTATCTTTTGAAAATTTGAGGTAACCCCCCAGAGGATAATCAAACCAATAA
>Ga0315534_1003123_pt1 | contig 10789 bp, 9 predicted proteins | sample SalMarSW160240MG_FD_203094 | JGI IMG/M metagenome (GOLD analysis project Ga0315534, IMG submission 203094) | Salt marsh sediment microbial communities from the Plum Island Ecosystem LTER, Massachusetts, United States - Salt Marsh Sediment SW1602-40 ... | reverse complement strand
GCTCCGCCCGCCGGACGGCGCGCCGCCGCCGACGACCGGCGCCGCGCCAATCCCTGGGTCGATTTCTGGTTCGAGAAACCCTTCAATACCTGGCGGCCGTAAGACCGACTTGGAGCGGTGGAGCGCTTGGGTCGCGGCGTTCGACGCTGGATGGCGCCCGGTCGCTTCGTCATCCTGACGTTCTCGGGAGGAGAACATGACGACCTTTGCGATTCTGGTGGGAGGTGGGCCCGCGCCCGGCATCAACGGTGTGATCGGCGCCGCCGCGACGGTGGCGTTGCGGGGCGGGGCCCGCGTCTTGGGCTGCCTGTCGGGATTCAAGTGGCTGATGGAGGGCGACACCCACCACGTGCGAGAGCTCAGCCTCGACCAGGTCGAACGCATCCACCTCCAGGGCGGCTCGATTCTACACACCTCGCGGGCCAACCCCACCAAGCGCACCGAACACCTGTCGCAGGTCGTCGACTCCCTTCAGAAACTGGGCGTCGACGCGCTGATCACCATCGGCGGCGACGACACCGCGTTTTCGGCCAAGAGCGTGTCCGATGCGGCTGGCGGCCGCATCCGTGTCGTCCACGTGCCCAAGACCATCGACAACGACCTGCCGCTGCCCGAGGGCATTCCCACCTTCGGCTATGAGACGGCGCGCGAGCACGCCGCCATGGTGGTGGAGAACCTGATCGAAGATTGCCGCACCACCCAACGCTGGTTCTTCGTGGTGCTGATGGGGCGAAAGTCGGGCTCGCTCGCCCTCGGCGCGGGCAAAGCGGCGGGTGCGCCCGTCTCGCTGATTCCAGAGGAGTTTCCCCAAGGGCCGATCCGCCTGGACGACGTGGTGCGGATTCTCGAGGGATCGATCGTGAAGCGCCTCTACGAGGGTCGCGAAGACGGCGTGGCCGTGATCGCCGAGGGAATCGCCGAGCGCCTCGATCCGAACGATCTCGAGATGCTGAAAGACGTGGCGCGCGACGAGCACGGCCATATCCGCCTGGCCGATGTACCGCTCGCCCGCGTCCTGCGCACTGCCGTCTCCGAGTCGTTGGCGAAACGCGGCATCAAGATCGCCGCTGGCGAGAAAGACGTCGGCTACGAGCTTCGTTGCGGAAAGCCCTGTGCCTTCGATCGCGATTACACCCGCGATCTGGGAGCCGGTGCTGTCGGAGCGCTGCTCGACGGCCGAAGCGACGTCCTGGTGACGCGGCGGGACAACCAGATCGTCCTGGTCCCCTTTCGAGAGCTGATGGACCCGGAGACGGGGCGTACCCGGGTTCGGATGGTGGACGTCGGAAGCGACTGGTTTCGTCGCGCCCGGGTGCTTCAGACCCGTGTGGAGCAAAGTGATCTGGACGATCCGAAGACCCTCGCCGGTCTCGCGGCAGCCGCCAACCTTTCGTCCGAAGAGACCCGCACCCGCTACGCGCCGATCTCCTGAGCGATGGCCGCCCTCGACCTGCTCCGGGATGCCGGCGCAGGCCTCTCTCGCTTCACCGAACGTTGGGTGCCCGATTCCTGGGTGATCTGCATGATCCTGACTACCGTCACCCTGGTCGTGGCGATGCTTGGGGCTGGCGTCGAGTGGAACGCTGCCGCTTTCGCCTGGGGCGGCGGAATGTGGAACCTGCTCGCGCTGGCGATGCAGTTCACCATCGCGATGGTCGCTGCCTATGCGTGCGTGGCGTCGCGGCCGGCCTATTGGATCTTCAACCGCTTGGCAGGCCTTCCCCATCCGGATCGGCCACTTCAGGCGATTGCGCTCACGGCGCTGTTCTCGATCGCGACGGCATATCTCAACTGGGCGTTTTGCCTGGTAGCGTGCGCGCTGTTCGTTCCCTTTGTGTGTCATCGCAATCCCCGGGTCGATATCCGGGTGTTGATCGCGGCGGCCTATCTCGGGCTCGGGACGGTGTGGCACGGCGGTCTCTCGGGCTCGGCGCCCCTGATCCTCGCGACGCCGGGCAACCCCCTGCTCGCGCCAGCCACCGGGAGCCCGGTGGTGGATCGGCTTTTCCCGGTGACCGAGACGCTCTTTGCCTCCTTTAACCTGATCTACCTTGTGGTCATCGGGACGGTCGGATTTCTCGCCGTGCTGGCGTTACATCCGACCCGGAACCCGGTGTGCTTGAGCCCGCAACAAGTCGCGGCCATTCTGCCCAAGCCCCCGGGAGCGATTCCCCGGGCCACGACGCCCGGCGCTCGCCTGGACGCCTTCCCCGGTTGGACACTACTCGCGGTAGGGCTGATCCTCTATTGGCTGATCGCCAGCATCTACACGCGTGGGTTCGGGACAACCTGGACGATCAACGCGTACAACATGTCTTTCCTGTCCGCCGCCCTGCTGCTGCACTGGAACCCGGTTTCGTTTTTGCGCGCGTGCCGCCAAGGGGTCGATACGGCGTGGGGCATCATCATCCAGTTCCCTTTCTACGCGGGCATTTTCGGCTTGATGCGTGGGACGCAACTCGGGCCCTGGCTCGAGAACCTCTTCACACGCTTCTCGTCGGCCGAGAGCTATCCGATGATTGTCTATCTCTATTCGGGAATCATGAACCTCTTTGTGCCCTCGGCGGGTTCCAAGTGGATGATCGAGGCGCCCTACCTAATTCCGGCCGGCGAGGAGCACGGCGTTTCGGTGGTGACGACGCTGCTTGCCTATTCCTACGGAGACTCGACCACGAATCTCATCCAACCCTTCTTCGCGATTCCGATCCTGGCGGTGTGCCGGCTGCGCTTCGGTGATGTTGTGGGCTATACGCTACTGCTCGCCCTAATCTGTGGGGCTACGAGCCTGGTAGCGATGGCGCTGATCCCGCCGCAGCTTTGAGGCTTGGTGAACTTCGCTCGCCTTTGGCTCGCTGCGCGCACCGCTTCGCGGCGCTTGCCTGGTGAACTTCGCTCGCCTTTGGCTCGCTGCGCGGAGCGCTCCGCGCTCCTTGCTAGAAGCGGATTCTGGGCTGGGAACGTTTCGCGGTTGCCCAGTGCAGAATGATGCCCACCAGCACGCCGACCCCCAGGATCGAGGCACCGGCGATCAGGAAGGGCCAGCGTTCGCCCGCCCGCAGCTCGAGGTTTTCCCGGGTGAGGCGTTGCACCTCGGAATTGCGCTCTTGATCGGTCGCCGCGAGGCGTTCGTTGTCGGCGCGCAGCGACTCGGCCTCTTGGCGGGACGTTTCGAGTTCAGACTGCAGGTTTTTGAGGCGTTCCTCGAGCACAAAGGCGCGCGGCGGTTCGCTCTGCAGGTAGGCGCCGAGGACCCAGCCCTCCCGCTCCCGCGCGTCGCGGATCTTGGCCCAGCCGCCGTCGCGAGTGAGGAGCGTGACTTCGTCGCCCGTGCGCAGCACGCCGATCGCGTGATCTTCCTCGCGCGCCCCCGTGCGCAGATTCAGTACGCGGTCGCCGCTCACCCAAGCCTTGGTCTGCGCACCTGCGACCTCGGGAAGTGTGGCCACGCTCGCGAGCATCATCGCCGAGGCGAGCCATCCCATGCCGGACGTCGACCCAAGCCGGAACCGAGCCATCCAACCCCCCCTGTGATCGTCCGATTCTATCGGCCCTCCGTCGCGCCGAAACCCCGGCGCAGGGAGAAGCGGTGTCGGCGTGAACTGGGTGATTAACCCACCGCCACAACTTCCCATTCACTCCCTACACCGCCCCGGATCTCCCTGTCGGACACTTCCGCGCGATACAATCCGCGGCGGGAGGGGCTATGACCACCCGTCGACCCAGCCGGACGCAATGCCTCGCTCTGACCGCCGCGATCGCCATCGGCGGGCTCGTGGGCGAAGCGGCCCGCGGCGCGGAGGCGGAAGCCGTCGAGGCGTGTCTGCGCCGCAGTCTGCCGGATCGAGCCAGCAAGCAGACCGTGACGTTGGTCGTGAGCGACCCGGAGGGAGAGCTCAGCAGGGCACGTGCCCGAGTCTACTGGAAGCGGTTTGAAAACGGCCTGGCGGCTGTGCAGTTGCGGTTCACCGAGCCGCCCCAACGCGCCGGGATGGCGATGCTCTCTCGCGAACAGCCGAACGGCGAACCGGAGACCTTTCTCTACCTCCCGGAGTTGCGGCAGACGCGGCGCGTGTCGGCCAAGACGGCTGCCGGATCCATGTTTGGTACCGATTTCAGCTACGAGGATTTCGCCTATCTCCAGGGCGTCCGCCGCGCTGGGGCCACCCGTCGGCTCGAAGACGGGCAGCGCGATGGGCGGGCGGTCTATCGGCTCGAAACGCGTCCCGAAGGCGAGGACGCGCGCTACGAGCGAATTGTCCACTACATCGAGATCGAGCGCTGCGTCCCGCTCGCCACCGAGTTCTTCGAAGGCGGGGAGCGGTTGCGCAAGGTCTACAGCGTCGACCTCGAGGCGATCGAGAAGATCGGAACCCACTGGATTCCGATGCACTCGGTGATGCGAGATCTGGAGGCGGGAACCCAGACCGACGTGCGCATCGAAGCGATCGACCCCGACGCGCGCCTGCGCGACCGCCTGTTTGAGCCAGCGGAACTGGAAAAAGGGGGTCGCTGAACAAAGTTGCGAGTGGGGAGATTCGTCGAGGCGATCGCACACTACCCGGGGCGCGCCGCCGCAGCGTGGGTCGCACTCTCCTTGATCGCGCTGACCCAGCTGGTCGACTGGAAGACGGGCCATCTGCGCCTCACCGTCGATGCGTCTGTTGACGCGCTGATCCCCGCCGACGATCCCGCGCTGCGGCGCTACCGCGATTTTCGCGAGCGCTTCGGCGAGGACGAAGTGTTGCTCGTTGGCCTGGTCTTCGGCGACGTCTTCGAAACGCAGAATCTGGCGGCGTTGCGTGCCGCGGCGCGACGGATCGAACGGCTTCCCTATGTCGATCGCGTCGAGGCTCTTGACCGCGCCCTCCACGTCGACCGGCGCGCCGGCTTTCTAGACGTGCGCGGTGCCCTCGATGAGATCCCCGCCGACGCCGCGTCGCGCGAGGCGTTGGCGGCCGAGCTACTCGCATCCCCGCTCCATTCCGGTCTCGTCTCCCGGGACCGTTCCACCGCGCTGCTGACCGTCCACTTTGGGCCGGACGCGATGCCCGGGGATCGCGAGGTCGGTGAGATCGCCGCGATCGCCCGCGCGGCGGCGCCCGGCGCGGCGTTGCGACTGTCCGGCGGTGTCTTCGGAGGAATCGAGACCTCCCGGGCGCTCCAAGCCGATCTGGCGCGAATCCTTCCCCTCGCCTTTTTGATGCTCGGGTTCGTCGGGGCAGCCGCGATGCGCAGCCTGCAGGGGGCGTTGCTTCCGCTCCTGGCCAACGCCGTGGCGCTGCTCCTGACCACGGCGCTCTTCATTGCCACCGGCCACAAGCTGAACGTGGTGACGGCGATCATGCCCCCGGTCATCTTTGTGGTCGGTTTCGCCTACGCGATCCACGTCGTGAGCGAGGTCGACGAGTTCCGAGCCTGCGCCGGTGGCGTTCCCGCGCGCCTGCGCGCCGCCGTCGTCTCCGTCGCGCCTCCTTTGGTGCTGACCGCCTTGACCACGGGCGCCGGTTTCCTGTCCCTGGCCACGAGTCGCATCGCCGCGATTCGCGAGTTCGGGATCTGGTGCACGATCGGGGTCCTGATCGCGTTGACCACGGCGCTTTTTCTGGTGCCGGTCGGCTTGGCGATGCTCGGGCTACCGCGCGCGGCTCCGGAGCCCGCGGCGCGGCGCGCCCTGTGGGCGCAGCGTCTCGCGCGGCTGGCTACGGGACACCGCACCCCGATCCTGCTGGGAGCGACGGCGCTTGCAGTCGTGGCCGCCCTGGGGATGGCGCGGATCCAGGTCGACACCGACTTCGTCACGAACTTTCGCGAAGGGAGCGCGGTGCGCCGCGACTTCGAGGCGCTCGGAGAGGCGTTTGGGGGAGTTGTACCGATCTCGATCGAGCTGCACGCGGCGGGGCGAGACGCCTTCAAGGATCCCGCGAATCTCGCCCGTCTGCGCGAGCTTCAAGACTGGTTGGCGGAGCAGCCCGAGGTGGCCGCCTCGGCCTCGCTGGATGATCTCGTTGCGCTCCTTGCGCGAAGCCTCGGCCGCGCCGATGAGACGGTACCGCTCCGCCCCGCCGCGATCGATCAGCTGCTGCTCGTCGTGCCGAACGAGACCCTGAGCCGCTTCGCCGATGGGCGTTTTCGCGACGCGGTGATCCGCCTCCGCGTCGCCAGCAGTAGTTCCGCCGACCTCCTGGCGCTGGCGCAAAAGATCGAGAACCGGGTCTCCGCGTTGGCCGGCCGCTTTGACGTCGCGGTGACCGGGAGTGCCCTGGTCGTCGCGCACACCGTCGAGGAGATCACCCGCGGGCAGATCGCGAGTGTCGCCAGCGCGCTTCTCGCGATCTACGTAATCCTCGCCTTCCTATTCCAGTCGCCCCGCGTGGGCGTGCTGGCGCTGCTGCCCAACGCGCTGCCGGTTTTGGTCTACTTCGGGACACTCGGTCTCGTAGGAGTTCCCCTCAATGCCACGACCGCGCTCGTCGCTTGTGTCGTGTTGGGCATCGCGGTCGACGACACCATCCATTTCCTGTCGCGCTTCAACACGGCGGCGCGGGCCCAAGCGGACGAGGCCTACGGGGTACGCGAGGCGCTCCGCCGCGTCTTACGCCCGGTCACGGTGACGACGGCCGCCCTGGTGCTGGGGTTCCTCGTGCTCATCGGCAGCGAACTCCGCAACCAGGCGGAGTTCGGCACCTTGGCAGCGGTCACCCTGGCACTCGCGTGGGTGCTGGATCTCACCTTCACACCGGCGCTGTGCGGGCGGATGCGCTTCGTCACCCTCTGGGAGATCTTGAGCGTCGACCTCGGTGCCGAACCCCACCGAACGATTCCGCTGTTCGCCGGGATGTCGCCTCGGCAAGCGCGAATCGCTGCGCTGCTCGGTTCGATCCGCGAAGTGGAAGCTGGCACACCGATCGTGAAACGCGGGGAGCCGGGCGGCTCACTGATGGTCGTGCTCGACGGTGAGGTTTCGGTTTGGCTGCCGCGGGACGGAGACCGCCAGCTGCTGGCGCAGATGGGCCGCGGCGCCCTGCTGGGCGAGAGCTCGCTGTTTGGGGGGACGCGCACCGCCGACGTCGTTGCGCAAACCCCGGTGCGCGTGCTGCGCTGGACCACCGAGTGTCTCGACCGCATCCAGGCGAGGCACCCGCGGGTTGCGGCGAAGTTGCTGCGCAACCTCTACGAGCCCATGGCCGGACGCTTTGCCCAGCTGGCGGACCGCCTCGCCTTGGAGGGGCTGGCTCCCCGGGCAGGACTCGAACCTGCGACCAATCGGTTAACAGCCGACCGCTCTACCAGCTGAGCTACCGGGGAAGGCGCGAAAGTCTTGCGCAGCTGCGAGTCGCCGCCAAGGGCCCGGGTGCTGCGGTGCGCCTACTCGTACCGGATGTCCCGGATCTCGAACTCGCGGGTGCCCCGGGGAACCTGTACCCGCACCTGCTCCTCGACCGCCTTGCCGAGCAAGGCGCGGGCAACGGGCGAGGAAATCGAGATCCGGCCGCGCGACGCATCAGACTCGTCCTCTCCGACAACGGTGTACTCGACCTCTTCGCCGCTCTCGATGTCCTCCAAGACCACGGTGGCTCCAAAGCGGACGGCGTCGGTGCTCTGACCCCGGCTGTCGATGACCTGGGCGCGGGAGACACGGTCTTCGATCTGTGAGAGGCGCGCTTCGATCTGTGCCTGGCGCTCTTTGGCAGCGTGATACTCGGCGTTCTCCGAGATGTCACCGTGGGCGCGCGCCTCTTCGATCGCGCGGACGATCTTCGGACGCTCTTCGCTCTTGAGGCGTTTGAGTTCTGCCTCGAGCGCTCGAAAGCCTTGGGGTGTCATCGGAACGCGGTCCGCCACGGGGCTCTCCTCGCGTCGAAGCTAACCGATTGGGTCGAAGGGGGTCAACGAGTGCGGGCTAAGCGTCTTCGGGCAAGTCTTCGAGCAGACGCTCTTCCAAAACGCGCAGCAGGTAGCCGACCAGGAGCAGGTTAGGCAGACGCTTTCGTGTGTCGGGCTCGACGCCTGCCGCGCGGCCGAAGTCATCACCGTACTTTCGGAAGAACTCGAGGGTCTCGAGCGGGACGTTCTTCGAGAGGACTTCATTGATCTCTTCGGTGCCCAACTCCGCGAAGAGATCGACGAACTCCCAGGCGAGATGCGTGTGGTTCATGCTTGTTCCTCGTCGAGGGAGCGCCGGTCGACAGCTTCCGAAGTTTGCGCACGGGCGCACGCCTCGCGCACCCAATCGATCGTGACATCGACGGGATTCGATGTCAACGAATCGTTACGGCGAGGTACTTCGAGAACCGGAAACGAAGCGCCAGACCGCCTTGCAGACCGGAACGGCTTTGCCGGTCGGCAACTGGGCAGCAGGATTAGGTGCGGCGCTCCTCGGGCAAGGGTTTGGGCGCCTCGCCCGGTTTCGCGAGCAGACCGACCCGTACGAAAACGGGAGCTTCGAAGCGCAGCGCCAACGCAATCGCATCGCTCGGGCGCGCATCGATCGACAAGAGTCGCCCGCCGCTCCGCACCTCGACAACCGCGTAGTAAATGTTCTCGCGGAGTTCGGTCACGACGACGCGCACCACGCGACCGTGCAACTCCTCGACCAACTCTTTGGTGAGATCATGGGTATTCGGTCGTAGCGGCGGACGGCGGTCGATCTGGGTTGCGATCGAGTGTGCCTCGGCGAGCCCGATCCAGATCGCCACCTGACGGTCGCCGTGTTCTTCGGAGAGCAGGACGACGGGAGAGCCGACCCGCGGGTCGATCCACAGCTGTCGCACGCCCACCGCGACCTCGTCCGCCTCCAACGCGGGATCGGGTTCGCCCTGGCAACCCAGGGCCACCCCCAGGAGCCAAGCGGCGGCGAGCCCGCACGCCGCCCGGGCCCGGCGCCTCCTCATGTGGATCGGAAGTTCGCCTCTCCGGAGAGTTCGTCGAGTTCGACTTTGGTCCATGGGGGTCTCCGCCTCGCGTCAAATCCTACCGCAAGCGGCTGCCGCACCGGGTTGCAGCGCACCCCCGAGACGGCATACTGCTTCCCGTCGGGGCGTGGCGCAGTTTGGTAGCGCGCTTCGTTCGGGACGAAGAGGTCGCTGGTTCGAATCCAGTCGCCCCGACCATGCCCCGAACCGCACAAGGCGGATCCGCGCATCAGCCGGGAGAGCGCGCCGCGGCGACTGGATTGCGGTGCCGGGGCGTTTGACGTTCGCGCGCAAAACGCGTGACGATTGCGCAACGCGCGAGACTGCCGGTGGTGAATTCAGGCCTCCTCAACCATGATTGAGTCATGACCCAACAGATCCTCGTGGTCGATGACGAGCCGGATCTTCAGGATCTGGTCCGACTCACCTTGAGTGACGCGGGCTACCAGGTCGAGACCGCCGCAACCGGCGAGGCGGCCCTCGCGTGCATCCGGCACACGATGCCCGACCTGCTCGTGCTCGACCTGATGCTCCCGGACATGTCGGGCACCGATCTGTGTCGGCACTTGCGGAATCGGGCCGACACGGCCGATCTGCCGGTCCTGATGCTTACCGCCAAATCCGAGGAGGTGGACCGGGTCGTCGGTTTCGAGCTCGGGGCCGACGACTACGTCACGAAGCCCTTCAGCCCCCGGGAGCTCGCGCTTCGGGTCCGCGCGCTATTGCGCCGCCGGGGAAGCGGGAGCGCCGAAGCCGAACTTCTCGAGCACCGCGGAATTCGGATCGATCTGGACCGCCATCGCTGCTTCGTCGGCGACGAGGAGATCCAGCTCACCGCCAAGGAGTTTCGTTTGCTCACGACCCTGATTCGCCGACCCGGTCGGGTCCAGAGTCGCGAGCGGCTGCTGGACGAGGTCTGGGGCTCCGACGTGACGGTGACGCTGCGCACCATCGATACCCACCTCAAGCGGCTCCGCGAGAAGTTGGGGGTCGGGGGGGATCTGATCGAGACGGTCCGCGGCGTGGGTTACCGTCTCTCCGAGTGAATCCGGCCGAACGTATCGCCGCCCTGGTCACGGGAGGGTTGTGCGCCCTGCTCGTGTGGTCGGCGACGGCATCGATCGCCGCGGCTCTTGCCGGCGGCTTTGGCGCCGCGCTTCTCCTGATGCTCGGCTTCGACCTCCGCAGCCGAACCCGGACAACTCGTTACCTGCGATCAATACAACAGTTCGCCGAGGCCCTGGCGGGCGGAGCGGCAGAAGCGTTTCGTGTCGAGGGACCTGACGCGGAACGCTGGGAGCGGACCGCGCGGGTGCTCTCGCGCGTGGCGGGTGAGATCGAAGCTCAGGGCCAGCACGAGCGCGACGCACGGGAGCGCCTCGAAGCGGTAATCAGTGCGGTGGAAGAGGGTTTCCTGGTGGTGGGCCCCGATCGACGGGTGCTCTTTGCCAACCCTCGCCTCGCCACACTCTTCGACATCCCGGCGCCTGTTATGGGCGGGCGGCCCCTCCTGGAGATCGTCCGCGAGAAACCGGTCGTCGAAGCGATTCTCAGCGCGCTGGAGGGGCAGCCGGCGACCGGAGAGGTGGAGACCGCGGCCGCGAACAGCCGTCGTCTGCGGTACCGCGCGGCTCCGGTCCCCGTGCGCGCCGGCTCGGACGGGGCGGTGGCGGTGTTTCGCGACGTCACCGAGATCCGGCGCGCGGAGACTGCGCGACGCGATTTTCTGGCCAACGCGTCCCACGAGCTCAAGACCCCGCTCGCCTCCGTGCGGGGCTACGCGGAGCTGCTCATCGACCGCGACGTGAACGATCCCTCGATCAAGCGGTCGATCGAAGCGATCTTGAGCAACGCCAAGCGCCTGACTGCCCTGGTGG
>Ga0315534_1003117_pt1 | contig 10795 bp, 6 predicted proteins | sample SalMarSW160240MG_FD_203094 | JGI IMG/M metagenome (GOLD analysis project Ga0315534, IMG submission 203094) | Salt marsh sediment microbial communities from the Plum Island Ecosystem LTER, Massachusetts, United States - Salt Marsh Sediment SW1602-40 ... | reverse complement strand
GACACTTGGATTAATGGCTTTACTGGATTATGAACTTACAATTACATCAAGTTACATGCCGGTTGTGTTGTTGGCTGTCGGATCGGCTTATACTATACATGTTGTAAACAGCTTTGAATATAACAGGTCAGTTAACAGAAGGCAGGCTTTACTGGATGCCCTGACATATACTACTATTCCTGTAGTACTTGCTTCGCTGACAACTATAATTGGTTTTATTTCATTCATTTTCGGATCATATCTTCAGATGATCAAGGAGTTCGGCATCTTTACCGCGACAGGGACATTCTTTGCCCTGCTGTTATCGATATTCTTTGTTCCTGCGCTTATTTCAGCTTTTTCCACCAGGGGAAAAAGATCAGAACCGGATGCCAGGGAGAAAAGGAATATTCTTAACAACATGATAATTAAACCATTGATGAGTCTTGTTATCAGACATCCCAGGTATACATTTACAGTATGGAGTCTCCTGTTATTAGTAAGCATAGGAGGCATCTTTTTGATTAAGACCAGTGTAAACATTACTTCGTACTTCAAAAAAGACAATCCTACAAGAATTACGGAAAACTTAATGCAGAGAAAATTCGGAGGATCTTTACCGGTCTATGTCGTATTCGAAGGAGATATACAATCACCTGAGGTTTTAAAGATGATGATCAAGACCGAGAAATTTTTGAAAGAAGATCCAAATATTTCTATAGCTCAATCGGTTGCTGATCTTGTTGAGCAAATGAATGATGCTATGGGTGAAGGGAAGACTATCCCTGATGAAAGGATTAAGATCGAACAATTATGGTTCCTTCTTGACGGACAGGATATAATGTCACAACTTGTTTCGGATGAGCTGGATAAGGGAATTATTCAATCAAAGTTTGCTTCGATTGAAACTCAGGAAATAGAAGCCTTTACGAGGAATATGGACAATTATATTGGTGAAAACTCAACTGATAACTGCAGTATTGAATTCACCGGAATACCGCCCATATATCATAAGCTCAATAACAGTCTTATAAAAAGCCAGTACAGCAGTCTTATTATTGCTATTATTCTGGTTCTGATAATTGTAGGAATAATAATGCGATCCTTTTCCAAAGGGGTGTTTGCTACTATCCCTATAATAGCAACCATCCTTATGTTATTGGGTTTTATGGGAATAACCGGAATTCCACTCGATATAGCAACGGTTCTGGTTGGTAGTATTGCCCTGGGTATAGGTATTGATTATTCAATACATGTTATATCGGGCTTTAATAAACACATGAAAGAAAACGGAGATGCTGAAAAGGCAATTGAAAGCACAATAATGGTCAGCGGGAAAGCAGTGATAATAAATGCAGCCTCTGTAGCAGCAGGTTTTATAGTTCTTTTGTTTTGCCAGATGGTACCATTTCAACATTTTGGTTTATTAATTGCCATAAGCATGTTCGTCTCGAGTATCGGGTCGCTCACATTATTGCCTGTTTTATTGATATTATCAAAAAGAAAACTTTAAACAACAGTATAATCACTTAATAATCAAAACATATTGCCATGAAAACAATAATTCAAAGAATTCTTTTTATTCAGCTTGTATTTGCAGTAAGTATTTTATCTGCCCGGACTCAAGATGCCAATACCGTTCTGAAGAAAATGGATGAGGTAATGTTTTCACCTAAAGATATGACAGGGAAAATGAAAGTAGTAATGATTGATAATAATGACAAACAGGAGATACGTGAAGCAAGCTTGCAGCAAAAAGGGAGTGATATGCGCATATTCCGGTTTACATCACCGGCCTCCCAGGCAGGGATTGCAGTTTTGTCATTGCCCGATGATATTATGTACCTGTATTTACCGGCTTATGGAAGAGAAAGACGTATTGCATCGAGTGCGAAGAACCAGAATTTTGCAGGTACTGACTTTTCATATGATGACATGGAATCAAAATCATTTTCCGAAAAATTCACGCCTGAACTTATCAATTCCGGAAATAATGCCTTTATTCTTGAATTAAAACCAAAGTCTCCGTCTGATTATTCCAGGATTGTTGTAAGTGTTAATAAAACAGAGTATTATCCGGAATTAATGGAATATTATGACAGGGGCAATAATAAAGTTAAGATTGCAAAATATAGCTTTAAGAAGATCGGTAAATACTGGAATTCTTCGGAGGTTGAAATGACCAACCTTAAAACTAATCGCAGGACAAAAATGCTGATGTCAGATATAAGTTATGATACCGGCCTTACGGATGATGATTTTACTGTAAGAAAATTGAAACAATAAAAACTTTTGATTATGAGGCGAACAAACATCTTAATGATTATACTTTTTGTAGCTTCAGGTATAGTCAAAGCCCAGGAATCAGATGATAATAAGTTGAATATATCTGGCGAACTGATTTCTGATGAGAGGTTCCTGTTCAAGGATAAGAATGACTGGGCATGGAATGAGAATCGCCTGACATTGAAATTCGATAAAAGAATTACAGGCAATTCAAAGTTTTACAGCGAAGTATGGATACGTAATATAGGATTACCATGTATTTATGCCACATCCGATTTGTATAATAAGGGGATAATTGATCCTTACAATATGGAAATCAGGGAAGCGAATATTAACATTTACGGGTTCATTACCAAGAACCTCGATCTGAAGATCGGCCGCCAGCTCATTGCCTGGGGTACGGCAGATAAAATAAATCCCACAGGCAATCTTAATCCTCTCGATATGGAAGATGTACTGGACTTTGGCCGGCATAGGGGCTCTGATGCTATTGTTGCCAATTACTATTTCAAAAGTGATTTTTCACTGCAAGGCGTTTATATTCCTTTTTTTCAGCCTGCAAATTTACCAGCTGGAATTTTCGCAAATGCTCTGAACCCAACAATGGAATTGCCCGATGGAATGACCCTTCTTGGATTTTCAGATACCATACAAATGCCACGATATAATTTAAGTGAAAGTTTCACGGCAGGATTGAGATTTAAAGGTTTCTTCAAAGGTGTTGATTTCTCTTTGAGTTACATCAGGGGTTATGACGGTTTACCCCTTACGACAAGAAACACATTTATCCCTGTTGACCTTTCCGGTGGAGTTAATATCAAGTCACAACTGTCTTTCATGCGTACCCATATTGTCGGAGCCGATTTTGCTACTGATATTGCGGGTATTGGATTATGGGGCGAACTTGCACTGTTTATACCTGATGAGAATGTGATAATGACTAATGATCTGTCATCTCTGTACCCCTTATCACCCGTGCCTGTTACTATTGACTCTATAATTATTGATAAGCCATATATTAAATTTATTATCGGAGGCGATTACAACTTCAGGGATGGATCTTATCTTAATCTTCAGTATCTCCATGGCTTCTTTCATGAAAAAGGAGCAGAAAGCCTGAATGATTATTTCTTTTTGCGTTATGAGAAGAGCATTTTCAACCAGAAGCTGAAATTGGCACCTGTAAGCGGTGCATTAATTGTTACAGACTGGAAAAACATAAAAGACAGTTATACCGTTGCATATCTCCCACAGATAACTTATACAGCCACACCGGATGTTGAGTTGACATTATCTGCAGCTATCTTTGATGGTAAAGGCGATAACCTCTTCGCTAACATGAAGGATTACGATATGTTCATGTTCAGGATGAAGTACAGTTTCTGAGCTGTAATTGACTGTAGAAGAAAAACCGCAAAGTTCGCAGAGAAATATGCTACCGAAATATAACTTTGCGTTTACTTTGCGCCCTTCGCAGTTAAAAAGGTTTTTACGACCTTATGGTTATTTCACAAAATCAGCATTTTTCAGATATTCAGCGCTCAGCTTGCAGGCTTCAAGTGATTCCTTAAGCTTCTGAGCCACAACTTCCGGGTCCTGGCGACCAAAACCTGGCATTGGTGGTGTGGAGTCCTGGCGGGCTTCTCTTTCCTGTGGAGGTGGGCCTTCTCGGTCAGGCTCGTCACCCTGTTGCTGTTGTGAGCGGCGAGCGAATGGATTACCTCCCCCATTGAGCATCATATTTTTCAGCATATCCATCATTGCTTTGGTCTGAGCCATTTGTTCCGGTGTCATTTTTTCCTCAATTTCAACAAACCAATCCTTATTGCCATTCTTGTAAAACTGATCAAAGATGGCTTTATAATCAATTTTACCACTTTCTCCGATTACATAATCATCTTTTATATGGAGAACCTTTATACGGTCGGGATATTTTTGCAGGTAAGCAACAGGGTCCTGGTCGCCAAACGTTGTCCAGTATACATCCATCTCGAAGAGTACCTTGTCGGGATCAGTATTTGCTATAAGAAAATCCTCATACATCTGGTCAGTACCGGGAACAACAGCGAATTCAATACTGTGATTATGATAACCGAATTTAAGACCTCTCTTATTTGCTTCTTCACCTATCTTGTTCATAAGAGCACATTCAGCTTCCAATCCTTCGACATTATTAGACCAGAAATTCATAGGAAGAATAACATATTTGGAGCCCATTGTTTTATGGTCATCAAAAATCTTCCCCCAGGCAGCCGGGGTTCCTTCAGGGTCTTGAACATTAACTCCGGCACTTGTATGGCTTGAAATAATGTCAATTCCGTATTTTTCAGCCAATGCAGCATATTCGGCGGGTTTATAACCGGCCACTGTACCATCAGCTGCATTATAATTAGAAATTTCCATTACAACATAACCATCATCTGCGAGTGCCTGGAAGGAACCTTCAATATCAGATTCAATCCCTTTAACAGAATAAGTGGCTATACCGAGATGTTTCCCGGAGGGTCCGCAGGATGTAAGAAAGACTACGGCCACCATAAGAAATGCAGTAAAATAAAAGTTGAGAATCTTTTTCATGTGTTGTGATTTTATCAGTTAAGCAGGAGCTAAAGATATACAGAAAAATTCAGCAGTGTATCAATGTTTGCACTGTCATTCTGAGTGCAGCGAGGAATATTCACGCTTTTTCGCCCCTGACAATCTCTTTTTTGTCTTTATCCCAGTACATCGTTCTGCCTTCAAGGTATGCCCTTGTACCCATATGTGCAGTTATAGCTTCATCGAAAGCCATGTCGATGTTACAGGATGTGGTTTGTCCCTGTCTTATACATTCCAGCCACTCTCTAAGATGAAGGTGGGTAGTATCGTAACGTTTTCCATTGACATAGGTGTAGAGAAGTCCTCTCTGTGCGAAATATAGCTCTGTGGCAGAAGTGACTGCATCCACCTTACTCTGCCCCGGAACATATGTAAAGAAAGGCTGATCAGTAGAGATAACACCCTGTTTGATCTTCTCTGCGTATCGTTCAGAATTCCTGTCTGCCGTTATACTGAGGATATTGGAGACCTCCATTGATGCATCATGTCCCATGAACACTTTGCCTCTGTCCCTTGAACTGGCGAGTGTGGCACTGTAAAGCATGGACACATCCCTGTCAGGCCACTCGAAGGTTGTCTGCAGTACATCAGGAACAGTACGTCCGTCCTTGAAGAAATATACACCACCCGAGGAAGCAGCTGAGGCAGGTATACCCAGGTGCATTATCTGGTTAACGGCATCATATTCATGTGTAAGCAGGTCGCCTGACAAACCCGTACTGTAATCCCACCAGCAGCGCCAGCGGAAGAAACGCTCAAAGCTGAACTGGTCTCTTTCCTCAGGACCCATGTAACGTTCCAGACCGTTTGATTTCATATAGTCGGTATACTCTTTGATACGGTCCTTATTTCCTTCAAACTGTTTCCAGTCAATGGTTTGCGGATTCGAACCCTCAATTATATCGTATACCCAGGCACCGTTGGGAGTATTACGGTTCGTACATACTTCTATAAGATTGACATGACCAAGCAGATCTTTCTCAATGATCTCTGCTGCTTTCTGATAACAGGCTGTCTGGCGGCCCTGGTGACCGAGTTGGAATACTGCACCGGTCTCTTTGATTGTCTGGTGAAGCATATATGTTTCGGGAACAGTCCAGGTAAGAGGTTTTTCACAATAAACATGTTTGCCACTTCTGGCAGCATCCATTGCCATGGTGCCGTGCCAGTGGTCGGGTGCTGCAATTACAACAGCATCAATGTCGTCTGCCGCAAGTAACTCCTGGTAAGTGCGGTAGCGTTTTGGGACAGGACCTGATTTTCCGTTTGAGCCCTCCCTGTTAATATTGGCACCTGCACGCTGTGCAGCCTCTCCATAAACATCAAAAATATCACAAACGCCATTTATTACGATATTCAGGTTATCTTGTTCACGGAACAGATCGAGCCGGGTATCATCAGGATTATTCTTTTTTTCTTCAGCAAGATTATCAATATATGAAGGTTCCGCAAATCCCAGTGCTCTCATTAACTGGTTTCCCCGTATCCCGAAACCTATCAGCCCAAGCCGTATTTGTCTGCCATCCGGTTTTGGCTGCAGGAATAGTGCATCAGAACTGCTTATATGAAATACATCAGATATGTCGCGATTTAACAGTGCATTTTTTCTTGTTTTGATGACCCCGTAAGCTACCGCACCAAGCAATGGAACTGTGGCCAGGCTTTTTATTACATCACGGCGAGCTATTTTTTTTGGAGTATTATCTTTTTTTTCTTTTTCCATGATCTTATATTATGAATTTTCGAAAAGAGACGGGCAATACTTTGTAGAGTAAGTTATCGATTCCAAAGATCCTGGCTGTGGGGAAGACAAACAGAACAGCCAGAGCTGCAAGTTCAACAAGATTTTTATCGATAAGAAAATAAGAACCTTCCAATGGCATCATATATTCAGCTCCGAGGAAGGGAGGGTGCGATAATGTATAGAATAATAATAAGATCATCCCGCCTATGCTTGATAATCGTGCAAAACAACCAATAAGCAGGCCCAGACCTATGAGCACCAGGGCCCACTCATTAAGAAAATCGATATATTTCATAAGTCCCGCGTTTGAGGACATATCAATAAACATACGGCTGAAGATACCTTGTGAATCCATCAGGTAAGCTTTAGCTGACCAGCCTGGATTGAGAACTTTTACCATTCCTTCATAAAGGAAATGCCAGCCGATAAAAAGACGAAGAATTACAAGAAGTGTTAGCTGAGATTTTGAATAATTGTTTTCCATTTTTTTTGAGAAAAGTATTTGAGGGCATAAATATATTAATGATTCTTAAATGAAAAAAGAACAAAGGAGGTTGTTAAAGTTTTTTAACTCTAATTCTCACTCTTGCTCCCGTTTCGTTGAACTACTTGTTTAAGCTCCTTATCTCACTCTAACTCTGTTTTTGTGTCCTGAGAGTTTAAAGGTCACAACCAGGTAAGCTGATTTATTCTTACTTTATCTGACAATTATAGTTGGGAATCAAATGAATATATTCCAGATCCAACGGTAAAAATAGCATACCCATCCTCCATCTTTTGAAAATGCACCTCGCTTTTATCCTTTATTTCCTTACCGTTTTCAGTAACATTCTTTGCATTTGATGCGGGTACATAGACAGTAGCTGTACCTCCAACCGGAACAACTATATTCAGACTGAATGAATCGGAATTCCTTTCCCAACTGACAGAAGCCTTACCATATGGGGTTTCATTGGAATAAGTAACAAATTTAATATCACCTGCAGGCTGCGGTTTGAAAATAATATTTTTATATCCAGGCTTGGCAGGATCAGCTTTCATACCGGCAAGAACACGGTAGAACCAAACGAGACCTCCTCCAAACATCGGATGGTTACGGGAGCCTTCTCCATTCCACTGCTCCCATGTTGTAGTTGCTCCCTGTTGTATCCACCAGCCATAGGATGGTTCTGTCCTTTTGTTCATTGCTTCATAAGCAAGCTCATTCAATCCATTCTCAGCAAGAACTTCAAAAAAGAACTGCGTACCAAAGATTCCTGTATCAAGATGACCATCATTTGCTGCAATATCTGATTTTAAGGCTGCTATCACCCCCGTATACTGCTCAGCAGGCACGCCCATTTTAAGAGCAAAAATGTTACCCCCATAAGGGCCATAACTTCCTTTTTCTTTATCATAATATTTATTCCGGAAAGCTTCCCTGGTTCTTTCAGCCAGTTTATTATACTCCTCAGCCTCGCTGTCTTTTCCTAATACTTTTGCTGCTTGAGCAGTAAAATCAGCACACCTCCATAGAAAAAATGTGTGTACCATATCATCAGGCGGCAGTTTACTGGCGGGAGCCCAGTCCCCAAGGTTCAGCCATCTGTTTGGATTTGCCGTATCAGGTGCCTGCGAAAACATGATTCCATCTTTATTCGTCCAGGTAAGCATATACCTGATATATCCCTTCATTCCCTCGTAATTATTCTTCAGCATATCGATATCACCATAATGAAGATAAAATTCCCAGGGCATGATATTAATAGCTGCGCCCCAGGCCACTCCACCGCCGCAACCCGGTTGCCAGGGAGCCCCGTTAGGGACATATCCTGTTTCAGGGTTCTGGGCGCCGAGAATATCCCGGATCCATTTTGTATAAAATGCCCGTGCATCAAAATTATGCATGACCGTTACGCATGCAACCTGCCCGTCACCTGTGTATGGTGAACGTTCGCGGTGCGGACAATCACTTGCGATTCCACCATGCATATTATCAGTCTGGCTGCGCCACCATATATGGTTTATTTTATTAAACAGGGTATTTGATGATTCAAATTTACCGGTGGTTTCAACATTCGAGTAAACGGCTTCGGCAACCAGTTGTTCCAATTTAATTTCCCCGGGCCAGTTTGATATCTCTACCTCCCTGAATACAAACCAGGTAAACCGTGCAGCATAAGATTCCGGCCCTCCTCCTTTAAGAGTATAGGAGTTATCCCCAACAGGTGATTCGCAGATATATTTAATGTTAATTTTCCGTCCTGATTCTCCTTCTACATTTAGTAAATGCAACCAGCCGGATATTTCCCGGCCAAAATCAACTTTGTATTTTCCTTCTCCCAAAGATTCTATTTTAACTGGTTCCAGTTTTTCCATTACCCTGTCAGTGGGGGATATATGCGCCTTCATTTTCCCTTCCGGGGTTTTCCTGATGGCAGCCTGTTCCCATTTTGAATCATTAAAACCCGGACTACACCAGCCTGGCTGTTCCAACCTTGCATCATAATGTTCGCCGTCATAAACCTGGTCCATTATTATCGGACTTTTTGAAGCTTTCCAGCTTCGGTTGCTGATTATTACATCTTCTGTGCCGTCGGTATAGGTGATATAGATTTGCCCTATAAAGCGAGGAGAGCCATAAGATTCTGTCCAGCGGCTATTTACATTGTAAAAACCGTTACCCAAAATTGCCCCTATCACATTCTCGCCTTTTGTCAGGATATCTTTTATATCATAAGACAAATACATAATCCGGTATTCCCTGAAATTGTCTGGTATGGGGATGTAGTTATTTTCCAGTCCCGGACGTTTCCCATAAAGAGTAAGGTTAGGGACCAGAACATCCTCACTTACCTTTTTACCGTTCAGATAAAGTTCGAAATAACCAAGTCCGGTAACATAGGCACGGGCAGAGGCCACATCCTTGTTAATTAAAAACGATTTCCTCAACAAAGGAGCCGGAGGTGGCAACTCTTGTTGGCTGGCAGCTTGACCGGGCCCCTGGCGACCTGGTTTGGGTAATGCTTCTTCTCCCTGCCATGGAGCTCCTATCCATTGTGCCTTCCATTCTTCGGGCTTAAGCAGTCCCATACTCCAGAAAGCAGGTTCACTCCATTCTGATACTTTTCCATATTTATCCCATGTTCTCACCTGCCACCAGCAATCCTGCCGTGATGATAAAATTTTACCACTATACCTGATATTAGTTGATTGAGCGGTAACTACCTTACCACTATTCCATAAATCGGCCTGCCCGTTGAGCAGTTGTTCTCTGGTTCCTGCAACCCTGATTTCCCATGCAGTCTGAAATTGTCCACGTTCACCTTCCCCCGCAACATTCACCCAGGAAAGGCGTGGATTAGATACATCAATAACCCGGGGATTATCCAGGTATTCACATCGTAATCTGGCAGGAGTAATTTCTGCTTCAACAAGGGAAGTTAATAAGGTAAAGAGAATTAGAAAAAGTAAGTATTGCTTCATGTTTATTACTTGATTTTAGTCTTTATCACGAAAATATTCAAACGTTTATTCAGCAGCATATTGGACAAGCATGTGATCTTGATTATTATTGGCTGAAGATTTACAATCATTATTAATACGGAATCTCAGAAAGCAATGAAGCAGAATCTCTGTCCAGATAAAGCCATGCAGATTTATGCTGACGCATTATTGATGCCGGAATATCAGGAGAAATAATGCCTTCAACTGTTCCTTTAACGGCTTCTGCTTTACGCAGATCGGGAACAGTGCAGATGATTGCTTTTGATTTCATGATTTGTTTGATTGACATACTTATTGCTCTTTCCGGAACTTCATCATATGAGGCAAACCACCCTTCTCCCATTTGTTGATAACGGCATTCTTTAGCCAGATCTACTATAAGGTATGCATTTTCTGTTTCAAAATTTGCCGGAGGATCGTTAAAAGCCAGGTGACCGTTCTCACCAATACCAATAAATGCGACATCAATAATGTAATTCCCGATAATCTTCCCCAGTCTCATGCATTCTTCTTCCGGGTTGGAATCCCCTTGCACATAAATAAATTCCATGGGAGAAACGATATCAACAAATCGTTCTTTGAGATACTTACGAAATGAGGCGGGATGCTCCGCCGGGATACCTATGTATTCGTCCAGATGAAATGCTCTAACACATGACCAGTCAACATCTTCTTTTACCAGTGCACCCAGCATCTCAAATT
>Ga0315534_1003116_pt1 | contig 10797 bp, 8 predicted proteins | sample SalMarSW160240MG_FD_203094 | JGI IMG/M metagenome (GOLD analysis project Ga0315534, IMG submission 203094) | Salt marsh sediment microbial communities from the Plum Island Ecosystem LTER, Massachusetts, United States - Salt Marsh Sediment SW1602-40 ... | reverse complement strand
AATTTGCGCGGGCGCGCACCGGCGGCATACCCCCCGCCACGATGCTAAGCGCGGCCGCGCGGCAAGCGGCGAATTTGCATCGGGCGCGGTTGGAGATCGAAGCCGGCAAGAGCGTGGACAACGCGATACGGGAAACCTTCCGGCCGCCGCTTTTCTTCCGGCGCGAACCGCTGGTCAAAGCGGCGCTCGCCGCCTGGACGGCTTCGCGTCTCGAAAAGACCATGGCCGACCTTGCCGAGGCCACGTTGTCGGCGCGCCAATGGCCGGTCGCCGCGGCGGCGACGACGCATCGCGCCTTGCTCGTCACCGCAATGAATGCGCGCGCCCGCAAGGTTTGATCAGGCGGCGTTTGCTTGGCTATCTTGAATCAGTTTGGTTACCGACAATTTCTATCCCGCGCGCTCCAGGCGCCGCAGCACGTCTTCGAGCTGGTCGAGGCTGCGGTAATGCACATGCAACACGCCTGATTCACCGCGATGGTCGATGCTGACGCTGAGCCCAAGCGCGTCCGACACGCGTTTCTCCAAAGCGAGCGTATCGGCGTCTTTGCCGGCGCCCGCGCGCGCACGCCGCGCCCGCGACTTCCCGTCCCGCGCCGTGCGTTGCTGCGCCAACGCTTCGACCTGACGCACATTGAGGTCGCGCTCGATGATGTCCTGCGCGAGTTCCGCCGCGTTGTCCAATCCGATCAACATGCGCGCATGGCCGGCGCTCAGCCTGCCGGCGTGGATGTGCGCCTTGACGGAATCCGGCAGTTTCAACAGGCGCAGCGTGTTGGCGACATGACTGCGGCTCTTGCCGACGGTCTTGGCGACATCGTCTTGGCCATAGGCGAACTCGTCGACCAGCGACTGATAGCCCGCGGCCTCTTCCAACGCATTGAGGCCCGCGCGCTGGACGTTTTCGATGATGGCGATCTCCAACGCCTGGCTGTCGCTTGCTTCGATGACGAGTGCGGGAATGTCGTGGACGCCGGCGCGCTGCGCCGCCCGCCAGCGCCTTTCGCCGGCGATGATCTCATATTGCTCGCTCGCTCCGCGCAACGCCCGCACCAGAATCGGCTGGATGACGCCGCGCTCCTTGATCGAGGTCGCCAGCTCTTCAAGTTCGGCCTCGGGAAAGTTGCGCCGCGGATTGCGCGGGTTGGGCCGCAACAATTCGATCGGCACTCGTCGTGCGCCCTGCGTGCGCTCCGGCTTGGTCGAGGCATCCGTATCGGCGTCGCCGATGAGCGAAGCAAGACCGCGGCCGAGCCGCGAGCGCGGACCGTCCGCCGCCATCGCCGCTCCTCCTGACAATGGTTTCACGAGACCTCCCGATAATTCGAAACGAAAACAGCCGAGCCATTGCTCAGCCAGCGAGCCGCTCCATCAGATCTCTCTCGCGCTGAATGACTTCGGACGCGAGCCGCAGATAGGCTTCGCTGCCTGCGCATTTGAGATCGTAGACCAGCACCGGCTTGCCGTAGGAGGGCGCTTCGGACACGCGAACATTGCGGGGAATGACCGTGTCGTAGACGCGGCTGCCCATGAATTGGCGAACATCGGCGACCACCTGGTCGGACAGATTGTTCCGCGAGTCGTACATCGTGAGCACGATGCCGTGGATCGCGAGCGTGGGATTGAGCGCCGTTTTCACCTGCTCGACGGTCTTGAGGAGTTGCGACAGACCTTCGAGCGCGAAGAACTCGCATTGCAGCGGGACGATAATGGCGTGCGCGGCGGCCATCGCGTTCACCGTGAGCAGATTGAGCGCGGGCGGACAGTCGACCAACACGTAGGTGTACGCGTCTTCCTGCGTCGGTTCTGCCGCCAACGCCGCAAGCGCATCGCGCAGTCGGAAGGCGCGATCGCGCATCGAACCGATCTCGAGTTCGATGCCGGCGAGATCGATGGTCGACGGCGCGATCGACAGCCGCGGAACGGCGGTCGGAAGCACGGCCTCGCGGAGGCCCGCTTGTCCGATCAAAACGTCATAAGTGGTAACTTGGCGGTTCCTGCGGTCAATGCCGAGACCGGTCGAGGCGTTGCCTTGCGGGTCGAGATCGATCACCAGGACGCGCCCGCCGGCCGCGGCGAGCGCGGTACCGAGATTGATTGCCGTGGTCGTCTTGCCGACGCCGCCTTTTTGGTTGGCGATCGCGAGAATGCGCATGGGGCGCGGCGGCTCGGCAACCGCATGTTCCGCCGGAAAGGGGACGACCTCGCCCGTTGGTTCGTCCGCTGCCGCTGCTTCGGTTGCTTCGGTTGCTTCGGTTGCTTCGATTGCTTCGGATGCTTCGGTTGCTTCGATTGCTTCGATTGCTTCGGCTGTTTCAGTTGCCTCGGTTGAAGCAGGAGGCTCTTCGGTAGCTGGCGCTTCGGCCGGGACCGGCGGCTCGGCGACGGGGTGCGCTTCGGCGATGACCGCGGCCTCGGCGGCCGGCGGTGTTTCCTCGAATTGTTCCAGCTCCGCTTCCGCCACAGGCAGACTGCCGTCTTCCTGGGCCGGTGGCTCGTAGGGATCGGGGGAGTCGGACATGAAAATCACCCAGTAGGCGCAAGCGATGGGTCCCGGCAGCCGCCACGCATGAAGACCCGCCCAGCCATTCCTTTAAGTTGACGAAGGTAGTCAGCTGCAACCATTGCGGTGCTCCAGCGACCGTACGACAAGGATTTGCCCTGTGCGATTGGTCTTGCTCGGAACCAGTTCCGCGTCGATTATCCAAGATTTGGTAGCTTCTTTCAATTCTTCCTCAACATCTTGACCCTTGAGGATCAATGCTACCGCCCCTTTTTTCACGAACGGCGCGATCAGCCCCGCCAGTTTGTCGAGCGGCGCTACGGCGCGTGCGGTGACGACCGCAGGCGTTACTGATTCGTCTGCAATAAAATCCTCGATTCGCGCACAATGGACAATGGCCGGGATGCGCAGCGTGCGTGTGACTTCACGCAAAAAAGCGGCCTTGCGGACATTGCTTTCGACCAAGTGAATGACGGCGCCGGGTTTTTCGGCGAGCGCGCATGCGAGCACGAGTCCGGGGAAGCCGCCGCCCGAGCCGAGGTCGACCCACCTGTAGGCGTATGGGGCGAGCGACAAAAGCTGCAGCGAATCGGCAATGTGCCGCGTCCACAGGCGAGGGATCGTGGACCGCGCGATAAGATTGGTCTTCGCCTGCCACGCAAGCAACAACTCGACGAACCGGTCCAGTCGCTGCTCTGTTTCACGTGAAACAGGCGTGATGCGGAGCGCGGCGAGACGATCTCTTGCATCGGGAGCTAGTCGCGACGCGCGGGCAAACGGCTTGGCTTGAGGAGTCATGATCTGCCGCACGTCGGGTTTCGGGACGGCGCCTCATCTCGGGAGGGGTGGTCTTCCCCTTATTAAGTTCCGGTTGCTTTGCGCGCGCTGCGCTGGGGCCGGCGCAAATGCGCCGCCAGCAAGGTCAACGCCGCCGGCGTGACGCCATCGATGCGCCCGGCCTGGCCCAAGGTCCGCGGGCGGATCGCGGCAAGTTTCTGCCGCACCTCATGCGACAGCCCGGTCATCGCCGCATAATCGAGGTCGTCGGGAAGCGCGAGCGCTTCGTCGCGCCGGTAAGCCGCGATGTCGGCCGCCTGGCGGTCGAGATAGACCGAGTATTTTGCATCGATTTCCAACTGCTCGGCAATGGCGGGAGCAAGCGTCCCCAGTTCCGGCCATATGCGGACCACTTCGGCTATTCCGAAGTCAGGATAGGCGAGCAGATCAAAGGCGGTGCGCCGCTGGCCGTCCTTTTTCAGGGCGAAGCCGAACCGCTCCGCTTCCGAGGGCGTCACCGACACCGAGCGGGCATGATCGCGCGCCGCCGTCAGCGCCTGCATCTTCGTCCGGAAGCGGCTCGCGCGTTCCGTTCCCACGCATCCCAGCTTCAACGCCTTCGCGGTGAGGCGCTGGTCGGCATTGTCCGCGCGCAGCGTTAGCCGATATTCGGCGCGCGAGGTGAACATGCGGTAGGGCTCGGTCACCCCGCGCGTCACCAGGTCGTCGATCATCACCCCGAGATAGGCGTCGGAGCGGTCGATGACGAAGCCGTCTCCGCCGCTCGCGCGTAGCGCCGCATTCAATCCCGCCACCAGGCCTTGGCCCGCCGCCTCCTCGTAGCCGGTGGTGCCGTTGATCTGGCCGGCGAGGAAAAGGCCCTTCAGCCGCTTCGTCTCGAGCGTGGGATAAAGTTCGCGCGGATCGACATGGTCGTACTCGATCGCGTAGCCCGGCCGCGTGACCCGCGCGTGGGCAAGCCCTGGAATCGTCGCCACCAAAGCAAGCTGGACCTCTTCCGGCAGCGAAGTGGAAATGCCGTTGGGATACACGGTCGTATCGTCAAGCCCTTCCGGCTCCAGGAAAATCTGGTGCCCGTCGCGCTCGCCGAAGCGCACGATCTTGTCCTCGATCGACGGGCAATAGCGCGGCCCGCGGCTTGCGATTTGCCCGGAATACATCGGCGATCGATGGACATTCGCGCGGATGACCGCATGCGTCTCTTCGGTGGTGCGGGTGATAGCGCATTCGATCTGCGGGTTTTCGATGCCGTCCGTCAGCGCCGAGAACGGTTCGGGAGGATCATCGCCGGGCTGACTCTCGAGGCTTTGCCAATCGATGGTGCGGCCGTCGAGCCGCGGCGGGGTGCCGGTCTTGAGCCGGCCGAGCGCGAAGCCCAGCGCCTCCAGCGTCCGCGACAGGCCGAGCGCGGGCGCCTCCCCGACCCGCCCCGCCGGAATTTTCCGCTCGCCGATATGGATGAGGCCGCGCAGGAACGTGCCGGTCGTGAGCACGACCGCGCCCGCCGAAAGCATTCGGCCATCGGCGAGGGTGACGCTCGTGACCCGGCCTTCCTTGTGCGTTAGGTCATCGGCTTCGCCTTCGATGACGACAAGGTTGGGAATCTCGCGGATCGCTTGCTGCATCGCCGCTGCGTAAAGCTTGCGGTCCGCCTGCGCCCGCGGCCCGCGCACCGCCGGCCCCTTGCGGCGGTTGAGCACGTGGAACTGAATCCCGCCGCGATCGGCGACGCGCCCCATCAGCCCGTCGAGCGCATCGATCTCGCGCACCAGATGGCCCTTGCCGAGACCACCGATGGCCGGATTGCACGACATCGCGCCGATCGTCGCAAAGCTATGGGTGACGAGCGCCGTCGACGCGCCCATGCGCGCGGCCGCAGCCGCGGCCTCAGAGCCGGCATGCCCACCCCCAATAACGATGACGTCGAAACGCAAATCCATGACGGTGGCTCGATGGGACGTGTTTCACGTGAAACAAATAGGCGCGATTCGTAGCGCTATCACTTACGGCATTAGGTAGCAAAGGCACCAAGTAAAACCAACAGCTTAGGCCGCGAACGTGGCTCGGCGGCGCTGAGAAGGAAATGCTGTGACATTGTCATCGTTTCCAGTGCTTATGCACTAGAGGTAGTGATGGAATGTCACCTTGTCAAGGGCTAAAGCACGTTATATGATGACAAATTCATCACAGCGCGTGACATGCCGGAACGGACAGATTGGGAATCAAGGGCTAGGGGACTGATCCGAGGCGAGATGGCCCGACAAGGCGTTACCTATGCCCAGCTAGTCGAGAAGCTGGCAGATATCGGCGTGAAAGAAGATGAGAGGAACCTACGGAATAAGGTCAGCCGGGGGAAATTCACTGCTGCCTTCTTGCTAGCTTGTCTGAACGCGCTAGGGACACACGAAGTCAGAGTGTCTTAGGGGTTGTCGATAATTTCCCGGAGCCGATCAAGCTTCTCATTCCAGATGGCTTCGAGCTTCACCTGATCGGCACCCCGCCCTCCTGGTTGAGCGTGCTTTGGCTGGAATAAATTTAATGTTCTGAACCGAGACCTTGGACCTACTGGAATGCTTGCATCATCAAGCTTCCGAACAACGCGGTCACTCCAATCGCCCAACGTCTCCCGTTCCGCAGCATCGTCATAGCCTTCTTGGATAGGCTGAAGTAGCCTGTTCCTGTGTCTTACCCCCTCCGCGAAAAGGTCATCCAATGTTTTGCGGGCTTGTTCCTTCGTTGTGACAAGGCGTTTGCCGTACCGCGCCAAGGGATCCCAGAAAGCAAACAAAAGCCCGCCTAGGATGAATCCGAGGCCGAACGAGCCTGTTATGAAATCCCAGAAGGTCACCAGCCACTCCGGCGGCGGCTGGCTGACCAGCTTATAGATATTGTCGTAGCCGTTTTCGTGAGCCCAATTCTCAACGTTGAGCCGGGCAATCGTAATGATGGGATCGATGGCAACCGCAAAGGCGTAGCCAGCAAGGGCTCCCAGCGTGATCTTTTGCTTGCCGGAAAGCTGCATACGCCCCCCACACCAAAAGTTGTGCATTCTCTGAATACCATCTTTGCCTCGATTAGCCGAGGCATCGGGGAGCTAGCGCTTCGGGACTCTAATGTTGCTTATTGCGCGTCAATACAGGCGCATCCGAGTCTTGGTGCCTTGCTACCTAATGCCGATCACTTACCGATGCAGAAATCACGAAAGATGACGTCGAGAACGTCTTCGACATCGACGCGTCCCACCAGCCGCCCGAGCGCGCGGGCCGCCAGCCGCAATTCCTCCGCGACGATTTCCTCGCGATCGGCGGGCGGTTCCGCTAGAGCGCGGTCGAGTGCGGCCAATACTTCTTGCAGCGCCAGCCGGTGACGTTCCCGGGTGATCAGCACCGGCTCGCTGCCGCCGAGGAAATCCGCGGCGAAGCGCTCCAACTCACCGAGTAGCTCGGCCAAGCCTTCGCCGGTCCGCGCTGAGATGGCGAACGATCGGGAAGCGTCATCCTTTGTTAGGGATGCTGGTTCGTTAATCCGGCGTCCGACTAGGTCGATCTTGTTGACGATCGTCCAGCGCGATGGCTTGCCATCACCCTGTTTGCTGGCCGGCAACGTCTTCCCGACCGTTGCCCCCTCCCCGACTGCGGCTCCCTCCTTCGCCGTCGCATCGACGACCCACAGCACCAGGTCGGCGTCCGCCGCCCGCGCCCGCGCCCGCCGCACCCCTTCTTGTTCGACGGGATCATCGCTCTCGCGGATGCCCGCAGTATCGAGCAGCGTCACGGGCGCGCCGCCGAGATCGAGATGCACTTCGATGACGTCGCGCGTGGTGCCGGCATAGGGCGACACGATCGCCGCCTCCCGCCGGGCGATCCGATTGATAAGGCTAGACTTTCCGGAATTGGGGGGGCCCGCGATGGCAACCACCAGGCCTTCGCGCAAGCGTTCCCCGCGCCGTTGATCCGAAAGCGCGGCGGCGATCTCGTCGCGCAAGGCGCGCGCGCCTTCGAGCGCAGGCGTCATCAGGTCCTCGGGCACGTCGCCTTCGTCGGCAAAATCGATGCGCGCCTCGATCAGTGCGAGCGCTGCAATCATGGCGGTCCGCCACGCCTCCGCGCGATCGGATAGCCATCCGCGCAATTGCCGCAGGGCCTGCCGCCGCTGCGCCTCGGCGTCGGCGGCGATCAGGTCGGCGAGCCCCTCCACCCGCGTCAGGTCGAGCTTGCCGTTGTCGAAGGCGCGCCGGGTGAACTCGCCCGGTTCCGCCGGACGGCAATGCGCGAGCCGTCCGAGTGCGGCAAGCACCGCCGCGACTACCGCGCGCCCCCCATGAACGTGCAGTTCGGCAATGTCCTCGCCCGTGACGCTTTTCGGCGCGGGAAACCACAGGGCCAAGCCATCGTCGATAATCTCGCCGGAATCCGGATCGCGCACGCGCACAAGCACGGCCTCCCGCGGCTTCGGCAGGCGTCCAATCATCGCCTTAAGCGCGGCGCCCGCCTCCGGGCCCGATATCCGCACCACCGCGATCGCCGCCGGCGGCCGGCCGGAGGAGAGAGCGAAAATGGTGTCGTCGTTCTCCTTCATCGCCCCCATCGCCAATCCGAACAATCCGCCATCAGCCGTGCGAGCGCGGGGCTTTGTATTGCGTCATTGCCATCTTCGTAATACATTCTCCGCATGAAGACTTTAACCGTACGATTGCCCGAAGATTTGGCGGCTCAGATTGAAGCCGAATCGCAACACCGCAAGATGTCTAAATCCGACGTCATTCGCGAACGATTGACAATGGCCGGACCACCGCGACGCCGCGTCGCCGCGCGAGAGGCCATCGCAGACCTCATCGGTTCAATCCAAGGCCTTCCGTCCGACTTGAGCGCGCGAACAAAAGATTATCTGCGAGCGACAGGCTATGGCCGCAAGCGTCCTCGTTGACGCGAGTTTTCTCGTCGCCCTCCTCAGCCGCGACGACACCCATCACGGATGGGCGGCCGCTTTGTCGCAGCGTTTCCCGCCGACCTGGAAAACCTGCGAAGCGGCCCTCTCGGAGGCGTTCCATCTACTCGGGATGCGCGGCGCCGGCGCGCTTGCCGCACTGCTCCACCGTCGCGCCGTGACTGTTCCCTTCCACCTCAGCGAGGACGTCCAGGGCGTTTTGCGCCTCATGCAAAAATACTCGAATGTGCCAATGAGCTTCGCCGACGCCTGCCTGGTCCGTATGACAGAAATAGTGGCCGATCCCGTGCTTCTGACCACCGATGCCGATTTCCGCATCTATCGTCGGCACAGCCGACGAGCCATTCCTTGCGAAATGCCCGGCTGACCTGTCTGAGCGCGCGTCAATTCGCCGATCCGTTTGCGCACCGTTCCGCGTTTAGACTCTGCCGTCAACCAAAGGCGGAGCCCATGACTCCCGATACGCTTCACGAAAACCGCCTCGCCCGCGAGACGAGCCCCTATCTCCTGCAGCACAAGAATAATCCCGTGGATTGGTGGCCGTGGGGGCCGGATGCGCTGGCCGAGGCCAAGCGTACCAATAAGCCGATCTTGCTGTCGGTCGGCTATGCGGCCTGCCATTGGTGCCATGTGATGGCGCACGAAAGCTTCGAAGATGCCGCGACCGCCGCGGTGATGAACGAGCTGTTCGTGAACATCAAGGTCGATCGCGAAGAGCGGCCGGACATCGACCAGATCTACATGACGGCGCTTCATCTTCTCGGCCAACAGGGCGGCTGGCCGCTCACCATGATCCTCACGCCTGAGGGCGAGCCGGTGTGGGGCGGCACCTACTTTCCCAACACCTCCCGTTACGGCCGCCCTTCCTTTACCGAGGTATTGCGCGAGATCGCGCGCCTGTTCCGCGAGGAACCGCATCGCGTCGAGCACAACCGCCAGGCTTTGATGGCCCGGCTCGCGGATAGGACACAGCCTGAAGGCCGCATATCAATGGGCCTCGCCCAGCTCGACGGCATTGCCGAGCAACTGACGGGCGCCATGGACCCGCTGCATGGCGGGCTACGCGGCGCGCCGAAATTTCCCCAGTGCTCAATGCTCGAATTTCTTTGGCGCGCCGGCCAGCGGGCAGACACCCATCTTCGCACCGACTTCTCGACGCTGGGGGACACCCCCCTCCCCAACCCTCCCCCGCACGCGGAGGAAGAAGCAAAGCGCAGCGACGCGGGAGGGGGCGATGCCTCGGCCTCTCTACCCACCGGGATGGACCCTGAAGCAACCGCCCAACCGTCGAACATCTATCTCGATCTCGTCGAGCTTTCGCTCGAACGGATGTGCGAGGGCGGTATCTACGACCATCTCGGCGGCGGTTTCTCACGCTACTCGGTCGACGAGCGCTGGCTGGTCCCGCATTTCGAGAAGATGCTTTACGACAACGCCCAGCTTCTCGAGCTCTTGGCGCTCGCTCATGCGCGCACCGGCCACCCGCTGTTCCGCCAGCGCGCCGCCGAAACGGTGGGCTGGCTCGAACGCGAAATGCTGACGGCAGAGGGTGCGTTTTGCGCCTCGCTCGACGCCGATTCCGAAGGTGAGGAAGGCAAATTCTATGTCTGGTCGCTCGCCGAGATCGAAAGCCTTCTGCCGCCGGACGAGGCCGCGTTCTTCGCCCAGCGCTACGACGTGACGGCCGAGGGCAATTTCGAAGCCCACAATATCCTTAACCGTTTGCGACACCTCGATATTTTCGCCCGCACCCGGGCGGGTCAGGGCTTCACGCTGGCACCCATGGATACGAACGAAGAGCAGAAACTGGCCGCGCTCCGGCAGGTCCTATTGGATGCGCGTGCGCGCCGCGTCCGGCCGGGGCTCGACGACAAGGTACTGGCCGACTGGAGCGGGTTGATGATCGCGGCGCTCGCCAATGCCGGCTCGCTGCTCGACGAGCCCGGATGGCTTGCGCTTGCCCGCCGCGCGTTCGATTTCATCGCGCGCGAGATGACCCGCGGCGACCGGCTCGGCCATTCCTGGCGGGACGGCCGGCTTCTGTTTCCTGGCCTTGCGTCCGACTTTGCCGCCATGATCCGCGCCGCGCTCGCCTTGTTCGAGGCGACGGGCAAGGCCCCCTTCCTCGACCAGGCCGTCGCCTGGCAGCATGCGTTCGACCGCCATTACGCCAATCGGGAGAATGGCGGCTATTTCCTCACCGCCGACGACGCCGAAGGTCTGATCGTCCGGCCCGCCTCCACCTACGACGACGCAATCCCCAACCCGAACGGCTTGGCCGCACAAAATCTCATCCGCCTCGCGGTGCTCGCGGGCGACGATGCCTGGCGTGAGCGGGTGGATATCTTGTTTGACGGCCTGATTCCAATGGCAGGCGCCAATCTGTTCGGCCATCTGAACTTGCTGAACGCCCTCGACCTTCGTCTTCGCGCAGCAGAGATTGTTATTGTGCGCGAAGAGGCGCACAATGACCCCCTCGTTGTTGCAGCGCAGCATATCCCATTCGACGAACGCATCCTTCTTCGCGCCACTTCCGCGGAAACGCTTTCC
>Ga0315534_1003114_pt1 | contig 10804 bp, 8 predicted proteins | sample SalMarSW160240MG_FD_203094 | JGI IMG/M metagenome (GOLD analysis project Ga0315534, IMG submission 203094) | Salt marsh sediment microbial communities from the Plum Island Ecosystem LTER, Massachusetts, United States - Salt Marsh Sediment SW1602-40 ... | reverse complement strand
CGCCACGCCGAGTCCGTGCCGTACACCTCCCGCCGCGCGACCGCGTAGGCGTCCCGCGCCGCGGGGTGAACGGCGGCCCGGGCCCTCTTCCACAGGGACCCGCCGCCGGCGACGGCGAAGCCGAGGTGGTATCCCGCCGCCGCGGCCGCCCGCCGCGTCCGCACATCGTGCTCTCCGTACGGCCAGGCGATGGTCCGTACGGGTTCCCCCGTGATCTCGGAGAGAGTGACGCGCGACGCCTCGAGATCGCGGGCCAGCTCCGGATCCGTGCGATCCGTGAGAGGAACGTGGGTCACCCCGTGGCTGCCGAACCTGACTCCTTCCCGGGCCAGATGGCGGATCTCGTCGGGGTCGAGGAGCTCCGCCGGCACTCCGGGCAGCCAGTCGGCCCGCGCGCCGAGATTTCCCGTGACGACGAAGACGGTGGCCGTGAAGCCGAGATCGGTGAGAACCGGATGGGCGAGATCCGCGAAATCCCGGTACCCGTCGTCGAAGGTCAGGGCGAAGGTCCCGGGGCAGCGGCTGCCGGAGAGGTTGCGCCGCGCCGCCTCACCGGCGTCGATGCACTGCCAGCGCCGTTCGTGCAATCGGCGCATGTCCTCCCGAAAACGCTCGATCGAAACGCCGAGTGCCCCTGGATGCTCCGCTTCGGGGGGGAGGATGCGGTGGTAGAGGAGAATCGGAATCCGGCGGCTCATGGCACGCAGTGTTTCACGCCTCGCACACCCGGAAATGGCGGCGGCGCGCACATGCCCGACCCCGACACGATCCTCGAGACGATCGCCGCAACCGACAAGTCCGACCTCCCCTGGAAGTACCGCCGTAGCCTCGTCGCGCCCGGATCCACGTGTCGGACGTGGACTCCCGCCGCTGGGCGACAGTGTCACGATCGGGGCACGGCTCAGCAAGAACTACCTGGTCCGCGACGCCGGAAGGCGCAAGAAGAGGGCCGAGGGCCGGTCACCGACCACGACCCGCGGCAGCCGCCGTGGCGGCTCCTCACTCTCCGGCGCGCGTTTTCGGACCCCGACCGGACACGGCGGCTGTCGGCGGCGCGGATCTTGAGACATGATTCGGGCGTACGGAACGACGGCCCCGAGTTCGACGCTTCGCAACGGAGAGAATTGGTGCACAGCGAACCACTGATGGTCCGAGCCGGCACGCGGCGCTCTCTCAAGACGCCTCCGTTGCCGACTTTTGCGGCGGCTTCGCTGGCGCTGCTGTTCGTCCTGGGCTCGCCTCTCATCCCGGGCCGGGCCGCCGTCCGCGCCCAGACGAACGACGGCGCGGCGGCCGAAGACGGGACCGCGGGCTCGCCGGCCCACGCCATGACGGGCGAGGGGTCGGCGACACGAGGGGCTCCGGCAAATCTCGAAGAACTCTCGGCGATGGCGACGGCCGCCGTCGTCCTCATCGAAGTGGACATCGGAAAGAAGTCCCGCCAGGGCAGCGGCTTCGTCGTCACGCAGGACGGCCTGATCCTCACGAACTACCACGTGATCCGCGACGCCACGAACGCGAAGGTTCGGCTCGCTTCGGGCGACGTCTACGATCGGGTCTCGATCATGGCCACCGACGAGCGGCGCGATCTCGCCGTCCTCAAAGTATCGGGCTTCTCGCTGCCCACTCTCGGACTCGGTGACTCGGACTCGGTGCACATCGGCATGGACGTGGTGGCGATCGGGAGCCCGATGGGCCTCGAGAACACCGTCTCCACCGGCATCGTCAGCGGCCGGCGCACGGAGCCCCGCGGCTTCAAGCTGATCCAGATCAGCGCACCTGCATCCACCGGATCCAGCGGCGGCCCGGTGCTGAACCGCGAGGGACGGGTCATAGGCATCGCCGCCTCGCAGTTCCGGTCCGGCCAGAACCTCAACTTCGCGGTGCCGATCAACTATGCTCGCGGAATGCTCTCGGAAGTCGATGGCGATCCGCTGGCGGTGCTCGGCGCGAGCGACCTTTCCGGCCCGGACGAAGCGACGGACGAGGAGGAAGCCGAGGCGCGCGGCCAGGTCAATCGCGGGCTCCGCTTCGACCTCTCCGACTTCCAGGATCACCGGCTCGAGCTCCGGGTGCGCGAGACGGGAGGCGCGGAGCGTCAGACCGAAGTCACCTATCGCCGCATCGAGGACATCGCCGGCGCCCCGCCGCGTCTGGAGCGTTACGTACGGAGCGAATCGATCGTCCAGCCGGATCCGTCGGCTCCCGGCCAGGCCGTTCGGCGCGAGCGGCGCCGCAGCCTGGTGAACGCCGCCGACCTATCCCCGGTGTCCTCGCGGGGCGAGATCGAGTGGCGGATCGACGGCGAGTGGTTCCGCCGTGCCTGGGATCTGCGCTTCGACGAGGGCCGCGTCACGGGCACGGTCGAAGACAGCTCGGGCGTGGTCCGCCAGATCGATCGCGAGCTGCCCCGGGGCGTGGTCCTGCGCGGGATGCGCGACATCGCTTTCGGTGCCGTGGTGGCCGACCCGCTCGTGGGGCGCAGCATGGAGCTTCACACCTTCGACGCCGAATCGGCCGAGCTGCGGATCGACCGCTTCGACATCCGTCACCGGACGTCGATCGAGGTCCAAGGCGAGCTCCGCCCCGCCCTGGCCGTAGACGTGGCGACCGGCCTGGTGAACGAGCGGACGTACTATTCGCCCGACGTTCCCCGCCATCTCATGCGCCGCCAGCTGGCGGATTCGGGCCTGGTGGAGGACGTCGTCAGCTTCGTCGTGCTGCCGCACGGGCAAGACCCCGAGGTCGCCGAGACGCCCTGAAGCCCGACCTCACCCGGGTACCTTTCCCTCCTTTCCCCGGGAAATATTCCCCGTTTTCCGCTTCGCTCCGGGATTCCTCGCGTCGCCGGCTCGGGAGCCATGGTCGTCTATCCCGCTGCCCACGAGTGTCTTAGCGCCTTCATCGCCCGCGGGCACGGGTATGGAACGAGGGTTGCTTCTACATGAGGGCAGGAACAACGCCGCCGGTCGGAGTCGCAAACTCCGGTCGTGCGGAGAGAAACGAAGCCTACCTAAGAACACACGAAAAAGGACATTCAGAGATGCAGAAGCTGATGAACGGATTCGCTGCAGCCGCGCTGGTCTTTGCGCTGCCGATGGTTGCGAATGCACAGGAAGCAGCGGCGCCCGGCGCCGAGTCGCAGGATGTTTGCACCGCCACGATCGCCCCGATCCCGGCGAGCACCAACGCCGCCGCAACGGCCACCTTCACGTCCCCGTTCGGCGATGTCATCGCCATCGAGACGTCCGAAGACGTGGGTCTGACGCTGGCGACCGATGACATGGCGGAGATGGCCAACGAAGCCGACGCCGACGAAGCGGCGCCGCTGGCGGCCGAGACCGAGAACGTCTCGTACTTCGCGGTGAACGCTGGCGACGTCGAGCCCGGCACGTATGCGATCACGCTCAAGAACGAGAGCGGCGAGAGCTGCGCCGCCGAGTTGACCGTCCAGGCCGATGAGCTCAAGAGCGACGAGCTCGGCGAGACCGAGGACGCCAAGAGCGACGAGAACGAGAACGACAGCGAGACCGACTCCGACTGGTAGGAGAGTCTCGTAGCATCGTCTCCGCGGCCTGACGGTCCGGAGACGCTCCCGGCGCGGTGATCCGGCCCACGGCCGGCACGTGCCGACTTCCCGGAAAAGCGGGGAAGGAGCTTCGGCTTCTTCCCCGTTTTTTCTTGTCGGCGATTCGGCGCCTGCCGGAGCCCTTCCGGCGAATCAGGCGACCTGGCTGCTCGATCCTCCGGCGTTGAATCGATTGTAGAGCCATGCGAGGAGGGCCCCCGCGATCGCCCCGTCGACGAGGGCATACAGCGTCACGACGATGACCGACCCGAAGCCGCCCGGGCCGTGGTAGCCGGGGTAGATCGAGGCGCCGAAGTCGAGAAGCACCGAGCCGTAGCCGCCGGCCACCAGGTTGAAGATCCCGACGACCAGGAACATGCCGCCCCAGAGCAGCGCGGCGGCCAGCGCGAGGGATTTGACGCAGAGTCTCATGAGATCCTCCGTGTGGAAGGGATACGCTGAATGCTATGCGGACAGGCCGCCCGCATCCAGCGCATCCCGGGTGCGACGGCTCCGCTCACCGATTCGCCGACCAGCCGTCGGAGAGCGTGCCCAGAAACGCGACGAGCGCCTTCTCCTCGGCCACAGTCAGCCCGAGGTCGCCCATGAGATCCCGATTCATGTTCTCGACCACTTCGGGCACCGGCCAGCAGTCGGCGGCCAGCGCTTCGGCCTCCGTGAACGCCCCGTCGCACGTCGGCTTCACGTCGCGAGTGCTGTAGAAGTGAACGAGGCCTGCGAGCGTCTTGAAGTACCCGTTGTGCGTGAAGGCCTTCGGTCCGTCGGACGCACCGAGGGCGACGTTGCGCAGCGTCGGGACTTTCTGCTTGCCCAGATTCTCGTCCGCGAAGTCGAGGCCCGCGGACGCCAGGTGACCGCCCAGCCCGGGATCCACGTACCCCGGATCCTCCGCCAGCATCGGATTGGCCGGATTCGCCGGGACACCGAGGTTGTGGAAGGTGAAGTCCGTCAGGACGGGGGGCTCGCCTTCGGGTCCGGGAGTGAGGACGTGGCAGCTGGCGCACTTTCCCTTCCCGTTGAACGTGGCGAATCCGAGCGCTTCCTCCGGCGTGAGTCGCGCCTCACCGGCCCGGAAGGCGTCGAACTTCGAGCTGAACGCGTTCACCTCCGCACTGGCCTCGAAAGCCGCGATCGACTGGCCGACCTGGTCGTAGGCGCGGTCGACGCGGGCGCGCAACGCCGGGTCCAGCTCCGGGACGTCACCCGCCGAGCAGGCGGCCTCGATCGCCCGCATCTCTTCTACGTCGGGACACGCATCCGGTCCCCACACGTCCTCGAGGGACACCGGATAGTCGGCGGCGCATACGCGGGTCACGACGCAGGCTCCGTCCGGCAGCGCTTGCTCGACCGGGTTCAGAAACGGACCCAGCGCCTGTTCGGCCGCCGGGCTGCCGAGCCGCTCGCCGGTCGCCCGGCCATCCCAGAAGTTGCCGCCCACGTAGGCGCCTCGCTGCGCATCGTAGTGGAAGACGGGACTGGCCGTGGCGTACGCGGAGCTGGGCGGTTTCCGGTTTCCGAACCGATCGTCGTACGAGCCCGGGTACACGGCGCTGCCGACGTTCACTTCCGTATCGGAACCCGTCCACCCGAACGTCGGGTCGTGACATTCCGCACACGACTGATTGCGTTGCGCCGAGAGGTTGCGGTCGAAGAAGATCGCCCGCCCCAGCTGTTCGGACGCGGACAGCGTCCCCGGCGCGAGGACGTTCGCGACCGCCGCCCGCTCGCCGGGACTCCAGCCGTGCTCGGCCCCGTAGCTGATCAACAGAAATATGCTCGCAAGGAGCACGGCCAGGACCGCAGCCGGCGCTTTCATCGCTGCCTCCGCTGGATGTGGTGTCCGGCTCGCCCGTGTGACGAGCCGCCCGGGAGTGCCGCGATTCCCGTGCTAGCGACCCGTGGCCGCGGAGCGTCGGTGACGATGGGATAACATGATCTGCGACAACAGGTTACGATCGCAGATCCGGCGACGGTGGACGACACCGCCGCCGCTCGACGTGACACCTTTTCCGTTCGGGCCCGGGCCCGCGTGACAACTCGACCCGAACCGCGCCCCGACGCCCGCGCAACGCGCCGACTAGAAGCGCCAGGCGAAGGCGATTTCGGCGGTTACGTAGCGAAGATCGACGCCTTGCTCACCGGCCCCCAGGTCGAGGTCCCTCGACAGGGAGCGGTACCGGACTCCGGGCCGGAAGCGGGTATGGTCACCCAGTTGAACGGACAGGCCCGCGCCGACTTCCCATCCGAGGCCGTGACCCGAGTCGGCCGTGATATCGCCGGCTTCGTCTTCCAGCTCGACGTGGCCCACGGTGGCTCCGCCCCTCAGCCAGTAGGCGAGACCGGGTCCCGTTTCTCCCCCGAAGGGATGTTCGAATCGGAGGCCGAAGGCATAGCCGGTCTCTTCCACGTCGACGTCGCCCGATTCTCCGCTGAAGTGCATCCAGTCCCATCCGGCGTAGACGCCCGCGTGCGGGAGGAAACGGTACTGGAAGATCCCCTCGAAGCCGAGGCCGGTATCGAGCGGCAGATCTCCGACATCCGCGGTCGGGAAGGCGGCTCCGCCGCGAACTTCGAACTCCCAGCGATCCTGGGAATAGGCGGGCGACGCGAGAAGGAAGAGAAAGAACGTAGAGCTCAGAAACAACGCAGATTTCGACATGGTCGATCACCTCTGAAGAGACCTCGTATGACCGTCTCGTCCATGAGTGATCGCCGGGGGCCGGTGGGTTCCGGCTCCGCGCCAGGTCAGTCCCGCGTCAGCCGACGGCCTCCACCCTCTGCTCCGAAGCGGATGACGGATTCAACAGGCGGTCGTCCGGAAGGGCGGTTTCTCGCTCCTCGTCCAGCGAATCGATCCCGGCGATGGTGATCGCCAGCTCGCCGCTCTGCAGCGTCTCGATCAGGCCCTTCTTCTTCAGGTACCAGATCGGGAACTCCAGGTGCTCGCGGGGCACGCCGAGCGTCTGCTCGAGATAGATGGACCCGAGACCCCCGGAATCCGGATTTCTGCGTCGTGCGGCGTAGCACAACGAGAGAATGCCGTGGAAGATGCGTTGATCCCTCTGCTGATCGTCCAGTGCGGTACTTTGCTCGAAGATCTGCCAATTCACGCCCCTCTTCTCGTCATAATGGACGTCGAATTGGGCGCGCTTCTCCGGGTTGGAGAGAACCTCGTAGGCCTCGTGGACGCGTCGAAACCGATCCTCGTCACCGGAGGAAGTGTTGTCAGGGTGATAGCGCTTGGCGAGCAGTCGGTACACCCGCTCGATCATCTCGCTATCCGCGTTCTGACTGAGCTGCAGGACTTCGTAGTAGTCGACGAACTGTGAATCTCCGCCCACGTCCAGGCCTCCGGTGAAGCGAGATCGTCCGCGGCATTTTGCGGCGACGATCTCTGTGTTGCTCGGCTGTCGACCGATCAGGCCCCCAGTAGTGCAAGAGCCGGACCGGGATCGCCCGTGAGACGCCGCGCCCCCGGTTTCCGCGTGCCGGCCGGCGCGGGCTGAGAGTCGATCTCATCTCGACGCCATGCCGCCTCGACGCCTCGACGGACCCCGGATCGCTGGCGTCCCCGGGGGCGCCGCACGTATCATCTTCCGTCCCGCGAACGTTTGACCAGGGGCGCCATTCATGGAGAGTCGCGATCGTTCCGGCCGGGTGGCCTTCTGGCTCATCCTGGGGCTCGCGGCTCTTCTCCGCTTCTACCGGCTCGGTGCCGAGGGCTTCTGGCTCGACGAAGTCCTCTCGCTCGAGCAGGCGCCGGCGTCGGTATGGAACGCCGTCGTGGACTTCTGGCTGCTGCGGGGACTCGGGCGCCGCATCTCGCTCCTGCCGCTGGGCATTGTTCTTCAGCTCGGCGATTCCGAGTTCGTCGCTCGCCTCCCGTATGCGATCTTCAGCATCCTCGACGTGGCGGCCCTCTACCTCGTCGTTCGTCGTCTCCGTGACGCGCGGACGGCCCGCCTCGCCATGCTCCTGCTTGCCCTCTCTCCCCTCCACATCTGGTACGCCCAGGAGGTCAGGTGGTATGCCCAGTGGTCGCTGTGCACGACTCTGACTTTTCTGGCGCTCGTCCACGCCTGGAAGGACGGCCGCCGGACGGCATGGTGGGGGTATGTCGCCGCCACGGTGGCGAACTTCACGACTTTCGTGCTGTCGGTGCTGGTCGTCGTGATCCAGGGCCTGGTCGGGCTGCTGCTCGGCGTGCTGGGGGCGGGGCGCCGCTTCGTGGTGCGACAATACGTTTCCCTGCTGGCGGGGTGCCTGATCGCGGCCCCCACGTTCGCCGTCGCGCTGCGGTTCCACAACACGGGCACCGGTATGGTCCCGGGCCCGGTCGGCACGGTACGGGCGCTCACCCTGTTCGAGCTGCCCTACACGGCCTACGCCTTCCTGGTCGGATTCTCACTCGGCCCCACCGTCGGCGAGCTGCACCGCAACCTGAGCGCCCGCTGGGTGCTCGCGGCGTACCCGGAGACTCTGCTCGTCGCCGCGATCGCCCTCCCCATCCTGGTCGTCGCGCTCCGGGACACGCTGCGGGAGCGGCCGCTGGCGGCGGTCGTCCTGCCGTGGGCGTTCCTGCTCCCGACGCTCGTATTCGCGATCTCCGTGGTCGCGGACCAGACCTACAACGTGCGCTATGCCTTCCCCGCCCTGGCCGGGTTCGTGACCCTGCTGGCAATCGGAGTGCTCGCCCCGCGGCGGCGCTGGATGCGGATCGGGGCCGGCGCGGCCCTCGTGCTGCTGTTCTCCGGGTCGCTGGCCAGCTACTACTGGAACCCGAAATACGACAAGGAACACGTCCGCGACGCCGTGGCGATCATCACGGAGAGCGGCCCCGCGGAGGCTCCGGTGGCGTTCGTCGGGCAGGGGGTGGAGGTGGTGCGCCACTATGGCCCCACGCTCGAGGTCCGGGAGCCGCCGTGCCGCGAGGCGACGGAGACGGCGCAGGGATCGAAACCGACGGCCGGCGGCACGGGGCTCGAGGCGGAGCCCGTCGTCTGGCTCCTCGTGTCTCGGGACTGGCCCGGAGATTCCGCCGCGTGCCTCGAAGCCCTCGGACGCACGCATCGCGAGACGCTGCACCGGGAGCTCGTGGGCGTGGAGATCTGGAGGTTCGAGCGACCGCCGACGGCGGCTCCGCCCGCGGCGGCTCAGCCGGAGCAGTCGGCCCCGGAGCCGCGCGACGTTCCGTCCGCGTCCACGCGCACGTAGTAGTCGCGGTCGGCCTCCAGGCCGGCCGGATCCCCCAGCCGGGCGGGCAGCCGCTGCCAGTCGGACGTCGGCCAGATCACCTCGCAGTGTCCGTCTTCCCCCTTCACTTCCACCGGCATGGCGAACCCCGGCACCACGTCCGCCCACCGATACCGCGCCGGGCGCCCGTCCGCCGCGATCTCCACCTCGAGCGTCGGTATCATCGTCGTCTCGAGGTACTGCTCGAACACCGGAGCCAGCTCGAGCCCGGTGTGAGTGCTGATGTAGCTCCGTACCTGCTCGCCCGTCACGACCTGGTGGCGGAAGTCGCGGTTCAGGCCGCGCAGGACGTCCCGCCATTTCTCGTCGTCGTTCACGAGCTGGCGGATCGTCTGCAGCATGTTCCCGCCCTTCGGGTACATGTCCCCCGAGCCCTCCGCGTTCACGCCGAAGGCGGGAACGATCGGCTCGTCGTTGCGGATGCCGGCGCGAGTGCCCACCACGTAGTCGGCGCCCGCCGCCTTCCCGTGCATGCACTCGGTGTAGAGTGACTCGGCGTAGTTGGCGAACGACTCGTGCACCCACATGTCGGCCAGGTCGGCGCTCGTCAGGCTGTTCCCCCACCACTCGTGGGCGCTCTCGTGGATGATGATGAAGTCCCAGTCGAGCCCGAGGCCGGTCCCTGACAGGTCGCGGCCGAGATAGCCCTGCATGTAGTGGTTGCCGTAGGCGATCGCGCTCTGGTGTTCCATCCCGAGGTGGGGCGTCTCGACGAGCTTGAACCCGTCCCGGTACCAGGGATAGGGACCGAACCAGTGCTCGAAGCAGGCGAGCATCGGACGGACCTGCTCGAACTGCTTCCGGGCCGCGTCGACGTGATAGTCGAGGGGCCAGAAATCGAGTGTCAGCACGCCGCTCTCGCCGTGATAGACCCCACCGAAGTGCGCGTAGTGTGCCGCGTTGATCGTCACGTCGTAGTTGTTGATCGGCTCCTCGACGAACCACTCGTAGGTCGTCGTTCCGTCCGGGTGATTGACGACGGAGCGCAGGCGCCCGTTCGACACGTCTACCAGCGAGTCCGGGACGGTGATCGCGATCCGCTGCCCGTCGTCGGGCTCGTCGGCCTGGGTGTCCTTGTTCGGCCACCAGACACTCGCGCCGAGGGCCTGGTTCGAGGTGGCGATCCATGGCCGTCCGAGGCTGTCGGACGCGATCGTCAGCCCACCCTGCCAGGGCGGATTCTCCGCGATGCGGGGCTTGCCGTGGTAGAAGACGGTCACGGTGTCGAGGTCGCCCGCGACCGGGGTGGTGGCGAGGCCCACGAAGAACGCGTTCCCCTCGCGCCGGGCGGAAAGCCGGCGGCCCCCCTGCACGACGCTGTCCATCTCGAGAGGCTCCTGGAGGTCGACCTGGAGCTCACTCCCCGGCTCCCGCACGCGGTAGACGATCCCGACGCGCCCCGTGATACTGCTGTCGGCGGGCTCGACCTTCGCGTGCAGATCGTAGAACGTCACATCCCACCAGGCGCGGGCCGGTCCGATCGAGCCGCGCAGCGTATCGGCCCGGGTGTAAGGCGGACTCGCCTGGCCGAGGACGGGGGATGGGGCGCCGAGCGCCCCTGAGGTGAGGATCGCGGCCATCAGGCAGAGCGGACGTGCGTTCATGGTCCGGGAACATCGTGGCGCCGGATGGCCGGGGCAACGCGGGACGTCGCGGCGGGTGGGGGGGAGCAGTTAGTTTGTCCCCGAATGAAGCGGCATGATGCGCGCGCCCCGAGTCGCTTCGAAGAACCTGCAGTGAGTGCGATTCGGCTTCCTCCCGACGTCGCACCGCCGAATTTCTTCATCCTCGGCGCGGCCAAGTGCGGTACGACGTCGCTCTATCGTCTGTTGGGCGCCCAGCCGTCGGTCTTCTTCCCCCGCGAGAAGGAGCCGCGCTTCTTCGAGGACGACCTCTACTACGTCGGGGGCACCGAGCGCTACCTGCTCGATCACTTCCGGGGCGCCGCGGGCCATCCCGCCC
>Ga0315534_1003113_pt1 | contig 10806 bp, 10 predicted proteins | sample SalMarSW160240MG_FD_203094 | JGI IMG/M metagenome (GOLD analysis project Ga0315534, IMG submission 203094) | Salt marsh sediment microbial communities from the Plum Island Ecosystem LTER, Massachusetts, United States - Salt Marsh Sediment SW1602-40 ... | reverse complement strand
CACTGAGCCGCTGCAAAACCCTGGACGCGGGTTCGATTCCCGCCGCCGCCTCCAAGGTCTTTGCGCTGGTCAAAGAGGCTTCGACCTCTACGCGAGCAGTGCTTCGAGTGCGTCCGCGGTGGTTGCGGCACCGTTGAGCCCCTGTAGTCGCTGGGAGATGTCGTTGGCGTGTGTGCGCAGTTCGTTGTTGGATTCCAGGACGTGGTCGACGGCCGCGTCGAGGTGGCGCCGGAGGCGTCGTGGGGTGACGACGACGCCTGCTCCGACGGCTTCGATGCGACGCCCGTACCACTGTTGGTCGGGCATGAAGGGCGTGACGATGCTTGGCAGCCCGGCTGCGAGCACGGCCGCGGTGGTGCCGTAGCCGCCGTGGTGGATGGCGGCTTGGCAGCGCGGGAGCACCTGCGCGAGCGGCGCGAAGGTGGTGACGCCTGGCCGATCGCGCAGCACGTCGGACGCAAGGTCATCTCGTCCGACGAGGAGCAGCGCTCGGACGCCGCGCCGGCCCAGGATCGCAGCCGCCTGCTCGAGCCGCCGCGTCGTGTTCGATGAGAGTGCCGATCCGAGCGTCACCAGGACGGGCGGCGGGCCGTTCGCGAGGAACTCTTCTACTTCCCGAGGGACCTCGGCTCCCGGGAGCGCACCGGGGCAGAATCCGCTCATGGTGATGTTGGCTGGCCAGTCCGACGGCCGGGGGACAAGGAGCTCCGGGACAGGCACCACCACTCGGTCGGCGGCAAGGGCCGCGGACAGGAAGTACCCCCGCCGGGCCGGCAGCCCGTGCGCGCGACGGAACCGATTCAGCGCGCGGTCACCCAGAAGGAGCCCGGACCCCTCGAGCATCACGGCCAGTGCCGCACGCTGACCTGGCGTCCGCAGCGGACCTGGGAGCCGGGGTGACTCGGCACCGGCCAAGCCCTCGGTGGTGGGGAAGACCATGGGGAACAGGCTGAGGACGGCCCACCGGTTGCCGGTCTCCTCGGCCACCATCTGCGCCGCGATCTGATTGGCGTGGGCGACCAGGAGCTCACTCGTGGCCGCCGCCGAGGTCATCGCCTCGTGAGCCTCGGCGAGTGCCGGCACCACGAGGTCGCGCATGGCGCGACGCATGAGCGGAAAGCCGGCAGCACGCGACCAGTCCACGCCCAGCCCACCCAAGGTGCTGGACGAGATCTCGAACCCGGCGGGCGCGACGTCGAAGCCCGCATCGCCGACCAACCGGTGGAACTCCGTGGGCACCAGGAATCGGACGTCATGGCCTCGTGCACGAAGCTCTGCACCGACGGCCACGAACGGCAGGACGTCCTCGAGGGAGCCCGTCGTCGTCAGCGTGATCGAAGCCATCCCCTGCTCTCTTGCGGAACCGGCCGCGCTATGGCGTTCGAAGTTCTCGGACCAGGCCACCGCAGATGACGCCGAACACGAGAACGACGAGGGCGAGGAGGGTGGGAATCAGCATCCACCACCACATGCCGGCACCGATCAGCCCGATCACCACCATCGTGTACGCCAGGGGCACGGGTCCGCCCCGTCGCAGCACCCACAGCCCGCCGAGCAGGACCACGCCGGCGAGACCGAAGAGAACGGCGAAGGCGATTCGCTCTCCCGTCGTCTGATCGTTGTCGGCGATCCAGCTGAGCGGTGCCAGCGCGAAGAGGAAACCTGCGAGGAGCACTGACAGTGCAGTGAGCCAGTGGGTCGCCGGCCTCGAGCCGACGCGAGTCCCCTGCTGATCCAGTTGCGCGCTGTCCTTCACTGCTCATCTCCTTTCGTTGCTCCGTACCTCGTCTGAGCCGAGCTCAGCGGGTGCTTCATCGGTGTCTCCGGCTCCGTCCTTCGCTGTTGCAAGGAAAGGGCGGTGATCGCCCGTCCTTGTTACTGACGATCGAGGCGCTGCTGCGGGCGACACGCCATCTGAGGGTGAGGCCCGAGAACCTCGTGGACGTCGCCGTGTCGCCATGCGCTGGTCCCTGCGAGCATGGGCGCATGGGTCGGCGTGGACGGCCGCGGACCGGAGCTTCGGTAATCGAGGTTCTGGAGTCTGTGATCGTCGACGCGTTGCGGGCGGCCTGTCACCCGCGCGACCCCGCGTGCATGTCTGTCGGGGTGATGGGCACCTGTCCAGTGCTGCTTCGTCGCGCCGTAAACATGGCCGACGATCCTTCCGTTCCCGCGACGGTCGTCGAGGAGCGGGAATGGTCGGTCGATGCCGACCGGCTCGTCGCCGACATGTTCCGACAGGAGGGCCGGTCACTCGTCCGCTTGGTACGGCTCTTCGTGGATGATCGCAATGCGGCCGAGGACCTGGTGCAGGAGGCGTTCATCCGTCTTGCTCGTGCGGCGCATCGGATCAAAGACCCGGCCAAGGCACCGGCGTACCTCCGGTCGATCGCGTTGAACCTTGCCCGGGACCACAACCGTCGCGGCCTGGTGTCGCTGCGCCACCGCCTGCCGTTCGACGATGAGCGCTCGTCGGTCGAAGACGAGATCGTGCTGCGCGAGGACCAGCAGATGGTGATCGACGCGCTCCGGGAGCTGCCACACCGACAACGCGACTGTCTGGTGCTGCGCTACTACGACGAGCTCGGCATCGACGACATCGCGCAGACCTTGGGAATCTCGACCAACTCGGTCAAGACCCATCTCCAGCGTGGACTGCGGGCGCTGGAGAAGCGACTCACCGACGCGGGAATGGACCTCACCAACTTCATTCCAGCTACCGAAGCCGAGGAGGTGGGGTCGTGAGCACCGTTACGGAGCTGCTGCGCGGCGCGCTCCTCGACGGTGCCGCCGCGCTCGACGAGAGCGATGACCTCTTCGCTCGGGTGCAGCTCAGCATCGAAGACGACCGCCGGCGTCGGCGGCAGCGCCGTCGCCGGCTCGGTGTGATCGCGGCATTGGTCGGTGTGATCGCCGCGGTGGGCTTTGCAACGATTGAACGCACAGGAGGGAAGTGGGTCATGGACTGGTGGGTTCTCGAGACGATGTGGTTCGTCGGGATGGTTCTCCTGGCCTTGTGGCTGGGGCCATTCATCCGACGGTTCGGCAAGAGCTACGCCGCGGATGTGTTCCGAGCGAATCCGCGGACCGGAAAGAGCTTCATCGTCTTGATGGACGTGGCCTACTACCTGATCTTCTTCGCCTACATCCTCTTCACCGTGCAGTTCGAACCTGACAGCGGGTGGGAACAGGTCGTCAACGCGGAGCAGCTGCAGGCCACCGCGATCCGGATTGGCGGGATCCTGGTGATCGTGGGGGTGCTCCACGGCCTCAACGTGTTGTTGCTGCCAGTCATCGGGCGGATCCTCACCTTGAACCGACGACTCGACCAGGACACCCCACCCGCGACTCCGGCCAGTGGCGCGCAGGACGGATAGGACGACCGATCACGGTGCCGCCGTTTCGAAGAGACGACGATCACTCCCGGGGTTCGTGGTTCCCGGTTGGCGCGGTCGTCATCGTCGGACTCCTGATCGGCCTGTCCAGCGGCGTCGCGGCGAGTGACCCGGGACGCGGGCACCCCGGGGGAGTTCCCAGCGAGATGACCGCGGCTCGTGGCACCGACCGGCATACACAAGCGCCCGACGACTTGAGCGTGAGGTTGTCGGCAGGAGCTGACCAGACCTTTCCGCCGGTCTACCAAGTGATCGATCGACTCGAGCCCGAAGCAGTGCTGCGCGTGTGGGTTCACGGCTTCGAAGCACACGCCCAGGCACACGTGACGCAGTGCGTCCACGCGCGGACCGTGGCCTGTGGGAACCGGTTTCCCGTCCAGTTCGACTCGGACGGCCAGGCCTTCTTCCAGTATCAGATCCGCGACGACTTCAACCCAGTCGTCAACGATGCCGGAGGGTGTCGCGCCCACGCGGCACGCTGCACCCTCGTCGTCGAAGCAACCCCTGGGAAACAACGAGCGGAGATCGACACGATCTTCGCCGACGACGAGCCCGAGCCAGGCGTGATCCGAGTGCAGCCGAGCTCGGGGCTCTCGGACGGTCAGCGCGTCGTCGTTGACGTCGCTGGTTACCCGCCTGGGGTTGGGGTGACCGCCGCGCTCTGCGCCGCTCCGGACGTGACCGGCTCCCGGCGCTGCGGTGCCCCGGGTCCCTCCGCACCGCTCGTGGTCGGCGCCGACGGCACCGGATCGACCACTCTCATCATCGACGGCGCCCCGGTCGGGTCCCAGCACGTGGAGTGCGGTCGCGACGTCCCCTGTGGCATCTCGGTGACCTCTCCGACGGTCTTCGCGCGGGCGCGGGTCCGTCCGATCTCCTTCGCTCCGCCGTCCCCTGCCGTCTACGACGGCACCCGTGTGGCAATCGGCATCGCAGCGGCGGTCGTCCTGCTCGGCCTCGCCGTCTGGTTCATCCGCGGAACCGACTGGTCGCCAGTCGGTGAGGCCGCGGCACCAGAGATCGACGCCGCCGAGTACGCGGATCTGGACGCGATGATCGCCGCTCTTCCACCGGAGAGCGACGACGCAGTCGTGGATCGTCGTCGGTGACCGATGCCCCGCCGCGCTTGTCCTCGCGCCACCAGGGGCCCCGAACCGCGGTTCGGGCCTTCCCGGCCCCATTTCGCGGATCGACCCCTACCGCACTGCGGTCTCGGCGAACCGGCGTACTCCCAGCTCGTCGATCTGTGGGGGCCGGTCCCCAACAGGGGCGGTCCTTACCTGTGATCGTGTTTCGTCGCGGAACGGTTTCGGTCTTGGATTGGCCGGAGAGCCTTGGTGCGCGCGGCGCGGTCGAAGCGGGCGGGTACCTTCGGAACCGATGTCGAAGCTCATCCGGTTGGTCGCGCTGGCCGCGCTCGTCGCGCTCGCAACGACCCTGGCGACGGTGTCGGCGGGCGCCAAGGTGCTGAACGGCTGCGCCGTGCTCGCCCAGGAGGAGCTCGAGACCATCTTCGAGCAGCCGTTCTCGAAGGGCGCCGTGCAGCAGGGCGACTACTGCGCCTTCGACAAGCCCTCGCGGGCCGACATCCCCGACATCATCGTCGAGGTCCTCGTCACGCGGTCGAAGAGCGTCGCGAAGGCGAAGCAGGTCTTCGACCGAGAGGCGACGACGGGCGAAGAGCTCGCGGGGTCCGTCACCGACGTGGAGGCCGTCGGCGACGAGGCCTTCTCGACGTTCCTCATCGGCACCGACGAGCTCACCGTGCGGGTCGGGAAGGTCGTCGGGCGCTTCCGCGTCCACGAGCCCGAGTCCGACAGCACGTTCGGTGAGCAGATCATCGCGGTCGGGCAGGCGGCCGCGCCGCGCCTCGAGAACTACTCCAAGGCTGGCTGACGCGCGCGAACGTTGGCCCGACTCGTAGGCTGCCGGGCTCGTGGCGGTCTTCGTCGGCGTCCTCGTCGCGGCGTGCTTCGGGTCAGGCGACTTCCTCGGAGGCCTGGTGTCGCGACGGGCGTCGACGGTTGCCGTGCTCGGCATCGCGCAGCTCGTCGCGATCGTCGGGGCGGTCGTCGCAGCGCTGCTGTTCGCAGGCTCACCGACCGGTCGCGACCTCTGGTTCGGCGCCGCGGCGGGCGCGCTCAACGTCGTCGGGCTCGGCGCGCTCTACCAGGGACTCTCACTCGGGCGAATGGGGATCGTCGCGCCGATCACCGCCGTGGTCGCGGCGTGCATCCCGGTCGGGTGGGGTCTGCTGACGGGTGAGGAACCGTCGACGCTCGCGCTGGCGGGCGTCGCCTGCGCGATCGTCGCCGGCGGTCTCATCGCCCACGAGCACGACCGCGAGTCGGGCAATGCGCTGCAGGCGCTCGGCCTCGCGGTCGGCGCGGGGCTGTTCTTCGGCTCGTCGTTCGTCCTCTACGCGGAGACCGCCGACGGTTCGGGCTTCTGGCCCGTTCTGACCGGGCGTGCGGCCGCGGTCGCGCTCGTCGTGGTCGTGCTCCTCGCGACCCGTACCGGTGTCCTGCTGGCGCAACGCGAGCTGCGCATCGCGGCTGCGGCCGGCATCCTCGATGTGGCCGCGACCGTGCTGCTGCTGGTCGCCGTCCGCGAGGGCCTGTCGTCGATCGTCGCACCCGTCGCCGCGCTCGGACCGGCGTTCACCGTGGGCTGGGCGTGGGGCTTGCTGCACGAACCCATGGCCCGTCTTCAGCTCGTCGGGCTCGTGCTCGCGCTCGTCGGACTCTCCTTCATCGCGCTCGGCTGAGCGCGCGCTCGCGCGACGGCACGAACGACGCGGGGGCCGAGCCATGGCCCGACCGTGTCGAGCGACGACTCGATCGAGAAGTGGACCCCGTCGGGCCGAAGGATCGTGTCGACCGAGCCGCCGTCTCGCCCGTCGACCCATCGTCCGAGGTCGACCACTGCGACGCCCGGAACCTCGCGCGCTGCCTCACGGAGGATCCGGTTGAACGTCTTGGCCCGCGCCGGGTCGTTGGCGGGTTCGGGTGGCGGCGGGACCTGATTGATCCCGTAGTGCACGACCGGCGTCGTGAGCGCGACGACCGTCACGCCGCGAGACGTGAACAGCTCGAGCGCCGTCCTGAGCTCGGCACGCAGGTAGCTGTCGTAGGTCGGGTCGCCCGGTGCCCGCCACACGGACTCGCCGGCGAGCTGCCGGTCCGCGATGTCGGCCGGTCCGACCTGGAGGACCGCGACGTCGACGCGGTTGGTCTCGATCGAGCTCGGCCACGTGGCCGCCCAGTCCGACGGGCAGCCGGCATCGCCGCGCATCGGGTACACCTGCCCTTCGACGCGCCAGCTCCCGCCGCGGGTGAGCCCGCAGCCCAGTCCGACTTCGCCCGGGACCGGGGTGAACGCGCCCGAACCGTCGTTCCATCCCGCGAGCCCGACGATCGTTCGCAGTGCAGTCGAGTCCCCGAAGTACGCGAGGCGCGGACGAGCATCGAGTCCGGGAGGTTCTGCGTTCGACCGACGTGTGGCGCGTTCGAGCGCGCGCGCCTCCGCAGCGAAGTCAGGCGCGCTCGAATCCGGCAAGACCGCGGTCGCCGGCACGGTCAACACCGCAAGTGCGACGATCGCAACCGGAGCCGCAGCGCGCGCAGTCACGCCACGCGGGAAGCGGCCCTGGCGGATCGGCCACTCCAAGAACCAGAAGGAGACCGTCGCGAGCGCGATCGTGACCACCGCCTGGAGCGACGCGAGCGCGACGCCGCTCAGATCGGTCGCCTCGGCGTCGAGCCAGAGGATCACCGGCCAGTGGTACAGGTAGACGCCGTACGAGATGCGTCCCAGGGCGCGCAACGGCGTGACGGCCAGCGCAGACGCGAATGGTCCCGAGGGGAGCGCGGCGACGAGGAGCCCGACCGACAGCAGCGCGAACGCGGGGAGCCACCCGCTGCGCAGCCAGCCGGAGGTGACGGAGGTGGTCGCGATCACCGTGCCGATTCCCGCGACGGCGAGGACGCCGAGCGGTAGCGCCCACCCGGGTGCGCGACGGTCGGGGAGCCTCGAGGCCCCAGGGCTCGTCGCGAGCAGCGCGCCCGCGAGCAGCTCCGCCGCGCGCGTCGGAAGGCTGTAGTAGAGGAAGTCGAAGTCGCCTGCTCGCGCCGCGAGCACGTTGGCGGCGAGCGACGCTGCCAGCAGCCCGACGAGGACGAGCCGCAGGTTCGCAGTCGTTCGCCGCGGGTGGCTGATCTGCACGACTCCGAGCACGACCAGGGGGAAGACCAGGTAGAACTGCTCCTCGATCGCCAGGCTCCAGAAGTGGAGCAAGGGCGAAGGGTCGCCGAAGAGGTCCGAGTACGACGCGCCTCCGGCCAGGAAGTGCCAGTTCGCGAAGTAGCCGAGGGCGGCGAGGGCGTCGCCGCGGAGACTCCCGGGATCGACGGGCAGCACCGTGGCGGCCAGCACGAAGACGAGCACGACCGTGGCGAGCGCCGCGGGCGTCAGTCGACGAAGCCGGCGCGCCCAGAAGTGGAGCAGGTCGATCGCGTGGTCCCGCCGGGCCTCGTCGAGCAGGAGGCGGGTGATCAGGAAGCCCGACAGCGTGAAGAACACCGACACGCCGAGGAACCCGCCGGACGCCCAGCCGAACCCGGCGTGGAAGCAGAAGACGGCCGCGACCGCCAGCCCCCGGATCCCGTCGAGCGCGCCGAGATGCCGACGCTGGGCCACGGAGGACGACCGTAGCGAACATGGCCACCCGCGAGCATTCAGTGGCGCGTGGGAAGGCTGTCGACGTCTCTCCCGTCGCATGTATGCGACACGGAGGCCGGGCCGATCGCGCGTACCGTCGCGGGATGGCGTGGCGAACACTCGTGGGCGCGTTCGCCGCCGCGCTCCTGCTCATCACGACGGCCGCGCCGTCCGCGGCACGATCCGACTCGAAGAAGCATCGGAGTGCTTGTGGTGAGTCGGTGAGGCGGATCTCGTCGGGCGCGCGGGGGGTCCCGGTGCTGTTCGTCCACGGGTTCGCGGGCGAGCCGTCGGACTTCCGCCGCCGGCTCGGCGACTGGCCGACCATGATCGAAGCGGTCGGCCGGATCGACGGTGCCGTGACCTACACGTTCGACTACTCCGACCACTCGCTCGAGTGGGTGACGGATCCGGCCATCGGCGAGCAGCTCGGGCGTGCGATCGTCTGCCTGGCGCAGGTGCACGACGAGCCCGTCACGGTGGTCGCGCACTCGATGGGTGGCCTCGCGACGCGCCAGGCGCAAGGTGGCGTCGTCGACGCACGCGCGGTCTCCGAGTCGCTCGCACGGGTCGTGACGGTCGGCACTCCCTTCCGGGGTGCGCAGCTGCTCGGGTTCGGCGGTGGCGTGGTGGGCGACATCGCGGCCGAGCTCATCAAGACCGCCCTGCGCGCGTGCAGCGTCGACTTCGCGCGACTTCCCGCTCAGCGCGTCGCGACGCAGCGACGCCCCGACCGGACGTTCTGCGGCCTGCTCGGGGCGACCGAGACGGCCGCGGTGCAGGGCATGATCCCCGACTCGGGCCAGCTCCGGGAGCTGCCCGTGTGGGGCGACGGGGTGCGCATCATCCCGGTCGCGGCGGAGATCGACGTCGGCGTCGGCGGGCCCTTCGGGCTGTCCGAGAGCTTCTCGGTCGGCGACTTCGCGGTGTCGGTGCCGTCGGCGACGGCCGACGCCAGCCGCGGCGTGCGCCCGTTCGTCGCCCACTGCCACGCATCGCTGTTCGGCATCGTCGACGCGATCGACCGCTCACCGTGCTCGCACGCCAACGAGCTCGCGAACCGCAGAATCGTCCGCCGCGTGCGCCAGGCCGTGGAGCGCGGCGTCAGGTCGGCGTCGTGAACCGTCTGCCGAGCCCGTAGAAGCGCAGCGGCGTCTCCCAGAGCACCGCGCGCCGCCCGGCCTCATCGACGTCGGGGATCGCCCCGAGGAAGTCGTCGACCGCGCCCGGGAACTCGGCGTCGGGGTGCGGGAAGTCGCTCGCCCACATCACGTGGTCGGCGCCGACCTGGGAGATCGTGAAGGCGGCGAGCACGTCCTCGGGGTCCGAGGAGATCGCGCACTGGCGGGCGAAGTACTCGCTCGGGCTCAGCGTCAGGTCCGCGCACTCGCTGTCGCGCATCCACTCGCGGTGGTCGTCGAGACGCGCCAGCCAGTACGGCAGCCACGCCGTGCCTGACTCGAGGAACGCGACCCGCATGCGGGGATGACGTTCGAGGACGCCGCCGAGGAGCAGAGCGACCGCGGCGGTCATCTGCTCGAGCGGGTGGGAGCACGTATGGCGGGCCGCGAAGCCGGTGAACCGATCCGAGCCGATCGTGCTCCCGGATCGCACGCCGAGCGCCTCGTGCACCGCGAGCACCAGCCCCGCGTCCTCCAAGGCCGAGTACAGCGGTGCCCACGAACCGGCGTCGAGGTAGTCCCCGCCCAGGTGGTTCGGCCGCATGAGGGTCGCGACCAGTCCGAGCTCGGCGATGCGGTGGGCCTCGTCGGCCGCGCGGGCCGGCTCACGTGGCACCACGCCGACGCCGGCGAGGCGGCTGGTGTCGGCCGCGCAGTACTCGGTGATCCAGTCGTTGTACGCGCGGCATGCGGCGAGCGATCCGTCCGCGTCGAGCTCGGGCAAAAACGGCACGAAGAGGCCGAGGGACGGGTACAGCACGGCGGCGTCGATGCCCTGGGCGTCCATTGCGCGCAGGTACGACGGAGCGTCGAACCCGTGGTCGAGCTGGTCGCGCAGGAGCTCGAGATCACCGCACATCTGGTACGGCGTCGTCGCGGGCAGGTCGAACACCTCGGCCCCCGCTGGAATCGTGTCGGCGAAGACCGCCGCCGGCTCGACGACGTGGCCGTCGGCGTCGAGGACGGGGAGGCCGGCGCGCATCGCCGCCGTCAGACGACGCGACGCGCCGCGAGCGCGCCGTCGAGGGGGAGCACCGAACCGCTCAGGTACGTGGACTGGTCGCCGGCGAGGAACACGACCGCGTCACACACCTCGTCGCCGGTGCCGAGCCGGTGCATGGGGACGTTCGACGCGATCTGGCGCCGCAACGCGTCAGGGTCGGGAGCCTGCTCCGAGTACTTCATGAAGAGGCCGGTGTCGGTCGCCGAAGGAGCAAGCATGTTCACCCGGACGCCGTCGGGTGCGTGCTCGATCGCAGCCTGCTTGCAGAGGTTGAGGAGCGCACCCTTGCTTGCGCAGTACGCGGGGTGACCGGGCGCGACGATCAGACCGAGCGTCGAGCCGAGCGCGATCACCGAACCGCCACCGCCCTCGACCAGGTGGGGGATCGCGGCGCGCATGCAGAGGAACGGCCCCTTGAGGTTCACGTCGAGCACGTGCTGCCAGTCGTCGTCGGACAGCTCGGTGACCGGGACCAGGCTCTCGACCGCGGCCGAGAGCACGAGCACGC
>Ga0315534_1003112_pt1 | contig 10817 bp, 12 predicted proteins | sample SalMarSW160240MG_FD_203094 | JGI IMG/M metagenome (GOLD analysis project Ga0315534, IMG submission 203094) | Salt marsh sediment microbial communities from the Plum Island Ecosystem LTER, Massachusetts, United States - Salt Marsh Sediment SW1602-40 ... | reverse complement strand
TCTCGCCAAACGCCGTCAGGTCCGAACCCGCCCGCTCCATCGCTCATCCTCCGCTTCCGAATCAGAGGACCACGACAGATTCAGCACCTGATCAGTTTGTCACGAACTCCTTCACCCGATCGCCCTGTACCGTGCGCGCCCTCTTGTGGACCGCGGCCTCTATGTTAGTCTTTACTGGGGCTTTGGCGTTCCATCCCTGCGGGAAGCGATGGAGCAAAACGAAGCGGATGAAGGCCGACGCTCCCTCGGTCTGCCGATGCAGCCGGGCCGTCGTGCCGTGAGGGCCGGCGGGATAGCGTGGGGATTAGGAGCGTCCCAATGGCAATGGGCGGTACGGTCAAATTCTTCAATAGCGAGCGTGGCTACGGGTTCATCAAGCCGGATGACGGCGGCCGTGATGTCTTCGTGCACATTACCGCGGTGGAGCGCGCGGGACTTAAGACGCTCAACGAAGGACAGCGCATTACCTTCGATGTGGAGCCCGACAAGAAAGGGAAGGGGCCAAAGGCCGTCAATCTCGTCGTTTCCTGACCTTTCGCCATCGCGCTTCGCACGCCCGAGTATCGGCCCGCGCGCAGCGCCCGCTTCACCGCGCGGTCGGCTGGAAAAGCAGTGCTGATGGATGCCGGCTTTCGCTAAGTCGGCGTACGGCGATGCATACCTTGCGGAACTGCTGGCGACGTCCGGTCACAGCGCGGGCTCAGGCAGGCCGGCCGCCGCACAGGCCGCGCTCAGCGTATTTAGCATCAGGCAAGCAATTGTCATCGGCCCGACGCCGCCGGGCACCGGCGTGATCGCGCCGGCCACCTCCGACGCCTCGGCGAAGCCGACATCGCCGACCAGCCGGGTCTTGCCGCCATCGGCCGGGACGCGATTGATCCCGACATCGATCACGGTCGCCCCCGGTTTGATGAAGTCGCGTTTGACGAATTCGGGCCGCCCGATCGCAACGAAAAGCAGGTCGGCGCGACGGGCGACCGCGGCCAGGTCGCGCGTACGGGAATGGGCGACCGTCACCGTGGCGTTCTCGGCGAGCAGCAGGTGGAAGAGCGGCTTGCCGACGATATTGGAGCGGCCGATGATCACCGCTTCCATTCCGGCGAGCGACGGATGGACGGACTTAGCAAGCCTGACGCACCCAAGCGGCGTGCACGGCCGCAGGCCGGGCAGGCCGGTCGCGAGCAAACCGGCCGTCAGCGGATGAAAGCCGTCGACATCCTTGGCCGGCGCGATCGCTTCGATCACCTTTTGTGGATCGATCTGCGGCGGGAGCGGAAGCTGCACGAGAATACCGTGCACTTTGGGGTCGGCGTTGAGTTGCGCCACCTTCGCCAGCAGGTCGCTTTCGGAAACCGTTTCAGGCAGTTTGTGGAGCGAGGAACGCATGCCGGTGGCGGCGGTTTTCGCCGTCTTGTTGCGGACATAAACTTCGCTGGCCGGGTTGCTGCCGACCAGCACCACCGCGAGCCCCGGCTCGAGGCCGTGCTCCTTATTCAGCCGCGCGACCTCGGCGGCTACCTTCGCGCCGAGTTGGGCGGCGATGGCCGTTCCATCGATGCGCCGGGCGCTCATGTCGCCTGTCCCCCCGCACACGCCCCGAGCGCGGTCGCAAGCTCGGGTCCGGTTCCGCTGATCTTAACCCGCTTGATCCGCGCGCTTTCGCCCGCGGCAATCGTGATCCGTCTCGGGGCGACCCGCAACGCCTTGGCGAGGAGGGCAACGAGGGCAGCATTGGCGGCGCCGTCGCTCGGCGCCGCGCGCACCCGGGCCTTCAATACTGTGCGGCCGTCGGCCAGCGTTTCGACGCCGTCAATTGCATCGTTTCCGCCGCGCGGGGTCAGTCGCACCGTAACGATGAGACCGTCGTCGACGCTCGCCCACGGCGCACGGCGGTCCGCTGATCTCAAATGAACGCTCGGGCGATATTTGGCAGTATGACCGACTGAATGAACACGATGATCAGGATGACGATCACGGGCGAGACGTCGATGCCGCCCAGGTTGGGCAACAGCCGCCGGATCGGCGCCAATGCCGGCTCGGTGATCCGATAGAGGAATTCCGCGATCATCGCCACCGCGCCATGGCGCGTATTGACGACATTGAATGCAACCAGCCAGCTCAACACGGCGGCCGCGATCAGGATGTAAACATAGATTGTCAGCAGATAGCTGATGAAGCTTAACAGTTCGAGCATGACGGGTTCTCGGGTCCGGACTACTGAGGTTTAGCCATCCCGCCGCGGTGCGGCAAGCGCCCTAAGTCGGCGCAGGCGGATCCGGCGCGGGCTACGGTCGCGACGCATTGTCGCCCTAACCACGCCGGCGTGCCCGAGCGCCAGCGCGGGCTCGTTTATGCGTCGGCACCTCTGAGCGACACGAAGGCCGTTAGTCGAACATCACGATCTGCCGCACCGCTTCGCCTCTTTGCAGGCGGTCGAAACCTTCATTGAGGTCGTCGAGGCGCAGGCGATTGGAAAGCAGCCGGTCGATGGGAAGGCGACCGCGGCGAAACAGCCCAAGATAGCGCGGTAAGTCGCGCAATGGCACCGATGTGCCGATATAGCTGCCCTTTAGCGTGCGTTCTTCCGCGACCAGACTGACCGCTGGCACCGGCAAGACCGCGTTCGGCGGCGGAAGGCCCGCGGTGACCGTCGTGCCGCCGCGCCGGGTGATGCGGTAGGCGAGCTCCAGCGCCTTGACCGAGCCCGCTATTTCCAGCGCGAAATCGACGCCGCCGCGGGTCGCCGCGCGAATCTTGTCCACCACGTCGGCATCGCCCGCTGCAAACTGGTCCGTGGCGCCGAGCTGACCGGCAAGCCCGAGCTTTTCCGGCGAGAGATCGACGGCGACAATGCGTTCGGCCCCGGCCGCAATCGCGCCGAGCAACGCCGCAAGCCCGACGCCGCCGAGCCCGACTATGGCGACGGTCGAACCCGCGGTTACGCGCGCCGTGTTGACGACTGCGCCGACCCCGGTCAGCACCGCGCAGCCAAACAAGGCCGCGTTGTCGAGCGGAAGATCGGGGTCGATCTTGACGACCGAGCGCCGCGAAACGGTCGCGTATTCGGCAAAGCACGACACGCCGAGATGGTGGTTCAGCGGAACGCCGTTGCGTGAGAGGCGCCGGGCGCCCGACAACAGCGTGCCGTTTGTATTCGCGACCGCGGCGGGCTCGCACAGAGCGGGGCGGCCTGTTGCGCAAGGTTCGCAATGCCCGCAGCTCGGCACGAATACGAGCACGACGTGATCGCCCTTTTTCAGGTCGTCGACGCCCTCGCCCAACTCCTCCACCACCGCGGCGGCCTCGTGGCCCAACGCCATCGGCGTCGGCCGCGGCCGGCTGCCGTCGATAACGGAAAGGTCCGAGTGACAAAGGCCGGCGACGGCGATTTTCACCAGCACTTCGCCGGGACCCGGCGGCGCCAGATCGACCTCGCAGATCGACAGCGGCTTCGAAACAGCATAGGGCGCGGGCCGGCCCATCTCCTCCAGGATGGCAGCGCGAATCTTCATTGCAGCGACCTCATTGCTTTGCGTTGGAACTCGTTACCACGCCGCGCTCGATCACATACAGCGTATCGATTAAGTCAGCGGAGTGGACATAGTCGGACTCAGACAACAACACCGACACGCCAGTTGCGCGCAGTGCGGCGATTGCTTCCACGATTCGGCGCGCCAGCGCCGGCGCGACGCCCTCGAACGGCTCGTCGCACAGAAGTAGTCGTCGGCCGCAGGTCAAGGCGCGAGCAAGCGCGACCAGCTTTTGTTGTCCGCCGGAAAGCTGCGCGGCGCGGCGCGGGGCGAAATCGCGGACCTCGGGCAGAATCGAATAGACGAAGTTGAGGCGGTCCTTGATTGCAGGTTCCTTGTTCGCCCAGGCCGGCAGCAAGACATTTTCTTCGACGGTCAATTCCGGCACGAGCCGGCGATCCTCCGGCATGTAGCCAATGCCGAGCCCCGCGCGCCGCTGCGGGGCAACCGACCGCAAGTCTTGGTCGACAAACGTCATTGTCCCCGCGCGCACCGCCAAGAGGCCCATGATCGCGCGCATCAGCGTCGTCTTGCCGGCGCCGTTGCGGCCGATGAGCCCGACAAATGCGCTTTGCGCGATCGAGAGCGCGACGTCATTGAGCACCGGGGAGCCGGCGATATCGACATTGAGCCCGTGAATGTCGAGCGTCGCACTCACGCGCGCCCCCGCTCCCGCCGATGCAGCTCGGCCCCGACGACGAACCGACGCACATCGGCGTCGATGAATACGCGCGCGGGTTCGCCGTCGGCGATGACGCGGCCGTCATAGAACGCGATCACCCGCTCGGCGTATCGCTCGACGACCTCCATGTCGTGTTCGATGAACAAGACGGTGGCCTCGGCGGTGCCCGCGGCGTTCAACACGAGGTCCATCAGCGGAAATTTCTCCTCGGCGCTAATGCCGCTGGTCGGCTCGTCGAGAAGCAGCGCCGCCGATTGTCCGATCATCGCCAGCGCGATGTCGAGGAGCTTGCGCTGGCCCTGTGGCAACTCGGTCGTATTGCGATGGACCAGCGCGTCCAGGCCCACGCGAGCAAGAATTCGCTCGGCTTCCTCGACCTTCGCCTGCGTCCGCAACTGTGCGATTGGCGAGGGAAAGGCTCCCGCCGCCGCGGCGAGAGCCACCAGCACGTTGTCGCGCACGGACAGATTAGGGAAGAGCTGCGCCACCTGGAACGAGCGGCGGATACCGAGACGGGTCACCTCGCGCGGTGGAAGCCGCGTGATGTCTTGTTCGCGAAAGAAGATCGCGCCGTCGTCCGGCTTCAGGTATCCGGTGACGACATTTACGAAGGTCGTCTTGCCGGCGCCGTTCGCCCCGATGATCCCCACCGTTTCCTGCGGGCGGATTTCGACCGATACATTGTCGGCCGCCATCACGGCGCCGAAGCGCTTGACGAGCCCGCGGGCGGAGATCAGCGATCCGTTCACGCCGCTTCTCCTTTGCGCTTCCGGGAGAACAATGACCACAGGCCCGACGGCAGGAACAGAATGACCGCGAGCATGGAAAGGCCGACCACCATCTGCCAGGTATAGGGCAAATATTCGAGCGCGAAGCTGCGGATCGCCTCGAAGATCGTCATCCCGAGCAAAGGCGCCGCGACATGTCCGGTTCCGGAGAGGATGGCGACGAACACGAACTCGCCCGATGTGGTCCAATAGGCGAGTTCCGGATCGATATGTCCGGTCGCCAACCCCACGAGGGCGCCGCCCAATCCGCCCATGGCGGCGCCGATCACATAGACGAGGTGTAGAACCCGCGTCACCGACGCGCCGAGATACTCGACGCGAATTTCATTGGTGAGGATCGCCTGGCTGATGACGCCGGCATATGACCCGACGAACCGATGCAGCGCCATGGCGCTGCCGCAGGCGAGCGTCACCGTCAGCATATACAGTAGCAGGTGGCTCTGCTGCGCGCCGACCTTGACGCCGAAGAAACTCGGGGGCGACAGGTTGAAGCCGTCGGTCGAGCCGAGCGCGGCCGAGCGCACAAGAATCCCATAGAGGATCATCGAGAGGGCAAGGCTCAGCATCGCGAAGAAGATTTCGCGATAGCGCGCCATCACGAAGCCGAGGACGAAGCCCGTAGCGGCGGCGACGACGCTGCCGAGGAGCGCAAGCAGGAGCGCATCGGTCAATCCGAAAAAGTTCGTCGCGAGCCCTGCTGCATAAGCGCCGAGCCCGTAGAACAAACCCTGGCCGAAGGAAACGAGACCGGCGCGCATCATGATCACGAGACCAAGCACGACGAGCGCCTTGGCGAAAGCGACGGTTAGCATGAACACCGCCCACGCCGGCAGGAACGGAGCAATGGCGAGCAACGCCACCAGCGCCACACCCAGTGCGGGCACCGTCCCCCATCGCATGATCAGATCTTTCGCGCCGCGGCGCGGCCGAACAGCCCTTGCGGCCGCACCGCAAGAACCGCCGCCATCACCGCATAAATGACGAACAGTTCTACCTCGGGCCAAAGGTGGACGGCGGCCGCGCGCGCCATCCCGACGATCAGCGCGCCGAGCGCTGCGCCTTCCACGCTGCCAAGTCCGCCGATCACGCTGACCGCGAAAGCAAGCACGATCACGTCAACGCCGATGCCGGGGGTGACGGAAATCGCCGGGGCTGTGACCGCGCCGCCGATCGCCCCGAGAATCGCGCCGATGACGAAGGTCGCCGTGAACATCCGACCGACATTGATGCCCATCGCCGTCGATATTTCGCGATCGTGGATCACCGCGATGAGCAGTTTGCCGCGCCGCGTGAAGTTGAGCGCCCAGAAAGCGAGACCGCCGATTAACAGCGCAAGCGCAACTAGGGCGAAGTCGTAAGTCGCAAAGGCGATGCCCCCGATCGAGACGCGGCCGAGGAGTCCATAAGGTTGCGGGGCGAAATAAGGGTCGACGCCCCATACCAACTTGATCACATCTCCGAGCACCAGAAAAACCGAATAGGTGACGAGGACGAGAATGATCTCGTCGCGTCCGTACATCGGCCGCAAAAGACAGCGTTCGATGAGAAAGCCGGCGACGGCGCCGATGCTGATCCCCGCAACGAAAAGAACGAGATAGGCGCCCGCCACCGGATGCGCACCGGCAAGATAGGCACCGATCGCGGAGGAGGCTGCATACGCACCGAGCGCATAAAAACTGCCATGCGCGATGTTGAGGATTTTCATCACGCCGTAAATCAGCGTGAGGCCCAACGAGACGATGAAAAGCCACGAGAAATAGGTCGTGCCGTCGACGAGGATGGCGAAAAGCTTCTGCATGTCAGGCCAACGGACGGGAAGGCGCCAACGCCGAGGTCTTCTCGTCATCATCCGCATGCGTGGATGACGCAATCATTGCCGCGTTGATGATTGAAATCGCAGGGCGGCAGCGGCTCACGTCATGCATTTGCGCGGAGCATGACGGAGCAAGGGAAGCAACACAGTGAAAGGGCGAGCCCGGGCAGACGGCATGTATCGGTCGGTCTATTCCGGGCTCTGGCGTGGGCCGCAGGGTTGGCATCAGGGGCACTTTGCGCCCTTGAAGCCTCCTTTGATCCAATCCTCGCTCTTGACCCCGTCCGGCGGGTTGACGCACTCGGCCGCATATACGGTCACGTCGGTCACGGTCGGCTTCCCGCTCGCCGGATCGAGCTCGAAACGGCCGTAGGCGGTCGATTGAATCGCCTGGTGGCCTTTGCCGATTTTCATGTCCACGGTGCCGCTCGGGGTCTCGAAGCTCAGTCCTTCAAAAGCTGTGATGATGGCTTCGTTGCTCGGCAACCCCGGCTTCCCGGCCGCCGCCTTTTCGGTCGCCGCTTTGAGGCCGAGAATCGCCTGCACCATCTTGTAGGAGGGATAGGTCGGCGGCGTGCCGTAACGCTCGGTATAGGCCTTGCGGAACCAACGATTGAGGGCGTTGTCGGGGGCGTACACGCCATGCGGACCGCGTCCGCCGAGGATCGCGCCATTTGGAATCTGCGACGCCAGCCGGAACATGGCGGTTTCACCGCACGTCAGGACGACGTCGCGATCATCGAAAATGCCGCGCGCCTTGCCCTGCAGCACCAGCGCTTCCATGTCGCCGCCCCAGAAGCTCGAATGCACGACATCCGGCTTGTCGACCAGCAGGGCGGAAATCTCCGCGCCATACTGGCCGGCCAAAAGCTTCGGGAACTGCTCAGTCGTGACCTTGGTGCCGGGCTTGAGCGTCTCCACCGACGCCTTGAAGTCGTTCCAGGAATCTTGGCCCCAGGCGTAATTCTGGTTGATGCCGGCGATGCTCTTGGCATTGGGACGGTGCGCGAGCAGATAGCGCGCTGCCGCGACATTATCCATGGTCGCGGTTGCGCCGGTGCGGAACAGGTACTTGTAATTTGCGTCCTCGAAGATGCGCGGCGTCCCGCAATCGAAGAAGATCGTGATTTTCTTGAGTTCGTCGGCGAGCGGCGCGATCGCAAGGCAATCACCGGACGAGATATATCCGATCACGGCGTCGACGTTCTGCCGCTGGACCAAGTTGCGGTATTCGGTGACTTGTTTGGTGGTGCCGCCGGCCTCGTCGACAATCACCGGCTCGATCGGCACGCCATTGATGCCTTTCTTGTCGTAAGGCGCCGGGACCTTCCCGGCGTTGAGCGCTTCAATCAGCAACTCGGCGGCATTGCGCGCAGGAACGCCGAACGGGCCTGCGGCAGCACCCGAAAGAAACGTGACGATGCCAAGCTTGAAAGGAGCCTGTTGCGCTGGTTGGGCCGCCAGCGGACTGGCCATGATGACGGCGGCGGCGATCAATGCGAAGGCGAGGCGGCGCGAGCATTTCATCAGAGTAACCTCCCCAGTATTCCGCTCGCTCTGACTGACAAGCCGCGTGACGCGACCAGACGCGAGCAAGTTGTAGTTTAGGCGACCGTCAATCGAACCGCGCTGCGACGCGCCGATCGATTAATGATCGAGGTATCAACTTCGATTGTGCATCGATGCGGGTTGCGGTCAACAGGTCAACGGCGCGCAGCGCTCACCGTACGCTGCGCCGCAACCGCTCTTACCAATTGACCGAGACGTATTGCGTCTCGAGAAACTCCATCAGGCCTTCGTGCGCGCCCTCGCGGCCGAGCCCGCTCTGCTTCATGCCGCCGAACGGCGCGGCGGGATCGGAGACGAGCCCGCGATTGAGGCCGATCATGCCGAAATCGAGCTTCTCCGAAACACGCATGCCTTTGCTCAGGTCTTGCGTATAGACATAGGCGACCAAGCCGTACTCCGTGTCGTTCGCCCGCTGCACCGCCTCGTCCTCGGACTTGAATGTCTGGATCGCCGCGACCGGACCGAAAATTTCTTCGCGCAGCATGGCGGCGTTGTCGGGCACGGCGGTCAGCACCGTCGCGGGATAGAAATAGCCCTTGCCGGACGGCGTCTTCGCCCCGATGAGCACCTTCGCGCCCTTGGCGGTCGCATCCTCGACCAGCGTTTTCACTTTGTTGCGGGTGTCGGCGTTCACCAGCGGGCCGAGCGCGACGCCATCATCGAGCCCGTTCCCCATGTGCATCGCGCCCATGCGCGCCGCGAGCTTTTCCGCAAAGGTGTCGTGCACCTTGTCGTGCACAAAGAAGCGGTTCGCCGCGGTGCAGGCCTCGCCCATATTGCGCATTTTGGCGATCATCGCGCCTTCGATCGCCGCATCGATGTCGGCGTCATCGAACACGATGAAAGGCGCGTTGCCGCCGAGCTCCATCGCCGGCTTGAGCACGCCGTCGGCCGCCTCGTGCAGAAGCTTGCGGCCGACCTCGGTCGAACCGGTGAAGGACACGACCCGCACCCGCCGATCATGCAGCATTGCGCTCACCACCGGGCCGGAGCGGCGCGACGGAATGACGTTGACGACGCCCGCCGGCACCCCCGCCTCCTGCAGAATCGGCATCAGCGCGAGCATGGTGAGCGGCGTCTCGGACGCGGGCTTCAACACGCAAGGGCAACCGGCGGCGAGCGCCGGGCCGATCTTGCGCGTCGCCATCGCGGCGGGAAAATTCCACGGCGTCACCAGCACCGCGACGCCCGCCGGCTTGTGCTGCACGACGACGCGCGCACCCGAACTCGGCGCATTGTAGACTTGGCCGATATTGCGCACCGCCTCCTCGGCGAACCAACGGAAGAATTCGGCCGCATAGGCGACCTCGCCGCGGGAGTCGGGCAGGGCTTTGCCATTCTCCAGCGTGATCAGGCGGGCCAGGCGCTCCGCCTGCGCCATGATCAACTCATAGGCCTTGCGCAAAATTTCCCCGCGCTCGCGCGGCTTCCTCGCGGCCCAGCCGGGAAACGCGGCGGAAGCGGCGTCGATCGCGGCCTTGGCGTCGTCGACGCTCGCGCTCGCCACCGAAGTGATCACGCTTTCCGTCGCGGGATCGATGACGTCGAACCGGGATTGATCCGAAGCCTTGCGCCACTCTCCGCCGATCCACAGGTCGGTCGGCACTCCGGCGAGCAGATTGTCGTACATGATCGTCCTGCAATTGTTTCGGTGCGAAAGCCCAAGGCATGTCGCTTGGAGCTGTCGATTAAATACCCGACCCTGTTGTTTGTCGATGTTTTCGCAGTCGCTGTTGGTCGTGGCTGAAGGTCAATGCAGCAACAGCCCCAGCAAGTTGAACGGCGCGCGGATTGTACGTCGGTGGTAGATGTCGGGCGTCATCCGGCGCCGGCGTCAATGTCAAGCACGCCGCGGGAGGGTCGCTAAACCGATCTGTTCAGATTCTCACAAGTCGACGGTTGCCGCCGGAGAGCCTGGGATAATTTTTCTATTTCTTCAATTTCGGTGGCTGTTTAGCAAAAAGCTTTAGGGTTGTTCTGCGTGCAGCCTCAGCGCGGTATGATTTGCCTGAGTCGGATGGAGCATCCAGGATGAATTGGTGGGACTTTGGAGAGTGGTATGGATATTACGGCGCGACAATAGCGACGCACCAGATCCCATGCGCGTTTTGCGGCGAGGAAGGCAATTTTGAAATCATTCAACATTTGGAACGAAAGAAGCCGGGCAACAACCGGAAAATATTGAATTACGATACCCTCAAATGCGGTAATTGCGGCAACTTCATCTTCGCGTTCTGGTCTGCTTCGAGCAGCGGACACGGGTCGGGCGCCTCGCATGACTATCGCGTACTCCCCTGGCACAAGAGCACTACTAGTCGGTTGATTCAGCTAGATTGAAGGGTATAGGTGTTTAAGTTTGACACGGGCAGTTTTGGTTGTGAATTGCCAGTCTGCCTTGGTGTGATGGGCGTTGCGGTGGTTTTCCCAGGCGGCGA
>Ga0315534_1003110_pt1 | contig 10820 bp, 10 predicted proteins | sample SalMarSW160240MG_FD_203094 | JGI IMG/M metagenome (GOLD analysis project Ga0315534, IMG submission 203094) | Salt marsh sediment microbial communities from the Plum Island Ecosystem LTER, Massachusetts, United States - Salt Marsh Sediment SW1602-40 ... | reverse complement strand
TGGTATCTTTACCCTTTACTTAACCATGGTTATATCGACAGTATATCCAGTGTTATCGATGCCAGAGCAAACATATATTTCCCTGTAATAGAAACTAAAAAATATAAGAATTTATTCCTATCATCAAATGGGAATAATTTCTCACAAGAAAAGTCTAAAATTGTTGTAAATTCTACAATATTTCCAAATCAAGTATTTATGCTTTCTGTTTTTGAATCAATTTTAAATAATTATTCCCGGATAGGGCTTTATGTAAAAATAAAAAATAGTTCTGATGAAGAAATAACACCTAAAGAACTTGTAGAGCAGTATTTTGATGATTCTGATAAGTACTTTGAGATTAGAAAGGACAAAGATAATGATTCTGATACTACTGCTGATTCTATAAAACCATCTGAAGAAGGTATAGGAGAAGAAGGACAGCAGGAAGAAAAGAATACACAAGCATTAGATAAAAAAAATAATTTTAATAGAGCATCTCAAGGAACAATATTTTCTGATACCAATAATTCTAGAGAAATTACAACAAAAACCAATTCAGTATATATAGATAATGTAAATATTTCAACAAAGTCTCAAAAACAACATAAAAAATTATTCCCAAACGCCAAAGGGAATAATTTCCTATATTCTGATGAACCTACCAGAACAATCTGTAAATGCTACTATTGTCCAGCAGAGTTTGACACACCTGAAGAACATTTGAAGCATTCAGTAAATAAGCATCCTGGTAAACCAGCACAACCAACCAAAGCATTGATTGAACAAATTAAAACCAAATGGATTTTTGAAGATAGTACTGCTAATCCTACAGATTACGAGAATCTTGAAACTAAGGGTAATCCATGGGAAGTAAACGACAATAATCCAGTAACAGCAGAACAACATGAGCAACAACAAGAAAGATATGGTTATGATGAAAATGATGACGGAGAGACTGTAACCCAGGAAGAGTTAGATAGAGCGGATCAGGAAATACTGGACGACATTGAATATACTTACAGCGATACAGTCGAAGACGATAGAGAAGATACGATAGCATAAATAACAAGGAAGGAAGAGAGAAAATGACTTTATTAATAAAGTCTATAGAACCAACTAGTACGGAACTAGAAGCAGGTTTAGATTTTCTACTGGAACATTTTGACCAGAATAGGTTATTTCCAAGGACTATAATGACCAAAAAGTTAGGCTATCAGAAAGAGGTATTTTCAAGGGAGGAAGCACTAACATATTTCCAAGAATCTGATTATTTGGATTGCCGAATTAACGCTTTTCCCTCTTTTACAGAATACAAAGGAATACAGAGATACCCACCTGATCTATTATTTGTTGATCTTGATATATCTACAATTCCTCCCTTACACGAAGATTTGATAAATACTTTAAGAACTATAAAACTAACATTTGATACTAATACAAGTAAGGAAGTTAAACCAACTGTTATAATGTCTGGAAATGGGTTTCATATCTTGCAACCCATTTATTGTCCAGAAGTATTAGAGAATATAAAAGAATTCCAGGGATATGATAATCCATCTGAAGAACTATTAAGGTTTGCAAAGCAATGGTTGTCGAATGATAAGGCAGATAAAAATAATTATCCTTCATTCAAATCATGTTTACTTAGGATTCCAGGCTCAATAAATTCCAAAAATGATAAAATTGTTAAGATAATACAGAAATGGAATGGCTATAGACCACCAGCCTACAATTTGTTAGTAGAATTCAAGCGATATTTACGCAAGAAAAAAGTAAATGATATGATTTCCGTAAGATATAAAACACAACAATCCAATCTGAAGAATATCAATCCAGAATCTTACCAATGGATAGAAAAATTATTGGTTATAGGAATTGAAGACTGTAGAAAGTTAACTTTAGATTTAATTTTAGCACCTTATTTGGTACACATTAAGAAATTTACTGATAAGAAATCCACTGAAGCAATTAGGGAATGGCTCGTCAAGTGCAACAATGTTAGAAGTTTGGACAACAATAAAAGTTTCGATGATAGAATAGATTACGCTCTAAAATCAACCCTAAAGAAGCAAATACCTCCAATGTCTCCAACTACAATAAAGTCAGAGAGCAGATACCAAAATTTGTATAGAATACTTAGAGATAAGGGAGTTTTAACCTAGCAAAATGACTAATGACGACAACGACGATCCAGATAAGAAGGAAGAATAACCATTTACAAGAAAACAAGTAGTGGAACATAGAGTTAACCACGTTCTCACATGGTTAAATAAAACTTATGGAAAGTATAATGACCATCAAGGACTTGAGGAGAGTTTCTGCGATATATCTGCTCTCAAGATCCAAGATATTGCACCGACCAGAAATGAAATACCTACGATTGCTCATTTCAGTGCAAATGCCCTTAACCTACCAGAAAGGCCCACCTCAATCCCTTTCTGGGTGGATCTGGGCTGATATTATTATTGTATTATAGTAAAGTTTCTATTGAAACTATTAATTTTATTTTGAACAAGAATAAATATTATTAAGATTAATACAGTTCTAATGAAAAAATCAAAACTACAAGGAACAATGTTATCTGCAATATTAATAGCATCTTCACTTTTGTTTGTATCTTGGATTTCAGAACATAATGCTGAGGCGGGTATCTGTCCTCCGATGTGTGATGAAGCAAAACAACATCTAGATGAAGCCAAGAAATCTCTAGATGCAGGAGACGCAGAGGGTGCTAAAACTCATATAGATAAAGCAAGAGAATCAATAAAGTAACTCTACCAAATAAACTTCTATATTTTTTTATTAAGAAATTTAGAATTTCCTGTTTTGCTAGAGAATTAAAAAAATAGATGGTTTTATTGGTTTTATTTATGGATTTGATATCTCAAAAACAAGGTAACTTCAGTTATTTAACAGCACTATGGTTATCATATTGAACTTGATTCAAATACATTCTCTATATTACAGGTTTGAGTATCTCCTTCTGCAATAGATCCCACTCCCGTACTGTCTTGTTGATTACAATCTCCACTAAATGTAACTCTAGGACCTGTTATGGTAACGCCTATTCCTTGTTCTATTCCTTCTATTTTATTCTGTACTGATTCCTCTGGGGTTTCAGATACCTTATAATCACCCGCATCTAATGTTACAGCGACTGGCTGGGTTGAACCTGGGAATGAAGATGGATCTGGATTGTTCCCTGTCACCTCAATTATAAATTCATCTGGAAATATTTGTCCTTCTGGAATTCCTTCTCCTGTTGTTATTACATCACAAGCCCGTTGTGTTGGCTCCTGCGTATCAATCGGTCTACAAGATATTGTTTTAGTCACACTTAATGTTCCTTTTACTTCTTCTGCTACTGCTATTTGTTCATTAGCGTTGACATTTATACAAAAATTTGCAAGATTCTTTTCTAGATTAATTCCCTGACTCTGTCCATTATTGTTCATTGCATTTGCTGCTACATTCTCTTCTTCTCCTCCTTCTAGTCCTTGTGCTTCTAGACTATTTGGATCATATTTCTGGTTAACATCAATACCATTTACATTGACATTACTATTGATACATTTTATTTTCTGAGCGTTTATGCCTGTAGATTTTTTCTTGTCATAGTCTTTATCATATGGTTCCTCATAATATTGTCCAAATGAGGTTGGAATTCCCATGGAAACGGTAGTTCCAAATATCAATACTGCACTAATCAAGAATATATGTATAGTTCTTGATATTTTCATACACATAGAATAGATTTAAAATATATCAGAGGTAGGAATAACTTTTTAATAATTTTTGACTATAAGGTATTTTAATATAATTAATACTGATTAGTATTGAATAATTATATTGTTTTTGTATAGAAGAGCCGTTTGAAGACGATTGATAATCACTAAGGAAGTTATTAACAAATACCCTAAAAGTTAATAATTATTATTGTAAATATTATTATGTTATATTAATATTGCAACTAGATAAAATTCATGGGGTAAGAAATGCAATTGACTAACACAAGAACACAACAAATTGAATGGCGTAGGAATAAAGTACAAGAATTGGCAGTAAAAGGATTCACACAGTCTGATATATGTCAAATATTACAATTATCAAAATATACAGTATCTAGAGATATAAAATTCCTAAGAGAACAGGCAAAAGATGCAATACAAAATCATATTGACGAGAAATTGCCGTACGAGTTTGATAAGGCAGTAAAAGGCATTGAAGAAATAATTAAAGAAGCGTTTATCATGGTAGCGCAAGCAGAGAAAACGCAAGATAACAAAGGTAAAGTAACTGCATTATCATTAGCAAAGGATTCTATTCAAACTAAAATGGACTTGCTAACTAATGCTACTTTGCTAAATGACTCTATAAAGTTCGTCGAAGGTACTAAACAAAAACTAGAGGATTCGTTCACCAGCGAAGAAGAACTAAACACTTTGACAACCAAGTTTTAACATTTTGATGGGATCTCTGATAAACTAGTATGACATTCAAAGATCTTGCGAGATTGGTTACCGACAACCTCGCAATGAATAGGAACTCCGGATATCAACATGCACCCACCAGTCATGTTTCATCAACCCAGATCGAACGCTTCACAGAGCAGTTTCGCCAGAAGCAGTTCTGGATCTGGGCTGATATTATTAAACATAAAAGTCTATATATTCAGACTAATGGAAATTGTTGTTTTAACCATATCATTGGATTACCACAAAAAAATGGACAAGAATATCCATTATTTGATTATGAGAAATTAGTAATAGATGCAATAGAAAACAATCAGCATATCTGGATCAAAAAAGCAAGAGGAATTGGCATTACAGAACTTATTTTAAGATATTTGGCCTGGAAATGCATGTTTTCAAATGAACTGGATGGTAAATCTATATTTTTAGTATCTGGAACCAGGGAAGAATTCAGCAATAACATAAAGATACGTCTTGCCAAGTTATTTGAAAGAAATTTTCCCAACATACGATTTGAATCCAAATATACTGAACTATGGCTTAATAATACCTGGATCAAAGTCTTTCCTACTAAACGAATACAGGATTTAAGAGGCTATACTGATGTTTCCTATCTTTTCATAGATGAGGCGGATTACTTTGAACCTAATGAGCAGAACGAATTAGAATATGTAATAAAATCCTATGAGGAAAAAAGTAATTGCAAAATTATACTTACAAGTACACCTAATAGGCCTGATTATCTATTTGCACGAATAGAAAAGAATGAGATATTCAAAGACTTTTTTCATAAAATATTTCTAGATTATACTTATGGACTAGGTAAAATATTTGATACTGATTTTATACAAAGAGAACGTGAAAGGAATGAAACGTACTTTGAACGTGAATATAACCTAAAATATCTTGGTAAAATCGGTAACGTATTTTCTCTAGAAGATATAGATAAAGCCATTCAACTAGGTCAGCAATATAAAGACTTGTCAATAAACCCATTTGCTTTGCATCTTGGAGGAGTTGACTTTGGTTTTAGTAGTAGTGTTACGGCCTTATACATTGCAGAACTAGATCCGGAACTAAAATTAGTAAGAATCATAGTTGGAGAAGAATATGACAAGAAAACTCCTTCTGTAATTGCTGATAGAATGTTTCAGTTGCATACAGAGATTCCTAATTTATCATGGTTCGTAGACGGTGCTAACAGAGGTGCAGTAAACGAATGTAAAAGTAAATATGGTGAAAGACTGGACTGGGTTAAACCTGAAGATATCAATCTAGAAGACAACTGTATAATTCCTGTTAATTTCGGTAAGGAACACAAACAGATGTTACAACACCTTTATCAACTCCTCACAAAACAAAAGTTAGCAATTGATCCCGAATATGATAAACTTATTCTATCATTAAAGACTGCATATGCAGAAGATTTTTCATTAGATAAAGACAATACAGTTCACAATGATCATCTTGACAGTCTTCGCCTTCTATGTAAGGGAATTGTATTTAAAACTGACTAACGATAATAATACTAGAATGCCAGGAGTACACAAAAGGAAAGACTATTTCACTTCACTAACAGGTAATTATTACGATAATTCAGATAAAGAAGATAAGAGATATTGTGTCCATTGTGAAAGTTATGGTTTCCCATACAAGGAATTAAAGCCTAGAGTTTACCAAGATCACGAACTAATTAATGGACAGATACCTTCAGACAGTGATAACTGGATAATGTGTTATGAATGCGGTACAATTTATCCAGTAGAACATGGAAAGCAAGAGTCTGAGATAGCAGGTTTCAGAGAATTACCAGAAACAATACATGACAGCAAGAGGTTAAAGGTAGAACACTTTGTAAAACCTAGAACTGATAGAAATAATAGTAATAATAGAAAGGTTAGAAAGGAACCTGAAGAGTTGGACACAGATATTCAAAGACATTTGGATAATGGTGTTAAACTAATTAGTTATTCTGATAATAGCGCAGATTTATAGGACTAGTAAAACAGGGAAGAGTAAGGATTGATGAGTGATGAAGAATACTTCTATCCCTACTCTCCCTGAATGCATTCTTTACCTACTTTTGTATTTATGATGTTCGAGTATAATTTATTATTCTGATAATTGTAAATGCATTTTTGTCATTATTATTGTAACATCAAACCCAACTTAATCTAACACCAATTATGTTGTTTTAAGATAATTGATTATTTAGACTATTTATATTTTTGTCTAATTAAATAATGACTTTTTTCTAAATTTTCCTTTGAATTATGATATTTATTAGTTATAATACAACGATATAATAAAATGGAGAGAGTAGGAGATGAATCCAGGACAACAACTTGTCCCACCTACTCTCTCCTGAAACAACCCAGTTTAATTCTTGTCTTCTGCCTTTTGGATTTATCTTCCGCGAGTGTAATATAGAAAACAGGAGAGTCGGTAGAAGAGTTGGACGCATCTATTCCACCGGAATACTCTCCCAGGAGATACCACTTCGATAATGGTATTATAATATATGAAATATGATATTTAGAGGTTTAGTTGATTATTAACTATCTAAACATTTCTTTTATCCAGGTATTCATGCAATGCAACATTAACCACTGAACTAAAAGTCATATCGTTATCAATTGCATGATGCTTTAACCTTTTAATCAAGTCATAACCTAAATTGATAGTAGTTTTAGCAGTCAGTTGGTTTACTGGAATAACTTCAGGTTCTGTAGTTGGAATATCAGCAGTAGACATATCTTAACAATAATTATTGTATGTTTATCTGCTTATAAATATTTCAATATTTCCATAAAAGCGTATAAATTTAAATATGCAGTTAGATATAGAATAAATGATACTTATGAATATACAAAGTAAAGACACTAAAGTTGATGTTCCAATAGAGCAGAAACCAAAAGAAATTCCAGCAATGTTTAAGGGTTGGAATAACAGGACAGAACAATCCTATATAAAAGAACATTTAGCAGATAAAATACCTGAAGCGTTAGACTTTCAGGAAAAGCATTTCTTGCAACTTATAGATGCAGAAAAGTATCCAGAAGCACTACAGAAAGAAGTTACCAAGATAGTTAGGATAAAAGCAACAGACTATTCAAGCAAGTCAAGAGATGAGAAAGAATATGTTTACTGGTTTGAGAACTGGTATGGACGTGACTGGTTAAATAGAAGGGTTCCAGACGTAGGTGACCATATAGAAGGACAATATTGGGAACAGGAGACAGAACCAGTTTACGATAGAGAAAGACTTATCGGTTACAACAGATCAGGACAGCATGAAGCATTCTATATTCCATTTAGCAAGAAAGCAGTAGATGATATTATAGCAAAAAGCACAATTAACAAAGGTAAAATACAATTTGTGGTAAAGTTTCAAGATGGTAGAAGAAATAACCAATATACTTATGACCAATTCGTGAATTCATCATTTGAACAATGTAAAGAGATGATGATGCATCAAGGCGGTCCAGCAATGTTTGAATATAACAGACAACAGCAACTAAAGAAAGATGCTGAACAACTAAAGCAACAGAAGCAGTACACCTAAACTTTTTATTTAATTATTAAAGTGGGAAGATGTGTTTTGATTTCTTAGTAGTAGGATTACGTCTTCTTAACTCTTCCATTCTACGTTTATGATCTAACTCTTCCTTTTGATACTGTACACATTCTGGCTCCTTACAGGTCATTGGATTATGATCCTTACATATCTCATAGAATATCTCCTCATCAATGTCTGCTAATGGAAATACCTGATTTTTGTACTCTGGAGAAGGCATATACATTTTATTATCACCAAAGTCTTTAGCAAGCGATCTCTTAGTAGTCTGTTTTTCTGCATCGTTTACAGTTACCAGTTTATCCAGTCTGTCCATTATCATTTGAACCTGGTTCTGTAGGTTTGTTATCTGGTTATCTTTCTCCTTTTGCTTTTCTAAAGTCTCATTATAGGCCGAATATGATAGAACCATCTTACAATTCATACACCATTTAGCATCAGGTCTATTGGCCTCGTTACAATTATTACAGATCTTGGACTTGTTCATTGTAGCCATCTCTTTATCCTGCTTGGTTAGAATTCCTTTCTTCTCCAGCAATATCTTGGAAGATTCGTCTTTGAGATGTGTATAGACTCGTGTCATTGCACTGTCTGCAGTCCAACCAGCATGGTTTCTAAGCACTGCTTCTGTTAGATATTGACTCTTTTCTGTAAGGGAAGAATGTCTCAAAATGTAAGGGTTAAAGGGTTTTGTTAACATATTTCTTATAACAGATTTATCTGGTTCTGGTAAAGTTGGGTCAAGTAGTAAAGATGGAAAATACTTCTGTTTATAATATTTATAACGCTGGAATACACCAGGATGACCCAACTTAACACCATGATTATTTCCTGTTGATACAAATAACCAAGATTCTAGATTGGAACCAAATGGATGTTCTTGCTGTATCCATTCCTTGACATAAGGTAATGCATCAATTATCGGTACATTTCTTGAACCAGTTTTACCATCTCTTATTCTGACCATGGCATATTGTTTACCATCTTCAGTAACATTGAACTCCAAGTCCTTTATTTTAAGTCCCAGTAACTCATGAGGTCTGCAAGATGTATCCATAGCCATTGCATGATAACATCTGTCTCTGGATAGAGGACAATACTTTAGAAACACAGAATTCTCTCGCTGGTTCCAAATCTGTCCAGAATTGTAAGTCGTTTTATCTTTCCTGGGTAATTTTTTAATGCCTTTCATACAATCTGGAGTAATCCTTTTTCTGGGATCTGATTCATTCTGATTGTAAAGCCATCTAAAGAATTTTAGGAATACCATTTGTCTGTAGTTATAGGTTCCTATCCATTTGGTTGATGTGGTATCGTTATCTCGAGAATAATTAGAATTAGAATTCCTGAGGCTATTCAAGTGGTTTAGTATATCCTGTTTGGTCATATCAATAAAGGATTTTTTGTCATCAAGATATTGTGATAAATACATCAGTGCATGCAGTTTGCCGTATTTTGTACTTTCTTTAATATTGAATTCTGTTTGTTCAGCAATTATATATTCACAGATTGTATTGGTATTTTCTGGATTCTTTAGTACTAAATCCTTTAGCATTTTCTTGATAAATGGTTTATAAGAAGTAGGGGTTATAGAATCAATTTTCTTGATTAACGAAGTCTCAGTTTCTAATACATTCACTTCTTTTTTTGCCATTCCTAACTAACTAACCAATAGAAAGAAATACCATTAACTATAAAAAATGATACTTGGAATACTTATTTGCAGATCAAGTATTTATTTTAGAATATTTATGCATTGAAAAATTAATTTATTAATATTAAGGGATAATGCGTGGTTATCCTATCTGTATATCTATTAATAGTCACTTATCTACCATAAAATGATATATCGCTAGAGTAATAAAATTATATATATAAAAATAAATTAAAAGGTAAATACTAAATCCTAAAGATTAATGACTTTTGGAGAGGATTAAAGAAACAAAAATAATATTAAATAATTATTTTTTATGAAATAGGAATAAAATCTTTCTCGTCAATCTCTATTGAACCGTACTGCCCACTTGTAAATATAGAACCAAATTTATTTACAAGACCCTCTGCCTCTTTCAATGCTTTGCCTTTTAGTTCTCCGAATTGTTTATTGTTGAGTCTATCAAGATTTGCAGTGCTCCAGAAAATCATTTTTCCTACATCGTCATTAGGCATGGGAGTTTGAATGACGGGTTTTGCTGCTCTAATCTGCTGTAGGTTAGTAACATCAATATCAACTATTATTTTATTCATTTTTCTACTTTAACATCCTCCTTCTTATTAGCGTAGTTCTTGAAATACTGGGTTATTCTCTACTTGTTTACGAAGTCTATCGATTTCAGATTCATATTGTTCTATCCTTTTGTCCTTGTACTCTTCGGCTAACTGCAGATCCTTTATTACTTCTTTAGCAGAATTCCATTGTACCAGTACGCGTTTGATAAAGTGGTCCTATGTTTCCTTTGACTGCTTGTGCTGGTTAATTTGTTCTAAAGTATCTAAAGTAACTCCTATTGTTGTCATAGTTACTGGTTTGAACCTTCTGTGTCTACCCATCTTTGTAAAATCCCCTGATAAACAAAAAAGAAAAGTCATTTTTCTTCATCTTTATCTTCAACTTCATAATACTGGAAGTCAGTTTTACCTCAGTTAAGACACTCTTACTCAACTACTACCGTAGCCCTATCAATTCGTTCTGTATATCCTACACTTTCCAATTTATGTTCTAAACTATTAGTTGTACAATCAATTACTGCTTTAGACAATTCTTGATTCTCCTATTTCATTTAATTATA
>Ga0315534_1003109_pt1 | contig 10822 bp, 9 predicted proteins | sample SalMarSW160240MG_FD_203094 | JGI IMG/M metagenome (GOLD analysis project Ga0315534, IMG submission 203094) | Salt marsh sediment microbial communities from the Plum Island Ecosystem LTER, Massachusetts, United States - Salt Marsh Sediment SW1602-40 ... | reverse complement strand
AAGTCGCTCTCGTGCCGCTGATCCTGAAGGCCGAGAACTATGAGCATGCCGATCCGGCTCGGAAGGCGGCGGCGCTTCCCGCGGCCGTGTCCGAGGCTTTGCCGGCGCTGATTGCGCCGGCTCACGCTCATGAGCAGCATCCGGCGGCAACCGCCGCCGAAGGCGGCTCCGCGTCGCGGACGGCGCTGACCGTCGTTGCGACGACGCTGGTTTCGATCGGCTTTGCTTTTCTGCTGGTCGGCGCTTTCGCGGTCAGCGGGCGCGCCGTCGACGCCCGCGAGGGCTTGCTCTGGGGCATCGCCGGCTTTGCCGTGTTTGCCTTGGCCCCGGCGTTTGGGCTGGCGCCGATGCTGCCGGGTTCGGCCGAGGCCGATCTTGTAGCGCGGCAAATCTGGTGGGTCGGCACGGCGGTGGCGACGGCGGGCGGGATCGCGCTCGCCGTATTCGGGCGCTGGGCCTGGGCGGTCCCGGTCGGGATCGCGCTGATCGTCGCTCCGCATCTGATCGGCGCGCCGCACGCCGAAGGCGTCGGCAGCGTTCCGCCCGAACTCGCCGGGAGTTTCGCCGCGCGCTCGCTGGTGGTCGCCGCGGTGTTCTGGGTTCTGCTTGGCTGGGCGGCAGGTGCGCTCTACGCCCGGCTTGGACGGACCGAGGCGGCATGATTGCAAAAGCGTCGCGCGAGCTGACGCTTGTGCTCGGTGGCGCCCGCTCCGGCAAGAGCCGTTTTGCCGAGAGCCTGATCGCGCGTCATCCGCCGCCCTGGCTCTATGTCGCGACGGCAGAGGCGGGCGATGCGGAAATGGCGGCGCGCATCGCCGCCCACAAGGCGCGGCGTGGGCCGGATTGGATGACGATCGAAGCGCCGCACGACCTTGCGGGCGTTGTCGCCGAACAGGGAAACAGACCCGTTCTGGTCGATTGCTTGACGCTGTGGCTCAGCAATCTGATGCTGGCAAACAGCGATATCGATGGGGCGGTCGCACGGCTCGAACAGGCGTTGGAGCAAGCCAATGGTCCGGTTGTGGTGGTCGCGAACGAAGTCGGCTCCGGAGTCGTTCCCGAGAATGCGCTGGCGCGGCGCTTCCGCGACCTGCAAGGCCAGCTCAATCAGCGGCTTGCCGCGCGGGCGGATCGCGTCGTCCTTGTGGTGGCCGGGCTGCCGCTTTTCATGAAAGGTGCTGCATGAACACGACCAGGAGCGTCGACGATACCGAGGCCGAACGCCACCGCGCCAAGATGGCCAAGCGCAAGGCGGTGCAGGACGCCGAGGTTGCGGAGAAAACGCAGGAAAGGGGCCTGCTCATCGTGCACACCGGAGCGGGCAAGGGAAAATCCACCGCCGCTTTCGGTCTGGCGTTGCGCATGCTCGGCCGCGGCCACCGGGTGGGCGTCGTGCAGTTCATCAAAGGCGCCTGGCATTCGGCCGAGCGCGACGCCCTTGAAAAATTCGGCGAGCAGGTGTCGTGGCACACGATGGGAGAGGGCTTCACCTGGGAGACCCAGGACCTGCAGCGCGACATCGCCGCCGCCGAGCGCGCCTGGGCGAAGGCGCAGGAGCTGATGGCCGATCCGAGTTTCGGTCTCATCATCCTCGACGAGCTGAACGTCGCGCTGCGCTACAACTATCTGCCGCTGAACACAGTGATCGCCACGTTGCAGGCGCGCCGGCCGGGGCTGCATGTCGTCGTCACCGGCCGCAACGCCAAAGCGGAATTGATTGAGGCGGCCGATCTCGTCACCGAGATGACCGTGGTCAAGCATCATTTCGCCGCCGGCGTAAAGGCGCAGCCCGGCATCGAGTTTTAGTTGCCCTGTGGTTGTTTCTCGATCCGTGGCGACGCCGTTGGGCTTGGGCAGACACTAAAACTAATGGCCCGTCGAGCTTGAAAGCAGGTTCACGACAAGCACGCCGGCCACAATAAGAGACATGCCGGTCAAGGCCGCAGCATCTAGCTTTTGCCCGTAAAGCACCCAGCCGATCGCGGAAATGAGCACGATGCCGATCCCCGACCAGATCGCATAGACGATGCCGACGGGCAGGACTTTCAATGTGAGAGACAAGAAATAGAAGGAAATCACATATCCGACGCCAACCACGGCCGAAGGTAAAACCCGCGTAAATCCTTCGGACGCTTTCAAGGCGGACGTTGCAATCACCTCAGCGATGATCGAGATCGCCAGATATGCATAATTGAGCATAGACCCTCATACGACTGCCCATAGGACCGTCGCGATAAAGGGCAGAGGGGCGCAACAGTGGCAATCCAAGATCGGGACATATGCACCAGAAATCGTCGTTAGGATCTCCGCGGTGCATCGCGTGCTCGCGCACGGGGCAACGCAAAATATGCGCGTGCACCGGCCCGGAGGACGAATGAAGTGAACGCGCGCGCGCTCATGTTCCAAGGCACCGGCTCTGACGTCGGCAAGTCGCTGATCGTTGCAGGTCTCGCGCGCGCCTTTGCCAATCGTGGGCTCGCGGTGCGCCCGTTCAAACCGCAGAACATGTCGAACAACGCCGCGGTCACCGGCGACGGCGGCGAGATCGGCCGCGCCCAGGCGCTGCAGGCGCGCGCCGCGCGGGTTGCCGCGAGCGTGCACATGAACCCGGTCCTGCTCAAGCCGCAGAGCGAGGTCGGCGCGCAGATCGTGGTGCAGGGCCGCGTCTACGGCGCGGCCAAGGCCGCCGAGTACCAGACCATCAAGCCGAAGCTGATGCCGGCCGTGCTCGATAGTTTCGCGCGGCTCAAGGCGGAGGCCGACATCATGCTCGTCGAAGGCGCCGGCAGCGCCTCGGAGATCAATCTGCGCACCAACGACATAGCCAATATGGGGTTTGCGCGCGCCGCCGATGCGCCCGTGGTGCTGATCGGCGATATCGACCGCGGCGGCGTGATCGCGAGCCTGGTCGGCACCAAGACGGTGATCGATCCGGCCGATGCCGCGCTCATCCGCGGCTTCGTCGTCAACAAGTTCCGCGGCGACCCGGCGCTGTTCGCCGACGGCATGGCGGCGATTGCGCGTCAGACTGGCTGGGAGGCGCTGGGACTTATTCCGTTCTTTCCCGAGGCGCGGCTGTTGCCGGCGGAGGATGCGCTCGCGCTCGACGGCGCACGCCCGGCGAAGCCGCAGGCGCGGATGCGCATCGCGGTGCCGATCCTGCCGCATATCGCCAATTTCGACGATCTCGACCCGCTCGACGCCGAACCCGCGATCGATCTCGTGCGCGTGCGCAAGGGCGCGGTGCTGCCCGGCGACGCCGACCTCGTCATCCTGCCGGGATCGAAGGCGACCATCGCCGATCTCGCTGCGCTGCGCGACGCCGGTTTTCACATTGACATCGCTGCCCATCTGCGCCGCGGCGGCGCCGTGCTTGGGCTGTGCGGCGGCTACCAGATGCTCGGCCGCGTGATCCGCGATCCCGCCGGCATCGAAGGTCCGTCGGACGCTTGCGAAGGTCTCGGCCTCCTCGATGTCGAGACCACGCTGTCGGACGAAAAGCGCCTGGAGCCGGTGCAGGGGACGAGCGCCGATGGCGCGCCATTTGCGGGCTACGAAATGCATATGGGCGCGACCGAAGGACCGGACCGAGCGCGTCCGTTCGCGCAGCTGGCCGATGGATCGCCGGAAGGCGCGGTCTCAGCCGACGGACGCGCGATCGGAACCTATGTCCACGGCCTGTTTGCCGATGACCGTCAGCGCGCGGCCTGGCTTGCGCGTTTCGCGGCGGGCGGTGCATCGGTAGCCTATGAATCGCAGGTCGACGACACGCTTAATCGCCTTGCCGAGCATCTCGCCCGCCATGTCGATCTCGACCGGCTGCTCACGCTAGCGCGATGAGCGCCGCGGCGAGCGCGCCGACGATTGCGATGAGCAGCGCGTCGGCGCGGCGGTAAAGCGCGAGCGCAGCGCGGATGTCGGCCGCAGTCGCACCGCTACGGCCGTCTCCCATGAACGCATCATCGACAGCAACGCCGCCATAAACGCGCGGGCCCGCGAGCTTCAGCCCGAGCGCGCCGGCCATCGCCGCTTCGGGATAGCCGGCGTTGGGCGAACGATGACGCGGCGCGTCACGGCGTATCGCCTGCCATGCATTTGCGACAGACACGCCGGATGTGAGAGCGGCCGCCGCCGCGAGGAGCAAAGAAGAGAGCCGCGAGGCGGGCAGGTTGAGGAGATCGTCGAGCCGCGCCGCGGCCCAGCCAAAGTGTGCATAGCGAGGGGTGCGATGGCCGATCATACTGTCGGCGGTGTTGACGGCCTTGTAGAGCGCAGCGCCCGGCAGCCCGCCGACAGCGAGCCACAGCGCCGGGGCGACGACGCCATCGGAAAAATTCTCGGCCAAGCTCTCGATCGCGGCGCGCGCGATGCCTGCTTCGTCGAGTGCGGCCGTGTCGCGGCCGACGATGTGGGATACGGCGTTGCGCCCGGCCTCCACCCCGCCGGTTTCGAGCGACGCTGCAACGCGCGCGACATGATCGTACAGGCTGCGCTGGGCGATGAGGCTGCTCGCTGCGAGCGCAACGGCGATGAATCCGAACGGCAGCAGCAACAGTGCGCTCTGCAACGCCAACGCGGCAACGCCGACCACGGCGAGCAGAACCACTACAGCAATGACACCTCGAAAATGGTCCACCGATATCGAGTGGGGACCGTATTCGAGAGTTTTCTCCCTCCCCCCTTGAGGGGGAGGGGTGGGGAGGGGGGTGTTTCCCGTGCTCCCATACCCCCCTCCCGGATTGCTTCGCAATCCGACCTCCCCCTCAAGGGAGGAGGTCGTTTTCAATTGAGCGCTCTGTGATGGGACCGATACGTCGAAGGACGCCTCTCGGCCCGTGCGGTTCAGCGCGCGGTCGAGCAGGTCGATCAGCTTGCCGATCCAGATCACGGGATGACCGATTGCGCGCACGAGCCGATCCGGGTAACCGACCATCAGCTCAATAATCAGCGCAAAGAAGGCGAGCGCGACGGACATGGTCTCTCAGGTGGCCGAGCCGCTGGAACATGGCGGCGATCTTTCCGCCGCGCGCCGTCTGTTTCCCGGCGCGCCCGAACCATTCATCGACCTCTCCACCGGAATCAATCCTTATCCTTATCCGCTGCCGCAGCTGCCGCCCGCATTGTTCGAACGGCTGCCGCAAGCCGATGCGCTCACTCGGCTCATTGATATAGCCGCAAAAGCCTATGGCGCGCCGTCGTCCGCCTGCGTCGTTGCCGCGCCCGGCACGCAAAGCCTGCTGCCTCTCGTCGCCGCGCTCAAGCCTGCGGGTCGAGTGGCGATCCTCGGCCCGACTTACGCCGAGCACGCGCGCGCGGCGGCGCTTGCCGGTCATCGCGTGATCGAAACGCGCGAGCTGAATGAACTCAGCACCGCCGACCTTGCCATTGTCGTCAACCCGAACAATCCGGACGGCCGCCTGCTCGCGACGGCTGACTTGCTGGCGCTGGCGGAGAAATTGGGAAGGCGCGCAGGCATCCTCGTCGTCGACGAAGCGTTCATGGATGTAGCGCCACTACAGACGAGCCTCACGCGGGACGTTCGGCGCGGCAATATCGTCGTGCTGCGCTCGTTCGGCAAATTCTTCGGGCTCGCGGGCGTGCGGCTCGGCTTTGCAATTGCAGCCAAAGATATCGCGGCGCGACTGCAGGCTTCCCTCGGTCCCTGGGCGGTCTCCGGTCCCGCGATCGCAATCGGCGAGATCGCCTTGGCGGACAACGCTTGGATCGAAACGACGCGGGTTCGACTGGCGCAGGCGGCGCAACGCCTCGACCGACTTCTTGCCGGCGCCGGACTTGAGGTGGTCGGCGGAACGGCGCTGTTCCGGCTGGCGCAAACGCCGGCTGCTGCCGCGCTGTGCCAAGAACTCGGCCGCGCCGGCATTCTGGTGCGCCGCTTTTCCGAGCATCCGACTTGGCTGCGCTTCGGCCTGCCTGCCGAAGAGCAGGCATGGCAGCGGCTCGCAAATGCGTTTGCTGGCAATGCCCGCTGAGCGAATTCCGTTTCAATGGAATCGGAATTCGCTCTGTTTGTCTTGAGTGGTCGCATTTTCTGCGACGAACCGGTTCCCACTTCGCCGGAAAATGCTCTGAGCGGTCATTCCGGGACGGCCCGATGAGGGCCGGGCCCGGAATCCAAGCCCGGCTTGCGAATATGGATTCCGGGTTCGCTGCTTCGCAGCGCCCCGGAATGACGCGCCTCAACTCTGCTTCTTCGCCGTCTGCTCGAGGGCGTAGAGCGCTTCCAGCGCCTGTTTCGGCGACATGTCGTCGGGATTAAGCGAAGCGAGCGCGGCGAGCACCGCGTCAGCCGCAGGGTCGGATGGTTGCGCGGGCGAAGGAGAACGCGAAGCGGCGAATAGCGGCAGATCATCGATCAGCCGCTGCGACGGCGATACGCGGTCCTGCGCTTCCAGTTCGGCGAGGACGAGCTTCGCGCGCTCGATCACCGCAGCGGGGAGGCCGGCGAGTTTCGCCACCTGAATCCCGTAGGAGCGATCGGCCGCGCCCGGTACCACCTCATGCAGAAACACGACCTCGCCGTGCCATTCCTTGACCCGCATGGTCGCGTTGAACAGACGTGGTAGCTTGTGCGCGAGCGCGGTCAGTTCATGGAAATGGGTAGCGAAAAGCGCGCGGCAACGGTTCTGGTCGTGCAGATGCTCGACCGCGGCCCAAGCGATGGAGAGCCCGTCGAAGGTCGCGGTGCCGCGTCCGATCTCGTCGAGAATGACCAGCGAGCGCAATCCCGCCTGATTGAGGATCGCTGCGGTCTCCACCATCTCCACCATGAAGGTCGAGCGCCCGCGCGCGAGATCATCGGCGGCGCCGACGCGCGAGAACAGCCGGTCGAGCGCGCCGATATGCGCCCGTGTCGCCGGAACGAAACTTCCCATCTGCGCGAGCACGGCGATGAGCGCGTTCTGCCGCAGATAGGTCGATTTGCCAGCCATGTTGGGCCCGGTGACGACGTAGATGCGGCCGGCGGCTTCGCCTGCGGGCGGGGTGAGATCGCAGTCGTTCGCCACGAACGGCGCGCCGTCCTGCGCGAGCGCCTGCTCGACCACCGGATGGCGTCCACCGCCGATATCAAAAGCAAGACTCGCATCGACCTGCGGCCGGACATAGTTGCGCTCGACCGCGCTCATCGCGAGCGCGGCCGCGACGTCGATCACGGCGAGCGCACGCGCGGCTGCCTTGATCGCCTCGGCAGCGGCGACGATCTCGGCGCATAGTCGGTCGAAGCTTTCGAGCTCAAGGCCGAGCGCGCGGTCGGCGGCGCTTGCGATCTTCGCCTCCAGCTCGCTCAGTTCGGTTGTGGTGAAGCGCACTTGGCCTGCCGTCGTCTGGCGATGGATGAAGGTCGCATTGAGCGGCGCGCCCATCAGCTTGTCGCCATGCTGCGCGGTGACGTCGACGAAATAGCCGAGCACATTGTTGTGGCGGATCTTCAGGCTGCGGATTCCCGTCGCTTCGGCATAGCGGGCCTGCAGCGCGGCGATCACCCGGCGGGCTTCGTCGCGCAGCGCGCGCGTCTCGTCGAGCGCGGGGTCGTAGCCGGCGCGAACAAAGCCCCCGTCGCGCTTGAAGTAAGGCAGCTCGTCGGCAAGCGCCGCGTCGAGACTGGCGACGAGGGTCGCGTCCGGGCGCTGCAAGGCGGCGATCGCTTGCGCGATCTCGTCCGGGGCGTCGGCGGCGGCGGACAGTCGCTGGCCGAGCGCCGCGGCGGTCGCGAGTCCGTCGCGGATCGCGGCGAGGTCGCGCGGGCCGCCGCGTCCGAGCACAAGGCGGGAGAGCGCGCGCGCAAGGTCGGGCGCCGCGGCGAGGGTTTCGCGCGTCTCGCCACGCAGAAGCGCATCGGAAACGAACCAACTGACCGCATCGAGCCGATCGTTGATCGCCTGCGGATCGGTGAGCGGGGCGGCGAGGCGCTGCGCAAACAGCCGCGAGCCGGCCGCCGTCACCGTGCGGTCGATCGCGGCGATGAGCGAACCGCGCCGCTCGCCCGAGAGCGTGCGCATCAGTTCGAGATTGGCGCGCGTCGCCGCGTCGATGAGCAGCGTCGCGCCGGCCGCTTCCCGCGCCGGCGGCGACAACGGCGGGCGCTTGCCGATCTGCGTGCGCTCCACATAGGTGACGCAGGCCGCCGCCGCGATGAGTTCGAGCCGCGAAAACGCGCCGAACGCCTCGGTGGTCGCCACGGCGAAATAGGATGCGAGCCGACGCTCCGCGCTCGCGCCGTCGAACACGTCGCGCGGCAGCGGCGTGACGGCGGGAAGCGTGCGCAGATAAGGCGCAAGCTCGGGATCGCCATAGAGCGCATCGGAAACGATCACTTCGCCCGGCTCGATGCGGGCAATCTCGGCGGAAAGGCCGGCGCGGTCGCACTCGGTCAGGCGAAACTCGCCAGTCGATATGTCGAGGCAGGCGAGCGCGAACCGCCCGTCGTTATCGGCAGCGGAGGCTTTCGCGCGCGCGATGGCGACGAGATAGTTGTTGCGCTTGGCGTCGAGGAGCGAGTCTTCGGTGAGCGTGCCGGGGGTGACGAGACGCACGACGTCGCGGCGCACCACCGCCTTTGCTCCCCGCTTCTTCGCCTCCGCCGGGTCCTCCAATTGTTCGCAGACGGCGACGCGATGGCCGAGGGCGATCAGCCGGTGCAGATATTCGTCGGCGCGCTCGATCGGCACGCCGCACATCGGGATGTCCTGGCCGAGATGCTTGCCACGCTTGGTCAGCACGATGCCGAGCGCGCGGCTCGCGACCTCGGCGTCGTCGAAAAAGAGCTCGTAGAAATCGCCCATCCGGTAGAACAAGAGGCAGTCCGGATTGGCGGCCTTGATCTCGATATATTGCTCCATCATCGGCGTCGCGCGGCCGGCGTCGGCGCCAGATTTGCGCGGGCTCGCGTCCGGTGGCGCAGCGGCGTCGGCCGGTGCGGGCGTCTCGGGCGGGTCGGTGGGGCGCGCGGCATCCATCGCGCCGAAGGCTAGCAGATGGCGGGCGACGTTTCTAACGATCGCGACGACCGGATTTCGCTCATTCATCCTTCCCCGCGCAGCGGGGGAGGGGGCCTTTCATTGATGCCAGCCCCCTCCACCATGTTACGCATGGTCCCCCTCACTCGTTTTACGGGGGAGAATTATGCGTAGAAGGGTTCAGATCGGAGACTCTGCCGCAAAGGATGCCTTCACAAGACGGCACGGTCTGGCCCGGTCTCCGGGTCCCAGACGATAACTGACTGACTGGCCAGGTATGTTCCTAAGGGATAAGGCGTCTTCAATAGCGGTAGTAACCTCAATTGCGGCGCTTATATAAACTTAAGGATCAGATCACTTGCAAAGAAGCGAAACATGCGAGAATATTCAAGCGTGAGTTGCGATATTCGTTCCGAGAGACCGTTGAAATGATCTTGAACGCCTATCCCGGTCACGGCAGAACATGGGGATACTCAGCCCAGACCTGGATTGCAAGACTCGTAAACGAGTTTCTGCATCCAGGAAGCTATTTCTGCTGGTTTGCCACGAGTTTCAATGCAATGCGCAATGGCGACGACTCGAACCCGATATGGGTCTATCTGTCGCTCGATCGCGCCGTGGACCAGGGTGGGATCAACAACGCTAAGGTGAAAGAAGTTAAAGCCAATTTATTGCTGGTAATCGATCGTGAGCTTGCAGCAGCAGGCCGGGAAACAGAAATCCCTTCTGCGCTCGCTGCTGTCAGCGCCGCGGCGCTCGATATGTTTACGCCTCAGCTTTGGCGCATCGATATAGGTGCGATTGTGGGGCGCTACACTACCGGCAACCAGTACCCAGACGAGCATTGCGTGCGTGATCTACGCGCACATGAGTTCGATGTGGTGATCTCCTGAGGACCCATCGATGGGACACGACCCAATTCAGTGCACGCGGGCCTATCTGAATTTGTGGAAGATTGCGGATCGGCTATTTCCAAAGTCGAGATGGCTCGAGGTTGGTGAGATTCCAGATAGTGAGCTTCAAACAAACGCCCAAGCACTGTCGACCGCCACTCTCAGCTGGTGCGACACCCCGGACGAGCTCCGAGGATACGCAAAAAAAGTCCTAGCATTAGGGATTGATGATGGTTCCCTAGCGGAGGCAGATAAATTGCGTTCCAAACTAATGGATCGCGCACTCAGCTATGCGGAGCAGATTAAACCTGACACTTCCGAGTGGCCACATACGTTCATGTGGGCCGCCGATAACAGCACGACACCACCTTTCGAGATTCCCACCGACATGCACAAAATGACGGAACAGAGCATAGTGCAGGTGAGAGGGGCTATTGGCGCATATATCCAATTTCTGCAACGCGCGATTCCCGAAGACATCACGGGCGGCTCGGAGCTGAGCCACAAAGTCCTCAATAATGCCGAGCGCAATCTCGCCAGCGCATTTGAGTTCGCAGGGAAGCTGGCGCAGGTGAGGGACTTTCAGGCTGTGGCAAGTCTGCAAGTGGAATTCATTCAAGCGCAAATGCAGGCGATGACCGAGCAGGCCAAGGAACTGAGCGAGGCGATGACAAAGGCGATGATGGACAGCTTGAAGACACCGACAAAGGGTGGTCTGTCGTTTTGAACGATATGGGCGTTGGTTCGGCCTCCAAGTCACCGAATTCGAATTGGCGCTAGTCGGTTGATTCAGCTAGATTGAAGGGTATAGGTGTTTAAGTTTGACACGGGCAGTTTTGGTTGTGAATTTCCAGTCTGCCTTGGTGTGATGGGCGTTGCGGTGGTTTTCCCAGGCGGCGATTTCCTCAATGAGGGTCTGTTTGTCGGGAATGCGCCGATCGAGGCATTGGGTGG